>Ga0315339_1000086_pt1 | contig 155907 bp, 156 predicted proteins | sample ASW17metaG_FD_204514 | JGI IMG/M metagenome (GOLD analysis project Ga0315339, IMG submission 204514) | Ammonia-oxidizing marine archaeal communities from Pacific Ocean, United States - ASW #17 | ecosystem: Environmental > Aquatic > Marine > Oceanic | place: USA: California | collected 2016-12-05
AAGTGAGAATTGCCTATACTCAGGACACTCTTTATTTTGCCGTTATTTGCTATGATAGGAATCCAGAAAACATTATCGCTTCCGGTAGTCTTCGCGATTCTCCACTTGATGAGACTGATAGTTTTCAGATCATATTAGACACCTACCAAGATCGACAGAACGGATTTATCTTCGGGACTAACCCGGTCGGCATTGAATATGATGCTCAAGTATCTAGTGAAGGCCAGGGGGGATCGATGCGATCGGGAGGTGGATTAAATATAAACTGGGACGCCCCTTGGAAAGTTAGCACACAAATCAGTAACATTGGGTGGTCTACTGAATTTGCCATTCCCTTTACAACACTTCGCTATCCCAATCGTCCATTGCAGGTTTGGGGCATCAATTTTCAACGGAATATCCGTCGCAAAAATGAGATTGCTTTCTGGGCGCCTCTTCCCAGGCAATTTACCTTGACCCGCCTTTCTCAGGCAGGAACACTAGAAGGACTTAAAATTCCTAGCCAGAAAAACCTCCAAATTATGCCCTATTTTCTAGGTCAAGCTCGTAAAAAAGGGAATGAACACTTAACAAGGACTGGCGAAATTGGTATTGACGGGAAATACAGTGTAACTCCCAGTTTAACTCTAGATCTGACCTATAACACTGATTTTGCACAAGTTGAAGTGGATGAGTTACAAATAAACCTAGACCGCTTCAATCTTTTTTTCCCAGAGAAACGTCCATTTTTCTTGGAAAATGCCGGGTTATTTGCAGTAGGAGAACCGGAAGAAGCACAACTTTTCTTTAGCCGCAGAATTGGTATTGGAACAAATGGTGAGGTCATTCCTATTTTGGGTGGGGCTCGATTGACCGGAAAAATAGCAGGAACCAATGTTGGTTTTTTAAACATGCAGACCGAATCACTAAAAGGTGTGGCTTCGGCAAACAACTTTACCGTAGGTAGGATTAGTCGCGAATTGCCCAATCGTTCTTCTATAGGCGGAATCTTTATCAACCGACAGGGAACTGGCAAGCTAACAGAGGTAAAAAACTACAATCGCAGCTATGCTGTGGATGGCACGTGGGGAATTGGAAAATATGGCGAAATTACTGGCTGGCTGGCTGCCACCTCTACACCTCAGCTAGCAGGAGACGAATATGGCTTCAACGTCATAGGACGCTATGACTCTCAAAAATGGTTGCTCACCTCTGCCTACACTCACCTAGGGGAAAATTTCAATCCTGAAGTAGGTTTTCTAGCTCGTGAGGGAGGGTATCGAAGACCAGAATTTTATGCGCGCCGTCGTTACCGTCCCGATAATTTCATAGGAATTCACGAGTTGAGACCCCATATAATGTGGAGAGGGTTTTATAGTCCTGATGGTTTTTTTGAATCTGGCAAACTTCACGTTGACAATCATTGGGAGTGGCGGAATGGTTATGAACTTCATACTGGAATCAATTTTCTACATGAAGGAGTGCAAAAGAGCTTCGAAATTTTTCCTGGAGTGGAGGTTCCTCCAGGAATCTATAATGACAAAGAAGCTCTTTTAGAGTTTTGGTCCAATCAAGGATCTTGGTTAAGTGCTAAATTTTCCGCTCGGGCTGGAGGTTATTATGGGGGAGATCAAGTTAAGCTATCCCCCACTTTAAAAATGCGTTATGGCGAGACCTTTAACACTGAACTAAGCTGGGTGCGCAGTAAAATCAACCTTTCAACAGGTGACTTTGTGGCTAATTTAGGTCGCTTGCGAATTTCCTACTCATTTACTCCAAAAATCTCAATACAAGCTTTGCTTCAATACAACGATCGTGACAACATTTGGGCAAGTAATTTGAAATTTAGCTTGCTCCAAACTGCCAATACTGGACTGTTCATTGTTTACAACACAATACGCGATTTAGGTCACTTGCAGACAAATCTCCCAGATCGTCGCTTAATGATTAAACTCAATCGTATTGTCGATATTTTTAACTAAAAAGAATTAAGACTAAAGGCAAGATCAAACAAGTCCCATTGGAAAGACAATTCACCTACTACCATCGTAATCAAGATCGTTAGTACCATCGTTTTGTCACCACACTTTACTGACAATGACTTACCGTGATGTAATTAATGTAGATAACGGACAGGTGGAAAGTATAAGTAGAAAAGGGCTTATGGTTTGAAAGCCTTGTCCCACAAGGTCTAGGGCGTGTTGCCCTAGACCTGAATGGGGTTCAGGGGGTCGGAGGTTCGAATCCTCTCGTCCCGACCAATCTTTTTAAAATTGCTGTCCTAAATGGGGATACACATTATGTTCAAGATTTTTGGAGTTAGTTTATGTTTGATGATTAGCTTAGTGTCCATCGATGAAGTTTTAGCTCAATCTAGTGATCGAGCGGGACCCAGCTTTTCCCCTTGGTTTGATCCAGAGTTTCCACCACGAACCAGAGAGTCCCAGGTAGCTAAACCTTTTAAAATTTTCGACAACGTTTACTCTGTAGGATTACAGTCGGTTAGTTCCTATCTTATTACTACTAACCAAGGATTGATTCTAATCGATCCAACCTACGATTATACGGCTGATTTAGTATTGGACAGTATCCGAGAACTAGGATTTGATCCAATTGAAATTAAATATCTTCTTATCACTCATGGTCATGGTGATCATGCTTCAGGAGCCAAAGTAATCCAGGAGGCTACTGGTGCTAGAGTGGTAATGGCGGAGGGAGATTGGAATATTTATGAAAATCCAAGTAGTCCAGGTAATAATGAATATTCCCGGATTGCTCGTGATATTGTGGCCAAAGATGGTAGTGCAATAACTCTCGGAGACACTACTATCCGTCTCTTTGTAACACCTGGTCATACATCTGGATGTTTAAGTATGGAATACACTGTATTTGACGGAGAAAAATCATATAAAGCATTGACTTTAGGTGGTATAGGTTTGCCAACTGGGAAAGAAAAAATGCGACAATATCTCAATAGTGTTGCCAGAATGCAAGAATTGTCTGGTGTGCAAGTATTATTGCCAGACCATCCCTTTATGGGAGATATTTGGAAGAAGGCAGAAAGATTGGAACTGCGTGGGCCCACTGACCCACATCCTTTTATAAGCAGTCGTGAGGTAATAATAGAGTGGTTTAACACTTTGCGTCATGCTGCTATGGCTAAACAACTATTTGATGACATGCAGGCTAAACAAAAAGCGATAGGGATAAAGGAGCACAATTAAGTTCCTGACAAAAATTCAGATTAGCAATTTTTGTCTAGAGTCTATCGAGAGTCGAATCCAACGCGTAAGTTAATGATTCAATTAAGTGTCACTCTGACTGATTATGCATTAGCTTTAGAATGCTTTATTTTTGCCTGGATTTTCTATAGTACTGAAAATTTAGTTAGTAGTTTCAATCGTTGGGTAGTGTTGTTTTTTGTTTCTGTGGCTGTAGCTTCTCTGGTTGGGGGTACTGTGCACGGGTTTTTATTAGAAGAAACAACATTTACTTATAAATTTTTCTGGTCTTTTCTGATGTTGGCAATTGGTGTTACTTCTCTTTCTGGTTTGTCTATTGGAGCCAAAATTTTGATGACTCCAGAATTGGCCAAGTGGGTGATCTGGGGAGCATTCCTAAAATTAGGCATTTATTTTGGTGTAGTTCTATTTATAAATAATGCTTTTTGGATTGCTATCATTGACTATTTGCCCGCTGCTTTGTTTCTCCTGGTTGCCTTTGTTGTAATTGCCCTTCGCCAGAGGTCTTTAGGATTATCTTTAGGTGCTTGGGGTATGTTATTAGTTTTTGTGGGGGCAGTACTTCAGCAAAAACAAGTCTCTATCCATCCGATCTACTTCAATTACAACTCTCTTTACCATGTCTTACAGGGAATTTCATTGGCAATGGTTTTTAGAGCCCTTCGTTTTATTGCTACTTTTAGATAAAGGATTAGTTTTCGATTTTCTTTTTGGGAGGTAGAATACTAAGACATTTACCGGATGACTTGCGAGTGAGGAATTATTGTGTGGCAGGTGAATGTAGATAGGAGAAATAATAATGGCCTTTACCCTGCAAATAGGTGAGAAAGCTCCCGATTTCAAACTGCCTGCGACTGATGGCAAAACCTATCAGCTATCTGATTTCAGTGAGAATGAAGTTCTGGTTATTTTTTTTACTTGTAATCATTGTCCTTACGTTACTGGATCAGACGAAGTAACTCGTCAGACAGTAGAGCAATTTACTGTAAGAGGAGTTAAGTTTGTGGCTGTTAATTCTAATAGTGTCAACACGTATGCTGAAGACAGTTTTGAGCATATGGTGGAGCGTATGGAAGAATATAAATTTCCTTGGTCATATCTTTACGATGAATCCCAGGAGGTAGCACAACTTTACGGTGCCCTCAGGACTCCCCATTTTTATGTTTTTGATATTGACCGGAAATTGATTTACACGGGGAGAGCAGTAGACAACCCACGTGATGCTTCCAAAATAACAGTTAACAATTTAGAGGATACTTTGAATCAACACCTAGACGGTCAGTCAATTAATCTTCCTGTGACAAATCCCATTGGTTGTAATGTCAAATGGGATGGCAAAGAAGCTCAATGGATGCCTTTAGAAGCCTGTGATCTAGTGTAGCTGTTAGTGGACTTCTTCTAGTTCCGATACGTTCTGGAGCATTCCTCCATCTTCTTTTTCGGCTTTTTCTTCTAATGCGGCTAGTTTTTCACGAGGTGGCATATTTATAGGGGATCCATTGCGTTTAAGATCAGCTTCAAACATTTCTCTAATCTTGGGGTCTTCTTCTCCATAACGGATCATATAACTGCTTGATTCTGGATTAGACATATAGCCTGTTCCTTCTTTTCTCGTATTGGCTTGCATTTTGAATACTACGTTTCCACCTCCCAAACGGGGAGATCCTAGCTTAATAAAGCGGGCTGGTTCTTTTCCTGTATTGAAGTGTTGGTGATACCATTGGTTAGCTGGTACAAAGATAGTTCCATCCTGCCAATCTACTTTGTGTACCTGATCTCCTTTGCCATCGGAGAAGGGAGTGTCCCCTAGTGATGTGTGCCAATAGAGGCTATAGCCCTTTCCAGACAGGAATACGATGGCTGCTCCAGGACCATGACGGTGTCCGCGTTCATAAGTTCCTACAGGGAATGCTTCCACGTGAGTTCCAGTCCGATTTTGGGAGAGCACATAGTGTCTATCGACGTCTCCCCAGCCTTGGCCAGCACTACTAAGCATGCTGGAACGTACATCACGAATCATGTTAACAATGCTCATGGAATGTTTGCCTTTATGGGGAGCATAATCCTTGGATATTTCTGGATCAAAATAATTGGCTTCGCCGTTATAGCGGCTTTTGACGTCAGCTTCGATATTAAATAAAAGATTTGCATCATGGAAGTAGTCCATTAGAAAGGGAGCATTAGTTACAGTTACAAATCTTGCTGGTTCGCTACCGTTGTTGACATGTTCATGCCAAGTGTTTAAAGGAGGTGCGAACACACTTCCTCTTTTCCAGCGAATGGTTTGTTTCTTTTTATTGTCGCCTACCCATATTCGAGTTTCTCCTTCTCCTGACAAAATCATAATGTTCTCTTCGAAGAAGTGTTTTTGAGGCTGGGTTTTTCCTCCAGTTGGAATTTCACACACGAAGCTATCTACCATTCCCTGAGATCCATCCAGGACCACATAGGCTCCCTGGGCCCCTAGACGTTTCCAAGGCTCCAGTTTTAGTTCCATTAGGCTAGGGAGTGCTTGGCCTCGATAGATAGGAATTTTTTCAGTTTTAATAAACTCTTCATAGGCACTGGTTTGTCCCATTGCTTCCCGTTCGCTTTCCGGACGAAAGCGAGTCTGGCCTATCAATGCATTAAAGCTAATTGAAAATACCAAGATTCCCAAGACAGTTAAAAAGGAACACAGATGAGTTGTTTTTCGCATATCAGAAGACTCCTTCCAGACAATTTTCTTTATTTAGGATCTCTATATCCTTTTTATAAGACAAGAAATTCTAATAAGAACAAACATCAAAAATGAGTGTTAACTATAACGGAAAAGTTTTACCTTAACTACTTCATTTTGCTGCAATATCAGTTGTTTTTATGGCAGAAGGGAATAGCTAGTTTAGAATTTAGCATGTAGTACAGATTGTTGTAGTTCAAAAGTTTATTGGATTTTAGAACGTTATTACCTTGTATCTGTATTTTCTAATCTTGACCGCTATTTTTACCAGAGATAAACTCCTAATCAACAGTGTGGTACTTGGCCATGTGTTAATGATCTGGAGGAGTGATGTTATTAAAATTAAAGTTAGTATCATTAGTGGCACTAGCCTTATTGGTTTTTGGGGGTATGTCCTGGATAGTACAGGCAAAAATCTTACCTAAAGGTGAAAGTGAAGAACCAGAATGGTTAGCAAATAAAAGCCTATCCCCGACCTGGGCAGGTGGGATTGGCTATTTAATAGAGAATAGGTGTGTGAGTTGTCATCAGCCTGGTGGCGAGGCACCGATGAGTTTTGGAACTTATGGGGAAGTGCAGACTTGGGTGGAGCAAATCCGCATTGCTGTTAATACTGGTACTATGCCTCCGGGTGATGTTTCCAACGTATCTGCTTCAGAGCAGCAACTTACTGCTATAGAACTAAAACTTTTTGATCAGTGGTCATCGTCTGGTTTTCCCAAAGGAGATGGTGAATACATTGCTTTTAGGAGTAGCTCTGGAGTTGATTTAGATCGTTTAGAGCCCAACAAACAAGCCTTGTCGGTAGCGCCACCGACACACGAGGTTGGTTTGGTCCAGTTTTACAAAGTTCATGAAGAGGTCAACGGATACGCGGATTCGGCTATTTCTCCTGACGGCAAATGGTTTGCATTTGGCTCAAGGCGTTCGGGAAACTTAGATGTTTGGATTGCCAGTACGGAAACCAAAGAGCTCCGCAGAGTGACTAACCATCCAGCTTCTGACTATGAGGCTCGCTGGCATCCTGATGGCACAAAGATTACTTTTGTCAGTGAGCGAAATGGGAGTCAGGATGTTTTTGTCTACGATTTGAAGACAGGAGTTGAAACTGCCATTGCAACTGAACAATTTAATGAGGACTATCCTTCTTTTTCGAAAGATGGAAAGGAAATTGTTTTTACTGGGGGACTATTTGGTTCTAAAGAAGTACATGTATATAACTATGCAACAGGGAAAATTCGTCAGGTAACCGAGGGATTCGGTTATGTTGGTTCGACCAGTTTTTCCCCGGATGGTCAGGATATTGTTTTCCATTCCTATTTTGACGGTAGTCATAGTCATACTTCGGATGTTTATGTAGTTTCTTCTCACGGGGGAGTAGCGACTAACATAACCAATACACCGGAAGATTGGGATTACAAAGCTAATTGGTCTCGTACAGGTGATTGGATTGTTTTCTCTTCAAAGATAGCAGGCCATGATCGAGCCCAAAAACCTAAAGGTGGTAGGGGGCCTTATTTCAATATTTTTGTGATGAGGTCGGATGGTTCTGAACTTCGTCAGATTACTGATGTTAAAGGTATGGACTTGCGCTGGCCTAATTGGACCGAAGATGGACGATTGGGATGGCACGGAGTGAGTTCTCAGCAGGGAAAAATTCGAGCTGTTGAGTTAGCCACTGGAAAAATTAGAGATGTAGTTGTTTCGGAGGATTATATCAGTGATATGAGCCCTTATGGGGATAAGGTTCTTTATGAGACTAATGGAAGGGTGTATGTGTTGGGGAGAAGTTTGACTGAACAACCTTTGCAGTTGACTCGTGGTGTTAGACCCCGTTGGTCCAGAGATGGGAAAACGATCTCTTTTGTTCGTTTTAGTGATGGAAAGGGAGGGATTGGCACTATCGCAGCTACTGGTGGAGAACCCATTGCTCTAGCTTGGGTCGAACCGCTTACACTAGCGGAAAATCCAGAGCCTTGGATGGAATCTCAGTTTATGCGGGCATTGTCTCCAAATGGAAAGACTCAGGCGGCGATTATTTCCCAAGACGGACGTTCGGAACTAGTCCTAATTTCTGAGGACGGTAATCAGAAGGTGCTCACAGATGATGGGAGAGTTAAGAGTGCTCCTATCTGGTCTTCTGATGGTGATTACATCCTTTATCTTGAGAACAGTCCACGCATGATTGGTTATTATTTGACGCAAGAGAAAGTCGTCCAACCGTGAGAAGGTTTTGGACAATGCGGAATATCCTATTTGGTGGTGTGCTAGCAGTTTTGATTGTGAGTATGCAAATAGCCATAGTGGGACAGCCGAAAGAAAGTTCATCATTGTCTGGTTTAGAGTTTAGACAAGCACCCGATTTCGAACTCACTGATATTAATGGGGAGGGAGTACATCTTTCCGATTTTCAAGGCCGTGTTGTCATGCTTCAATTTTGGGCCCAATGGTGTACTTCCTGTGAGGGAGATTTGCGAGTTTTTCAGGAAATCCATGAAAATAATTTAGATCGTGAAGTGACTATTCTAGGGTTGGGATATGCATCAGGTTCTCGAGGAGAAATCAGCCAGTTAGCCAAATCATTGGGTGTTACTTTCCCGATGCTTCTTTGCACTGAGGAGGTACGTTCAGACTATCAGGTGGCGGTTTTCCCAACGACTTTTGTTATTGATAGACAAGGACGCATCCGTGACCGTCGTGTGGGTGCCCTGGAATCTGGGTATTGGAAGCAAAGAGTGGAAGAGCTTTTAGCTGATAACTAAAAAAATGTGCAGATTTCAAGATAGTAAAATATAGAACTTGGCAGGATACCGTTCAGGATTCTAAGTATTGTAACGAGGAGAAAATTGATGAAACCATTTCGATTTGGAATTGCTATTGCTGCCACTGAGCCCCCTGAGGTTTTTATTGAGACCGTAAAATTGGCCGAACAGCTTGGATTTGATTCCATTTGGGTTCCTGATTTTCGTCTCTATCTAGATCTTTATGTTGCGTTAGGCTTGGCTGCTTTAAATACAACTCACGTTAGACTAGGAAGTGCTGTTACTAATCCGTATACCCGTCATCCTGGAATGACAGCGGTTGGGATTTCCTCGGTAGACCAACTATCTGGTGGACGGGCAGTACTGGGCTTGGGCTCTGGGGGCATTGTAATGGGTTTGCTTGATATTGAACGGCACAAGCCGATACTAACTTGTCGGCGGGCGATAGAAGAAATTCGGAGCCATTTGTCTGACAATTCTTCTCACGATAAGGGAAAGTCGAGAAAGTATGTTCGTTTAGATTTGCCGACTCGTCCTGATTTGCCAATTGTTTTAGGGGCAACGGGACATCAAATGTTGGCATTGGCTGGAGAGATAGCTGATGGTGTTATTGTTAATGTTGGAGCAGACCAATCCTGTTTAGAAGGGGCCCTAAATGCTGTAAATAAAGGTGTTGAAAGAGCTAATCGTCCCTCTGAAAGTTTAGAGAGATTTTGCTGGCTTCAGGGTACCGCAGTTTCTGAAGATGAATCTGAAGCCATTAATCTAGTTAAGCCTGCTGTAGCCCTCACTTTAGGTCGTATGCCTAAATGGACTCTAGAAGCAATGGAGATGGACGAAGAAGAGATTCGTCAAATTCAGAGAGTGTATCGTGAGGAAGGCGCAGAGTTTGCGGCCAAGAGAGTTACCGATGATATGGTAAAGCGATTTACTATTGCCGGTACTCCCCAAAGAGCTATTGGAGAATTGGAGCGGTTACAGGAATTGGGTTTCGATGAGTTTATTTTTATTGTAGAAGAATTTGGTGGAAATGTGCGAAGTGCCATCAAGTCTTTGGCAGATCGAGTTTTGATGGGTTTGAAGTGAGAGTTTATTCGTTAATAGTGTAAAAATACGGATGGCGTCATCATGAGTGAAACAACTAAAACTGAGGAGTATCAGATAAGGATATGCAGTGAGGGGCAATGGAGATTGCAAGTGAAATCTTACCGTTTGGCAGACAAGTTTTTTTGTTTGGTGGATAATGTTGATCCAGGTGCTAGGTTAGCTTTAGCAGAAGGATCTACTCGAAAAGAAGCTGAGGAAATTGCACTAAAAAAGGCTAAACAGATGCTTCAGGGGACTCGTGTTTTTCGCTAAATTAGGTTTGAAATTTATTGATAGGGACCGTGAGAGTTATTTTTTTAAGGATTTGATGTAGGTAATGATCTGGAGGACTTCTTCTTCATTCAGACGAGATTGGTATGGAGGCATCATAGGGAAAAATCCTTTCACGACTTGAGCTTGTGGATTCAGAATGGATTCACGAATATAACTCTCATCGGCTATTAACGTTTCATTACTCTCTAGATGTACATTTCGGCCGAAGAGTCCATTGAGTGAGGGTGCTCGAGATTGGTCGTCGGGTAGATGACAATTGTTGCAGCCGTATTGAAGAAACAGTTTTTCCCCTATGACAGCTATTTTTTTGGGTGTTGGTATAACTTGTTTGACAGTTGTTGTTTTGGGTGCTGGAACAACCTTTTCTCTTAGGTCTGGCAGACCTGTTACTTGGAGTATTTGGATAGCTCTCTCAATGGGAATGCGAACTAGACCTGCTTGACGGTCCACCCAGCCGTAGTTGGTTAGATTGTGTAATTCCATTTTGGCCAACTGTTCCAGATCTCCTTGTGAGTTAGATTCGGATTGCTGCTCGCTATCAGAAATAATAGAGAGTGGTGTTTTGGATTCTACTGTTTGATTTTGGAAATCATCAAATGTCCAATTTTGGGATAGAAATACAAAAACTATCAGGGTAGTGAGGCCGATTCCCAGTAATAACAACCAAGTGGTAGTGGATTTTCTATTTTTCATTATCAAGCGTTATTGAACTCCGAATATTAGGAAGAATTAACTTCTCCTTTAGTTGTTTAACAAAGAAAGTTATCCAAAGTCCTCCTAGTCCTATAGGAGCAACAATGTGTATCCAGTTCAGGGAAAAATCAAACGGCGAAAAGGAAGGTGCTACAGTCCAAAAGAGGTCGACTAAACGCATGAATAAAATTCCAATGGCCAATCTGCTGAGGATCTTTCCAGTTTTTTTGGTGGTCCTGGATAGGAGTAGTAGAAAAGGTAAAGCAAAGTGAAAAATAATCAAAAATAAAGCTGTCCATTGCCAACCTCCTTGCATTCTTTGGAGATACCAAGGGATTTCTTCGGTTATGTTACCAGACCAGATAATCAGGTATTGTGAGAAAGCCATATAAGCCCAAAGCATTACAAAGGCTAAAATTAGATTGCCGAGGTCGTGGAAATGTTGGGATTTTACAATCTGAGATAATGGAGGATAATTTGCTAGCCATTTCATCATAGCTACCAAGAAAGCCAAGGCTGCTAAGATTTGACCGACAATAAATAATAGTCCATAGATAGTTGAATACCAGTGGGGGTCGATAGACATAACCCAGTCGATGTAGGCAAGAGTTCCTGTTACAACATAGAAAATTAGTCCCAAACTGCTTAGGCTTTGGAGCCGATTTTCTGAAAGTTGTTTGCCGTTTTTCTTCAGTTGCAGAGACCATTTATTGAGAAAGTGAGCTAGTGTGGTCCAAATGAAAAAATATAAGAAACTCCGGATGAAGAAAAAGTTGGTGTTCAAATAAGCCTGTTTGTGTTGAAGTAATTCATCAGTTGCCGCTATTTCGGGACGTGACCAAACATACAAATAATTCATGCCTGCAAGGAGTGGAAGGAATAGTATTATCATTAAGGGAAGAGTCTTTGTAGCGGCCTCTAGTATTGCTCTGATGGGAACGCCCCATTCGCCTCCCGTAAGGTTATGGAGCATTAGAATTCCAAGACATCCAAGAACAATACTGATCCAGAATAGGTAGCTAACTAAATAGGCCTGAAAGAACTGCTCTGGATATAAAAATGCTCCAATAAACAGGGTTGGTAGAGCTAGTAATGCTGTTATTAGAGATCTGTGTTTAACCCTATCTAACTGGGTTTGTAACAGTTCAGTTTTGTTCATTCCTCAATTTTCCTTAGTTTTTGCTGGTCTTGTTCCGGTAATTTATTAATACGAGCATGTTGGCTAAATTGGAGTGTTCGGATATAAGCTGCAATAGCCCAGCGATCAGAGGGGGAGATACGAGTGGAATACGGATACATAGTTGCATAACCGTTCGTGATGACATCAAAAAAATAACCTACCGAAGTTTCTCGTAGTCGTTGAGTGTGAAGTGATGGTGGCGGAGGAAATCCTTTCTGCACAATAATTCCTTTTCCTGTGCCTACCCGATCGTGACAAGGTGAGCAAAAAGTATCGTATTTGTCCCTCCCTTGCATAAGCATCTTCTCAGTTGTTGGAAAAGGAAGGGTGTTGAGGAACTTTTCTTCTTTTTTTCCGGTATGGAGATGTTCATCTGTTTTGAGTTTTCCTTGTGCTATTGTGCCTTCAATCAATGGGCGGGAGGCTCTAGAGTCACTAAAAAAGGTGCTTTTCTGTAAAGGTTTATATTTGGGTTGATTATGCATGTCCTGACGACAAGACAAGGTGAAGCAAGTAGATAGAAATAGAAAACCAGGATAGATGTAATTTAGTATTCGTTGGAATTTACAAGGTTTCAATGGTCTACCTCGGCTAGATGACTAGCGCCTAAATTTTCCAAGAATACTTTTGTTGTTTTGGAATCAAATTGGGGGTCTGAAGATTCTATGCAAAGAAAGAATCGATCCTGAGTGGCCAAAGCAAACCGCTGAACATTAAATACTGGATGATAAGGCATGGGTAGTTTGTTAAGAATCAGCATGCCGATGACTGCCGATAAAGCAGCTGTCAAAATGGTTAATTCAAAAGTGACTGGGATGAAAGAAGGCCAACTATTAAAAGGACGTCCACCTACGTTTAGAGGATAGTCAATTACTGATATCCAATATTGCATCAAAAATCCGCCTAAACATCCTACTATTCCTCCTATTAACACAATGAGAGGTAAGCGGTTTTGGCTAGAATATCCCAGAGCCTGTACCAATCCATGTACAGGGTATGGAGTATAGGCGTCAATGTGTCGATAGCCACCTTCATAAGAATCTTTTGCAGCTTTTAGAAGTTGTTCTTCGTTATCGAACTCTCCTATCAGTCCGTAAATGGGGGAGAGGGTACTCATTCTATTCTTTCTCATTGGTATTAACTGAATTTTGGGCAACTAAGGTTCTCATTTCAAAAATCGAAATCATCGGAAGAACCCGGATGAACAGGAATAGTAATGCAAAGAAAAGCCCAAGGGATCCAGCAAAAGTTGCCCAGTCCCAGAAAGTTCCTGAAAAAACGTCCCAAGAGGAAGGCATAAAGTCACGATGTAAGCTGGTGACAACAATGATATAGCGTTCCAGCCACATACCAACATTAACAACAATAGAAATGCAAAACAGGCTTATTACGCTATTTCTGATACGTTGGAACCATAGGAGTTGAGGAATAACAATGTTGCATATGAGCAGTCCCCAAAACATAAACTTGTAAGGTCCAAAGAGTCGGTTCCACATCATATATCTCTCATAGGGATTACCCGAATACCATGCCATAAAGGCTTCTATCCCGTATCCATAGGCTACAATTAGGCCGGTGGCCAACATCACTTTAGCCATATTTTGAAGATGTTTCATGGTGATGAAGTCTTCTAAACGATAGATAGTACGTATGGGAATAGTTAGGGTCAGCACCATAGCGAATCCAGAAAATATAGCTCCAGCTACAAAGTAAGGAGGGAAGACAGTTGTGTGCCAACCGGGAATGACAGATACGGCAAAGTCAAAACTGACTACGGTATGTACGGAAACTACTAAAGGGGTAGCTAGTCCAGCCAGCAAGAGATAGGCGGTTTCATAGCGGTGCCAATGGATAGCCGAACCTCTCCATCCCATTGCTAAAATACCGTAAATGATACGAGCTGTTTTTTTTTCTGAACGGTCTCGCAAGGTTGCTAGGTCAGGTATCAGACCGACAAACCAGAATAATAGTGAGACAATAGCATAGGTCGAAACAGCAAAAACGTCCCAAATTAAAGGGCTCTGAAACTGAGGCCAAACTGACATTGTATTAGGGTAGGGAAAAAGCCAATATCCAAGCCAGGGACGTCCGAGATGTAGTATAGGAAACAATCCTGCAGAGGCTACTGCGAATAGAGTCATAGCCTCGGCAAAGCGATTGATCGAAGTTCTCCAGTCTTGACGCATTAAGAGAAGGATGGCCGAAATTAGTGTTCCAGCATGGCCAATTCCAATCCACCAAACAAAGTTGACGATAGCAAAACCCCATCCTACCGGGATTTGTATACCCCAAATGCCTACTCCTTTCACCAGCAAGTAGCTAATTGCATACATTAGGAGCATTACGAGAGAAAATGAGAGTCCAATCCCAATCCACCAGGAGCGAGGACTTTTGTCTGTAAGTACGATGGAACTAATTTTGTTGATGATTGTGGTGTGGCTGTGTCCGGGAGCAATTAGAGCTTTGGCAGCTGTCGTAGTGGATTTGGACAGATTTTCCTGACTCATGTTATTTTTCTGTTTCTAACTCTATTTTGGGATTGCGCAATTTTGCCCAATAGGTCGTGCGTGGCCGGGTATTTAGTTCTACTAGAAGTCCATAATTTAAGGGATTGGACTTCATTTTTGAGACTTGGCTAGAAGGGTCGTTGATGTCTCCAAAGACAATGGCCTGTGTGGGACAGACCTGTTGGCAAGCGGTAACTACCTCTCCTTCTTCAATTTTTCGGTTTTCTTTTTTTGCTTCGATTCTAGCGGCATTAATTCGCTGTACGCAGTAGGTGCATTTTTCCATGACTCCTCGGCTGCGTACTGTTACATCGGGGTTTTGCAAAATTTTGAGACTGGGGGTTTCAAAATCAGAATACAGTTGAAAGTTAAAGCGTCTGACTTTGTAAGGACAGTTATTAGAACAATATCGAGTGCCTACACAGCGGTTGTATACCATCTGGTTCAGACCCTCTTCGCTATGAACTGTGGCTCCTACAGGACAAACTGGTTCACAAGGAGCGTTTTCGCAATGCATGCATAGGATTGGTTGGTGATGTGTTTCAGGGTTGTTTAAATCCCCTTTGTAATGACGATCAATTCGAATCCAGTGCATTTCACGACCTTTTTTGACCTCTTCCTTACCTACCACTGGGATATTATTTTCGGACTGGCATGCCATTACACAGGCATTACAACCTGTACAAGCATTTTGATTAATGACCATACCCCACGAATGGCCTTCATATTGATGCGGTGGATAAAGAGAGTCTTCTGGAGAAGGAGGATGATCTGCTTCTTGGGCAAAATGTGGATTTTCTAAATATTCTTCTAGAGTTGCCGATCTGATAAGTCCACGTTCTTCTATTGCTTTTCTATCGTAGGAAGTGAGGTCCATTAGATGGTGATGTTGAGTGTTGGCTAGTGAATATTGATCTCCCGTTTTCTGGATTTCTAGAGTACTGCTATCCCAAAGTTTTTTGCTGGTACGGATAGAGTAGGCATTAAATCCTCGATTGTTTCCCAATTGGCCTGCTCGGGTGCGGCCATAACCCAGGTGTAGAGTGATAGCGTTATCTAGGTGTCCTGCCATAATCCATACGGGAGCCTTAATTGATTGACCCTCATGGTGAAGTTCTATGAGTTCCTGATTAGTTAATTTTAGACGTTCTGCCGTTGCGAGACTCATCAAGGCAGCATTATCCCAAGTAAGTTTAGTGAACGGTTTGGGAAGTTCTTGAAGCCAAGCATTATTGGCAAACCGTCCATCGTAGATGGTGGGGTCTGGTCGGAAAATAATTTCTAACTGTTTTGGAGATAAGTCTGTGGCAGTAATCTGTGGTGGAAATTCATTTTGCAGGGTAAATTGTTTTTGAGGTAACGCTGTTCCTTTTACTATTCCATCGTGGAGAGATTGTTGCCAAGATTTCTCAAATTCTTTTTGTCCAAAAACAGATTTCCAATGATCACGGATAATGCTGTAGTTAGAACGATTTTCTTTGCCTTGGAGTACTTGTATCAGTTCATGAGGTGACTTATTGTCGTAGAGCGGTGCAATAAGTGGTTGGATAATAGAAACTGTTCCATCATATGCTCGGGCATCGCTCCACGTTTCCAAATAGTGAGTTGCAGGGATATGCCAGTGACAGAGATCTGTAGTTTCATCGGCATAAAGGCTCATATGGACGCGTTGGCGCACATTTGAAAGGTGTTTGGAAAATTCTAAATCTACAGGAGAATCAAACACCGGATTACCTTCAATAATTGTGATCATATCGACTTGGCCATTTTTCATGTCTTCAATTAGCTCTTGTAAAGAATCAAGTTGGTTGGTTGGATGACTTTCAACAGGTTCTGTGTGAGAAACGGTCGAATCTATATTGCCAAGTTTGTGGTTAATTGCATGGGCTAATCCATGGACAATTGGAGGTTGTTGCTCGCCCGGGACAATTAGGCTGGTCCCCTGGTGTTTTTTTAGATCCTGAGCTAGTTCAATAATCCAATCTTTATGTTTTTCTATGGGACTGAAATCCACTGAGATTCCTAGTAGGTGAGCTAAAAATCTGGTGAATGATTCAATCTCTCGGGGTCGTAAAGGCAGACGGTGATCAGCCATAGTTCCTGTGTTTGAGGGTGTGCTTTCCACTACATATAATCGGTTTAAATCGGCCTGTTCATGGTCGATTTTGCGTCTACTGGTGAAATCTCGTGCATAACGAAGGTGACCTGGTCCAAAAGTCAGAAAATCTGAGCCTATAGCCAGTACTATGTCTGCCTGATCAAATCGATATTGGGTAGCTGCTAATTTACCAAAGGCCATCTGTGAACCCGTATGTATGTTGTCTCGTCCAACCGGTTCATATTGGTGCCATTTGGCTTTTGGGAAGAGGTCTAAAAACTCTTTGATTTGACTGCCCAGTGTAGGGGAAGTGATCGTCTGGGTTAGTATTCTCATCCCTGCACCCTGTTTGGATTTTTGGATTTTCACTTCATCTTGTAGGGTTTGTGAAAAGGTGTCCCATGTACTGGGTTTTCCTCTTTGAGTGATAAGTTGGGAGCGGTCTGGATCGTATAAATCAAGAAGTGAAGCTTGGGTTAAGGCGTCAGTTGAACCCAAGCTGGCCGGGTGTGTGGGATTGCCCTCAATCTTGATGGGTCGACCCATATGACTTTCTGCCAAAATACCAGTGGCAAAGCCTCCTAAAGTAAAGGCTGATGCAAAAAATAGAGGTTTTCCGGGGATAATTTCTTCGGGTGTTTCAACGTAGGGTAAGATTTTTTCATCAGGTTGGCGAGTGCAGGCACCGACTCCTGCAAGTGATAGTGAAGCTCCCATTAGTGTCAAAAATTTTCGACGGTTTACTGATCCCAGCCATTGGGAAGCCTGAGAGGGGAATTCATCGTGCAAAAATTGTTGAAACTCTTCTGTATTAGCTATCTCTTCCAGACTTCTCCAGTAATCGGGACCTTGTTTGGAATGCAATAAATCACGAATGGTAGACAGATCTAAAGAGATTGGTTGGGAAGATTTTTTTTGGGTCATTGGTGACAAATATTGCAGTCTAAAGATGGTTTAACATTGTATTCATTGACTAGTTTTTGGCCCAACTCTAACTGATTTTCCGGAGTTTGCCAGGCGGAATTAAAAACGGACTCCCGAGGTTGTATAAATAGCTCTGGTTCACGGTGGCAGTCTAGGCACCATTCCATATCTAAACTGTGCTCTTTCCATACCACTGGCATCTGGTCAACACGTCCGTGGCAGGTTACACAACCAATACCCTTGTGTAGGTGAATACTGTGATTGAAATAGACGAAATCAGGCAAGTCGTGAACTCGAAGCCATTCTAAAGAGTAGCCAGTTTTATAACTTGTTCGTACTGGTTCTAGAACTGGGCTGTCTACTCGAATTTGAGAATGGCAAGTCATACAGGTGTGGGTGGAGGGCATACCTGCAAAACTGCTTTTTTCGGCGTCAGTATGACAATAACGACAATCAATCCCTAATTCATTTACATGATGTTTGTGGCTAAAAGGTATTGGCTGTTCCCGAGGAATACCTGTTTGGGTGATATAGGGTGATCGATTGAATTCTGGGAGTAGCCAAACTGTTAGAACAGAAACCAGGAGGCCGACTAAAATGCTAATTTTAGAAATTATATTGGTGTTGCGATGGAATATTTGGGCCATTATTGTAAGTGATCGGTTGTTTTATCAAAGTAATTTTTTGAACAAAATTTCAGTGAGTTAAAAGCAAAAAAGTACCGAATTATCCCTCCCAACTTGTAATTTAGATGGGCATTCTAATATCAACAGTGTGTCGGAGTAAATTACATTTCTAGGTGTCTCGCAAAGTAGACCAGTATGCATTGTTTTATGATTCAATCCAATACAGTTATACAGGCAACCTAAATAGGTTGTATAATTTTCTCCCTTTGAAATGAAAAACCCACTTATCTTACTAACTAACGATGACGGATCGAAGGCTGAAGGTCTACTTGCCTTAAAAGAGGAGTTGTTAACAATCGGAACCGTTGTTGTGGTAGCTCCTGATGAGGAAAGAAGTGGAGTGGGCCAGGGATTAACTGTCCACCAGCCAATGCGGGTTTTTGAAATTTCTAAAGATCATTACTCTCTTACTGGAACTCCGACTGACTGTATTCTTTTTGCTTTGTATAAATTACTTAAAACTCCTCCAGATTTGGTGGTTAGTGGAATTAATAATGGCCCAAACCTGGGTGATGATGTTATGTATTCAGGAACAGTAGCGGCTGCTCGAGAGGCCTCTCTTCACCAAATTCCTGCGTTTGCCTTTTCATTAGTGACTCACCGAAAGGAGCCAGATTTTGCATATGGGGCCAATTTTGCGCGCTGTCTTATTCAGGAACTAGTTCCCATATCTTCAGGAAGTTTTTTCAACGTTAACATTCCAGAAGGAAAACCCGAATCTTATCAATTCACAAGACAGGGAAGTAAAATAGTAGCTAGTTCAGTTGAAGAGAGACAGGATCCTCGGGGACAAAAATATTATTGGATTGGTCGTGACAAGAGTGAGTGGCTAATAGAAGGGGGTTCTGATTACGAAGCTCTTCGGAGGGGGCTAGTATCAGTAACACCATTACAGAGAGATCAAACTGACTACAATGTTCTAAAAACTTATGTAGAAGATATAGAAGAAAGTTTAGATTTTAAATTAGAAATTTCAGGTGGAAGTGACTGATGTCCAATCAGGCTCCAACTCATTACTTTTGGCCGTTTAGATGGGTGAGAGTTGTCTATGATTGGGTTCTTAGTTTTGCCGAGCGTCCTGAGGGAGAGAGAGCTCTCTTTTTTATTGCTTTTGCTGAAGCTTCATTCTTTCCAATTCCTCCAGATATACTATTGATTCCACTAGCTTTAGGAGCTTCTGGAAAAGCTCTTCGTTTTGCAGCTGTTTGTACTGTAGGATCCGTGTTGGGCTCAATGCTGGGATATCTTTTGGGGTTTCAGTTTTATGAAATACTGGGGCAAAGAATTATTGAACTTTATGGAGCTCAAGATGGTTATCAACAGGCAAAAGATCTTTATAATAACTGGGATGCTATTGCTGTTGCAGTAGCTGGTTTTACTCCTATTCCATTTAAAGTATTCACGATTGCTGCAGGTGTTTTTAATATAAACATACTTACTTTTTTGTTGGCTGGCTTATTGAGTCGGGGTGCCCGTTTTTTTCTATTAGGTGGATTAATTCTCTGGTTTGGTCCTGAGATAAAGAGATTTATGGATCGCTACTTTAATCTTTTAACAGTTGTATTCGTTGTTCTTTTGGTAGGAGGATTTTTAGTTTTAAAGTATGCTGTCTGATCAATTTTAGGCTTTTAAAGCAGGGATCTGCCGCAGTATCGGGGCGTAGCGCAGTTTGGTAGCGCGCACGGTTCGGGACCGTGAGGTCGGAGGTTCAAATCCTCTCGCCCCGACCAGTTAGAGATTAGCAGTATGGTATTTTGAAAGGTCATTTTTTCTCGGGTTAGAAAAAGATTTAATGCTTGCTCGAAAATATCTTTTGGCGGGTCGTGTTCAGGGAGTTGGGTTTCGTTATTTTGTTTTCCGTGTAGCGCAAAGTTTTGGAGTATTAGGTTGGGTAAAGAATTTAAAAAATGGGATGGTGGAAATTCATGCTCAGGGAGATACGGAGACCTTAATTTTATTTGAAGCTGAAATTCGATCTGGTCCTCCTTTTGCAATTGTCGAAAATATTCAGGAAGATGATATTCAAATTGAGGATTTCAAAGATTTTTTGATTGAGAGGTAAATTATGGAACAGTTAAAAGAAAAGATTAGAGAGGTCCCAGACTTTCCTAAGCCAGGGATTCTTTTTTATGACCTTACAACACTTTTAAAGGATAGCAGTAGTCTTCGAAGGGTTATTGATCTGCTTACCCAAAAATATTCTGATCAAAAGATAGATCAGGTGGTGGCAATTGAGTCTCGAGGATTTATTTTTGGACCTGCGCTAGCTTGTAATCTTCAGGCTGGATTTGTTCCAGTACGAAAAGAAGGCAGACTACCTTCTGATACGATTAGTGCATCTTACGATCTGGAATATGGCCAAGGTGTTTTAGAAATTCATACAGATGCAATTCAAAAAGGAGAACGTGTGCTAGTTGTGGATGATCTGATCGCCACTGGGGGAACAGCTGATGCCACCTCCAGAATGGTACATCAGTTAGGGGGAGAGGTAGCTAGCTTTGCCTTTATTGTTGAATTAGAATTTCTGAAGGGAAGAGAAAAACTAGACGGATTTGAAGTCTTTTCAATTTTGCAGTACTAGTTCGTATTGGTTCCTTTTTTTGGAACTATTTACTCTCCTTGGATTCTAATCGATCAATACGAGATCTGGCTTCGCTAGCGTAGTTACTGTCAGGGTAATCATCCAGTAATTTTTGATAAAACTCCACGGCTTTACTAGCCTTATTATCTTGCTCAAGATTTCGAGCTAGACGTAGGATCACACTTTCTTTAGGAAAAGACGAATCGCTGTCGTTTAGGATTGCCTCCAATATTTCTGAGGCCCGTTTGCGATCTTTTTCTAGTAGTAGCACGTGAGCTAAAAAATTGCGGGCCAAACTTCTAATTTCTACCTGATTTGCTTCTTCAATTATCAAAGCAAGTTTTTGTTTGGCTTCTTCTCGTTGATCAAGTTCGTGTTGTATTCGTGCGGCATAATAGCGGGAAAAGAGACCTAGGTTCGAGTTGGAAGAATTTGAGATTACTATATTGAAAGATTCTAGAGCTTTTTTTCGACGTTCTTGATCATTTTTAAAGTTATAGAGGTTTGGATTAGGTGGCTGTTCATTAGTTGGATTTTTAACACTGGGAGAATGATATATTTTGAGAGCTTCTGCAAATTGGATTTGGAGTTCAGCAAAACGGTTTTGCTGATAACTTTTCCAGATATAGGATCCCAAGACAGTGATCAGCAGTAATCCCACACTTGCAATTAATAGACGACTATTTCGAAGAATCCACTCGTAAATTCGTGTCAACGATGTTCGAATTTTATCTTCCTGAACAATTTCTTTTCGGGTCAATCTTTTAGGAGTCAAGTTAGTTTATTCCTCCGAAATTCCAAAATGGTTTGCGCCTGGCAGGACTCGAACCTGCGGCACAGGGGTTAGGAACCCCTAGCTCTATCCAACTGAGCTACAGGCGCGTAAGTCCTTTTCTGCAACGCGGAACTAGTTTAACAAAAAGAATTCTGTTAATCAGGTGAAGACCGAAAGTCATTCTGAAACGATATAATTTTACTTGGAGAGTAGAGAGTCTACACCATCGTCTTGTCTGCTGTTCAGTATTGGGCTAGAATCACAATTTGCTGCCGCTAATAAATTTTCAGCGGGTGGTATAATGAGGGAAAGTTAGTATGGTTTTTCAAGGTTTGCAGGAGATTAGATGAAGTTGGAAGAGATTCCCGACGTTCGACTACAAACGAAGGGTGTCATGTTTCAGTACCTGCTTTTTAAAGTTATAAGAGCAGGTAAGAGCAAGTCCATTGTACGTGGTGTGAACTATCAGCTCTATCAAAATAATGCTGCTGAGCAATTAATAAAATGGGTTCGAGAGGAGCTGGAAGAAGAGAGTTTGTTAGATCAGGGTGGTGGGTTGAATATAGAAGGTGGTGGAACCCTGACTCTTAATCCATATTACGAAACACTAACGCTGTTTGGATCTAGTCAAACGTATGGTGAGGAGAAAAATCGTGCTGATGTAGCGAAAATGTTTGAGCAATCTTTCCCAGATCATGAAGTCTCTTGGTCGCCTGCCGAACCAGAGCCAAAGCCGTCAACTCCTAAAAAGTCGAAGAAAGCAGCCGCTAAGTCCAAAGAGTCGTCCGAGAAGGTTGAAGAAGTAGCTGCTAAGTCTGAGGAGTCATCTGAGAAGGTTGAAGAAGTAGCTGCTAAGAACAATCTTTCTTGAATCCCCGTAGTCTAAATGGCAGAATGGATTAGAATTTATGGCTGTTGATGTATTTAAAGATCCGGCGACGGTAAAGATAAAAGACCAGCGTAAACGCAAACCAAAATTGCTTGCTGTGATCAATGATGCTTGTACAGGTTGTGCAGGTTCTCCAGCCTGTGTCGATTATTGTCCCGTGGAACACTGTATGATTTGGGTTACTGACGACGAACATCCTCCTTTTGGTCGTATCGAGGTAGATGCGTTACTTTGTATTGGCTGTAAGCGGTGTATTAGCGATGGTCCAGAAGGGACTTTTTTGGAAGGTTGCCCTTGGGATGCTATAGACATGATTCAACTCAATGATTACGAGTCGGATCACGGCCCTTTTCCCTTTTAATTGAAAATATCCAGAAGTCCTTTTTGGATTAGCAAATCATTAATAGAGTAGGTGTTGTTAGGGAATCAGCTGATCCTGTGCGTATTATTTGGAGTTCTTACCTAAGGACAATATTTCTGCAGTGATGGGAGTGATCGATTGTATGTTTTTATGGAATTACTTCCTGTTGTTCTATACGTTTCTGAATTGCTTTAGCCGTTGAAGCGGCTTGTTGGTGAATCTTTTGATCGAAACTAGATTCCGAAAGGACAGAACGTACTATTTCCAATTCTTCAGGTCCTCCCAGTAAGTAGAGTGCGCGTAATGATTCCCAGACATGCTTTGGATTGGGTTTAAGAAGTATTAATGTGTCGCCGGCAGTTGTTAAAGATCCTTCAGGAAGTAATTTAGTTTGAAGCCGTCCAGAAGCATCTGATTGGATTGGGGTTTTTACATTATTTGAATTTAAATTTGCAATATTCCCTCCTTTATTTACCCAATCTCCTTCTGAGACTAGATAAAAGACGGAGCCTGACTTTGGAGATCGAATAGGGTAGGGGATTAACATATTTCGGAGTTCAGGTAGTGCTCGATCATCTCCGAATCGGCTTAGGGCTAGAGCAGCATTTCTCCGAACCAGGGGTTTAGAGTCTGCTAGCATTTGTAGGAGAGTGGAGTGAAATAGATCAGAATCGGTATCCTGGCCCATTACCCAAGCCGCTGTTATTTGCAGATTAAGGAGTGGGCTCTTACTGAATTCTGCTACAGCTGAATACCATGAGTGGACTGTTGGATCCTTTTTCTCAATTCGTTCTCCTATTTGGGTTAAGGCGTGTTGAATTAGGCGAGGATTTTCGTGATTTAGATATCCTTCAAGTGTCGAGTTGTCCAGTACACGACCAAACCAGATCCCGTGCCAGAACAAAGTAGGGATTGTGATAGTGGCCACGATAGCGGCCAATAATAAAAAGGCAAATCGAAGACGACTTTTTGTCAAAAGAAGAAGGGCAGGTTGAGTTCCTGCCCTACAAGCTTACGGGATGAAAAATTATCCCTGAAAAACAAAATTAATTTCGGAAGCACCATTAGGTGCAACTGTTAGTTTTTGTTCTTGAGTGCCAAATTTTTCGTGCCAGGCTTCAACAGTGTAGTCTCCAGGAGGAAGATCATTCAGGTTGAAACTGCCATCAGCTCCAGTGACGGAGAAATATGGATGGGATATCACTCCGATATAGGCTTTCATCCAGGGATGTACATTGCATTTGACTGGAACCATAATCTCTTGGCGGGGAAATGATCGTTCATATTTTTGTTCAGGAGATTGGGAAATATTCCATTCTCGATTGTTTTTAGGAACAGGATGAATGTTGTGGGTTACGGAGTCACTGTTGCCAATATTGATTTTCTGATTGGTCTGAACTCCAAAAACGTGGGGGCTATACAGGCATCCGTTTTGATCCAGTGTAGCCGCTTCGGTAGGAGTATCAAATTTGTAATCCTCCAAACCTTCTTTTACCCAAATGAAGACGTTTTTGAGAGTTCCATCTTCGTTAATTAACACTTCCTGAGCATAGGTGGGACCACTGTGTTTTGCTTCACAGGTTGGTTCAGCACTCATTCGAATGCGTGGCATTCTGGGCTTTGTGCCTTCAAAGTTGACTTTGCCGGAAATACTTCCAGCTTCAGACAAATCAGGTGTTACACCAGATGCTACTTCTGGAGTTGATTCTGCAGCAGGAGCTTCAGTGGTTTCGCCACCACCACCACAGGCAACCATGAAGATGGTTAAGAATACAAACAGGGAAAAATTGAATTTGTGATTAAACATAACTCTACCTCTCTATCTAATTAGGTCCAGATATTGTGAGATCGTATGTCACATGAATACAATCTCAAGGAATCCATTTTAATCGTTGCTAGCGCCCTCTCAATCTACGTTGCTCTTGAGGAGAAAATTCAAACATATACCTCACTAGGAGTTTAGCATGATCTTCTTTGTAGTTGCGCAAACTTCGGACATCTCCAAGAGCAAAAACTGAACGGTTTCCTTCTTTGCGGAAAAGTCCAGAAGGCATGGCTGTTCCAGGTCGAATAATCTCTGGATGGACAATCCAGCGTTCGGTCCAGTTTGATTTAAGGCGGTCCGGGATTAGTTGGAAATTGGGTGCACTTGCATCGCGGTCAGCAATTGGATCTCCAGTAGCATGACACCTTAGACAAGGAGCATTTGGATGGGTGAATAAATCGCGTGCCATAGTTAGTTCTCGTCCCGACAAAGGTTCAAGCTGAGGAGGAGTAAAGGGGATAGATTCTTTGGAAAGAGCACTAAAGAACCGGACCAACTTCTGAATTTCTCCATCGGAGAGGTTGAAGGTGGGCATTCGGACTTGAAGATAAGGTCGCACGCCATTTTGATTCATCTTTTTCTGGCTGAGCGCAGGATTTTTTAAAAATTTTGCCAGCCATTCAGGATCTACCCGGGCTCCTTCTCCAACTAGACTGGGGGGAAGTTGTTCTTTGCCATCAGGGGTTTGATAACGGGGCAGTTGGCTCAGTGCAGCTTGTTGTTCTGGGACAAACTGATGACAGGAGACACAATTGTATTTCATTACGATTGGCCAGCCATTCTGAATGTCGTTGCCTGCACCGCCAGGCTGATGATAAAAATTTTCGGGAATTATTGATTCAACGCTACCTAGGAGAAAAGTTGTCAAAGTATTAATTTCTTCTGGGCTCAGATCAAAATTGGGCATTCTGAGACGTTCTTCAGGTTTTTTAATTTTACCCTGGTCAAAAATAGCTGGATTTTCTAGTTTATGCTCGAAAAACCCCTTGTGGTTGTACCAGCCTTCTTCTTTAGCCTTATGAGTTAGTAGAGCAAAATCTAGGCGTTCGAGGGGTTTACTTCCTTCCTTGCTAAGTTCGACGCCGATTTTTCCATCATTCTCCAAGCCAGCAATTTCATGGCAACCTGTACAGCCATTGTGGCGAACTAAAGCTCGTCCTTTTTCGAAAAGTTGAGGATCATCTAAATAAGGGGCTGGTTCATATGTAATATCATCATGTTTCTGATCCATCAGGTAGCTGGCAATGTCTCGTGCTTCTCTAGTTGTTAAGCGCAAACTAGGCATTACGACAGGTTGTTGAACTTGCAAGAAATGATTACCTAGAGGACAAATATTTTTTTCCAAACCAAATTCAAAAGGTAATCCTTGACTGGCATAGTCTTCAGGTGTGATATCCCGTTCATGAGTAGGACAGTAGGGTAGACTTCGTTGTCTAGGATTGTGAACCCAACGAACCAGATAATCGTAGTTTGCTTTCTCACCTACACGGTTCAAATTGGCTGCAAAATCACCGCCATCCATTTCTCCCATAGAATGACATGCCATACACCCTCTAGTTTCAAATAGTGTTTTGCCTCGTGAAGAGTTTCCGGGTGGTTGTTTGGGAAGGCTATTAGTAATCCCCGATTGCCAGATAAAGGCAGAGATTGCTTTGATTTCATTTTGTTCTAGTCTAAACCTTGGCATTTTGGTGTTAGGTCGGAATTTTTGTGGATTCTCAATCCAAGCTGGGATCCATTCTCGTTTTAATTTTAGAGCGGCTTCTTTAAGGTTGGGACCAGCCTTTTTAACTTCTTTCATTAATTCTGGGATTTGGCTATTGAGATGCTGAAGTTGAGAGTCGATATCTGAGATATTCATATTGATGGCATCAACGGAAGCGTAGAGTCGATTAGCTTCTTCGTTGGTTTCAGCTTGGTCAGCCTGTTCAATTGTTCGTGTAATTTTTGTCTCAGATGCAACACGCTGTAGTGTCAAAGTACTGATTGATTGATGAGTTGCTCGAAGTAATCGAGGTTCGACTTCGAATCCCTCACGAGCGTGACATCCCCAGCAACCTCTCTGATAGTAGAGTTCTTTAGCAGAATTTAGGGTGGGGGCCATTGCCAGACGTCTATCCGACTCATGGCATTTTATACAACCAGCTTCAAAATTTTCTTTGGCATAAAGTGGACGTAACCAGTGTTTATATTGTCCATGTGCTTGTTGGGTATTTACAGTGGCTACACCATTACCATTGTGGCAAGGGGAACAGCCGAGGATTTCTGGGTCGTGAATTTTAAGTAGGTCACTATTGGGATGACTGACAAAGAGGCCATTGCCATCCAGGTCCTCTCGTTTCATAACAACTGGTTCTCTAATTCCCAAATGGCAGGATTCACAACGGTCAACTAATCCCATTTCTGCAATATGGATTTGTTTAATTTCAGTTGTAAAATTATCTAGACCGTTAAGGACGCCATCGACTTGATTTTCAGTTAAGCTAGTAAGACGAACTTGAGTATATTCATTTCTTTCTCGTCGTAACCGGCTCGGTTCTCTTAATAATTCTACAGTACTGGATTGGAGAGCCGATTGACGAGCTTTCAGTGCGTTGAATGTTTCTTCCATTTCCGGGAAAGTGTATTCTCTCACTTCGGGTGTTTCGTTGACTGTCTCAGGTATAGCTGCGGGATAAGGTCCTTTATTTAATTCTTCTAATTCTTCTTCAAGGTCTATTCGAGTATTTCCAGTGGAGGTTTCTACTGCATAAGAGGCTGCTTGGATGCGACTTCGAGCTGTTGTAAATACCGTGCTTAAAGCCGACAACTGGATTCTTATAAGGTTCTCTTGATTTCTGATATCAGTCATTTCTTCTTGAATGGCTGTTTCAGCATCTTGTAGTTGGGAGCTTAGTGCTTGGTAGGCAGCTGAAGACTTAACCTGTTTTTCTTCTGCTGCTCGATCAGGCCGAATACGAGTCAATACTTGTCGGTAGGCTCCTACAAATTCTTTCTGATAGCCGATCCAAGGCCGAAGGCCAAATGTTTCGTCATAAAGAGCCCAAAATAGACTTAGCATCAAAAGAAGCGAAGAAACAGCAATAGGAGTTGCTAAAGAAGATTTAACAAGGGGATCTTCCTCAGGAATTGGTTGTTGGTCTAATGGAGTACGAGATTTCCACCAAGAGCGAAGTCGTTCGATTAAGTGTTTCATATGTTAAACCACGGTGTTACCCAGATGTATTTAATACGGAAAAGTAAGCGCAGAACTATCTTGACGGGAAGTGCTAGCATAATAAGTAAGAGTGATTGTAGAGTCAGATATTGCACAAGGGTCATGCGTTCATAGATTTTTCGATTAAACTCAGTCAAAACAATTAATTTGTGAACTAGCCAACCAGACAATACAAAGTAAAGCCCAACGGCAGCTCCACCCAGCATTCCTATCCAAGGCTGACCGGTGATTCCGAGAATTTGATGAAGATCCTGGTTGGTTTCGAATACCAGGCGGTGGTGGTCCCAAGTTTCTCCTGGCCAGAACCACATCCAGCCCGGACCTCGAATAAAAGTTCCGATAATTACCATAACTACCCACAAAATGAGAAAGCCAAAGCAAAAAGCTAGAATTGCGAATCTACGCTGACGAAAGGTGTAGTAACCATTTCCTAGAGGATTTGTATCAATGTAAGGGATCGCTATCAACCCGATAATAATTAGAGTAGGCATTATCACTCCAGCAATCCAGGGATCGAAGTACACTAACATTTCTTGTAGTCCTAGAAAGTACCAAGGAGCTTTGGAGGGATTCATGGTTAGGGTGGGGTTGGCTGGTTCTTCCAGAGGAGCATTTAGGGTAATAGACCAAACCATTAAAATGAACGTGCAGATAATGGCAGACAGGAACTCTATTCGTAAAAGATAGGGCCAGACGTAGAGTTTTTGATCCCATCCTTCTCGATAAGGTTCGATCTTTCGATGGTGTGTTTTGGCCAGTTTGGAGTCCCCTTCCAAACGTGTTATTAGACGATCGGTGGCCAATGCCTGCCTGAACCCATACCAAGTGAAAAACGGGATTAGAAACAGAAGTGCGACTATAGGAATATTATCCGGTGCACTAGCTATTTCTGCGAGTTGGGCCCAATCCATTTTTTGTTAATCTCCTCATTATTTTCTAGGTGGTTTAATTTCTGATGCCAACATTACGGGTGCGGGACCAGAAATACTTCCGTCTTTCCGGACACGCCAAAAGTGAACTGCTAAAAAGATAGAAATTATAAGTGGCAGCGCGATGCAATGCCAAATATAGGCACGCAACAGGGCATTGGCATCAACGATAGACCCTCCCAAGAGAGCGAAGCGAACGTCATTATAGGCTGTCATTCCTAGTTCCGGTCCAAGGGGACCTTCAGATCCTAACAAAGGAGTTGCACGAGCCATGTTGGTTCCTACTGTGACTGCCCAAAATCCTAACTGGTCATCAGGAAGCAAATAACCCGTGAATGAGAGTAACATAGTTAAAACTAGACAAATAACGCCGACTGACCAATTAAACTCTCTGGGTGATTTATAAGAGCCAGTTAAAAAGACACGGAACATATGCAACCAGACAGTAATGATCATCAAGTGAGCTGCCCAGCGATGCATGTTTCTCAACAAACCTCCAAAAGGGACATCGTTATGCAGATACATAATGTCTTGATAGGCTTGGCCTTTAGTAGGATGGTAGTAGAACATCAGGAATACTCCAGTGATGGTCAAAACCACAAAAAGATATAGGGATAGTCCGCCCATGCCCCAAGTGTAGCGGAAACGAATTGCATCTCGATTTACCTTGGCTGGATGTAGATGCAGGAAGACGTTAGTCAAAACTGCCAGTGAGCGATTCCGGGCTGAGTCATCTAGCTTGTGTCGAAAGACTGACTTCCAAAGCTGGGTGCGTTTAGGATCTTTCGCTGCTTGTAGGTCTCCCTTTCCTTTTTCAATGAATGGATCCAACCATCCTCGAAGACGATCAAATCGCGAGGGAGTCTGAGTGGGAGTATCTTCGGATTCTGGTTCCGAAGCTTTAATTTCGTCGTTCATTAATTAGCTTTCTATATCGTTTTCTTAGGCTAAGGGGATGTAGGACCCTTCTTCTTCGAACCGACAGGTTGCCCCAGGAGGACACTGATAGAGTCGAGCTACATCTACAACAATTTGACCTTCTGGATCCAACTCCACTGCGGCTCTATCCATTGGGCGAGGCGCTGGACCTTCAAAATTAATTCCTTCACCATCATAGCCGCTTCCATGACAGGGACATTTAAACTTACTTTCACTTGCAATCCAGTCAGGAGTACATCCTAGATGAGGACACTTAGCATAGATGACAAAAATTTGGCTGGGATTGCGAACGACCCAAATTCGATATTGGGCTTGGAACCTTGTGTCGACACCAAAACCAAAATCGGACGGATACCCAATTTTGAACTTGGTTTTGGGCTCGAATAGAGTACGCGGGAAAAAAAAGCGCACGGCCATTAGCAGATTAGCGCCTATGAATCCAAAAACGCAGGTCCAAGCAAATTTTCGACGCCGCATAAGCTTGGTTTCCATGCGAGCCTGATTGTCCTTTTCAGAAGTTTTGTTTTTTGTTTCTTCCATTTTTATACCAATGTACCTGTTGTTCTTTGTCTTGAAGAAATAAACATATATAAACTCTGTGTGGCTCTGTCAAGGATAAGTGGTAATTTTGGATCCTTTACAGTAAATATCTTATCCTTCATTCATCCATCATAGCGAAAAACAAAGACCAGAATAGTGGCAAAAATTCCAATCGGAGGCACCATCAATACCATGATACCCAAATTGAGAGACTCCAGCATACTAGCTTCTTGAGCGACCACGGCCGTTTTACACATTGCACAACCCTGAGCTAAAAGTGGTGTAGAAAATAACGAGAGCAGTAGGGAGAAAAATACCAATAAGATGAAAATATTTATTGGTGCAATTTTCTTCATTGTGCAGTACCCACCAAATTTCATTTTTGTTGTTTTGTCCATGCGTGCTAACAATTGATCAAGTTCCCAGTGTAAGAATTCTCAAACTATCGAGAAAGAAAATACCCAAAAGAGCTATGCAGATAACTACTGCTGGAATTAGTGTTAGCGTTAAACTGAGTTTTTCGTAGCGGAGGTGCATAAAATAAGCAACAATGAGACCTGCTTTTACTAAAGATAGACCTAACAATATTGTTAACATCATTGCCACGGAGAATTGTCGATAGGCTAGAGCTACCTCCACGATAGTGATGATAAGCAATGCCGACCAGACTACGTAAAAAATTCGGTTACTGTGTGTTTCTGTAGACATAAATTTTGTCCTGTCTCCGTTACATTCCGCTTATTGAAAGCAGATAAACTAGTGGGAAAATGAACATCCAGACTAAATCAACAAAGTGCCAATAAAGTCCGCTTACCTCAACGTCTTCTGCAGAAAATTTTCCCTTTCCAAATCCGCAAGCAATTACTGCTAGATAAATTACTCCGAGGGTTACGTGAGTCATATGCAGTCCGGTAAGAGCAAAGAAGGACGCTCCGAAAAGTGGGGAGCCCCAGGGATTAGAGAAAGGTGTGACTCCTCCGTCAATGAGTGTCAGCCACTCGTAGGTGTGGAGAATAATGAATAACACGCCTCCTAGAATGGTTCCTCCCAGCCAAAATACGGTTTTCCTGCGGTCTCCTTTTTTGGAAGCAAGGACGGCCATCACCATTGTTAAGGAGCTTGATAACAAACAAAAGGTCATGACACTGGAAAGTACTATGCTGTGCCATTCGAAGGGCATAGGCCAGTTTGGGCTAGACACTCGGAGATAGCTATAGGCTACTAACAGGGCAGAAAAGGTCAGTGAATCAGAGAGAATGAAGAGCCACATTCCCAGTGTTTTTGATCCAATTCCGTAAGGGGTTCTCCCTCCTCCCCAATCAGCAAGTGTTGTTTCAGTTCGAACTTCAGACATCCATTACCTCCAAATAAGCAGAAACAAGAAGAGATACACCCATAACCCGTCCATAAAGTGCCAGTACAAGACCGTTACTCCAACCGCAGTACGCTCTGATGTTGCAGCTTTTGAATTCCACACTCTCCAAGAGATATATAGCAGGGCAACTATGCCTCCTAGGAGATGGATGCCATGAGCTCCAGTAAACAAGTAGAAAAAGGAACTGCTAGGATTTGTGTTCACATAGACACCCCGGTCAACCAGTTGTTGCCAGGCCCATATTTGTCCCGCTAAGAAAGTGAGTCCGAGACCTGATCCTATTAGCCACCAGAGATTGAAACGATTCCAGTTATCAATACATCGACGAGCTTTTCCCAAAACCAGGCTACTGGCCAACAAAACTAGAGTGTTAGGCCAAAGAATAGCAGGCATCATAGTCGTCTGCCAGTCGTTGGATAGGCCCTTACGCACAATGTAGGCACTGGTAAAGGCAGCAAAGAACATAGTGACAGCGCCCAACCCCAAATACATTCCAATGTAGTAGCGATGATTGGATCGAGATGCAATGGTAGTCATGATTTATCCTGGGATACCTCCGGCTCAGTTTGCATCGTGTAGTCTTTATCTTCTCCAGGAACACTAAATTCGTAAGGGCCACGATGAATAACTGGTAGTTTTCCTGCAAAGTTGTCGTGAGGAGGTGGAGAAGGGATTTCCCACTCGAGTGTTGTTGCTTCCCAAGGGTTTTCTCCAGCCTTTTTCCCTTTTAAAAAGCCCCAGATGAGATTACCAAAAAATAAAAATTGAGAGGATATCGTCAAGAAAGCTGCAATGCTGATAAACAAATGAACTGGTTCCAGAGGTTTTAGAAAATCAAAGGCTGTTAGCTCAGCATAGCGTCTTGGATTTCCTGCCAGACCGAGAAAATGCATCGGTGTAAAAACAGCGTAGACACCAACAAAGGTAGTCCAAAAATGTGCTTTACCTAAGGATTCACTCATATAGCGGCCAAACATTTTTGGGAACCAGAAATAGGTTCCTGCAAACATTCCAAAAATAGATGCGACACCCATGATTATGTGAAAGTGAGCTACAACAAAGTAGGTATCGTGAAGAGCGATATCGGTAGCGGGTTGATTTAAAAAGATTCCACTCACGCCGCCGGTTACAAAGAGAGAGACAAATCCAATTGAAAACAACATTGCCGAAGTAAACCGAATATTTCCTCCCCATAGTGTGCCTAGCCAGTTAAAAGTCTTAATGGCCGAAGGCACTGCAATTGCTGTTGTCATCAAGGAAAAGAAAATAGCTGTATATGGACTCATCCCACTGGCAAACATGTGATGTCCCCACACCATGAAGCCTAGAATGCCGATGGCAAACATGGCGTAGACCATGGCACGGTATCCAAAAACAGGTTTACGGGCAAAAGTGGACAGAATATGTGAAGTGACTCCCATTCCAGGAAGGATGGCAATGTAGACTTCGGGGTGACCGAAGAACCAAAAAAGATGTTGCCAGAGCAGTGGTGAGCCTCCTTTATGATCAATGATTTGATCACTGACCACCAGTCCTCCTGGAATGAAGAAACTAGTACCTGCATTGCGGTCCAGTAGTAGTAATGCTCCAGCAGCCAATAGCACTCCAAAGGCCAATAGACCCAAAATAGCGGTAACGAACCACGACCAAACTGTCAGAGGCATCTTCATCAGAGTCATCCCCTTGGCCCGAAGATCCAAAGTGGTAGTAATGAAGTTTAGCGCGCCCAATAAAGCTGCTATACAGAAAATGGCAATGCTAATGATCCAGAGATCCTGGCCTATACCCAAACCTGGGCCGGCAATCTCTCCTAATGCACTTAGGGGAGGATAGCCTGTCCAGCCAGAAATGGGAGGTCCTCCGGTGACAAAAAATGCCGCCATTAGGACAACAAGAGCCAAAAATGTCACCCAAAAAGAGAGCATATTTAAGACAGGGAAGGCCATGTCATCAGCCCCAATTTGAATGGGAAGAATATAATTTCCGAAGCCACCCTGAGGGGCTGTAGTCAAAACAAAGAAGACCATTATGGTTCCGTGCATTGTCAAAAACGACAGATAGAATTCTGGAGTCATTACTCCGTCAGGAGCTCCCACAGGAAAGAGTTGGCCAAGTATGGGAATTTCTGTTCCCGGCCAGACTAGGTTAATGCGGATAAAGATGGAAAGGACCATCCCCACTGTAACTGAAAAAAGAGCGAGCAGCCAATACTGGATTCCGATCACTTTGTGATCAAGACTAAAGATGTACTTTCGCCAGAAACCTGTTGGCGCCTCATGAACAGTGTGGGTCGTTGCCTCTACTTCTGCCATACTCGAATTCTCCCTCGTTAATACTCAGATTGTTCTACTAGCCAATTGGAGTAGTCTTCTTCTGATAATACTTCAATGAAACTTCTCATCCGATGATGGCCCAGACCACATAGTTCAGCGCAAGAGATCTCAAATCGTCCAGTTCGGGTAGCAGTAAATTGGATCGGAATAACTAATCCTGGAACTGTATCCTGTTTAATGCGTAGTTCCCGGACTGAGAATGCGTGAGTTACGTCTTTTGATCGAAGCAATAGTTCAATTGGACGATTGATGGGAATAGCCATGGTAGGAACTACAAGATCATCTTGGGCCGCTGAATTTTGCAGGTCTAGTCCTAGTGGATTTCCTGCCGAATCGTTTATAAGTTCTGGACTAATTGGTCCGAATTCTCCATCTGGTCCGGCATAGCGGATATTCCAAGCGAATTGTTGACCGGTTATCTCTATTTGTAAAGCATTTTGTGGAGCAGCCTCGATATAGAGGCTGTACCAGATTCCCTGTCCTGCAATAACCATGACATAAAAAAGGACGGTGGTAGCTAAAGTCCAAGTCAATTCCATTTTATTGTTTCCGTGGTTATAGATCGCCTTTCGACCAGGTCGCTCCCGGTATCGTATTAGGAGATAACCAAGTGCTACCTGAGCGATTATGAAAACCACGCCAGTAACCCACAGGGTATACATGAACTGTCTATCAACACTTTCCCCATGGCTAGAAGCTGATTCGGGGAACCACCAGTACTTTCCGGCAAATAGGACAACAGTAACGGTCGTAATGGCCCAGATTGTAAAAGCTAACAACTTTACCTGCATGAAATCTTCCTCCTCCGGAAAATTTTAGTTGATTATTCTACCAAGGTGCCGAAAATTTTCAACCATCCATTAATTATTTATGTCAGGAAGTGCTGACAATTTCGACAATGAGTGCGTCGCTTAGCGTTGAGTGTGCTGCACTCGGGACAACGATTGTACATGTTATGAGCAAAAAAATAAGTTACAAAACCACTACCCAAAAGAATGAGGCTGGCTACCAAAATTTGGGAAATAACATCCAAAAAACAATACTCCTTTAGTTGTTTAGATCTGTCTCATTTGAAAGTTTTCCTGTTTGGAAGGGATTACTTGCGCCCATGTTTTGCAGACAAGTAACTGCTTGTTCCTTAATCCATTTTGTTACCGCGGGGTGAGGTAGTAAGGCTTTCCCATCACTTAGATATTTCAGGTTTTTAAGTACACTACGGTAAGGTCCAAAGCCAAAGAGTCGAAATGGGATCACTATTACTTGACCTTTATTTTCATTTCCTTTTTTCACAAATTGACGAATTTTTTTCTCTGCTCGGCTTCGTTTGTGATGCCAATCTTCGCGGAGAGTTGCTACTTGAACAGCCCGAAAAGGACCCAATTGACGCACGCTATCTGCTAGTAAGTTTAGTTTAAGTAGCCATTTTTGATTAATTGTGTCATCTCCTTCTCCATGTGCCAAAATTAGAACTGATTCTTTTTCGGGATGCAGGCTAAGGTTTTGTACTCGAGTAGCGATGATTTCCCCAATCATTTCTGAGTCATACAGGCCGTCTTGATTGATAGTGATGATGGATTTACTCTGGACTTGATCAGGAGCCATTTTACTGGAGAGTACATGGATAGAGTCAGGATGAGTCATGGGGACTCCCGAATGAGAGGAATGGGCAATGAACATGTTGGGAGGATCAGAACGCAAACCAAGTAGATATTCTGTTTGGTGACGGAAAGATTCAGCAGCAACAAAAAGCCGAACTACAGCCACTTGATCTACACCTCGAGATTCCAAGTTGTATATTGCTTGCTGGAGGGAGTTGCGTTGAGCCATACCGAAAGCAATTTCTACAGGACAAAAAAATTGCAGAGGATGAACAGCTTTTCGGACGGCATCGTTCCACTCAATATCACCCCCATGAGCCATAATAAGAAGCCCAGTCTTGTTGGAGCTAGGGCTATCTGCAACTGCTGTTGGGATTCCAGAAAAGAATAGGATTAAAAGAATTATTTGTGCTAAAAGTTGCATTGTGATTTAACTTTTGTTGGTGTAATTTGAGCCTGAATATTAGTCAATTTATTAATTTATCAAAAATTTCAGTTGAGTGTTAATTGCCTTCAAAATTAAATTCCAGTCAGAGAGGCTAACGGACGAGGATTTTGTTTGCTACTGACCTTGATGATCGAAACTGTTCGCTGACATTACCCATCACACACCAATAGCCTAAGCTTAACCAGAACTGTCCAAACCTCCTTAGGAAGCGTAATATATATTGAATGAACTTGGCACCTTATGCAATGCGTGACGAGGCTACGGCCGGTCGATTTTATCCGGAACCTCTTCATTTATATCGTTCTGAGTATCAGAGAGACCGTGATCGTGTTGTCCATTCAAAGGCTTTTAGACGGTTGGAAAAAAAGACACAAGTTTTTGATCCTAACTATTCTGACCATTTTAGAAACCGATTAACTCACACCATAGAGGTTAGTCAAATAGCCCGTACCATTAGTCGGGTGCTCGGACTTAATACCGACCTATGTGAAGTGTTGGCTTTGAGTCACGATATTGGCCATCCTCCATTTAGTCATGAGGGTGAGAGGGTATTAGATCAAATTATGAAGGAGCATGGTTCTGGTTTTGATCACAATCTTCACGCTTTACGAATTGTTGAATATTTTGAAGAGAAGTATCCTGATTTTCGGGGGTTGAATCTGACTTTTGAAGTTAGGGAGGGTATTGTGAAACACAGTCGAGACTACACAGGAGAGGAATCTCTGTATATAGATATTAGTCCATATTTTTTGGATAGGCGGCCACCATTGGAAGCTCAGTTAATTGATTTAGCCGACGAAATTGCCTATAACACAGCAGATTTGGATGATGGCTATGATTCAGGACTCTTAACCTTGGAACAGTTAGTGGAAAAAGTGGATTTGATAGGGTGTATTTACCGTCAAGTAGAAGCGGAGTGTGGAGCGGTTGATGAGAAGGTTCGAGTGAGAGAAACGGTGAGAAGACTTATTGATATCTTGGCAACTAGTCTAGTTTCTCATAGCCGTCAGGTGTTGGAAAATGAAGGAATAAATTCTTTAGAGCAAGTCAGATCATTTCCTAAGCGGTTGTTAGGTTTGGAGAATACTGTGGCTGATCAAAATCAGCAATTAAAGTGCTTTCTACGCTCTGATCTCTACGATCATGAGATTCTCAGGAGGGCTAGAGACAAGGCAGGACATTTGGTTAGGGAACTTTTCGAATTTTATTTAAACCAGCCTAAGAAACTCCCTGATAGTCACTACAGACGTATTAGTCAGCTGGGTCTAGAAAGGGTGGTATGCGACTACATAGCAGGTATGACGGATAAATATGCTCGCAACAAACATGCGGAAATATGCCCCTAAATCCTTTTATGTGAGGGAGATCATCATCTCAACATGAGGAAATGGAGTACAATGCTGGGGAGACTCCATAGGGAAGATATCCTTGGAGATACGAGACCATGATTATTGATCTAAATGAACTCCGGCAGAGCAGTGATCCTCTCTCCCTGAGTATCAATTTTGATACTCGGCAATTGAAACTGCCGAGTGATGTGAATTTAAGCAAAGGACCTGTTCGATCCCAGTTAACTGTTTCTTTGGCTGGTGACCAGGTCAAGGTGATGGGGGAACTAAAGGCTGAATTGGAGTTAGATTGTTGTCGGTGTTTGAAGTCTTTTGGTCAAAGTTTAAAGAAAAATTTTCGGCTTGAGTATTGGCCCGATCCAGAGGTAAAACAAGAAGCGGAAAGGGCAGTTCTCAACTATAAAGATTTAGTAGTGGGTTTTTACCACAATGATCAGTTGGATCTGAGTGCTATAGTTTGTGAGCAAATTGTTTTAGAAATTCCCATGAAGCTAGTCTGTGAAAAAGACTGCAAAGGTTTATGTGACCAGTGTGGAGTTGATCTGAATGAGAATGAATGTAGCTGTGAACGTCGCACTATTGATCCCAGGTTGGTAGCCTTGTCTAGCATAAAAGAGAGACTGAACAAGTAATTGTGTCGAAAATATTGAGAGGAATCAGATGCCTAATCCAAAGAGAAGACATTCTAAGTCGCGCCGAGGAAAACGGCGATCGCACGATTTTTTAACATCCCGTAACCTGTCTACTTGTACAAATTGCGGATCTCCTGTACTTCCTCATCGGGTATGTGCAAGCTGTGGTTACTACAAGGGTAGACAAGTGATCGAAGCAAAGGAACTATAAGGACCTAATCTGGATATCGTTACTCGTTTGAAAAGAGTGAGTGATGGCATCAACCTAAGATACATCAATGTTAGCGTTTATATTTCCTGGACAGGGTTCACAGTATCCTGGTATGGGTCAACAGATAGTCGAAGCTTTTGACGAAGCTCGTCAGATATTTGATGAAGCGGATGAGGCTTTGGGTTTTTCGTTGAGCCGGTTGTGTTTTGAAGGTTCCAAAGAAGACTTATCCCTAACAGAGAATACTCAGCCAGCAATTCTTACTACCTCAATTGCTCTCTATCGGGTGTTAGAGAGTATGGGGAAGCGGCCTGATTTTGTTGCTGGTCACAGCCTAGGAGAGTACTCTGCGCTAGTAGCAGCTGGCAGCCTGAGTTTTAGTGATGCAGTGCGATTGGTGCGTGAAAGGGGACGCCTTATGCAAACAGCTGTGCCGGTAGGAGAGGGTGCTATGTCGGCTATTTTAGGTCTAGAGTTAAATGAGGTAGAAGAGATATGTCAGCAAGCTGCTCAAGGAGAAGTAGTGTCTCCAGCTAATGTAAATTCTCCCGCTCAAATTGTAATTGCTGGGCATCAGGAGGCTGTTGCCAGAGCAGATATTTTAGCGCGAAAATATGGGGCCAAAAGAGTACTTCCTCTTGCAGTTAGTGCACCATTTCACTGTGGATTAATGAAACCAGCTGAAATTGGTTTAGCTAAATTGCTACGGCAAACTAATCTTGATAATCTTGCATTTCCACTGGTCAATAATGTTGAGGCCCAAGTAATTACTAGTGGGGAAGAAGCACGCAATGGGCTGATTAAACAGGTTGCATCTGCTGTTCTCTGGACCAGTTGTGTGCAAGTGTTAGTTCAAGAGGGTGTTTCAAAATTTGTCGAAGTAGGTCCGGGTAAAATCCTTTCAGGCTTAGTTAAAAAAAATATTCCGTCGGTGGAAACTACTAATATTGATAACTTAGAGCAGGTGAAGTCCTATGTATGATTTTTCCGACCAAGTTGTATTGGTTACGGGAGCTTCCCGTGGAATTGGTCGACAGGTGGCTGAAATGGTGGCTTCTCATGGAGCCCAGGTTGTTTTGGCAAGTCGGTCGGAGGCAGATGTGCAGGCATGTGCTGAGGAGATCAGTCAACAGGGAGGAAGCGCTTTTGCTGTGCGCATGGATGTAGCTGTTGTTGAGGAAGTTAAAGAGGGCATAGATAGTATTCTTGACCATTACGGAAAGATAGACATTCTGGTGAACAATGCCGGAGTAGTAAGGGATAATCTGATTTTACGTATGAATGATGAAGAATGGCGACAGGTACTAGCAACTAATTTGGATGGAGTATATTACGTTGCGCGGGCAGTTATTCCAAGTATGCTACGTCAGCGCTATGGGAGGGTCATCAATGTAACTTCAGTAGTTGGTCAAACGGGGAATTCTGGTCAAGTAAATTATGTGTCTAGTAAGGCGGGCGTTATAGGGTTTACAAAGGCGTTGGCACGAGAAGTGGCTTCACGGAATATAACTGTTAACGCGGTTGCTCCAGGGTTTATTGAAACCGATATGACGGCGGGATTAACTGAGAAAATTAAGCAGGATCTTCAAAAGCAAATCCCTCTAAAAAGACTTGGTACTGTTGAGGATGTAGCTTCGAGTGTACTGTTTTTAGCTTCAAAAGAGGCTGGATATATCACAGGTCATGTGCTAAATATTAACGGCGGAATGTATATGTAATTGCTAAAAAGCAATTGAGATGGAGGAGAAATGGCATCGGTAGAAGAACAGGTAAAAGAAATTATAGTAGAACAGTTAGGGGTCAGTGATGATAGCGTCAGTGGGGCAGCCAATTTTGTAGACGATCTTGGTGCTGACTCACTTGATACCGTAGAACTAGTGATGAAATTCGAAGAGGATTTCGATATTGAAATCCCAGACGAAGATGCTGAGAAGATTCGCACGGTTCAGGACGCTATAGACTACATCACAGCCAATAAGTAGAGTCGGGAGTTATCTTGAAAAGAAGGGTCGTTATTACCGGTGTGGGGTTGGTATCGGCCTTAGGGTCGGAAACAAAAACCACTTGGGAAGGCTTGTTGGAGGGGAGGAGCGGAGTTGCTCTTATCACTCATTTCGATGCTAGCAGTTTCTCAACCCAGATTGCTGCTGAGGTCAAAGATCTTGATCCATTGGCCTATCTAGATGCTAAAAATGCTCGCAAGATGGATCGCTTCATTCTTCATGCAATTGCAGCCAGTGATTGTGCAGTTAGTAGTTCAGGGCTTAAGGTTACGCCAGAAAACTCTCACCGTATAGGTGTTTACATTGGGTCTGGAATTGGTGGATTTGGAACAATAGAAAGGGAGCATGAGAATTTTCTGAATAAGGGTGCTCGGAGAATCTCTCCTTTTTTTATTCCTGCAAGTATCGCCAATTTAGCTGCAGGTCAGGTTTCCATAAGATTTGGTGCTACTGGACCAAACTGTGCTAGTTCCACGGCTTGTTCTGCTGGAGCTCATGCCATCGGAGATTCTTTTAAGTTGATTGAGCGTGGTGCGGCTGATGTAATGATTTCTGGTGGTGCGGAGGCGGCGATCACACCTATGGGAGTGGGAGGTTTTGCGTCCATGAAAGCCCTTTCTACACGCAATGATGAGCCGCAGCGTGCCAGTCGTCCTTTTGACAGCGATCGGGATGGCTTTGTAGTCGGTGAAGGTTCCGGCATTGTCATTTTAGAAGAGTTGGAACATGCGCGGCAACGCGGAGCGCCGATTAGTGCAGAGATTGTTGGATATGGGATGAGTGGAGACGCACACCATATTACAGCACCTCCAAATGATGGTTCTGGAGCTGTTCGAGCAATGAAAGGCACTTTGGAGGATGCGGGTGTGGCTCCCACAGTAGTGGATTATGTTAATGCTCATGGGACTAGCACACCACCTAACGATCGAATTGAAACGCAGGCCATCAAAACTGTTTTTGGGGAACATGCTTATAAACTAGCAGTCAGTTCCACCAAGTCGATGACTGGGCATCTGTTAGGGGCGGCTGGAGGTTTGGAGGTTGGAATTGCTGCCTTGGCCGTTCAAGAGCAGACTATCCCCCCCACTATCAACTTGGAGACACCGGATCCTGATTGTGATCTTGACTATGTTCCCAATGAGTGTCGCCAGACCAAGATTGAGTATTGCCTATCCAATTCTTTTGGTTTTGGGGGTACGAATGCCTGTTTATTATTGAAGAGATTTGAAGAATAAATATCCTCCTATGGTATAATATCCCTTGATCATGAGAGACACATCACTCTAGGCAATTCATACAACTTGGGCCTTCGGGATCGTTAGATCTTCCGATTGCCAATAAGTGTGTTGAACGTCTTGTCCGCACTATTCCCATTATTCAGAGTTTTAAATGGCTGAAAAATTTCGACGCAAATCTACTAAAAGAAGCAAGTTGGCTAGGGTACTTCTTAGTCGGACTACAGATAAAGGAAACCTATTTGACCGACTAACCCCAATGGATATTATTCTTGGGTTGGGTGTGGCACTTCTAGTAACTTGGTTATTGGTAGGATTCCAACTTCAAGGTCTAATTCGTCGTCAAAATATACCCGACTACAACATAGGAGATATTGCTGATAGAGATATTGTTGCACCTTACAATTTTACCATCGAAGATCAAGAGGCAACTTTCCAAAAGCAAGAGGATACTCGAAAGATTGTTCCGGCCGTTTTTGATTTAGATTTGACAGTGAACAACAGAGTAGAAATGGAATTGCGGAATGCTTTTAGGGATGCTCGTCAGATTATTTCCGAAGAAAGCAATTTAAAGGTTGGGCAATTAAGTAGAGCACAGAAAAAAAGACTATCCCAGCGTCTGGAAGAGCTTCTGCCAAGATTTAATCAGAGCAATATTTTAGATCTATTTTTAAATTATTCATTTGCGGAAGATTTGGAAAATCAGTTGATTTTTTTGATTCGAGAAGCGATGAAACCTCCCGGCGTGGTTTTGAGTCGTGATGTTCTTTTTCCTCACCGACAAAGCGGAGTGATTCTTCGTAACACTATTACCGGTCAAGATGAGAATGTAGACGATGGCAGTATTATCCGAGACCTTAATCAGGCTCGAGATGTTCTTAGGCAGAACGAGTATCAACTAACCCTAGTGAGCCCAACGGAGAAGAATCTGGTAATAAGCTTTTTGGATAGCTGGATTTTCCCCAATGTTCGCTACAATCAAGTTGAAACGGCAGCTTTGGAAAAGCTTGCAATGGATGATGTTGCTCCGGTTTTAATTTTATTTAAAAGAGGCAGAATTGTAGTTCGTTCTGGAGATGAGATTACTTCTCAAACACTTGAAGTGTTAAGGCAACTAGAAACTCCTGTACTGACACGTAATCGATTAGCAAAATTTACAGGTATTTTTTTTATTGTCAGTTTTTTTCTAGTTGGTTTTTGGTACTACCTTACGGTTTACAAGAAAACGCTTAAAAAAATACGCAACAAATATTTGCTTTTTGCGACTGTTCTGGTTATCACTCTTTTTTTCGCCAAGTTGATCTATGCTTTGGCGGGAAGTTTAGATATCGAAATAATTCAGAATCCAAAGAATTTTTATTTTTTGGCTCCGGTAGCTTTAGGGGCCATGCTTCTTATTCTTTTGGTTGATATACAAATATCTATTCTGTACTCGTTAATATTCTCAGTTTGTATAGGATTACTTACTGGAGATTTAGATGTTTTTATCTACTCTCTTGCGGCAAATTTATCGGCCATCTATCTAGTGAGTAACTACCGTGACAGAATTGCTCTGTTCAAAGGTGGCTTGTTAGTAGGCTTGGTAAACACTTTTATGCTAATTTCTCTTGCCCTCTGCAGTGCAGAAATTAGCATTTTCTCGATGGATCGGATTGTACAGTTTAGTGGCGGTTTCAGTAGTGGTATTCTATCGGCTATATTAGCATCGTTGTTCTTACCTGTTTTGGAATATTTGTTTAAAATTACGACAGATTTTAGGCTACTTGAATTATCTAATCTAAATAAGCCAATTCTAAGACGTTTGGCGGTAGAAGCTCCTGGAACCTACCATCACAGTATTCTTGTGGGGACATTAGCGGAAGCAGCAGCAGAATCTATTGGTGCGAATACGCTACTTGCTCGTGTGGGGGCCTATTACCATGATATTGGAAAACTCAAGACTCCAGCATACTATGTTGAAAATCAGATTTATGAATCGAACAAGCATGAAAAACTATCGGCTAATATGTCCAGTTTGATTCTTGCCAATCATGTGAAAGATGGTATGGCAATTGCCGAACAAATCAATTTGGCCGAAGAGGTGCGTGATCTGATTTTACAGCATCATGGTACACGCTTAATGACATATTTTTACCAGAAAGCCAAAGAGAGAGCCGATGAGAAGGGACAGGAGGTGGATCAGATGGACTTTCGTTACCCTGGTCCTAAGCCGCAGACTAAAGAAGCAGCAATTCTCATGATAGCTGATCAGGTAGAAGCAGCGTCTCGAACTTTACAAGATCCAGGTCCTAGTCAGATTCGTGGTCTAATCAGACGTTTAATTCAGGCGACTATTCAGGATCGACAGTTTGATGAGTGTAATATTACTATGAGTGAGTTAGACCAAATTCTTAGGGCATTTGAACGAGTTATTACCGGTATGCACCACCATCGAATCGAATATCCAAGTTTTGATTTTCATAAAAAGTTTGAAGAGGAAACACCCCAAAATAAACGTATTCAATAGGCAGCGCAAGCTTTCTATTCCGATTGAATTGCTTAGAGATTTTCTCGGGAAGCTCTCGGAAAGATTGGCCATTGGTGGCTCTTTTTCGGTAGTACTAGTCAGTGATAAGGCTATAACAAAATACCATTTGAAGTTCCTTGGAATAAATCAGCCAACCGATGTGTTGGCCTTTCCTAACGAGCAGGACGAATGGGAAACCGGTGAAATATATTTAGGCGATATTATAATTTCTGTTGAAACCGCTGATTGTCAAAAAGGCAACCATCTTCTTGAAGAACTTCAGATTCTTTCTTTACATGGTTTGCTCCATTTGCTTGGATACGATCATCAGAGTGATCAGGGAGAGATGGAGTCAATGGAAAATAAATTAAGAAAGGAATTTTTACTATAGTGAATGGATTAATTCTAGGGTTAATTGTGGGAATTATATCTTTGGGACTGTTATTTTTCTTTTCGGTTGTGGATATTGCAATCTCTCGTCTTTCACGATTGTCATTGAGAGTACTTGCTGAGAGAGAAAGTCACCCGAAGTTTCAACTTCTGCATAAAATTGCGTCTGACCGCAATCATTGTCTTTTGCCCTTGGAACTTGGATGCCAGATATTATTAGTGACACTGGCTGTTCTTTTTACTGTTTTTTTAGGAAATTTTGGAGTTATCTATGCTCCTTTGTGGGCGGTTGTGAGTACTGGAACTATCAGTGCTTTTTTCCGTTATTTGTTTCCCAGAATAATCACTAGGACTTCTCCTGAACAAGTTTTGTTGCGTGCACTTCCATTTTTCAACACATTTTATCGTCTGTTGAATTGGTTGAGTTGGCCATTGTTTTTTATGTTGCAGACTTTTGAGGGCTCCAATAGTAAAAGTCCACTTCCAGTCACTGGAAGTGAGGAGCCACGCGAAAATGAAATTCAAGCCTATCTAGGGGTAGGGGAAGAAGAGGGGATTTTTGAAGAGAAGGAGAGTGAGTTAATTCAATCCGCTCTGGAGTTTGGAGATACTCTAGCCAGGGAAATCATGACTCCTAGTACGGAGATAGTAGCAATTGAAGAGAGTGCAACAGTGTCCCAAGTCAAGAATCTAATGGTTTCCAAAAAATATTCTAGAATTCCGGTTTATAGAGAGAGAATTGATCAAATTATTGGTTTGGTTTATGTGCGTAACCTGTTGGGATATCTAGATGATGGTCGGGGAGATGAACCGATTATCCCACTGATTAATGAAGCTTGTTTTGTTCCAGAAACGAAAAAGGTTGCAGAATTGCTTAAGGAAATGCAAAAGAATTTAGAGCACATGGTTATTTTGATTAACGAATACGGCTCCGTTTCTGGCTTGGTTACTATGGAAGATATGATTGAAGAGATAGTAGGAGAGATTCATGACGAGGATGAGCAAGAAAAAATCAATTTGGTCCAAGAGAGTTCGGGGGTTTATATCGTTAAGGGATCCACAGATGTTGAGGAGTTAGAAGAAGCTCTTTCATTGAATTTTGGGGAATCAGATATTATGACTGTTTCTGGCTTGGTTGTAGGGCATCTGGGTAGAGTTCCCGTTAGCGGGGAAAGAGTCTGGTTAGAAAACCTAATGGTTCAGATATTAAGTTCAGATGAGAAAAAAATTCAGAGTATGAGAGTGAAAAGGATAGAGGAGGGCTTGCTGCCGTTTCCAGATCGACAGAGTAAGACAGTGGAGTAACGGAGATTTCGATAAGAGAGAATGACAAGAATGCAAAATATAGAGGTTCTTTGTTTTTTTGTTATTGATTTGTGCCAAAAACGGGGGAAAGAAGATTGCACGAACGTCTGATGAAAAGAGCTATCAGTTTGGCTCGTCGTGGGGAAGGCCAGGTTAGTCCTAATCCAATGGTTGGTGCCGTTGTAGTCAAAAAACAAACTATTGTTGGAGAGGGCTATCATCTGTATGCGAGAAAAGATCATGCTGAGACGGTAGCCCTGCAGAGGGCTGGACAGCAATCTTCTGGAGCCAGTCTTTACCTCAATTTAGAACCCTGTGTACATGTAGGTAGAACTCCTCCCTGTGTAGATCGGATTATTAAGTCAGGAATACGAGAAATATTTGTGGCAATGAGAGATCCTAACCCACTGGTTTCAGGAAAGGGCTTGAAAAAGCTCCGTCGTCACGGAATTGTGGTTCATGAGGGTCTTTGTCATAAAGAAGCAAAATATTTAAATGAAAGGTTTTCTCATTTTATTCAAACTAAACAACCTTTTGTAGTGCTCAAGATGGCACTGACGCTAGACGGAAAAATTGCCACACAAAGTGGGGATTCTAAGTGGATTACAGGAGAGCAGGCACGAAAAGAAGTCCACCGTCTGCGTTATGGCTACGATGGCATTTTGGTGGGGGTAGAAACTATTTTTAAAGACAACCCTTCATTGAATGTGCGTTGGAGTCGACGTAACAAAATAACTCGGATCATTTTGGATACTAATCTTCGTACTCCAACACAGGCCAAAGTATTTCGTTCTAAAGATCCCATAGTGATTTTTCATGGAAATCGAGTGGCCAAAAAGAAAATTGAAAATTTGTCTTCACAAGCTGTTTTAATTGAAGTAACTACATCGAATGGCTTGTTGGATTGGGATGCTATCTTAAACAATTTAGGTCAATTAAAGGTAAGTAGCTTGATTGTTGAAGGTGGTCCTCGAGTGGCAACTTCTGCTTTGCGTTCAGGAGTTATTCAGAAGATTAATTTCTTTTATGGGCCTAAGATTATTGGATCCAGTGGACGGGCTGGAATAGAAGACTTAGGTGTAACAAGTTTGAATACTGCCTTGAATCTAAGTGGAGTCCGTTTGAAACGATTTGGAGATGACTTTTTAGTGGAAGCCTATCTTTAATAGGCGAGTGTGCTAGGAAATTTCTTGAGTCTATTTTTCTTCAAGATGGCACAATAATTTTTTGATGTTCTTTAAGTGGTAGCGTGTTTCAAGTTCAGTTATAACTCCTGACACTTCTTCAAGGTTTTTTAGATGGATCTGGATCTGGTCGATTAGAGGCTCTTTGGTGAAGGATATCTGGAGTGTGCTAAGGGCTCTTTGGGTTCCTTTTCTAGCCAAGTAGTGCCCCAAAGTTCGAGCTGCTGGATAGTAGAAGAAAAAATTAGGTCCAGGAATCGGCATAAAAAAAATACCGAGAAGGGCTAGTATGGCGTCGACGCATAACCAACGGCTATGTTTACTGTAGCGGGCTTTAAAAAAAAGATGTAGCTGGTCCGAGATCTCACTTATATCTTGATTAGATGGATAATACACGCAGAGTTCAGAAGTATGTCTCAACTGAGAACAAAGGTTTTCTTGGTGATCGATTTTTTCTTTCAAGCGGTAGTAGGTTTGACGGATCCCTCGTTTGATTTTTTGCCAACGTTTTTCTGTTTTATCAGCAACGATATCAGGTGATGAGGGTGTTTCTATAATAGGTAGAAATTTCCCTTGAGATGGAGCAAATACTATGAGGTTCATCACTAATTTTTACTTCTTATTTTCTTTGGAAATGACCAATGCCAAACAGACTAGAAATCCTCCCCAAACCACTATTAGAACAAATGTCATTACTAGGATAGCAAGTGAACTCATTCTGGAAGTGTCCTTTTTACAATAAAACGATTAATTGTCATAAATATTAAGATAGCTACTGTCCATTGAAACAAACAGGTTCCTATTGACTCTGTCGCAAAAGGATTCCACCAGTTTTCAGGATCGGTCTGTAGGACCTGATAGAACCACCACGCAATCAAGACAGTTACTTGGATTGGGATAGCGTATTGAACGAGGTAGTTGTACCAAAGGCCTATTTTTATATCACTGTGATCTGAATTGATTTGCTCAGTTCTAAAACGGTCTGCTCCATAAACAGTGACGGCGATGGCAATGAAGGCCCCACTTAGCATCAGTCCTATTCCCCAGGTCCAATCTTGATTGAGGAAAAAATTTGGACTAACTGCAGAGGGGATACCAAGTACAAGAGTAGTTAGATAGACCGAGAGAAGAGCAGAACGACGTGTTAGATTCATGTCCATTAGGATACGGGTTGATAGCTCAATCATGGAAATCAGGGAGCTCAATGCTGCAAATGTCAAAGCCATGAAGAAAAAGGTCGAAAATAAAAATCCCCCCGCCATTTTTTCGAACAATTGGGGAATCCAGATGAAAGTTAACCCGGTATTGGCAGGGCCGGATGTGCTAATGATTTCAGCGGCCTGTTCTGGAATTATAGCGAAGGCAGTCGAAAATATTGTAATGGCAGCTAGCAGGGAAACAGAGTTGTTTCCCAAGCCAATTAGGAAAGCATTTAATGGCACATCTTCTGTTTTTCGCGTATAGACTGCATAGGTAAGAATTAACCCCATTCCTGCACCGGTGTCCCAAGCATTTTGGGTCAGAGCTTGGAGCCACACTCTATAGTCAAGAAGACTACTAGGGTCGGGTGTGAATAGGTAGACTAAACCTTGGAAAGCTCCCGGTAGAGACACGGCTCGAAAGGCTGAGATTACTAGTAATAAAAGTAGGGCAGGTATGAGGAAACGGTTGGCTTTTTCAATTCCACTGACTACTCCGCGTTTTACGATCAATGCTCCAGCTGAAATAGCTAGAAAATGGAAAAGGACAGGTTTCCAGGGCGACAAAATAAAGCTATTCCAAATATGTTGGTAGTCGGCGACGCCCAGAAGCTGTCCAGTACTAGCTAAGAAGAAATAGCGAATACACCATCCAGCCACAACTGAGTAATAAAACATGATGGCAATTGTTACAAAACTTACAAAGGTTCCCATCCAAGCAAATTTTTTGCCGATGACGATGGCGAATGAACCAATGGTGCCATAGCGGGTCAGTTTTCCTAATGCGAACTCACTCATAATCAAAGGGATGCTCCACAAGAAAAGAAAAATCACCCAAGGGATAAGAAAGGATCCTCCTCCGTTGTCGGCGGCAATCCGAGGAAATCTCCAAATGTTTCCAGTTCCAACAGCAATGCCGATAACCGATAAAATAAGTCCCCACCGTGAAGTGAATTGTTCGGTGGTTTTCATGAGGTTGTTTTATGCGACAAGCTTAGATATTGGCGAACTCGATTTTTGGGATTGGAAGCGGTGACAATGTCTGCGATAACGGCGACAGAATCGGCACCTGCTTTCCATACATCAGAGGCTTTTTCTAGAGATATTCCTCCAATAGCCACCACTGGGTGATGGCTATGAGTAATTATTTTTTTTAGAGCAGTTAAACCGATAGGATCCCAGATGTGTTTTTTAGTTGAAGTAGGGAAAATAGGTCCGATAGCAACATAGTTGATATCTTCCGATTGGGCTGCTTTGAATTGCTGTTGATTGTGAGTGGAAAGACCAATAATAGCCTGTGGTCCCAGCAGCTTACGAGCTGTGCTAACGGGCAGATCATCTTGCCCCAAATGAACTCCATTAGCGCCAGTGGCCAGGGCCATATCGACTCGGTCATTGACTAGAAATTGTGCTTGTAATGGTTCACACAACGTCTTGATTTGGAGGAGTTGATGATAGAAGAAAGAATCTTGAGATTTTCCCTGGCGTATTTGAAGGAAGCGTATACCAGCCTCCAGAAAGTATTTAGCCAGTTTTACGTGGTTATTGTTGTCTGGATCGTCAGAATGGGTGATGGGATAAATTTTCTCCAGCAGGAGATTTCTCATTATAATCCTAAGTAGAGGGCCATTATGGCAGTTAATCGATAACCTATTAACTCGAGAAGGAACTGATCAATTAGTATGATAGCGATAGCTGTTGGGCAGATGTAGCGTATTAGAAAAGCCCAGATAGATGGCACAAGCGAGTAGGAGCAGCCGTAGCGAATTTCTTTTAGGGCAGCTGATATGTTCCACTTCCATCCCACAAACAGACAAATAAAAAGTGCGCCTACGGCTAGTGAAATTTCCCCAAAATAGAGAAAAATTGCATCCATGAAACCGGCAAAAAATGTGGAAGCCCCATTGCTGTAAGCACTCGGGAGTCCGAAGAGAAATGCTCCTAGTCCCACTAGTAAGGCAGACTTTTTCCTGGACCATTTTTTTTGGTCAATAAAATACGCTACCACAACTTCTAGTAGGCCAATGGTTGAGGTTAGGGCGGCAATGGCCAATAGAAAGAAAAAAGCTGTTCCAAACAGTTGTCCAAAGGGGATTTGGTTAAAAATATTAGGAAGAACTAAAAAAATCAAACCAGAGCCAACAGCTGGTGAAAGACCTTCAACAGAAAAAAGTGCTGGGAAAATGGCAAACCCAGCTAGGAAAGCAATTGAGGTGTCTGCCAGGCTAATGTATAGGGCGCTAGAAACAAGATTTTCCTTTTTTGAAAGGTAGCTGCCATAAGTAAGCATGGCTCCCATTCCTAGACTAAGTGAAAAAAAAGCCTGTCCCAAGGCAGACATAACTACACTTAGATTCACTTTGCTGAAGTCTGGACTAAGGTAAAATGAAATTCCTTGTGAGGCCCCTGGCAGAGTGAGAGAACGGAGAACTAGAAGTAATAAAATTAGTAACAAGGTGGGCATAAGAATCATGCTTGCTTTTTCAATCCCCTTTTCAATCCCTCCTGTAACTATCCAGACGGTTAATACCACGTAGAAAAGGTGGTAAAGGGTTACAGAGGTGCCGTCACTTACAAAGGTTGTAAAAATGTGCGTTATTGTCTCTGGACTGGCTCCTATAAATTGGCCATTGATTGTGACTAGTACGTACTTTAGAGTCCAACCTGCTACTACACAATATGAACTTAGAATCATGAATCCAGTGAGAACTCCGAGTCCTCCTACTGCTTTCCAGAGTGAGTTAGGGGCAATGGTTTTGAAGGCTCCAACTGGGTCACTGGCAGTTCTACGACCGATGCTAAGTTCCGCAAGCATAACAGGAACACCTAATAGTAAGACGCAACCCAAATAAATGATTACAAATGCGGCTCCACCGTTCTGACCGGTAACAGTTGGAAATCTCCAAATGTTACCTAATCCTACAGCACACCCTGCTGCTGCTAGGATAAATCCTATTCTCGATCCCCAATTTCCACGTGTGAAGAGAGCCTTCGTCATCTTCTTATTCCAGCTGATCTAGAAAAGAGATGCCGAGTTTACCCTCAATAAATTTTGGATGATTAATGATTTTTTGATGGAGTGGGATACTAGTTTGAATGCCTTCAATAATGAACATATCGAGTGCTCGATTTAGACGTGCTAGAGCTTCTGAACGATTAGTTCCGTGAGAGATAAGTTTGGCAATTAAAGAGTCGTAGTGGGGAGATACGACGCAGTCGTTATAGGCTGCTGAATCTAAACGAACACCAGTACCTCCCGGTGCATGATAAGCCGTGATTTTTCCTGGAGAGGGAGTAAATGTTTCTGGGCATTCTGCATTGATGCGGCATTCGATGCTGTGTCCGCGCAATACAATGTCTTTTTGAGAAAATTCAAGTTTTTTCCCTGCAGCAATGCGAATCTGTTCTTGGACGATGTCTAGTCCCGTTACCATTTCAGTTACGGGATGTTCTACTTGAACTCGGGTGTTCATTTCAATGAAGTAATAATTTCCTTGCTGATCAAAAAGAAACTCTACAGTGCCTGCATTTTGGTATTCGATAGCTTGACTAGCTTGGACAACTTTGTTCCCAATTTCCTGTCGGAGTTCATTGGTCATCATGGGGCTTGGAGATTCTTCTATTAATTTTTGGTGACGTCGCTGAATGGAACATTCACGTTCTCCCAAGTGGACAACGTTGCCATGTTCATCAGCTAGAACTTGAAACTCAATGTGCCGAGGATTTTCTAAGAATTGTTCAAGGTAAACATCTGGTATGCCGAATGCGCTATCGGCTTCTGCTTGGGCCATAGCCAGGGATTCGTGGAGTTCATCGGGAGTCGTAACGACCCTCATTCCCTTTCCTCCTCCTCCAGCTACAGCCTTGATGATGAGAGGAAATCCTACTTTTTGGGCAATTCCCTCAATTTCTTTATCAGTGCCTTTGAGGACATCACTGCCTGGAATTAGTGGCAAACCCACTTCACTCATAGCTTGTCTGGCACGTGCTTTGTCTCCCATGAGTTCTATGGTTGGAGCCGAAGGCCCAATGAATTTAATTCCACACGATTCACAAACTTCTGCAAAGTAAGCATTTTCAGCTAAATATCCATATCCGGGATGGAGTGCATCTACGTTAGTGATTTCTGCCGCGCTTATGATGCTAGGTATATTGAGGTAGCTTTCGTGACTTTTGGCAGGTCCAATACAGATTGCTTCGTCAGCAAAGCGCACGTGTAGGGAATCGCTATCTGCATCTGAGTAAATAGCTACAGTTGGAATCTGTAGTTCTTTGCAAGCACAGATGACACGTAGAGCGATTTCGCCACGATTAGCAACCAGAAGCTTTTGGAACATGGATTTAGTCTGCCCCTTGAATTTCAAAAAGGGGTTGGCCGTATTCTACGGGTTGGCCGCTTTCAACAAGTATCTTGGTAATGACTCCATCGATGTCAGATTCAATCTGATTGAAAATTTTCATGGCTTCAATAATACACAGCACGGTTCCTTGACTGACCGGGTCTCCAATTTTTACAAAAGGTTCTGCATCTGGTTTAGGAGTTAAATAAAAAGTTCCCACAATTGGGGCTTCAAAGATTTCATTTAACTGTGTTTCTTCGGTTGGTACCTCCAGTACTTCAATCTCAGTTTTGGGTGTGTCTTCACCAGATAGTTGGAGGTTTTTGGTCGAATCTTTTAGGGATGATACAAGTGTTTTTCTGACTCGAATTCGAACTCCAGATCTTTCCATTTCGAATTCTTCAACAGCAGATTCTTCAATCAACTGAATAAGTTCTCGAATTTCCTTGATATTCATCCTAGTCTCCTGGAATTGTCATCTGCTTATTCGAATTAAGCTGAAGACATTTTCCTTGCTTGTTGCTCATTAGTCAACTGCCTGGTTGGGAAAGGAATTGAAAGCCGTTTTGAGTTATAACAACTACGTCCTCAATGCGGACTCCGTACTGACCAGGAATATATATGCCAGGTTCAATTGTGAAAACCATACCCTCTTGGATTTCCATTCGACTCTTTAAGGAGAGAGAGGGGAGCTCATGTACCTCCAAGCCTAGTCCATGTCCCAAGCTATGCCCAAAATATTCACCATATCCACTTTGGGAAATCCAGTTTCGGGACTCCTGATCAATTTCTGCACAGAGTACTCCTGGTTTGATCAGAGCAAGGGCTTTTTCCTGCGCTTCTTGGACCACTTTGTAAATGGTTGGTTTATGGGCATCTGGCATCAAATGTATCCGTGTTAGGTCGCTACAATACCCAAAATATTTTGTCCCAAAGTCGATTAGTAAAAAATCCTGAGGCCCAATTTTTTTAGTGGTGGCTTGAGCGTGAGGTAACGATGAGCGTTTACCGGAGGCTACGATTGTTTCAAAGGCTAAACCTTCTCCTCCAGCTTTTCGTAGTTCTAATTCAAGAAGACCGGCTACGATTGATTCTGTCATTCCGGGAGAAATGATTTTTGTCAGTTGGCGATAGGCAGTGTGTGCTATTTGGAAGGCCTGTCTTAGATTTTGGATTTCTTTATCGTCTTTAATCATTCGCAGTTTTTCCGTAAGCTCATGAGTAGGAACGCATTCAATGGTTTTAGACCATGATTTGATTGTGGCAAAGAGATCATAAGAAATATGGTTGGCTTCAATCCCTAATCTGAATTTAGAGTGATTTTTATTGGAAATAATAGAACGTAATTTTTCTACTAGAGAACCTTGGGCTAATGTGGGTTGGCAGTTAACGGCTTCAGTTTGTGCAGTTTCAATGTATCGGGAGTCGACAATCAGAAAGCTTTCACCATGTAGACAACAGGCCATAGCGGTCGATCCAGTGAAATTAAATAGGTACGCCAAATTAGGTGGATGGGTGAGTAGAAAGCCATCTAGTTGATGTTTTTCTAGCTGTCTTAGCCATTGGTGATAGCGGGAATTAAAATCTGCCAACGTGTTCAAAAAGTACTGGTGTAGTATGACATTTCTAGTAGATTAGCGGATGTTTTGATGTTTGTTAAATGCTGGTTTCTACACTAAATATAAATCTTTTTTTGTAATTTTCCCCAATGATATTGGGTATAAAATTCTGATTTTGTGAAGTGTGATAGAGGAAGGTTAGTGGGGGCTATAGGTTCATGCAAAGAGGATGAATATAGATATTTTTCATTAGGGAAATAGTCCTTGAAAGGGGCTAAGTAGTTCTTTTGTCAATGTTAGTAAACTTGACAGTGTATGGATATTTCTTGTATTTTTCCCGTTTGTTTTCCAGTTGCCAACGATGACGAAGCGTGGGTGGAGTAGAGAGATGAGTACTTATTTCCCGAAGTCTAGTGAGATTGAAAGAAAATGGTACGTTGTTGATGCTGAGGATCAAGTAGTTGGTCGTCTTGCTTCCCGAATTGCTTCCGTGCTGATGGGAAAAGACAAGCCATGTTATACTGACTTTCTCGATACTGGTGATTTTGTTGTAGTCGTTAATGCAGAGAAGGTAAGGCTGACTGGTAAGAAATGGAGTAATAAAGTCTATTACTCCCATAGTGGTTACCCTGGTGGTCTTAAGCAAAGTCGGGCTGAGCATTTGCTGAATCAGCATCCTGAGCGTTTGTTGCAGTTGGCCGTGAAGGGGATGCTTCCTAAGACAAAGTTGGGTCGCAGTATGTTTAAGAAGTTGAAGGTGTATGCTGGTAATCAGCATCCTCACCAAGCGCAGAACCCTGAGGTTCTGACCTTCTAGGAGATAGGAATTTGGACAAGGGGCAGTACTACGGAACTGGGAAACGCAAGACTTCAACAGCTCGTGTTTTTTTGATGCCGGGAACCGGACAAATAGTTGTTAATCAGGTTGATATTCAAGAATATTTTACGAGTAAAACACAGAGAATGGTTGTCACTCAGCCGCTAATACTGACTGAGACTCAAGATAAATTTGATATTTACATCAATGTTCGGGGAGGTGGTTATTCGGGCCAGGCAGGTGCGGTCCGTCTTGGCATTTCTCGTGCTTTGTTAGTGTTTGATTCGGAACTGCGTTCGAAGATTAAAAAGTCTGGATTTCTCACCCGCGATCCCAGAATTAAAGAACGGAAAAAATACGGTCAACCTGGCGCTAGAAAGCGCTTTCAATTTTCAAAGAGATAACTGGGAGAATTTTTTGGCTGGCATTTCGGTAAAACAGTTGCTTGAAGCGGGTGTCCACTTTGGCCATCAAACACGCCGTTGGAATCCAAAGATGAAATCGTACATCTTTGGGGAAAGAAACGGTGTTCATATCATTGATCTTCAAAAAACTCTTAAGCTCTTTAAAGAGGCCGTTGATTTTATTGCAAAGGCATCAGTACAAGGCAAGACCATCCTTTTTGTAGGTACAAAGAGTCAGGCTCAGGAGGTTATAGAGGATGAGGCGCAGCGGTGTGGCATGTATTTTATAACCAACCGCTGGTTGGGTGGACTCTTAACTAATTTTGTGACTGTTCAAAATAGTATTCGTCGTTACAGAGAACTCGAAACAATGAGCGACGATGGCTATGAAAAGTTGTCTTCTAAGAAAGAGGTCGCTCGGTTAGAACGTGAGAGGAAGAAGCTAGAGAAAAACCTCCGTGGAATAAAGGATATGGAGAGATGTCCTGATGCGCTGTTTGTGGTGGATTCTAGACAAGAAACTATTGCTATAAAAGAAGCTGCAAAGTTAAACATCCCAATCATTGCAATTGTAGACACTAACTGTGATCCAGACCTAATTGATCATGTCATTCCTGGAAACGATGATGCTCTCAGAGCCATCAAATTGGTTACCGAGACGATTGCTGGAGCTGTTTTAGAGGGAAGGACTCGTTATGAGGCTAGAGTCGCAGCTGAGTTGAAAGAGGCCGAAGCAAAAGCAGCCAAAGAGGCTGCTAGACGTGAAGCAGCCAAGGAGGCGGCTGAGGCGGCTAGAGCAGCAGCTAAGGAGGTGGCCGTAGCCAAGGAGGCAGCTAGTAGAGCAGCAGCTAAGGAGACGGCTAAAGAGACAGTCAGGGCCGTTTCTGGGAGCGAAAAAGAAGAGATTGTTGATGCGGAGAGCCGGACGGTTTCTGGAGTATCATCTGTTAGTAAGGAGACATCCAGTCAGGTGGCAACAGAAGGATCTGGAGAGTCAGCAAAAAAAGAGGTGGTAAAAACAAAGCCCAAAAAATCAAAAACTAAGAAGGCTAGTACTAAGAAGAAGGTAGTAGCTAAGGTCTCTAAGAAGACAGCCAAGAAGAAAATAGCTGCAAAAACAAAAAAGACGGCCGCTAAAAGTAGTTAGCGAGAAGGCCGATGTGGAATAATCAGTAGCTCGCGTCGATGATTTTTCAAAACCAGGAAAAATTGCCAGTAAAGTCGGCTTGTAAGAACCCACCACAGTAGTAACTTAGAGGAAACAAATAAAGGAGAGACTAATGACGATTACCGCGCAGCAGGTGAAGGAACTGCGGGAGCAGACGGGTGCTGGGATGATGGAATGCAAGAAAGCTCTTGCTGAGGCTGAAGGGGATCTGTCTAAGGCTGTAATAATTCTTCGAGAAAGAGGCTTATCGGCTGCCAATAAAAAAGCAGATCGTGAGACGCGAGAAGGTATTGTTGGAGAGTATATACACGCCGGGGGTAAGCTCGGGGTTTTGGTTGAGGTGAACTGTGAGACTGATTTTGTTGCCCGCACTGACGATTTTCAGGAATTAGTTCGTGATATAGCAATGCACATTGCGGCCTCTAATCCCTCTCATGTGCGACGTGAAGATGTGGAGCAAGGGGAACTAGAGGGTGAGAAGGATATTTATCGTAATCAAGCTTTAGCGGCAGGAAAACCTGAAAAAGTAGTTGATCTAATAGTTGAAGGTAAGTTAAACAAATACTATGCTGAGGTCTGTCTTTATAGTCAGCCTTTTGTAAAAGATCCTGAGGTAACTGTCGAGGAAGTGATAAAGTCTAAGATAGCGACTCTTAAAGAGAATATATCGGTAAAGCGGTTCGCTCGTTACAAGGTCGGTGGATAGAAGAACCGTTAACATTTTAACTAGTCGAATTGGAAAGCGTGGATATATCACGGTGAACAGTTCGAGATAAGGAAGCCGCAATCGTGGGTTCTGTCGAAGTTGGAAGCCTCCATTACAAGAGAGTCCTTATTAAACTCAGTGGGGAAGCCCTGATTGGTTCCCAAAGTTTTGCGATGGATTCGGCTTTGATGTCAGATATTGCTGAGGAAATAAAAGAAATTCATCAACTCGGTGTGGAAATTGCCATTGTGGTGGGTGGAGGTAATATAGTTCGTGGGGTTACAGCTAGCGAATTCGGTTTTGACCGGGCTACCGGAGATTACATGGGTATGTTGGCCACTGTGATCAATTCACTAGCTCTTCAAGGTGTGCTTGAGAATAAGGGTATTTACACTCGTGTACTCAGCGCTATTCGCATGGCTGAAGTGGCAGAACCATTTATCCGGCGTAGAGCGCTTCGTCACTTGGAGAAGAAAAGGGTTGTTATTCTAGCTGCTGGTACTGGCAATCCATATTTTTCTACCGATACGGCGGCGGCGTTGCGTGCTATGGAGATCAAGGCTGAAGTTATCTTAAAAGGAACTAAAGTAGACGGTGTCTATGATTCTGATCCGAAGAAAAATAAAGAAGCACAATTACTTGAACATGTAACTCATCTTCAGGTTCTAGAAAGAGGGCTGAAGGTAATGGATACAACTGCAATTTCTTTGTGCATGGACAACAAACTGCCCATCGTCGTCTTTAACTTGAGCCACAAGGGGAGTATTAAAGCAGCAGCTTTAGGAGAAAAAGTAGGCTCTGTAATTGGTGCCTAAGTCAAATTTTAGGGACTCCAATGTGAGCAGCAATAAGGTGTTAGTATGATCGAAGAAATTCTATCGGATGCGGATCAGAGAATGGATAAAACCCTTGAGGATTTAAGTAGAGAATTGTCCACTATTCGCACTGGAAAAGCTTCCATTCACCTCTTAGATAATATCAATGTGGATTATTACGGGAGTGCAACTCCTATCAATCAGTTGTCTACTGTTAATGTTCCAGATCCCAGCTTAATTACTGTCCAGCCTTGGGATACGTCCCAAATATCTACTATCGAAAAAGCTATACTGTCTTCAGATCTGGGTCTTAATCCTTCCAATGACGGAAAACTTATTCGAATCCCGATTCCTCCCTTAACCCAGGAGCGAAGAGAAATTTTAGCAAAGCAAGTAAGGAAAATTTCTGAGGAACACCGTACTGCCATTCGGAATATTCGTAGAGATGCTAATGATAGACTTAAAACCTTGCTGAAGAAGAAAGAGCTTTCTGAAGATATGGAACATCATGGATTAGATGAAGTCCAAAAAATTACTAATAATCATATCGGGCAGATCGACCAGCTAACGGCAGCTAAAGAGGAAGAAATTTCCGAGGTGTAAAATTAAGAAATAAAAATAGCTCCTGATATGACTGTAGTCCAAAGACCTTTCCTATTTCCAACTGCAGTCTGGGTTATGTTTCTAGTTTTTACGATGTCTCCAGAAATTTTCCACTGTTTTCTTTTTTCATCCCAGCTTTGCTCAGGATCGAAATTGGCGCCGAGTGTGGTAGCTAACATCTCAGCTGCTAAATCTTCTGAGTAATCTCCAGCAATTCTTTCCGTTTGTCCATAACTGTGATGTTCACTGAGGTAGCCGAATCGATTGGAGTCTTTTGGCATTGCAATACCAATTGCAGCTGCAATTAGTCTATTGGGTTCATTAGTGGTTGCTTCGCTCATTACACAAAAGACAATTTGTCCCGGTGTAAGCTTTTTTAATCCCACACTTCTTGAAATTAATTTGCACTGTGGCGGGAAAATACTAGAGACTCGCACTAGATTGAAAGAGGCGATTCCTGCATTTCGCAGGGCCAACTCAAAGCTAGTTAGTTTTTCTCGGTGTTTTCCTACCCCCTTAGTCAGAAAGATTTCTTTTGCTATTAGTTGTGACAATCTAAGACCTCCTTTGTTCGGATAACGGAAATCAGTTATCAAATATTTCTCTTTTGGGCAAGTTTGTTGTAAAGATAGATTTTTTTGTGTGCCGGAATATGTTGTTTTTGATTTTTGTCAGTGTGTTAGCTACGATAATGGCGGATGGTCCAATGTGGAAGCAAAAATATCGGTAGTGAGATTCAATGGAATGGGTAAAATTAAGGTTTCCAAACAGAGAGATTTATTTGATTATCAAAAACGAATTTCCGATTTTAATATGGATAAGTACTCATTTCTGGTGGGGAAAGAAATACGGAGTTGGTTGAGAGAATTCTTTTTTGCTGGATTGACGGCTATCTTGATGGTGGTTTTTGTAGTACAGCCCGTGAAAGTTGAAGGAACCAGTATGGAGCCAAAACTAAACCCTAAGGATCGGATATTTGTGAACAAAATTGTTTATCGATTTTCCCAAATCAGTAGGGGAGACATTGTTGTTTTTTGGTACCCTAAAAATATCTCCAAATCATTTATTAAGCGTGTAATTGGGCTTCCTGGAGAGACGGTAGAGATCCGTTCTGGTGTTGTATTTGTAGATGGTAGGGAGCTAGTGGAATCATATATTCCTTCGGAATATTTTGATTTTAAATCCTTTGCTCCTAAGGTTGTATCTGACGGAAACTATTTTGTTTTAGGAGATCATCGGAACTCAAGTAACGATAGTCGAATTTGGGGGCTTGTTCCGAAGCAAAATATTTTTGGTGAGGCAGTATTCCGTTATTGGCCCTTATCTCATTTAGGTCTGATAGGTGAGGGAAAATAGATTTTTGGGTAGATATCAGGGGAAATAACAATTCGGTAGTTGATTTATACAAATGAATAAAATGCAAAAAGCAGTACTTTATCTTGAAGATGGAACCTTTTACGAAGGGGTTGGTTTTGGTGGGGAAGAAGAGTCTCTTGGGGAAGTAGTCTTTAATACTTCTATGACGGGTTATCAGGAAATTTTGACAGATCCCTCCTATGCCGGGCAGATCGTAATTATGACTCAGCCTGAAATTGGAAACTATGGTGTAAATGAGCATGATGAAGAGTCCAGAAAACCTTTTGTAGAAGGTTTTGTGGTCAGGGAATGCAGTTCAATTTTTAGTAATTGGAGAGGAGAAAGAACCTTAGATCACTATTTGAAGGACAACTCAATCCCTGGTATTGCTGAGGTGGACACTAGGGCTTTAGTCCGTCATATCCGGCAACGTGGAGCTATGAGAGGGATTTTGTCTAAGGGAGATAATACTCTCGAATATTTAAAAGAAAAGGTCTTGGATCATCCAACCATGGCGGGAAGTGATTATGTTCAAAAAGTGACTGTCAAGGAGGCATATTCTTGGACTGCTCAGAAATCTAAATTTAAAGTTGTGGCTTTTGATTTTGGGATTAAAAACAACATTTTGAAATGTTTGTCCTCTCGGGGCTGTGATGTGACAGTAGTTCCGGCTACAACGAGTGCGGAAGATGTACTAAACTTGGATCCTGATGGTATCTTTCTGTCCAATGGGCCAGGGGATCCTGAGACATTACAGTACATCGTTGATAATGTTAGGAAGTTAATTGGAGAAAAACCCATTTTCGGGATTTGTCTTGGGCACCAAATTTTAGGTCTGGCCTTAGGAGGTAAGACTTTCAAGCTTAAGTTTGGACATCGGGGAGGGAATCATCCGGTTAAAAATTTGATTACAAATCGGATTGAAATTACAGCACACAATCATGGGTTTTCTGTGGATCCCGAATCTCTTAAAGATAGTGAAATTCAACTAACCCATCTCAATCTTAATGACCAAACATTGGAGGGTTTTCGCCACCGGTATCTTCCTGTCTCTTCAGTTCAGTATCATCCAGAGGCCTCGCCAGGACCACATGACTCACTGTACCTGTTTGACGATTTTATTAGCACAATGATCGATAATAAATAATGGCTGACATACTAAGATGAAGAGAGATGATATTAGCAAGATTATCATTGTTGGGTCTGGCCCGATTGTTATCGGTCAAGCCTGCGAATTTGATTATTCTGGAACCCAGGCTTGTAAAGCTTTGGTAAGTGATGGGTACGAGGTTGTGCTGGTTAACTCTAACCCAGCTACCATAATGACCGATCCAGAGCTTGCCACTCGAACCTACGTTGAGCCTTTAACTCGTGAGTATGTAGAAGAGATTATCAAGCGTGAGCGTCCCGATGCTCTTTTGTCGACGGTGGGAGGTCAGACAGGTCTCAATGTATCAGTAGAGCTATCGGAAAGTGGGGTACTAGATAAGTACGGCGTTGAGATGATTGGGGCCAAGATTAACGCGATTAGAGTAGCCGAAGATCGTCGCCTTTTTCGAGCTGCTATGGAAGAACTTGGATTAGAGGTTCCTCAGTCCGGATTTGCCAATAATTTAAAAGAAGCGGTCTCCATTATTGATGAAATTGGTCTTCCCGCTGTAATTCGACCCTCCTATACGTTAGGAGGTACAGGGGGAGGATTGGCATTCAATAGCGAGGAATTTGAAGAAATTGCAACTCGGGGACTGCAACTCTCTCCCATCCATGAAATTTTGGTTGAAGAATCTATTATTGGGTGGAAGGAATTTGAATTAGAAGTCATGCGAGACTTGAATGACAATGTGGTTGTCATTTGCTCTATTGAAAATTTTGATCCCATGGGTGTTCACACTGGAGATTCTATTACAGTGGCACCGGCACAGACACTCTCAGATTTGGAGTACCAGAAAATGAGAGATGCTGCTATTGCCATTATTCGCAAAGTAGGAGTTGAAACAGGTGGATCAAATATCCAGTTTGCAGTTAATCCAGATACAGGTCGATTGACAGTGATTGAAATGAATCCCAGAGTTAGCAGAAGTTCGGCACTTGCTTCTAAAGCAACGGGTTTTCCAATAGCTAAGATAGCGGCAAAATTAGCAGTAGGATACATGTTAGATGAAATTCCTAATGATATTACTCTTAAAACTCCCGCATGTTTTGAGCCCACCCTTGACTATGTAGTGGTCAAGATTCCCAAATGGAATTTCGAAAAATTCCCTCAGTCTTCTTCAGTTCTGGGGACTCAGATGAAATCAGTTGGCGAAGTAATGGCAATCGGCAGGACGTTTCGTGAAGCCCTTTTCAAAGGTATTCGTTCTTTAGAAACGGGGAAAACTCTAGCTTCTGAGGAAATCGATGGTGAGAAGATTAAGGAGAACTTAATTCAACCGAATCCTCAGCGGTTGGCCTACATTCGTGCCGCATTTTTAGAAGGGTTTAGTGTCGAAGAGGTTCATCAGTTAACTCGAGTAGATGTCTGGTTTTTGGAACAAATGTTTCAGGTTGTCCAGTTGGATTCGGATTTGCAGGGGGAAAAATTAGATAGCGTGGATCCTGAATTGGTTAGACAAGCTAAGCGTGAGGGAATGTCAGATATGCGTTTAGCCCAGATTTTGGGGTCTTCTTTGAGTGAGGTAGAAGTGTGGGATTATAGGAAAAAACATGGTCTTCTACCGGTTTTTAAGAGAGTAGATACTTGTGCCGCAGAGTTTGAATCATTTACTCCATACCTTTACTCAACATTTGAACAGGAAGATGAATCAGAAACTTCTGACAAAAAAAAGATTGTTGTTTTAGGTAGCGGTCCCAATCGAATTGGCCAAGGGATTGAGTTCGATTACTGTTGTTGCCATGCAGCCTTTTCTTTGAAGGAAGCTGGATTTGAAACCATCATGATTAATTGTAATCCAGAAACTGTTTCTACCGATTATGATACCTCCGACCGACTCTACTTTGAACCGTTGACATTCGAAGATGTGATGTCTGTTGTGGAATATGAAAAGCCGGAAGGTGTAATTGTCCAGTTTGGGGGACAAACTCCGTTGAATTTGGCCTTAAAATTATTTAAGGCTGGGGTTCCTGTGATTGGCACTTCTCCTGAATCAATTGATTTGGCGGAAGATCGCCAGAGATTTGGTGATTTGATGGCAGAGTTGGGTATTCCTATGCCGAACCACGGTACGGCTATGTCTGTTGCTGAGGCAGAGGAAGCAGCTGAGAAGATTGGCTATCCAGTGTTAGTGCGTCCCTCATATGTTTTGGGTGGGAGGGCAATGGCAATCATATATGACAAAAAAGCCTTAGAGAAATATGTGAGTTCTGCGGTGGATTTGTCTCCAGAGCGCCCGGTACTAATTGATCAGTTCTTAGAGGATGCGCGTGAATATGATGTTGATGCACTAGCGGATGGGGATCAAGTTATCATTGGTGGAATTATGGAGCACATCGAAGAAGCCGGTATTCATTCTGGTGATAGTACTTCAGTTTTGCCACCTATTGTGATTGAGGAAGAATCCTTAGAGATTATGCGCGATTATACCCGTCGTTTGGGGAAAGCCTTGAATGTTGTGGGATTAATGAATGTTCAGTTTGGAGTCGTAGAAGACCAGGTATATGTTTTGGAGGTTAATCCACGAGCTAGTAGAACTGTTCCTTTTGTTAGTAAAGCAACTGGAATTCCTTTGGCTAAGATGGCTGCTTTGCTTATGGTGGGAAAAAAATTAGACGAATTAGATTTAACAAGTGATTTGCAAGTTCGTGATTGTTTCATTAAGACACCTGTGTTTCCATTCAGCAAGTTTCCCGGAGTAGATACAATTTTAGGACCTGAAATGAAGTCAACTGGTGAAGTTATGGGAGTATCCGACAATTTTGGTGAAGCTTATGCAAAAGCTCAGATTGGTGCGGGAACGCATCTACCAAAAACAGGTGTGGTATTTATCAGTGTAAATGAGAGGGATAAGCGTTTTGTAGCCAATATCGCTAGGGATTTTCAACAGCTAGGTTTTGAAGTTGTAGCGACCCGAGGAACTGCTGAAATACTTCACGAAGCGGACTTGGGAACGGAAATAGTGTACAAGGTTAATGAGGGTCGTCCCAACGTTGTAGATTTGATTAAAAGTCAAAGAATCAATTTAGTGGTTAACACTCCGTTGGGAAAGGAATCTTTCTTTGATGAGAAAGCTATTCGTAGAGCCTGTATGCAGTATGGAACGCCATGTATTACCACTCTTTCAGCAGCAGCGGCAGCAGTTAGTGCTATTCGTGCTTTGCAAAGAGAAGAGATCAATGTTAAAAGCCTACAGGAATATCACGAACCGGTTTTGAATCCAGAAACATAATTTTTAGTCTGACCTTCTCCGATTTAAATTATTTTTTCTTTTTTTTTGTTTTGTCGTTTGTCCAGCCAGGCCTATTAACCTGTTTTTGTCGAGCTATTCCCAGAGATTGTTTGGGAACATCTTCTGTGATAGTTGATCCGGCTGCTATGTAAGCTTTTTTCTCTAAAGTTACCGGGGCTATTAGTTGGCTGCCACTGCCTACGAAAACTTCATCCTCAATAACTGTAGTGTTTTTTTGTTTCCCATCGTAATTGCAAGTGATAGTACCAGCGCCGATATTGACTTGATTGCCTATTTCAGCATTTCCCAAATAGCTTAGGTGGGCAGCTTTAGTTTTATTACCAATTTGGGATTGTTTGACTTCCACAAAATTACCAATTCGGGATTCATGGCCAACGATACAGTTTTGTCGCAGGTGTGCAAATGGGCCCACTCGAGTTTGTCTGCCTATAGAACTATCTCGAATTATGGAACAGTGATCTACAACGACACCGTCCTCTAATATGGCGTTTTTAAGGTGAGAGAAGCCATGGACAACACAACCAACTCCAATTTTACTGGATCCTTCAATAATTACCCCGGGGTAGATTACGGTATCGGATCCGATGGTAGCGGAGACATCAACGTATACCGAAGAAGGATCCAAAAATGTTACCCCGTTGAGCATCCATTTTTGAACAATTTTGTTCCTTAGTTTCATTTCAACAATTGATAATTGTTCCCGGTTGTTTACCCCCAATGCTTCGTCGGGATAGTCAGTTGTTAATGTGGTAACTTTTTTGCCTTGGTCTAACAGAATACGAAATAAATCTGTCAAATAATATTCTCCACTTTGTTCAGAGGGGGTCAAATGTGGAAGACCTTTGAGTAGCGAGGGAATTTTAAGACAAATTACACCGGTGTTGATTTCATGAATAGTTGCTTGTTCATTGCTGATTTCTTTTTCCTCGATGATATCGATGGCTTTTCCATTGGTGTCTCGTAAAATACGACCATAACCACTGGGATTATTTAAAGAAGTGGTTAACACTACTTGATCTGTATTCTGTGTTTCACACGTTTCTAATATTTGTTGTAACGTTTTGACTCGAATAAGTGGAGTGTCAGCACAAAGAATTAGAAGAGTGCCAGTGAGTGATTTTAGCTGGGAAGCAGCAGCCAATAGGGCGTGGCCTGTGCCTAATTGTTTTGTTTGTTCAATAAAGTGGACTTCGTATGGACTCACCACTTCCATTAATTCCTTGGTCACTTGATTGACAATTAAAAATGTTTTCTCAAGCTGTAGGTCTTGTAATTTGTCCAGGACATGCAACATCATGTGCTTTCCACAAAGACGGTGCATTATTTTGGGTGTATCGGATTTAAATCGTGTGCTTTTACCTGCAGCTAGAATGATCGCGTAACGTTTGACCATGTCTATTCCGGATGAATTAATTCCTCAAATTCTGGATTGTCAGCAATTGGTTCAAAGTCTGGGTCATTGTTGGCAAAGAAGCGATTTTCTTCATTCATTGTAATAGCTTTTCTAAGGTATGTAAGACCTTGAGTAGTGTTTCCAATGCAAACTTCAGCGGCTGCCATAGAGTAATAGATGTGATCTCTTCTTTTAGGGGTCAACTTTATTGCTTGGGATAGGGTTTCTAATGCCTCCTCATAACGTTTAGCGTTATGGTGAATCGCAGCCTGGTTAAAGATAACTTCTGGGTTTATGGCGGGTTGATTTTGTTTCAAATCTAAGTGGCGATCGCAGATTTGAATAAAAGTTTTTGCGCGTGAAGTAACTTCGATGTCGGTGGGAAATTTTTCTAGCAATTGAATGAACTTATTACGCGCTTTCTCGTAAGAATTACGGTGCAAAAATCTCAAACCTTGTTCATATAGTTTATACAATTCTTTGGAGAATTCTTTTTTGGGAGGCGATTTCTGAACAATGGTAGCTGGTTTTTTCCCAAGGGATATTTTTTTGACGGATTTTTTCTTTTTCATTACTTTCTTTTTAGTGATTTTTTTCTCCATATTTGATTTTTTAGAACTTGTTTTTCGATTTTGCTTTTTTTTCTTGGTTGGCATGAATCTCCTTCCGGTCCTATCTGACTGGAATTTTCTAGAAAGCGCTTATTATAGAACCCAAGGGAACTGAGTCAAGTGAGTCTCCAATTTTGAAGGGTCTCTTTATTGATATAAAGAGGTTTTTACGGTTGTTTGGAAAGGGAATTTTTGTTGAATTTTCAAATGGAATTGGGGTCTGATGCGGGGAGTTATTTAAATACAATTTTGAGTTCATCCAAATCATACGGCAGAGAAGATAATTGACGTCAATGCTCTTTGTTAGTATATAGCAGTTTAGCAGAAGAGAATTGATTTAGGTTTAATACTAGGAGAGGAACAGGCGAGTGAGTATTCAGGTTCAACCTCAAGAAAGTGTTTTGGGTAAAAAACATCAAGCTGAAATTGTGAATGATATTAGTATCGAAGTAGCTACTGTAAATGGTTCGGGAAGTCAGTCTTCGAACAATGTGTTGATGAAGTCTATTTTCCAGATGGGAATTCCCATAAGTGGTAAAAACCTCTTTCCTTCCAACATTGCTGGTTTGCCAACTTGGTTTACAATCCGTGCTTCCAAGGACGGCTATGTAGCTCGTAAGAGAGAAATTGACTTTTTGGTTGCTATGAATCCGGAAACGGCCAGGGAGGATGTTGAGGGTTTAGAACCAGGTCGAGTGGTTCTTTATGAGGAGAAGTTAAAGCTCTCCGATATTCGAGATGATTTGATTTATTATCCGGTTCCTTTTTCTGCCTTAGCAGGTGAAGTTATACGGGATGTCAAACTTCGAAAATTGATTGCCAATGTTGTTTATGTTGGTAGTGCAGCCGAGTTGATGAATATCGAAATGACTGAGGTCGAAATTGCAATAGGGAAGTGGTTTCAATCCAAACAAAAAGCGATTGAACTCAACGTTAAAGCAGCTCATTTAGGAGCTCAATACGTACGTGACAATCTTCCTAAAAAAGATCCATATTGTTTTAAAAGAATGGATGAGACAAAGGGAAAGATTATCATTGATGGTAATGCGGCTTGTGCCTTGGGTAGCATGTTTGGAGGTGCTACTGTCTTGACTTGGTATCCAATCACCCCAGCTACTAGTATAGGAGATGCTTTTACCAAATATATGGAACGTTACCGGATCGATTCTAAAACCGGAAAGTCCACTTTTGCAATTGTTCAGGCAGAAGATGAATTAGCAGCAGTGGGAATGGCGATTGGCGCCGGATGGGCAGGTGCTCGTGCTATGACCTCAACTTCTGGTCCTGGTATTTCTTTGATGTCAGAGTTTGTTGGGTTGGCCTACTATGCGGAAATTCCAGTTGTAATTTTTGATGTCCAACGTGTTGGGCCAAGTACGGGCTTGCCAACCAGAACCTGTCAAGGTGATATAACTTTTCTTCACAGTCTTTCCCATGGGGATACCCGACAGGTGGTATTGTTTCCTGCTAATGTGAGAGAGTGTTTCGAACTTTCGATTGAATCCTTCAATCTAGCAGAGCACCTTCAAATGCCAATTTTCATAGCTACTGATTTAGATTTAGGAATGAACAATTGGATGGCAGATCCTTTTGAATATCCTGAAGAGCCGATGAGTCGTGGTAAGGTGCTTTCGGCTGAAGACTTGGAAAAATTAGGTGAGTTTGCTCGTTATCGGGATGTTGACGGTGATGGTGTTCCATACAGAACCTTGCCGGGAACGGAACATCCTTTAGCTGCTTATTTTACTAGGGGTAGTGGGCATGATGATCAGGCGCGCTATTCTGAAAGACCAGAAGACTATGAGAACATTGTAAATCGGTTAGCTTGGAAGTACGAAAAATCCAAGGAGGTTGTACCTCAGCCGGTTGTAGAGTATCAAGATGGAACTGATGTTGGTTTGATTGCCTATGGCTCTACGGATATTCCCATTTCAGAGTGCCGAGATCAGTTGAGTGAGGAGCACGGAATTATCTTTAATTATTTGCGTATTCGAGCTCTTCCTTTTACTCATCATATTCAAGAGTTTGTTGACCGATGCGAGCGCGTTTATGTTGTCGAACAGAATAGGGACGGGCAGATGGCTGATTTGGTTAGACTCGAAGTGGGAGATATGCAGAGCAAGATTAACACAATTCTCCATTACAAAGGTCTTCCACTGGATGCCAGGTTTATCACTGAGCACGTGGTAGCTTATGAGAAAGGAAATGGCAAATAATTATGGCCGTAAGTACTTCCAAACCCAAGAATGTAAATCGTATTGGCCTTTCCAGAACTGATTATACAGGTGGTCTATCGACGCTTTGTTCTGGTTGTGGGCATGATGCTATTACTAGTCAAATTATCAAGTCTTTTTATGAAATGGGTGTTAATCCATACCAAGTAATTAAAATGAGTGGTATTGGTTGTTCCAGTAAAACTCCTGCTTATTTTTTGAATAAGGCCCATGGATTTAATGGGGTGCATGGTCGAATGCCTTCTCTGAGTACAGGAGCCATGTTGGCGAATCGCCAGTTAGTTTGTATAGGTGTTAGTGGTGATGGTGATACTGGTTCTATCGGATTGGGACAATTTTGTCATTTATTAAGACGAAATATTCCTATGATTTACGTTATCGAAAATAATGGTGTATATGGTTTGACTAAGGGACAGTTTTCATCTACATCCGATATTGGAGCTGAGCTGAAAACAGGCGTTGTAAATGATTTGGCCCCTATCGATTGTTGCGAATTAGCTATCGAGATGGGTTGTAGTTACGTCGCACGTTCCTTTGCTGGAGATCCCAAGCAACTAGTTTCTCTTATACAAGGTGCTTTGAGTCACAGTGGGACATCTGTGTTGGATATCATTAGCCCTTGTGTAACTTTTAATAACCATGATGCATCAACTAAGGGCTATAAATGGGCAAAAGAACACGAGGAGTTGTTGCACCAAATTGACTTTGTTCCTCATTTTGAACTCATTGAGCAGGTAGATTACGAGGAAGGTGAAGTTGAAGAAGTGGAAATGCATGATGGATCCCATATTCGTTTACAGAAACTCGATCGGGACCATGATCCAATGAACAAGAATAAAGCGCTTCAGATGATTCGAGAAACAACGAGTAAAGGTGAATTTTTAACTGGACTTATTTATGTCAATCCAGTAGCTAAAAATTTTCTTGAAGTGCTAAATTTGACTGATCAGCCTTTGTCCCAATTATCTCAGGACGAGGTTCGTCCCGGCCCCGATGCACTGAAAGAGATTATGCAAGAACTGATGTGATCCGAGAAATATCTATATTTTATTTTTCTATTTATTCATTAAAAACTTTTAATTAAACCTCTTTTTTACGGAGTGGTCTGGTTGACAATTTTGTTTTAACGTAGTAACATGATAGCTCAATAATATGGAACGTGAATTAGAGAGTGATAAAAGTTTATGGAGTTTGTTCGAAGTTATTGTCCAGTTGGACGAGCGACAGGAGTGTGCTCGATTTTTTCGAGATTTGTGTACTCTGACAGAGCTTAAGGCAATGTCTGAGCGATGGGAAGTAGCCCAGTTAGTGGCTCGTGATATTACCTATAGGGAAATTAATGAGCTTACAGGAGCCAGCACAGCAACTATTACTAGAATTGCTCACTGGGTTAAGCACGGAGAGGGTGGCTACAGGGAGGCATTGTTGCGTACTAAGCGGAGCGGTCAAAGTAAAGAATTGCAGGAAATAACATCCCGTAAAAACAGGAAGGCTCAATAATCTGAAATGGAAGTGCGGAAGGAACTCTAGAAATGAAGCTTAATAGTGAAAATTTAAAAATTGCTTTGCAAAGAAAAGGGCGTTTGGAAGAGCATTCTAAACTTATGCTCAAGTCTATTGGATTAGATTTTGAATATTACGAAGGAAGATTGTTTTCGCATTGCCAGAATTTTCCATTGGATATTCTTTTTCTTCGAGACGACGATATTCCTGAGTACGTCCAGGATGGAGTTACTGATTTGGGCATTGTGGGACTAAATGTGGTGCAAGAGAAGGAATCCAAGGTTGTTCAGCTCGACTCTCTTGGGTTTGGAACGTGCAAGCTTTCGATTGCTGTTCCACAAAGGAGTTCTTTGAGTAGTTTGCAGGATTTGAATGGTAAGAGAATTGCCACATCACACACTCGTATTTTGCAGAATTTTTTAGAAGAAAACAAAATATCAGCTAGGGTCATTGAAATAAGTGGATCAGTTGAAATTACCCCTAGTCTAGATGTCGCTGATGCTATCTGTGATTTAGTTTCTACTGGAAGTACTTTGAGGATGAATGATCTGAAGCCAATTGAGACAGTTTTAAAGTCTGAAGCGGTCCTTGTGGCTAACCCCCGTTCTTTGAAGGATCCCAAGAAGCGTAAGGTGATGGATCGTTTGAGAACTCGTCTCCAAGGAAATATTCAAGCCCGACAGACAAAATACGTCATGATGAATGCTCCCGAAAAGTCGTTAGGTAAGATCAGGGAAATTCTGCCTGGCATGAGGAGTCCCACGGTTGTTCCATTGGCAGAGGAGGGAATGGTAGCAGTTCACTCTGCTGTGCCAGAGGAAGTTTTTTGGGACGTTATTGAGCAGTTAAAGAAAACAGGGGCGACCGATATTCTTGTTGTTCCGGTCGAAAAGATGGTGATCTGATGAAGTCTTACAGGCTTTGTGATCTTAGCGAGAAGCGAATTTCCGACTTATGTCAGCGTAACCCAGGGGCAGATCCCTACATTATGCAGACTTGTGAAGATATTTTTCAAAATGTCGAGAGTCGGGGTGATGAAGCAATTAGAGAATATACGAAACGTTTTGATGAGGTAGATATCTCTCAATCTAAGGTGTCTGATGAGGAATTTTCTGCAGCAGAATCTAAGGTGTCAATGCGGTTCCGTACAGCATTGGAGCATGCTGCCCGGAATATTCGCAAGTTTCATATGGATCAGCAGGTTGATGAAAAAGTAGTAGAGGTGGAACCGGGTATCTGTTGTTGGAGAGAAAACCGGGCCATCGACTCGGTAGGACTCTATATTCCGGGAGGGAATGCAGTTCTTCCTTCTACAGTCCTTATGTTAGGTATTCCGGCTCAGATAGCTGGCTGTAAGCGAATAGCTCTCTGTGTTCCACCACAGAAGGACTGTACTGTAACAGCCGAGGTTTTGGTGGCTGCTCGAATTGTTGGAATTAGGGAAGTTTTTAAGATAGGAGGGGCTCAGGCTATAGCTGCTTTAGCTGCTGGGACAGAAACTGTAGCCGGTGTCGATAAGATACTGGGTCCTGGTAATCGTTGGGTGCAGGCTGCCAAGTTGTTAGCAACTCTCAGGGGAGTCGCAATTGAGATGGTAGCGGGTCCTAGCGAGGTATTGGTTGTTGCTGATGAATCGGCCAAATCAGAGTGGGTAGCATGTGATTTAGTATCTCAAGCTGAACATGGTGTCGATAGTCGAGCTATTTTAGCAACAACTTCTAGACAACTGTTGGAAGAAGTCGGTCAACTAGTGTGGAGGTTTATTGAAGACCTTCCCCTTAGAGATTTAGCTGAACAGTCATTGAAGGAAAGTTTTAATTTGTTGGTTAGTTCATTAGATGAGGCACTTATTTTTGCCAATCAGTATGCTCCAGAACACTTGATTTTGCAGGTGAACAATCCGGAGCAGTGGGTAAGTAGGGTTCAGAATGCAGGATCTGTATTTTTGGGGTCTTGGTCTCCTGAAGTTGCTGGTGATTATGCTTCTGGAACTAATCACACTTTGCCAACTTCGGGATTGGCTAAGGCTTATTCGGGGGTCTCTGTAGATACTTTTATTAAAAGGATTACTTTTCAGGAAATAACTCCAAAAGGACTTAAAGGTCTGGCTCCAACACTTAAAGCTTTGGCAGAGATGGAAGGTTTGGAGGGACATCGGCGAGCAGTAAAGATTCGTGAAAAATCACAGTTTTGAAGTGTAATTGAAAAGGGGTTATAGGAACCTAGAATATAAAAACTCCGGTCCAACTATCTGACTACTGAGGGGATATTGAAAGCGTTATTTGGTAGTCGAAGGAATCTGGAGATCCATCATGAAAATTAAAGAGTTAATTAGATCGAATATTTTAAGTTTAGAGCCTTATTGTAGTGCTCGTGAGATGATTCAAGAGGGCATTCTTTTGGATGCCAATGAAAATCCGTATGAGCAATACTGGGAAGGAATTCAGTTAAATCGTTATCCTGATCCTAACCAAAGAGAACTTCGGAAGGAAATTGCCAGTTTTCTTGGAGTGAAGCCTGAAAATGTATTAGCTGGATCTGGTTCTGATGAAGTGCTGGATTGGATTTTAAAGTTATTTTGTCAACCAGGACAAGATCAGGTCGCAATTGCCGAGCCCACCTACGGAATGTATTCAGTTTCTGCTCAGATCTTTGGTATTCCAGTAGTTGAATTTCCTCTAAATAATGAGTTTGATTTTGATGTTGAGTTGTTTCTTGATGGGGTGTCTGAAAATACTAAAGTTCTTTTTCTTTGCTCACCTAATAATCCTACAGGGAATCTTCTGGATCGGGAGCAGATTGTGACGCTTTGTCGTAGATGGGGGAGAATTGTAGTTGTAGATGAAGCTTACATTGAATTTTCTGACGCTCCTTCACTCGTATATGAACTGAGCAAAGTGCCGAATTTAATTGTTTTAAGAACTTTATCAAAAGCTTTTGGAAGAGCTGGAGTTCGCTTGGGATATGCAGTGGCTTCTGAGCAAATTATTAGCTATTTTTTAAAAGTGAAATTTCCCTACAATCTCAATGTTTTGACCACAAAAAATGGCTGCCAAACACTGCAGGAATCAAAGATTTTTAGATCAAATATAGAGTCCATTAAAGAAGAGAGAGAGAGAATATTTGCTGAGTTAAGTGGAATAGAACAGATAATACAGGTATTTCCGTCTCAAGCTAATTTTTTATTATTTCGCTGTCCCAAGGCTTCCCAGATTTACCTTCGGCTTTTGGAGAAGGGAATTGTTGTTCGTGACCGTAGTTCGCTGCTTGGATTGAAAGACTGTATTCGGGTAAGTGTCGGCACTAGTGCTGAGAACAGTCTGTTTTTGAAGGAGTTGAGGAGGGTTTTATGAGTAAACGGATTGGAGTTGTTAAAAGAAGCACTCAGGAAACACAGATTGAGTTGGAATTAAATTTGGATGGGTGTGGGAGATGTGATTGTGAGATGGAATTGGGATTTCTCAACCATATGATGGAACTATTAGCTCGTCATTCCTTGATTGATCTGAAAATCAAGGCTACCGGGGATTTGGAGGTAGATGATCACCATTTGACCGAAGATCTAGGAATTGTATTAGGAATGGCTTTAAATGAGGCTCTTGGAGAAAAAAAAGGCATATCAAGATATGGTTCCGTTCTGATGCCGATGGATGAGGTTCTGGTGGCTGTGGCACTGGATCTGGGAGGGCGCTTTGCGTTTTGCTGTGATTATCAGCCTCAGAGAGAGTTTGTTGGAGATCTTTCAACAGAACAGGTTAATCACTTTTTCAGATCATTAGCTGTGGAAGCTAAAATGGCTCTCCATTTTAGTTTTCTGAATTCGGGGGAAAACGAACATCATCGTGTGGAGTCGATGTTTAAGGGTTTTGCTCGTTCGCTTCGAATGGCCGTTAAAATTGATGAGCAAATTCAAGAAGAAATTCCCTCCACAAAGGGAACTTTGTAGTGTTGGAATCTATTCCATTGTTGGTTCTGCTCCGTATGAGAGTGGGGTTAGGAAGAATAGTATGATTGCAGTAGTCGATTACCAGGCTGGCAACCTTTACAACGTAGGACACGCTCTGAGGTATCTAAAAGAAGATTTCATCTTTTCAGGAGATCCGGAAGTCGTGGAAAAAGCAGATAAGGTTATTTTGCCGGGAGTGGGATCAGCACAAGCTGCTATGGATTCTTTGACGGAGCAAGGACTAGTCGAAGTGTTGCAGAGCCTAGAAGTTCCCTTTCTGGGAATATGTCTAGGCTTGCAACTCTTGTTTGAAATTTCTGAGGAGGATCAAACTCCTTGTCTAGGAATTTTCCCAGGAAGGGTAAAGAAATTTAATAAATCTAGAGTAAAGGTGCCGCATATTGGATGGAATCAAGTTCGAAAGCAAAACGGCAACTTTGGCGCAATGACACTTTTCAATGATATTCCTGATGAGAGTTTTTTTTATTTTGTGCACAGCTACTTTGCTCCGTTGGTAGACCAGGCTGAAATAACAACCACTGAGTATGATGAAGTATTTGTTTCGGCAGTAGTTCAAGGGAACTATTGCGGAGTGCAGTTTCATCCTGAAAGATCTGGACAGGTAGGTTTGCAGTTGCTTAAGAATTTTGTAAAAGGAAACTGACTATGTTAGTGATTCCTGCAATTGATCTAATTCAGGGTGAGTGTGTAAGGCTTTATCAGGGAGATTATGCCCAGAAAACTTTGTATGAAAATAATCCAGTTGTCCAAGCGGCAAAATTTGAAAAAGCTGGTTTTACACATTTGCACATAGTCGACTTGGAGGGGGCACGTTCAGGATCTGGTGAGAATAGACGAATTATTGACAAGATAGTTGAGAGCACTGATATGTCTGTTCAAGTGGGAGGAGGCATTCGAAGCGAAGAAGATATTGCGGAACTACTGAACTGGGGAGTTCGCCATCTGATATTGGGAACGGTGGCTTTGGAACAACCGAAACTTATAACTTCTTGGGTGGAGAGATGGGGTTCTACTCCATTTGTCATCAGTCTTGATTTGAAAAAGAAAAAACTTCAAGCTCGGGGTTGGAGTAAATCTAGCGATATTGAGTTAGAAGAGATGATAAATCGAATTAAAGAATGGGGAATTTCTTGTGTGATTTGTACAGACATTGAGCGTGATGGAACATTGGAGCAGCCAAATTATAATACTTACAAAAACTTGTTGTCTTGTTTGCCCATAGGGATCAAATTAATTGCTGCGGGCGGAGTCAGCCAGGCACAACATATTGTGCAATTAAAAAAAATAGGAGTGACGGGTGCTGTTGTAGGAAAGGCTATGTATGAGGGAGAAGTTTCTTGGAAGGAAATGATTGATGTTGGCTAAAAGAATCATTCCCTGTTTAGATGTTTCTGCTGGAAGGGTTGTGAAGGGAACTCATTTTGTTGACTTAAAGGATGCTGGAGATCCAGTTGAGTTAGCGAGTCGTTACTATTATGAAGGAGCTGACGAGTTAGTTTTCCTTGATATTACGGCTACGGTAGAAGAACGTAAAACAGTATTAGATTGGGTTCAACGGGTGACTGACTCAATCTTTATCCCATTTACTGTAGGTGGTGGTATTGGTTCTCTTGATCAAATTCAAGAACTTCTGAGGGCAGGAGCTGATAAGGTTTCTATCAATAGTGCCGCAGTTAAAAATCCTCAGATTATAAGTGAAGCTGCTGCAGTTTTTGGGTCCCAATGTATTGTTTTAGCTGCGGATGTAAAACGGTGTGGAGAACAGTGGAAAGTTTTTATAAATGGAGGTCGAGTCGAAACGGAGAGAGATGGTTTAGAATGGATTCAGGAAGCAGAGGAATTGGGAGCTGGAGAAATTTTACTTACCTCTATGGATGGTGATGGGACACAAGATGGGTATGATTTAGAACTTTTGAGGAGGGTGTCCAATTGTGTTCGAATTCCGGTAATCGCTTCAGGTGGAGCTGGTTCTCCCAGACATCTTTTGGAAGCCTTACGAGATGCAGAAGCTGATGCAGTTTTGGCAGCTAGCATCTTTCATTATCGGCGTCATTCAATCCAAGAAGTTAAGAATTATTTAGCCCAAAACGGTATTTGGGTAAGGACAGATTCAGAGATAGTTACAAAAAGTGAAAACTTATGAATATCAAAAATTTAGACTGGGATAAAACAAAAGGTCTGCTTCCGGCTGTAATACAAAACTGGCAGAGTGGTCGAGTTTTAATGCTTGGGTTTATGAATCAGGATGCACTGGAGAAGACAGTACAGACTGAACTGGTTACTTTCTGGAGTAGAAGTCGGAAGTCTCTTTGGACTAAAGGAGAAACTTCTGGGAATTATCTTGATCTAAAAGAAATCAAGGTAGATTGTGATGGAGATACTCTTCTAGTGTTAGTAAATCCTCGGGGTCCAGTCTGCCATCAGGGGACTCTATCTTGTTTTTTTGAAGATAGTGAATTTGTAGCTTTGGAATTTTTGGGCTATCTGGAACGTCTAATCAAAAATCGCCGAACAGAAATGCCTGCTGATTCGTACACTACTGCTCTGTTCAAGCAAGGTATATCAGAAATGTCTAAGAAATTGGGTGAAGAGGTAGTGGAAGTTATTATTTCAGTTACTGAAGGTAAAAATAGGTCAATTGAGGAGACAGCGGATCTTCTATATCACTTATTAGTTTTTTTAAACCAACGAAAAATTTTACTCTCAGATGTTTTAGAAGAGCTTCAAAAAAGGCATTTAACTCAGAAAAATAGTAGTTAATTTTTTGTTTACTACTTTAGGAATATATTTCGTCGAGTGGTTTTCCGGATCTGAAAGCTTGGACAAAAGGATCGGAAGAACGGTGGAATTGTCTTTGATCGCCTTCAAAATGTATTAAACCCTTTCTGAGTAGGATAATTCGGTCAGCAACCATTTCTATGCATTTGAGGTCGTGAGTAACTACCACTGAGGTAAGCTGTTCCTGCCTATTTAGTTTTCGAATCAGGCGACTTAGTGATTTGCTAATTATAGGATCAAGACCGGTAGTGGGTTCGTCGTAGAGAATTACTTCAGGATTATTGGCAACAGCTCGAGCAATGGCGGCCTGTTTTTTAGAGCCTGTGCTTAGTTCGTTTTGTTGCAAATTTTTCATATGACTCATTTCTACAGCATCTAATAGATGGTCTACTCGTTTAGAAATTTCTTGTTCATCGGTTATGCCCATCTCACGTAGGGGATAGGCTACATTTTCTTCGACGTTCATAAAGTCAAAAATACCTCCCCGTTGAAAAATGTAAGAAACGTGTTTGCGGAATTGAAGTAATTTTATTTCATCCATGGAAATAATGTCCTCTCCTCTAAACAAGATATGTCCGCTATCTGGTCTAAGTAGTCCAGCAATTAGTTTTAGAGTAACAGTTTTTCCGCTTCCACTTTGTCCTAAAATTCCTAAAGTTTCTCCATTACGAACCACTAAGTCGAGACCTCTGAGAACAGGTTTCTCAAAGGACTTTTCGACATTTTGTAATTCAATAAGATTTTCAGAGTTAGGTTTGCTAGGTTGAGAAGGAAAATAGACTGGTTTTTTACTTTCAAGTTTTTGATTAAATCTTTGAAACAGGATGAATAGGAGTATGAACAGGTAAAGTGAAATGATTAGTGATAGAAATAAACCAGGTAACATGAATTTTTAAGTCGAAGTAAAAGCCACTGCGCTTTCAAACATTGGCTAAAGAATGGAGGTTGGTTTTGTGTTTGGAAATGGTAAAGGCCAGTCCATAGCAACTACTTTAATGGCGAATTTGAAATCTAACCAGCTTTTTTGCCATTTCTTTTTTGCGATGATGACCACTATGTTGGTAGCTATGGAGCCATTCTTTTAATTCTCTCGGATCCATTTCTAGTACTTCACAAACCCACGCTAGACTTCCAGGATGAGTGTCCTTAGCAGAAAACCAATCCAGAGCATCTTTTTTCCACAAATTCCACTCTTTATGAGAACTTTTCTTGGGAGATACTATGTCACGAAGAGCTTGTAATAGAATGCCCAGAGCTAAATTACGCAAGGAGGGCTCTGGCTTCTTTTGCTGTGGGTATAGGCCTTCACTTTCTAAAATAGTTGATTTCATTGTTTTTACACGCAAGTCCTTTTAATAGTCCCAGATAACATTTTTACACTCTCTAGATAAAATTCAGTCTAGACTAAATTTTATCTAGAGAGTGTAAAAAATCAACCCCAAGACTTCTTTTACTACTTCGACAAGGGGCAACAGCGCCCATTTTATCTAATAGGTCTGATGTTTAATTGGACAGAAAGGTTCACCCTTAGGTTAGAATTTCTTTGGCAATGGGCTGATTGTAGAGAGGTTGTCCTGTTTTTGTCAACTATTTATGGTAGCACCATTGTGTTTTATTAGATTTTCTTAATATAGAAGGTTGGGAAAATTTAGAAAGAAAATATATAAAAGTTAAACACTTTGTATGGACTGATTGTCATCCGTAGCCGTCTGTCCAAAATTACTGTACAATGACGGTTTTTAAGGAGGAAGTAATGAGTGTTGAAAGGCCAGAGGCCGTAACTTTAAAAGGAAATCCCTTCACCTTGTTGGGCCCGGAACTAAAGGCAGGTGAAGAGGCTCCAGACTTTTCGTTGGTTGGGGGAGATCTGAAATCTGTAACGTTGGCTGATACGGAAGGTATCAGAGTGTTCAGTGTGGTGCCTTCATTGGATACACCTGTGTGTGATCAACAGACTCGACGTTTCAATCAAGAAGCAGGGAGTCTTTTGGGGGTTACAATTTATACTATTAGCATGGACCTTCCGTTTGCACAAGGTAGATGGTGTGCCGCAGCTGAAGTAGAAAATTTAACAATGCTTTCTGATCATAAGGATTCTTCTTTTGGATCTAACTATGGCACATTGATCAAGGAGTTACGTTTGAATTGTCGTGCCATTTTTGTGGTGGATGAACAAAACAATCTAAGACATGTTGAATATGTTGGAGAAGTGGCCGAGCATCCCGACTACGATGCTGTTTTGTCAGAAGTAAATGAGCTGATTGGTTAGTAATTATTCTCCAAAATTTTTCAGAGCAAATCTGGACCAATTAATTGGCTATTTGTTCCATACCTTTGGATCCAAAAGGGGTTTTTTCTGATTGTTTGCAGCATGCCAACTGGAAAGAAAGACAAGGCGTACAACTTTTTCTAATTTAGGGTAGTTAATCTTTTCTGGAGTATCGGTGGGTTGATGGTAATCGGGGTGTAATCCTGTGTGGAAAAATAGAGCAGGGACACCATTAAGGAGGAAAGGCCAGTTGTCACTGCGACGGAGTAGATTTGCTGAACTGTCATCATATCGAAACTTCAGTTCTAAGCCGATATGTTCATTGCTTGATGCTACTAGATTGCGGAGGTCATTGCTTCGGGTGTAGCCGAGCACATTAACGCTGTTAGTATTTTCTTCAGCAGTTTGTTTTTCCAATCCGAAAAAGCGAGGATTTTTGGGATCTGGAATTTCCTCATTTCTCCCAATCATGTCCATTTGAAAAACAGCAACTGTTTTAGACAACGGGAAAATAGGAGATTGCACATAATAGCGAGATCCTAGAAGACCAGATTCTTCTGCATTCCATGCTGCAAAAAGCAGGGAGCGTTTTGGTTTTTCAGAGCTTAAAGCGTAGGCTTGTGCAATTTCTAATAAGCCTGCTGTACCGCTACCATCATCATCAGCACCGTTAAAAATTTTCCCATTGTGACTGCCGACATGGTCAAAGTGTGCACTTATGATAACAACTTCATCTTTGAGTGTTAGGTCTGATCCTGGAAGATATGCGAGAGTATTACGTACACTAATTTCCTCTCGAGTTAGATTGGTTTCTATAGTGGCTTTTACTCTTAATAGTTCGAAGCTATTGGGACGATGTTGTTGATCTATTTTTTGCTGGATTTTGTCTAATTTTTTCCCGGAAAATTTCAATAATCGATTGGCAAATTTAGCTGACGAAAACAAAACAGGTATTTGAATTTGTTCTGTCCATGTCTTTAGCGTGTAGATGTTTTTTGAGGAATTTTCTGGCCATACTAACTTAGCTCTTCTAGAAAATTTACGTTTTTTAGAATGATTTGTCATATCAGGGACAAGAATAACTCCTGTAGCTCCGTGGTTTTGAGCATTTAGGATTTTTTTAAAATTTTCACTGTGGTTGGAGTTGAGTAGTTTGTTGAGAGGACTGTTCAGATCAGTCATTCTTGGCTCGTGGCGTATGATAACAACGATTTTTTGGGAGGCGGATAGTTCTCGATAATCATCATAATCCTCTTCAGGTGCTGTAATTCCGTAGCCAGCGAAGATCAAGGGAGCGGTGACCGATCCTTTGGCTGATAGTGGAGAGGGAAAGAAATCTTTTTTTAGAGTACCGTTAACTGAAAGAGAAGAATTGGTGTATCTAATTTTTAGGCGATTACGTTTGTCTAATTTAGAGGAAACTAATTTAAAGGTTTGAAAATAAGTATTTTTTTTAATTGGTTGCAGACCCATTAACTGAAAACGGTGGGCTAAATAGAGTGCTGTAATGTCGTTAAATGGAGTATTGATTTCGCGGCCTTGCATTTCATCTGAGGCCAGAAAGTATAGTTCCGACTGTAGTTCGGCAGCGGTGATGGATGTTAAAGTCTCAATAAACGAGAGATTGAATTTTGTTTCGGCAGATAAGAGAACAAACGTGAAAATTGTTCCCAGAAGTAATGTTAGTAATCCACGTTTTTTCATGAGCTGTCTTTTAATAGACCCTCCATTGTAGCCAAGTCAGACATGGATTAATAATTTTGTTTTCTTAGCTATCAGTTTGAAAATAATTTATTTGAGAAAATTTCCCCGACAGGCCGGGATAGATTTCGACATTAGCTCCATAAACAGTTTTGATGTTTTCAGTAGTGATAACTTCTTGGGGGAGTCCAATGGTTAGTAATTTTCCCCGATCTAGAAGAGCCACAGTTTGACTAAATGTGGCGGCAGCAGTTAGATCGTGTAAGACAATAACGATACTCATATTGTGGTTTTTGTTGAGTTCTTCAAGTAGACGGAAAATGCTAATCTGATGCTTAATATCCAAATGGGTATTGGGTTCATCAAGCATTAAAAAAGGAGTCTGCTGGGCGATTGTTCTCGCAATTAATACCCTTTGACGTTCACCACTGGATAGCTGTGATATGGGACGATTTCTCAGATGAGTTGTTTGGGTTATATGTAAAGCTTTTTCAACTATTTCTAGATCATTTTGGTCTAATTGTTGAAGTCTGTTGAGATGGGGAAAACGTCCCATAGAGATAATTGTTTCAACAGGAAATGGAAATTCAAAATATTGGTTAGAAGAGATTACAGCTATCTGCTTTGCTAATTCACGGGCCCCCAATTCGTTTATGTGAGCATTGCCTAGCCGGACAGTACCGATTTTGGGTTTAATTAGACCAGACATGATTTTTAATAAGGTTGTTTTTCCACTTCCATTTGGACCTATTAAAGATAAGAATCCTTTTTCTGGAATTGACATGTTAATGTCCTGTAAAGAGAAATTAGAATCGTAGCTGAAACTGACTTTTTCTAAAGAAAGTTCTGGCATTAAAATTCCCCTGTGTGACGTTTTTTTCTTAATAGATAAACAAAGTAGGGAGTGCCTACCAAAGCGGTCAGAGCTCCTACTGGAATTTCAAGAGGAGGTAGTAAAGTGCGTGCTAAAGCATCTGCAATTAACAGAAAAATAGCTCCTCCCAATGCCGAAGCTGGAATCAACACTCGGTGATCAGGACCAACAATTATACGCATCATGTGGGGGACAACTAAGCCCACAAATCCAATCATTCCAGCCACTGCTACTGCTCCAGCCACCATAGTAGAAGCCATGATAAAAAGAAGTCTTTTGGCAGTTTCAACTTCAACTCCCAAATGGAAAGCGTTATCTTCTCCCTGGGTTAAAATATTGAGTTCACGAGACATAAACCAAGTTGTTGTTAAGCCAGCGGCGACAATGGTTCCTGAAATAGCGATTCGTGTCATATCTCCTTCGGTAAGGGTTCCTAATAAATAGTAAAGAATGGAAAAGGATTCTTGATAAAAAATGGAGAAGAAAATAAAGACCATTGCGTTGCAAAATAGACCGACGATTACTCCTGCTAGGACAATTGTTTGGATGGGAGCTCTCCCGTTGATATAAGCAATTTTGTACACTATGAGAATTGAGAATAGAGCAGAGCCTAGCGCCAGAAAATAGAGAACTGAATAGTGTTGAAATCCAAGAATTGATGCCAGAATTACTCCAGCAGTAGCTGCTCCAGAAGTGCCTAGAATAAAGGGATCGGCCAAGGGGTTTCGAAGAACTCCTTGTAGTACTGCACCTGATCCGGCCAGTCCAAATCCAACGATTATTGCAAGGATTATCCGGGGAAATCGGATTTTCCAAATAATTGTCCAAGACGGATCAGATACCGGACCTACAAATAGAGCGGCTAAACTCAGAAGCAGGGTTGCCAAAAGCAGAAATAGCAGTTTCCAACCTATTTTCATTGTTTATCCATTGAGTATATTAATAAATCGAATTTGAAGTTGTTCGATAGCTTCTACGAGACGATGGTTCCCATGAGAGATAATATCCTGATCAAAATCATCTATGATGTTCCCGTTACGTACGGCACGGATCGAAGTCCAGCCAGGTCTTTCACTGATTCTTTTTGAGTTAGCTGAAAATGACAGGATAATTTCCGGATTTCTAGCAATAATGGTTTCTTTAGAAGCCAGAAGAGCTCTTTTTTGTATATCGGCAAATAAATTGTCAGCCCCACAAATATTAAGTGCTTCGTTTACGAAACTCTGTTTGCCGATAGTCCAAGAAGGAAGATCAATTTCAACATAAACGCTGGGGCGTCGTGTTATCTTGTTTCCTTTTTCACGCACAATTTTTATCCTTTTTTTCATATCGGTGATCAGTTGTTTGGCCTCCTTGTTTTTTTCAACTATCTGACCCATAGTTCGGATTATTGTATATATTTCTTTCAGAGAACGAGGACTTACAGGATCAACAACGCGCAGCCCAAATTGTCTGAGTTGGGATACAGTTTTTGATGACGGCCACTTTTCGGCTACTATCAAATCAGGCTTCAATTTAACGATTTTCTCTAAATTGGGACGGATAAAGTCTCCAATTATTTCTTTTTCTTTGGCCTCTGGAGGATAGGTACAGTGAACGGTGACTCCTATGATCTGTTCGCCGACTCCCAGTTTAAACAGAATTTCAGTCAGATTAGGAGCGAGGGAAATAATACGAAGACCCTTGTGGTCTGATTGTTTTAATGTTGTTTTTTCCTGGGTACAGCTGAGGGTGGTTAGCAACAGGATAATTAACAGAACTGGTAAGAGATATCTTTTCATCATTGCACAATCTATCAAAACGATAGGCGAAGTCCCGAGCGAAAATGAAACTTCAAGGCTGGAAACCCTAAGACTTCGAAGTATTCCTGATTTAAAACATTTTGCAGGGTAGTATACAGTTCCAGCCCGTGGTTCATCTGAAAACTGCCGGAAAGACCCCAATTTGTGTATCCTCCTACCTCAGTCAGTCCCAATCCTAAAAAATCGTTGTCGGTACGTTTTCCATTGAAGACGATATGGGAATTCAAGTGGAATCTCTGGAAGTTCCAATTAATTGTTAGAAATCCAGAGTGAGTAGGTCGCCGGAGTAATTTTGAGCCTGTTCCAAAAGCTGAACTAAAAGGGTTAAGAATAGCAAGAGTTTTGGAATTCAGATAAGTATATCCTCCTACTAAATGCATGTTGTTAGAGGGGTTATATTTTAGGGTCTGTTCTATTCCCCAAGCCCGACTTTTATTAGTGTTAATAAAAGAGCCTTCTTGGGTGGAGGCATCTAGAGTGACGAAAGAGATTTGGTCCTTATAATGGTTGTGAAAGAGGTTTACCTGAACTTGAAAACGGTTTCGATCTAAATTTTGTTCCAACCCAAATTCAAAACTTCGGCTTTTTTCGGGATTTAGATCAGGATTCCCACGGAAGTAAAAATTACGACTGAAAGATTCTAAGAAACTGGGTTCTTTAATTCCTAGCCCAAAATTGAAAGTTGGGCGAGTAGTTCCCCAAAAGTCTTGGGAATTACCTGTTCTAATCAGATAGGAAAGTGCAATTTGTGGAGAGGCAAATAGTCCGAAACTTTCATTGTCTTCTAGCCGTAAACCTGCTGTCACTGCTAAGCGGTGTGCCAGTATGAATTGATCTTGAATGTAATACCCAAAGGCATTTCTTGTAGTGCTTAGGTCATCGAGAGTGCCACGCTGATGTTCAAATTCAACTCCAGCAGATAGAGCGTGAGTATTGAGAAAGAAATTGCTTTGGTAGTTGAAGCGATGTTTGCGGGTGGCATTGAGGGAGGACATGACAAAATCGTAGGATTTAGAGGAAGCGTTCTTACCTTTATATTTAGGAGTATAAGAACCTGAATTCACTAAATCTTCTGAAAGTACATTGCTATAGGACTGTGAATAAACCATCTTGTGTTGCCAAGAATCAGAAAGTGTTTGATTCCAGCTACTACTGAAGGAAAAATTTCTTTGCCTAGAATATTCTTCCAGGTCTAAGCTGCCGAAGGAGGTTGGCCCTGGTACTCCAGATTTTCCCCGATCAAGTCGTCCGACTATTGTTAGAGAAGAGTTATTGCTGGTCTCAATATTGAATAGAGAAGATAAACTGTTATTTCGAAAGAAGTCATTGGGTGCCATGTTATCTGTGCTGAAATGCCGGAAGGACAGGTTGTAGGAAAGCTTTGCAAGTCGACCAGTAGCAGATGTTCCGGTGTGAAGAGTGTTAAAAGTCCCTCCTTCCAAGAAAAGATTGAAACGGGGTTTTTTTTCTTCTGTTTCTATCCTGCTGAAAATTTGAATTACACCGCTGATGGCATCAGAACCGTACAGAGCACTTTGAGGTCCTCGAACTACTTCTATTCGGTCTACATTGCTTAGCGAGATGTTAGATAGGTCGATTGCTCCACCAGGTTTATTAAGGGGAATTCCGTCCAGTAAAACCTTTGTGTAGTCGGATTCTCCTCCTCGAATAAAGATAGAGCTAACTGAACCTGGACCTCCATTCTGTGCGATGGTTATTCCAGGAACAGATCTTAGAACATCTCCCAGTGTTATTGCTTTTCGAGCGTGTATCTCTTCAGATGTGATAACGGAAATACTACTCCCCAGAAAGTCGCGGGGAGACGGAGTCCGAGTGCCTGTAACTACCACATTTTCTTCCAGTAATTTCAAGTTTAAGATAAGGTCTTTTCGTGTTTTTCTCCCTGTTTCTACAGTAACCTTGTTTTGTTCCTGTTCGAATCCTAATGCGTGAATGTTTATTTGATAGGTTCCAGGTGCTAAATCTTTAAAGTGATAGTTTCCATGTAGGTCAGTTAGTGTGGAATTAATAGGAGTATTATCTTTAAGCAAAATTAACCGAATTTCAGCAATTGGAGTGTTTTGGAAATTTATAACCTTTCCAGAGACCGATTCTGCAATGGATGTGATAGGGAAGAAGAACACCCCAACCAAGGCGATCTTAAAATAAAACATGCGCTCCTATGGGCAAATCAAAGCTTGCCCAGTAAGGCGTCCGTGCAGGTTTGAGAAAAAATCGAAAGGATGTCAACCCCCTTTGACGCGAAGAGTTATTAATAAGCTGACAGAGCAGGTTTCCTGACTTACGGCTCTAGCGTTTCCCTCAGAACCTTCCCCCCTTATGGGAGTGGTTGGCAACGGACTGCCTTCCGAGAGTTACTTGCCGATCACAGTGGCGCGACCGTGCGGGATTCTCACCCGTTTCCCTTGCACTCTGGCAGATGAAAACATAGCCAATCTAGCAGCCTTCTAGTAGAGTGTCAATAAGTTGACTGAATGATTAAAACGTTACGGAAAGAGATAGTATTTTGTGATTGAGTGGCGAAAGTTAAGATATAAATAACACTTTTTTTTGTGGAAATTGTCTTAATCAGAATGTTAGTTGTCGAATTCAATTCTGATTAACCAGTCAAAGTGGATGTGATGAGAACTAAAGATATTTTCTATATTTTCTCGACTTTCCGCTTCTAGTTCGATTAGGAGTTTTCCAGAAATTTGACTTCCAAAAAATCGTTTTATTTGAATTTGAGGCTGACTCTCCAATACGTTTTTGAGATAGCCTATTTGCTGAAGTGTCATGCAGGCAATTGTGTGACAGGAAATGTACCTAGACATGCCCGATATTGTAACATTGTATAGGGGAGCAGGTTATGTTAACGTTCCTCGCCCGATAGATAGCTAGGGGTTCGCAAAAAGGGAGGTGAAAATGACTGAGTATGCTCATCCGGAGATGTTAGTTAGTACCCAATGGGTAGAGGACCATTTAGAAAACTTAAGTGAGTTAAGATTAGTAGAGGTTGATGTTGATACATCGCTTTATGAGCAAGGACATATTCCTGGTGCTGTGGCATGGAACTGGGAGAATCAGTTGCAAGATCAAGTTCGGCGGGATGTGCTGAACCAGGGTGACTTTAATCAGTTAATGTCTCAATCAGGAATTTCAAATAACTCCACCGTAATTTTGTACGGAGATAACAATAATTGGTTTGCTGCTTATGCTCTTTGGCAAATGAAATTGTACGGTCATGCTGATGTTCGGATCATGAATGGTGGTCGAAAAAAGTGGGTTGAGGAAAATCGAGTTTTGACCAATGAAATATCTGAGTATCCGGCTGGCTCATATCAGGTCAAAAGTGTTGATTTTTCAATTCGAGCACGACGTAATCAGGTTCACGAAAAATTGGATCAATTGGATACAAACTCTCTGGTAGATGTTCGTTCACCCGACGAATTTACAGGTAAAATCATTGCACCACCTGGTCTGCCAGAAACGGCTCAGCGAGCTGGTCGTATTCCTGGTGCCAAAAATATTCCTTGGGGACAAGCGGCTAACGAAGATGGGACTTTCAAGTCAGCTGATGAGTTAGTGGAATTGTATAATTCAAAAGATATAACTGGTGATAAAGATATTGTTGCCTATTGTCGAATAGGTGAACGTTCCTCACATACTTGGTTTGTTTTAAGGTATTTGCTTGGATATTCGAATGTTTCGAATTATGACGGTTCTTGGACAGAATGGGGAAACTTGGTAGATGCCCCTACGGTTACAGGTCCTGAATAGTGGAGCTATTCGATGGTGTACAAGACCGTGTAAAATTTTGAATGTCTCTGAAATCATACCTGTTACTATCGCCATGGATACGTAGTTATAAATTTGCGGGCTTTTCGATAGTGGGGAAACCGCTTTTCGGCTTCATGAAAGCGTTTATGGTGTATTATCCACCGGCCGTTCGATGAATATCCGTCTAGTGCTACGTGGAGCATTTCGTGAAAAACAACGTATTCCAGTACCCATTTTGGAATTGATAAATCATCTAGTTGTGGGTTAACTGCAATAGTTTGATGGGCAGGGTCATAGCAAGCTAAGAAAGTTCGACTCTGTTTGTGATTCCAGGACGTAAGAGCTTGTAGTTTTTCCTGGAAATAGCATCTGTTTAGTTGTTGAAAAATTTGATCTAGATTATAAAAAACACCTATGGGATTGTTGGAGTGTTGTTTGCTCCTATACCTCCGTGCCATTAGAATTTTTGGTCGCAAGTATGGTTGATTAATATAGTGCCGGTAAATTCGAAGATGGTTCGTGTGTGTGTGTGTATTAAAGAGTTTATGTAAGAGAATATTTAGAAGAGATGATAGGACGTTAAAGGGAGCGTCTGCCAAAATATCACTGATTCTTATCCAGATTTTTCCCTTTCTCAGACGAATAGAATGATTTAGGTCACAGTAAGGATAAAATTGGATGTTAAAAGCTGGTATGGAGGATCCTTTTATTTGAGTGTAGTGGTTTGTAAAAGCTGTCTGAACTAGGGTAGAAAAATCTTGAGGCTGCATTTTTTAAAAACCGGTATTAGGTTATTTTTTCTCGATTTTTTGTTTCAAGAATTCAACAATTTCTGAGGTAGGTGTGCCTGGTTGAAAAATTGCAGCCACACCGTTTTTTAAGAGTTTTGAAATATCTTCATCAGGTATTATCCCCCCCCCAAAAATAAGAATGCTTTGAGCTTGATGCTCACTAAGCAACTCGATCACCCTGCCAAAAAGGTGCATGTGAGCGCCAGAAAGAACAGAAAGACCTACTGCATCCACATCTTCTTGGACTGCAGAAAGGGCAATTTGTTCAGGTGTTTGTCTGAGACCTGAATAAATAACTTCCATGCCAGCATCGCGTAGCGCGCGTGCTACTATTTTGGCTCCACGATCATGTCCGTCTAGTCCGGGCTTTGCGATTAATACTCTGATGTTTTTTTTTGACATTTTATTTGTGTGTTTAGAATGAAGGCTCTTGATAGATTCCAAAAGTTTCACTTAAGACTTCAACCATTTCACCCACCGTAACATAAGCTCTAGCAGCTTGAATCAATGATGGTATCAAGTTTTTGCTGGAAATAGCTGTTTGTTTTATATCAGAGAGTGCATTATTGACGTCTCGACTATTTCGACGCCTTCGAAGATTTTTCAGGCGTTTAGACTGGTGCTCTTGTACTCCAGAACCAATTTGGAGTAATTCGATGGGCATTTTGTCTTCAGTTAAAAATTCATTAACTCCTACAATAGTTTCATCTCCTTTTTCAATTTTTTTTTGATACTGGTACGAAGCCTCTTGGATTTCTTTCTGAGGAAATCCTTTCTCAATTGCTGGAATCATGCCTCCTAATGAATCAATCGTATTGAAATAGTTGTGAGATTCTTGCTCTAATTTTTTAGTGAGAGTTTCAAGAAGGTAGGAACCTCCTAATGGGTCCGCAATATCACGTATGCCGTTTTCGTAGGCCAAAATTTGTTGTGTTCGTAATGCCAGTCGGGCTGTTTTCTCAGTAGGAAGTGCTATTGCTTCATCCAAGGAGTTGGTATGGAGAGAATTAGTCCCTCCTAGGACAGCAGCTAATGCCTGCAAAGTTGTTCGTACCACGTTATTGTTTGGTTGTTGAGCAGTCAAACTGCAACCAGCGGTTTGGGTATGAAATCGACACGTCCAAGATCGAGGGTTCTTTGCAGAAAATCTTTCACGCATTATGTAAGACCAAAGGTGACGAGCTGCTCTAAACTTGGCAATTTCTTCAAAAAAATCGTTGTGGGAGTTAAAGAAAAATGAAAAACGAGGGGCGAAATCGTCAATTTCCATTCCAGCTTCTAGACACCGTTCTACATACTCAATGCCGTTGCGCAAAGTAAAGGCGAGTTCCTGTGCAGCTGTAGAACCGGCTTCTCTAATGTGATAGCCGCTAATTGAGATACTGTTGTAATGAGGGAGGTGATCGGTACAAAACTGGATCGAATCAACTATTAAACGCATGGAAGGTTCAGGTGGGTGGATCCACTCATTTTGGGCAATAAATTCCTTTAGGATGTCGTTTTGAATTGTTCCTTTGATTTTTGAAAGTTCAATTCCTTGTTTTTCGACAACAACTAGGAACATAGCGAGTAATATGGCTGCTGGTGCATTAACGGTCATGGAAGTGGTGATTTGTTCAAGGGGTATACCCTTGAACAGTATCTCCATATCTTCCAATGAGTCTATGGCCACACCACATTTGCCCACCTCTCCCATAGCCAACGGGTTATCGGAATCCAAACCCATTAGAGTGGGCAAATCAAAGGCAACGGATAGACCGGTTTGACCATGAGACAGAAGGTGTTTGAATCGCTGATTGGTTTCTTCTGGAGTACCGTAGCCAGAAAACTGGCGAATGGTCCAAGGTTTCTCGTAGTACATACTAGAGTGAATGCCACGAGTGTAAGGGAATTGTCCAGGATCACCTAGATCTTGTGTATAGGAGAATTCGGATAAATCCTCTGGTTTATAAACTCTTTTAACTGTTTTGTGGTCAGTCATTTGATTGGAATATTTGCTAAGATTTTTTGCAAAATTTATTTTCCACCAGTAACTCATTTAGACATAGTGGAGAAGAGTCGTCAAGATATGGAAAAATGTAAATGGTAGATGGAGGTTTTGGTTTCAATACTTCCTTATTACACCTATCACTATTCCTTGGATTTTTAGATGGGTTTCATCCACGTGTATAGGGGAGAAATCTGGGTTGGCTGGCTGGAGCCGAATTTTATTTCTCTCCCGATAAAATTTCTTTAGGGTCGCGCTCTCTCCGTTGATTAGGGCTATTATAGTTTCTCCATTGTGGGCTTCCTCTGTTTGTTGGACTATTACATAATCGCCATCTTGAATATGTTCGCCAATCATGGAATCTCCAACGACCTTTAATACATAGTTGGATTTTTGTGAGAGAAAGGTGTCTGGGACTGAAATTTCTTCAACATGAGTAATAGGCTCTACTGGCCGTCCTGCTGCAATGTATCCGAGTAGCGGTAATGAGATTTCCTGTGAAGAGGGTGTTTCAAGAATCTGAATGGAGCGGGACTGATTAGATAACCTGCGGATAAATCCCCTTTCTTCGAGTGCCTGCAAATGTTTGTAGACGCCATTGAGTGAAGCAAGATTAAAATGAGTAGCTATTTCTTTCAAGGTAGGTGAGTACCCATGAAGGTAGAGAAAATCTTTAATATAATCGAGAATTTTTTTCTGTCTTTTGGTTAATGACATATAAAACTATAGTAGTTATGTTGGTGAATAAAAGGTGAAATGTCAAGCTTCAATGAACGAGTAGATCTTAGATATAGCCTAGAAACTTTTTCGAAGGAGGCAATTTTTAGTAGTGGATTAGTGTTTACTTTAGCGATCGAATATTGCACTTTTGTTCCTGGATAAATATGTTAGTGATAAATACAATTTGAACGGTTGAAAAATGAGAGCAGTTATACAGCGAGTAGATGAGGCGAGTGTTACAGTAAAAGGAATCGAGGTTGGTGCGATAGCGAGAGGCTTAGTAGTTTTATTAGCAATTGAAGAGGGTGACGGGAACTCAGACTTAGATTTTTTGGCGAGGAAAATTCTTAATCTTCGTATCTTCAAAGATCAGCAAGGAAAAATGAATGCTTCCCTTCGGGAAGTGAAAGGCGATTTGATGGTAATTTCTCAGTTCACACTTTACGGAGACTGTCGAAAAGGCAGTCGTCCCAGTTATTCCAGAGCCGCAACTCCTAGTGAGGCGGAGAATCTGTATAGAAAATTCATTGAAAGGATTCGTTTACAAAAGATTAATGTAGAATGTGGGCAATTTGGGGCCATGATGAAGTTGAATTTAGTAAATGATGGACCCGTTACTCTTATTGTGGATTCCGGAAAGGAATATCGTTAGTTCCATTTTTTTCAAATGTGAGTAGTTCAAAGCTTGTACTCTTTAATCAGGAAGGGTTTTAGCAATGTCGTTAAAAATCACTATTGCCATTAACAGCATTAAGAAGATGAAACTGACCTGAAAGATTCGTTCTTTAATGTTTATGCTAAGGTCGCGGCGCATAAGCCCTTCAAGTGCGAGGATAGCAATAATTCCTCCGTCCAAAATGGGGATAGGCATGAGGTTGAGGATCCCTAGTTGTAATGATACAAAGGCCATGAAGCTAAGAAGCTGAATACCGCCCGTAGAAGCAGCTTTTCCGGAATAGCGGGCGATTTCAATGGGTCCAGATAGTGTGCGAATAGAGGTTTTGCCGCTAATAATTCTTCCCAAAACACTAAAGGTTAAAGTTGTCAGGCGGTAATTACGTTCTACACTTTTACGAAGTGATTCTAATAGTCCATATTTTTGTAAATGGAATAAATTGACCATCGTTCCAATTCGCCATCGACCATCGATTTCGGTGGGAGTGATTACTTTTTCAAACACCTGATTTTTTCTGCGGACCTCTACGACAAGAGGGGTGCCTTGACTAGAAGAAATGGTTTCAAGACTTTCGTAGAAGCCTGTTGCAACTTTTTCTCCCTGAACTATTTTGAGGATTTCATCTCCTGCTTGAAGTCCGGCTTGTGCTGCTGGAGTTTCTGGTTCGACCTGACTAATAGTGTAGGAAACAAATGGAGTGACTCCAATTGTTCCAATCTCTGTTTCTTTAGCAGATATGGGAGTGAGATATCTTTGGATCAGTTTATTGTCACGTTGTATTTTTAGGTGTAACTCTTGATTGGCGCTCATACTGACAAGTATCTCTACATCTTGCCAAGTTGGAGTGGGATTGTTGTCAATCGATATTATCGTATCTTGACGTTGGAGGCCCACTTCAGCTGCAGGTGAGTCGGGTGCAATATTTCCGATAACTGCGGGTTGAGTTAGATAGCTATAAGTGGGAACGCCAATTAAAAAACCCACGACTACTAAAAAGAAAGCCAAAGCAACATTCATTAAAGGACCAGCAATTGCTACTGCAAAGCGATGGGATTTGGAATGCGACATGAATTCATCTGGTGATCCCTTTAATTCCTCATCGTAGTTTTCACCAGCCATTTTGACGTAGCCTCCTAAGGGAATGAGACTGACCCGGTAATCAGTATCACCTTTTTTAAATCCAAACAGACGGTGGCCAAATCCAAGAGAAAAAACTTCTACGCGAATGCCCAAGAATTTGGCTACCAAGTGGTGTCCAAGTTCGTGGACAAGAATCATTACACCGAGAACAAAAGCAAATGCGACAACGCTTAAGCCAATCGAATTCAATAGCTCCAAAATATCCTCCTCAAAATTTTACCAGTGCCATTGTCTGCAAGTTTTTAGACACTTGTCAAACAGTAGGATTTAATTTGTTGATTGTTAATGGATAGTGCTCTGATCGGGTGGGGGTAAGTCGGTTGGCATAATATTCTTATTTACGTAATCGTCCAAATTAATTACATAGGTTTCATTGGCTTCTATTAGTACTGGTGAGTGTGTTGCCGCTATAATCCGCATATTCTTTTCGTCTACTAGCTCCATTAACATTTTGATAATGCGTTTTTGATTAGACGGAGACAAAGCCATTTCAGGTTCATCTAAGAGAAGAGTTGTTCCTGCAGGAAGGTTGGGGAAGGTTTCTTGGAATAAGGAAAGCATCACTTGTCCATGGCTAGCTGTTTCCAAAAATTCTTTCATTTGGGGCTGGTTTTCGAATAGGTGTAGTTGGTTCCGTGGATTGTGTTGTTCAGCATCGAATAGGAAGGCTTGAGATATATCAGTTTGTTGGTTGTCCAGTTTATATAGATAGTTTTCGACTTGTTCTCCACGTAGGGCATAATAAATTGCATGCAAGAGAGTTGATTTCCCCGACCCATTTTCTCCTCGAAGCATTATTAATGGATGGGACAAGTCTACTATTACTGGCATATGTAGATTTAACGCAACAAATACAGGATGACCTAGAATTTTCAAATACATAGTCTTAATTGTCCTTAAGTGGCTGTTTTTACCGTAGAGTTTGGTTCACAATTAAACATATTGATATGCCAGCAGTTTTCAAAGGCTCTTTCAAATTTTCCAGCCCGTAACTGTCCCACGTTTTCAATTAAAGTGTCGAATACCGGAGTGCTGTTTTTAATGTCTCTAGAGCTAACTAGTTGTTGAAATTTCTCACGATTGACAGCCTGTATTTGGCTGTTTTTATTACGGAAAAAAAGCAAACTTCCATCCAAAGGGTTTAGTTCATGATTTACCTCAAGACTTCTAATGTTTTGCCATAGACTGTCGATAGAGCAACCAGAAATTCCATGTGATGTGTGTGCGGCCACAATAGCAAATCGATTGACAACCAGGGTAAAAGCGGCTGCTACATGATGTTGATGGGAGGTCCATGTGGGAATGAATGCTGTCAAGGACTCTGAAACTTTGTTTCTTGCCTCTGAACTTAGATTATTTTCAAAGCCATATATCCAAACTCGCGCCTGGTCGGGTAAATTAGAAAAATCTTTCCACTCTGTATCCATAATTTTAAAAACCTGTTTGTTTGTCTAATTCAAAATATTAGGGTGACGGAGATATTATACAACAGTCGGATTGAACATCGTCTTTTCTGGTTTTTACTGGAGAGATAAACCTTTAATGATTTTTTTAGTTATTGCACGAGTAGAGAGATCTACCTCTAGGACTGTTTCTAGGCTGTCGGCAGAACAAGGAGAATGTTTAGCCATGACATCTTCAATTACTTGAGGAATTGCAGAAAAAGGAAGTATTCCGTCAAGGAAGCTGTGAACGGCAATTTCATTAGCGGCATTGATTGCAGTTGGGTAAGTCTGTCCACTTTCAAGTGCTTGATAGGCCAAACGAATGCATGGAAATTTTTTATCGTTTGGAGGGAAAAATTCCAAAGCAGAGAGAGAAAACAGGTCGAGATTTGGAAGGTTTGAGTCCCATCGTTCTGGGTAGGAAAGTGCATATAAAATAGCAGAACGCATATCAGTAATGCTCATCTGTGCCAGTATTGTGCCATCAATAAACTCTACCATGGAATGAACTGTTGATTGAGGGTGTACAACCACTGAAATTTGGTCAGCAGCTATACCAAACAGGTAATGAGCTTCTATGATCTCCAATCCTTTGTTCATTAGAGTTGCTGAATCGATAGTAATTTTTTTCCCCATTTTCCAAGTGGGGTGTTTTAGAGCTTCTTCGATGGTGACATTTTTTAATTCTTTCGGACTCTTGTTCCAAAAAGGCCCTCCAGAAGCTGTCAGGATAAGTCGTGAAATTTCGCTTTTTGACGCAGTACGAAGACACTGGTGAAGAGCAGTATGTTCGCTGTCGACGGGTAATAAATTGAGGTTGTTTTTACTAATGAGTTCGGTAATCAGTTCACCGGCCATTACTAGAGTTTCTTTGTTTGCAAGAGCCACATCTTTATGTTCCAGAAGAGCTTCGTAGGTTGGAATTAATCCCGCAGCGCCACTGATTCCTGATAACACCAAATCAACGTCTGAATGAACAGCAGCTTCAACTACGCCTTTTAGGCCATCTAGTACTTGGGTGTTGGGAAGTTGTTGGCGAAGAGTTGACGCTGCTTCATGATCATGTAAAGCAACAAGCTTAGGTGTGTGCTTTAGACACTGCTCATAAAGTAGTTGGGTGTTTTTTTGAGCTGCTAAAGAGACTATTTGAAAACGGTCTGGATGAAGATCTACCAAATCTAATGCACTTTGACCGATGGATCCTGTCGATCCTAAAATAGATATGTTTTTCATTCTTTACCAAGTCTCATTTTATGAAAGTGGTCAATATGTGGTATGCAGGAAGTGCAAATAGTAGGCTGTCTAAACGATCGAGTAGTCCTCCATGACCAGGGATTAGCTGTGAACTATCCTTAATAGCGGCATTTCTTTTAAGAGCTGATTCGAAGAGATCACCTAGTCCGCCTAGAATTCCCAGTAAAATTCCGATAAATGCAAGATAAGATAATGACCAGGTTGGAAAGAAATAAGTTCCCAAGAATAGTGCTGTTAATAGAGAACATAGTAGCCCAGAAATATAACCTTCTAAGGATTTTTGAGGACTTAGATGGGGGAAAATTTTGTGTTTCCCAAACTTTCTGCCTACTAGGTAGGCTCCAGAGTCTCCGGCCCAAAGGATAGAGAGCAGGAGAACTAGCTCCATTGGATTACGGTATTGGAGGTTTGAGGCAATCGATAGGGGAATTCCCAGGAAAAAGAGAGCTCCAAAATTTCCTGAAGCAGATTGAAAAGATGATTTTAAATTGTGATCTTGAAAAACACTCCAACTCATACATAGCAAACTAGAAAATATTAGATAGACAACTAGTTGATTGGGGCAATAATGCCAGATCCAGGGGAGCAAAAGGACCAGTGGAAAAGTAAACCAGTAGGTTTTTAATTCGAGGTGAGATAGGAGGCTGGAAAGTTCAAAAACAGCAATCCACAAAAGCAAACAGACTAAGAAAAGAAACAGATTAGGTGGAAGATAAAAAACGCAGAGTAGGAGGATAGGTAAAAGAATTGCTGCAGTAACGAAGCGTGGAATCATAGGATATTCTCACAAGTTACTGCCTGAATATCTCCGTAGCGTCGCTCCCGTTTTTGAAACTCCAAAATAGCTTCTAAAAGATCCTTTTCCCGGAAATCTGGCCACAAGACTTCTGTTACAAAAATTTCAGTATAAGCAATTTGCCAGAGCAGAAAGTTGCTAATACGCATTTCTCCGCTGGTACGGATGAGAAGATCAGGGTTGGGGAGTCCTGCGGTATACAGTAGGCTATTAATATCTTTTTCACTGATAGGGTGCTCCGTTTTTTTTTCAAGCAAACTATTAAAACTATCAACAAGTTCAAGTCTGCCACTGTAGTTGAGGGCAACTACCAGTTTAGTCCCGGTATTGTTCTGAGTATGCTTTTTTGCGGTCGACAATGCTTCTTTGACAGAATCTGGCAACTCATCGATGCGACCAATGGTTGAAAAACGAATGTTGTTCTGGTGAATATTGTCTAATTCTTTAGCTATATACTCTTTGAGGAGATCCATTAAAGTATCAATCTCCTCTTGCGGTCGTTTCCAATTTTCAACGGAGAAGGCGTAAAGGGTCAAAACAGGAATTGAAAGTCGTGCAGCAGTTTCCACCACTATTCGAACTGATTCGACTCCTGATTGATGTCCAACTATACGCGGGAGATTACGCTTTTTAGCCCACCGACCATTGCCGTCCATAATGATGGCAATATGGAGGGGAAGTTTATTAGAGTCAACGTTCGATAGTAATTCAACTTCGTAGCTGGAAGAAGATAATTTACCCTTGAATTGTTCTAATAAATTATTCATTAAAATTGGCCGTACTTTAACATAATGGCTGATTTGTGGAGTGTCACTTGTAAAAAACTTTCATTAGGTAAAGACCGTGTGGTGGTGCAGTAGGTCCTGCTTTTTTACGATTTTTGGATTTCATAATTCCTGAAATATCACTAGGTTTTAACCGGTTTAGGCCAATTTCTAAAAGAGTTCCCACGATATTCCGGACCATATGATAAAGAAACCCGTTAGCTTCGACTTGATAACGAATATGATTTCCTCGATTAATGATTTGAGAAAGAAAAATAGTTCGAGTCCGATTTTTGACCTGAGTGGCTGTAGCTGCAAAGCTGCTAAAGTCTTGAGATCCCTTTAGATACTGCATAGATTGTTGCATGGCTTCTAAATTAAGCCGCGCTCTGGTGTGGTGAACGTAACCATGAAGAAAAGGGGATAAAATTCGGCCGTTGTAGATTCGGTATTCATAGCGTTTTTTAAAAGCGTCTTTCTGAGCATGAAAATTTGCATGGACATGTTTGACTTGTTGTATTCGAATGTCCCATGGCAGTATTCCATTAAGAGATGATTTGAGTTTAGTGGTTGGGATCATTTTAGAAAGTTTAAAATGGGCAACCTGGCCCATTGCGTGGACGCCCGAGTCCGTTCTTCCAGCTCCTATTATGGAGGTAGTTTCTCCAGTTATTTGATGAAGAGTCTTTATTATGCAGCCCTGAATTGTTTGGCGATCTTTCTGTATCTGCCAGCCAGAGTAACGAGTGCCAATGTATTGCAACCTAATTTGGTAATTGGTCATTATTTTTTTGTCCAGCAAATCTATTTAAGCTCCATGCTACAATAAAGTGCGATTGGCGTACGGAGATTTAGATTATGTCTGGACATTCTAAATGGCATTCGATCCGGCACAAAAAGGCTGTTACTGATTCTAAAAGAGGAAGACTTTTCACTCGATTGATTAAGGAGGTCAGTGTGGCTGCTCGTCTGGGGGGCGGAGATGTTGACTCCAACCCTAGACTTCGATCAGCAGTGCAGATAGCTAAAGATGCCAACATGCCTCTCGACAACATCAAGCGTGCCATTATGAAGGGTACTGGTGAATTGCCGGGGCAGAGTTTTGATGCTGTGACTTATGAAGGATATGGGCCTGGAGGTGTTGCTGTAATTGTTGAAACACTTACAGATAACAAGAATCGTACTGTGGCTGAGATGCGCTTCATTTTTTCTAAGCATGGGGGAAATTTAGGGGAAAGTGGCAGCGTGCTATGGATGTTCGAAAAGAAAGGATACATTGCTATCGATCAGGAATTGATTTCAGAAGAGAAATTGTTTGAGCTAGCATTGGAGGCCGGGGCAGAAGATTTGCAAAGTGAAGGAGACAGCTTTGCTATATACACGTCTTTTGAGAGTTTTGAGTCAGTCAAACAAGCGCTCGAAACAGCAGATATTCCGATTCTTTCATCTGAGATGACGATGATTCCCCAGACCTATGTTCGTCTTGAGGGCAAACAGGCAGCACAAATGGTGCGCTTGATGGAGGCGCTTGAAGATCATGACGACGTGCAAAGCGCTCATGCCAATTTTGATATTGATGAAGCGGAAATAGAGGCATTAGCAAATTCTTAATCCAGATTTCCTGCCGACTTCAGTAGTTATTGTACTTAATATCTCACTTCTAATTTTTATAGTAAGTAAGTGTAGTAAATTTTTTCTTTTTGTACGTTCTCTGTAGTTGATAGGACTAGGTCAGCGGCCAGTAGTAGTATCCTTGCAGTGGTCATTTTAGGTATAGATCCTGGCAGTAGAATTACTGGTTATGGGCTTGTTCGAACTGAAGGAAATCGTCTGCATTGTCTTGACTACGGTGGGATCAAGGTGACAGGCGGGAGTGAGGCTTCCAATTTTCCAAATCGTTTAAAGCAAATCTACGATCAGCTTTCTCTAGTGTTAGATCAATATTCACCCACGGCAATGGCGGTGGAAGATATTTTCTATGCTGTGAATGTAAAGAGCGTACTAAAATTAGGGCATACTAGAGGGGTAATTCTTCTTCTGGCAGCTCAGTTTGATATTCCACTTATTGAATATTCTCCTACGGCTGTAAAGAAAGCGGTGGTCGGATATGGACGAGCGGATAAGGTGCAAATTCAAAGTATGATGTGCACTTTATTAAACTTAAAGGAAAAGCCTCAACCTCATGATGCATCTGATGCTCTTGCTGTGGCTCTTTGTCACATTTTCAGCAGTTCACAAAATCAGCAGTTGAAAAAACACGGATAAGATTTTATGCAAGGTTTTTTTTCTCTTCTTTTGTGGTAACCGGCTTTTGGGGTTGGAACTGACCAATGCGTACTTTAGCCGGTCTGAGAAGTTGTGTTTCCCACCGATAGCCGCGCTGTACGACTTCAACGACTTTTTGATCCAATTCGGCATCTTCGACTGGGACAACGTCAACTGCTTCTGCTTCATTTGGGTTGAAAGGTTGATGCAATAGATCCATGGATTCAATTCCGATAGATTGCAATTTGTCCAAAAATAATTTCAAGTTAAGTGTAAGGCCCTTTTTAAGGGCTTTTAAATTAGAACTTTTTTCAATCTTCAGGGCTCGTTCAAAGTTGTCAACTAATTCAAGGAAGTCACTTAAAAGATTTATTTTTTCACGCTGCAATCGCTTGTCCATTTCTTTACTTAAACGGCTCCGAAAAGCGTTATTTTCTTTGTCTATTTCTTGTAGCTTTTCCTTGAGTTTCTGTTCGGCAAGTTCAGTTCTTGCTTTCAGTTCCTCTACTACAGAGGGATATTGGGGCCCACTAATCTGGGTTTTATCAGTCTTGGAATCATCTTGAACCCAAAATCTTCGATCAGTAATCTGAAAATTCTTTTCGTTTTCTTCTTGTGTCATTTTTTCTGTAATCTAGATTATCTTTATTTGATATAGAGTGCAGAACTATTTTGTGTTTGGCATTCCATTGTCCTATTTAATGAAATCAGTATAGTCGATTAAATCACAGTCGAAATGAGATATAAGCAATTCTAGGTGTGAGAAAACATGAAATGCTTGAAGTCGATTTTATGTATTTAGATCGATCAAGGAATTAACAATATCTGACCAAGTAGGATCTTGTGGGGATTATCGATGGCATTGGTATCCTGCAGTAAGCTTAAGGAGACCCTGAATTTTCGAGAAATTTTAGCCAATGTGTCACCCCAGCGAACTCGATATTGGGTAGGGCGTTTGGAGGGACCTTTGATAATGAGAAGTTGTCCTGGATAGATTAGATTTGCATTTCGAATACCATTATTGCGCTGTAATTGGGTAATGGAAATTCCAAAGGTGTTGGCAATTGAGCCCAAATTATCGCCGTGTTGTATTTTGTAGCGAGTTGAACCATCTGCCGCTATAACCGTTTTTCCTAGAGTAGCTACAGAAGGGGCTTTTTTAAGTGAGGCTAAAAAAAATGATTTTTGACCTTTTGGGATACGAAGATAACTTTTAGCAGGAAAAATTCTCGAATTTTTCCAGATATGAGGCCGAAACTGAGGATTATAAGTTCTTAGAACGTTTTCATTGAGTTTAGTAGTTTTCAGGAGGTAGTCTAGTGGACAGGATTTGGAAAGTTGAACCATATCCGATTGGATGGGTGGATCCATTTGGATATCGTTGAAATATTTTTCTTGGTTTCGAACAACTTCTACAGCGGCTAAAAATTCTGAATAGAAATTTTTGCTAGCAAACTTAAAGATCCGAGACCTATATTTTTGTACAATCTCAACTAGGTCATTGCCAAAGCGTTTTTTGGCTCGCCTCATGCCGTTTCGGCCATGGTTAAAGGCGGTTACTGCAAGAGGCCAACTTTCAAGAACTTGATAGTTTTCTTTGAGAAATTGAGCAGCGGCCTCTGCAGAGCGTATAGGGTCGAGACGCTCATCTATAGATCTGTTGATTTTCATATATTGGCGGCCGGTACCACGCATGAATTGCCACAAACCTGCGGCACCCCGTTTAGAGTAAGCTTTGTAGTTAAATGAAGATTCGACGTGAGGTAGAAGGGTTAGTTCAATCGGCAGATTGTGTTCTTGAAATATTGTCTCCATTTGTTTTAAGTATTTTCCAGATCGTATTATCCCCTGACGAAATTTTTCTTTGATACCACGCTGGTAACGAACATTTTTTTGCAGTTTTCGTAGAGAAGTTGAAGTTAGGGGATGGTTTTGTGATTTCAGAAGCTCAATTACTCGTTTGTGTTGACTGTTAAGTTTTTTAGAATGGATGCCTCGAGTACGAATTTGATAAAGAATTTGTTCTAATTCTCGTTGTTTCCCTTTGAGTATTTTTCGCTGTCTTCTTTTTTCTTTTGGATTGCCTGTAGTACTTTTTTTAAACCGAACTACATCGTAGATAAGGCCTGGACTTTCTTCATCGTGAAAAATAGCATCTTGTTCGCCGTAGATAGTGTAGATAGATTTCCAGAACTCAATTTTTTCTTCAAATCCCCGATAAGGAAACTGATCGGAGATTTGGTCGAGAGAGAACTGGTCAACGGCTAGCAGGACAGGTTGAAAAATTATTTGCAGCACAACAAAAAGAACTAACCGACGAAACATAGTAATCCATGTTAGCAGAGTTCTGCGACAGTAAAAACCCTGCTGAAATGTGGGAATCACAGGACTTACAGAGATTTATCTAGTCTGGTTATGATTTCTTGAGAAATTTGTTTAGGGGATTTGGATTGTATGTCGATGTGAATATTAGCTAACTGGTAATGCTTTTCTCGTGAGTGAAGAAGAGATTCAAGGATTATAGGATCTTGAGCTAGTGGTCGATGGGTTGTTTCTTTACAGCGTGTTTTTATTAGATCAATTGATGCTTTTAGCCAGATGGACACTCCATTTTTTAGGATGAAATTGCGATTTGAATCATCGATAAAGGTTCCCCCGCCCAGCGAGATGACGCAAGGTGTTAGTTGTTGAGTTTCAAGCAAAAAACGAGATTCTAATTTTCGGAAAAAAGCCTCTCCTTTCGATTCAAATATTTGTGTAATAGTTGACTGTTGGTTTTTTTCAATCATTATATCTAGATCGTGAAAAGGACGGTCTAATTCTGAGGCTAAAATTGGACCAATTGTGGATTTTCCACTTCCCATAAATCCGACTATATAGATATGTTTTATTGTCATGAGTGAACCACTATGGATTGCAGTACTTCAAAAAATTCAGGGAAAGAGACTGCTACACAGTCCGGATTATCTATTTCAATGGGTTGAGTACTAATCAAGCCTGCTATTGAGAAGGCCATGGCTATCCGGTGATCTCCTAAGCTTTGAATTTTTCCGCCTCCAATATGCTGTCCCGGTGGAATAGCAAAGCCATCTGGAAATTCTTCCACTTGAATTCCGGTGTTTCTGAGATTCAAAACTGTCGAATGAATTCGATCAGATTCTTTCTTTCTTAGTTCTTCTGCTTGTCTAACTATCAGACCTCGTTTTAGACGGGTTCCTAGAATCGCTAATATAGGAATTTCGTCGATCAGATTAGGAATTTGTTTGCCCTGGATTGTTGTGGGGAATTTTTCTAGGAGACTAGGAGTGTAACGAATTGTTAAGTCACAAATTGGTTCTGAATTGGAAAGTCTTAGATTGGTTTTTTCAAGATGAAGTCCAGCTTGTTCCAGTAGGTCTAACAGCGCTGTGCGAGAAGGATTAATACCTACATCGACTAAACGGATTTCTGAATTAGGTACTAAAAGGGCAGATAAAATGAAGAAAGCGGCTGCAGAAAAATCTCCAGGGATTTTTGCTTGAACAGGTGTTAGAGAAGATTGTCCTGATATCGTCATTCGTCCGTTTTCGTGGGTAAAAGAGGTGTTGAAAAAGGGAAGGGCCAGTTCGGTATGGTTTCGTGTTGAAGTTGCTTCTTCAATAGTTGTCTGTCCTTGTGCCATTAATCCAGCCAACAGTAGGCAGGACTTAACCTGAGCACTTGCCAAGGGCAAGTGATAATTTATTCCCTTGAGAGATGCTCCTTTGATATGCAGTGGAGGGTATTCCTCTTTATGGGCTTCGATAGATGCTCCCATCTGACTTAGAGGGACAATAATTCGTTCCATAGGGCGTAGATTCAATGATGAATCTCCCTGAATAGTAGAATTGAATGGGGATCCACTGAGTAGGGCACTTAGAAAACGTATAGTGGTTCCACTATTGCCTGCATTTAGAATTTGGGTAGGTTGCTGGAATTTTGTCCAGCCTCTACTTTGAATTTTGAGTTCATTTTTTTGATGATGAATTTCCACACCAATTTTTTGTAGGCAATTCAGAGTAGACTTACAATCTTGACTGTTTGAAAAATTGAGTATAGTGGTGTTGCCTGTGGCCATCGCAGCAAGGACAGCGTAGCGGTGAGAAATTGATTTGTCACCGGGAAGATGAATGGTGCCTCGAATAGAGGATGCAGGTTGAATTTGCATGTTAATCTGTTGGTGTTTTTGAAGGACCGGAATCCTGTTGTTCTGAGAACCCAATCTGCAGGTCAATTTCTTTTAAACGATTCAGATTATCCCGGTATCCGGCGGCCTTCTCAAATTCTAAACGTTTTGCAGCATCTTTCATTTCAGTTGTTAGTCTTTGAACCTCGTTGTTGAGTTCCTCGGCAGACGAATATTGATCGATTTGTTCCACAGCCATAGGAACCTCATAGTAATCCATTTGAGTCATTGCTAAAAGTGAGGTATTAACTGGCTTAATAATTGTTTGGGGAGTGATTGAATGTTTTTTATTGTATTTCTTTTGTAGTTTTCGTCGTCGTTTTGTTTCTTGAATGGAATTAGCCATGGATTTAGTTATGGTATCGGCATACATAATAACCTTACCGTTTACATTTCGGGCAGCTCGTCCGGAAGTTTGAATCAAGGATGTGGTGCTTCTAAGAAAGCCTTCTTTGTCCGCATCTAAAATTGCTACTAAGGATACTTCAGGTAGATCTAGGCCTTCTCTGAGAAGGTTTACTCCTACCAAGACATCAAATTTTCCAAGTCTTAGATCTCGCAAAATTCTTACTCGGTCCAGAGTGTCAATTTCGGAATGAAGATAGCAGACAGCTACTTCTAGCTCGGTGTAGTATTCGCTTAATTCTTCAGCCATGCGTTTGGTTAAGGTGGTAACCAATACGCGCTCTTTTTGTTTTGTTCTTTTTCTTATTTCCTCCAATAGATGATCGATCTGGTTTTCAGTAGGAATTACTTCAATTTCGGGATCCATGAGGCCGGTGGGTCTAATAATCTGTTCGACTATTTCTCCTGCACAGCTTTTTAATTCGTAAGGTCCAGGAGTAGCTGAAACATAGATTGTTTGTGGTAGCCTTTTCTCTATTTCTTTAAAGCTCAAAGGACGGTTGTCAAGAGCAGAAGGCAGTCTAAATCCGTGATCAACAAGATTTAACTTTCGAGAACGATCACCCTCGTACATTCCGCGTAGTTGAGGTACCATTGCATGGCTTTCGTCAACAAAGACTATAGCGTTTTCAGGTAGATAGTCCATTAGAGTTGGAGGAGGCTGTCCTGGATGTCGACCAGTAAGATGACGAGAATAGTTTTCTACTCCACGACAGTAGCCAACTGTTTTAATCATTTCCAAATCGAACATCGTGCGTTGATGGATTCGTTGAGCTTCTAAGGTTTGTCCTTTTTTTTCCAACTTAAGACAGTGTGCTTGCAGTTCTTTTCTTATGCTGGCTACAGCTTTTCTCCATTTTTTTTGAGGCATTACATAGTGAGATTTTGGATAAATTGGAACCCTCTGATGTTCTTTGATCATTTCTCCTGTTAGTGGATCGAATTGAGAGATGGTATCAATTTCATCTCCGAATAACTCCACCCGGATACCGTAGTCTCCCCAAGCCGGAATGATTTCAATTACATCTCCTCGGACACGAAAAGTTCCTCTTCGAAGTTCAAGATCGTCACGTTGATATTGAATTTCTACCAGTTTGCTTAGAATTTCCCGTCGTTTAATTTGGTCCCCCTTCGCTAACATTAAAAGCATTCCGTAATATGCTTCGGGAGATCCTAAACCATAGATGCAGCTAACGCTGGCGACCACGATACAATCACGGCGTTCTAATAGCGAGCGGGTGGCGGAATGACGGAGTCTGTCAATTTCATCATTAATCAAAGCTTCTTTTTCTATATAGGTGTCGGTTGAAGCAATATAGGCTTCTGGTTGGTAGTAATCGTAGTAACTAACGAAGTATTCAACGGCGTTTTCTGGAAAAAAGTTTCTAAATTCCTGATAGAGCTGGGCGGCTAGGGTCTTGTTAGGGCTAAGAACAAGGGTAGTGCGATTGGCTTTGGCTATGACTTCTGCCATTGTGAAAGTTTTTCCTGAGCCTGTCACGCCTAGTAGGACTTGTCCTTGTTCTTTTGTCTGGAGACCATCTACTAGTTTAGCTATTGCCTTTTGTTGATCGGGACTGGCCTGGAAATAGCTGGACAGATTAAATTTGGCGGACTGGGCCCAGGCATCGCCAAACGAAACGCCTGAATAAGACAGCTCATTGGAACTCGTCACAGCCAGCCATTATACAAACTAAGAAATGTCCATGACTAATATTGGGTAATTTTCCATCAGGAAAGTTGCCTGCAATGAAGATTCTTTGGGCGTCACCGAAGCATGTTATTTTCGTTGTATGAACGGGGTTATTTGTCCCAATTGTGGCCGACGGATGTTAGAACGTCGCTGCAAGTTATTTTGTCCTGTTTGTCGCTATACTGAGACCTGAAGCGATCTTGGTCTACCAGTATTGGTAGAATCTCAGCCGAACGAAAGGGTTGCTAGTGAATGCGATTGGGATGAAGTGGACGTAGCAGAATGATTGATCACGATCTTAAGTGTGATAAAAAATGATAAATTTGAATTTCCTTTCAGGTCAGCGGGGCATTATCAAATTGGGATGTCTTTCGTTTTTGGCACTCTGGACATGTCTGGGATATCTCTCCTATCGTATTGTTCCTGTTTACCTAGAAAAAAACGCTTTTTCAGATGGTTTGGTGAAAATAGCGAGTAGAGCTAGTATTGAGAAGTGGCCTGATAGTCGTATTGTCAGTTTAGTTCTGGCTATGGCCAAAGAAAAAGATTTCGAGATAAGGGAAGAGGATGTTCAAGTTAAGCACGTGCGCGGTGGACCAGAAGTTATTCTTATTGTTAACTATCAGAGAACTGAAATATTCCCAAGTGATTATCAGCATGTTTTTCAATTTAAAACGATTGCCCCAGCCGAGTGAAACTACTTCTTTGATGTTGGTTAAAACAGTCTGTCTTTTTGGGTATTATTCTTTATTTTTTCGTGATTTGAAATGCGTATCTTAGTAACAGGTGGAGCGGGCTTTATAGGTAGCCACTTATGTCAATCTTTACTAGAGCAGGGCGATGAGGTTCTTTGTCTGGATAATTTATTTTCTGGGTCAAAGAAAAACATTGTCTCCTTGATCGAAAATTCCTCTTTTGAGTTTATTAGACACGATATTGTTCAGCCTATTCTTTTAGAACCTGACCAAATTTACAATTTGGCTTGTCCTGCTTCTCCCGTTCATTATCAATACAATCCGGTAAAAACAGTTAAAACTAACGTCATGGGAACTATTCACATGTTGGGAATGGCTAAACGGGTAAAGGCTCCAATTTTACAAGCAAGTACTTCGGAGGTTTATGGAGATCCACAGGTTCATCCCCAGTCTGAGAGCTATTGGGGGCATGTTAATCCTGTCGGTCTCCGGAGTTGCTATGATGAAGGCAAAAGGGTAGCTGAAACGTTGATGATGGATTATCATCGCAAAAATCATGTAGACGTAAGAATTGCCCGTATTTTTAATACTTACGGGCCCAAAATGCAGAGAGAAGATGGGCGAGTAGTCAGTAATTTTGTTGTTCAAGCTCTTCTGGGTAGGCCATTAGTTGTTTATGGCGATGGATCTCAGACTCGCTCATTTTGTTATGTCTCTGACTTGGTGGTTGGATTGAAGAAACTGATGGCTTGTGGGGAAGGTAAGGGCCCGATCAATTTGGGCAATCCAGAGGAATTAACGATCTTGTCCTTAGCTGAAATTATTAGGGAACTGACTGGGAGTCGATCTGAAATTAATTTTGAATCTCTACCAGAAGATGATCCAGTGCGACGTCAACCGGATATTTCAGCTGCAGTGAAATTATTAAACTGGAAGCCAAAGGTGTCTTTAGAAGAAGGATTGAAGCAAACTGTAGACTATTTTGATCAGTTGTTAAGAGATGAGGGTGGATCGGAATAATAGATATGTTAAGATGGGCCGGTTTTAGCCGTCTTTGTTGATATACGATTGGAGGATAGGGTGCTCGCGTCTTATATACCAGTGGTTATTTTTATTTTGATCGCAATATCGCTTCCAGTGGTGGGATTGGCCGTTGGGAGGTTAGTTAGACCGAATAGACCTAGTGCTGCCAAGCTGATGCCGTACGAGTGTGGGGTTGATCCCGCAGGAGATTCTCACGACCGTTTTTCAATACGCTTTTATATTATTGCCATTCTTTTTGTGATTTTTGATGTAGAAACAATCTTTTTGTTTCCTTGGGCGATCATCTATGATCAGCTTGCTCTATTTGGATTTATTGAGATGGTCATTTTTCTTGGAATTTTGATCGTGGGTTATTTTTATGTTTGGAAGAAGGGAGCGTTAGAGTGGGTTTAATTGAAAATCGAATGGAAAAGAATGTAATAACGACGACAGTTGATTCGGTTTTTAATTGGGCGAGAAAGTCTTCACTATGGCCAATGACTTTTGGATTGGCTTGTTGTGCTATCGAAATGATGGCAACGGGTGCTTCCCGTTTTGACATGGATCGTTTTGGCGCGGGAATTTTTCGACCTTCTCCTCGTCAATCAGATTTGATTATCATTGCTGGGACTGTCACCTTGAAAATGGCTGAAGTGATTCAAAGGCTCTACGATCAGATGCCTGATCCCAAGTGGGTAATATCAATGGGAGCTTGTTCAAGTGCCGGCGGACCCTTTGATACCTACGCTACTTTACAGGGTGTGGATAAGGTAATTCCTGTTGATGTTTATATTCCTGGATGTCCTCCGCGCCCCGAGGCTTTGTTATATGGGCTTATGCGACTTCAGGATAAAATTGATGAGATGACCATTGCTAAGAAGGCGAGTTAATCCAGTTCTATTGTTTGACAGAAACTAAAGCAGTTTCTTGTTTAAATTAAAACTTGTGGATAAAAAGTGAGCGACGAAGAGAAACCAAAGCAAAATTCTGAAGCTCAGAAGACCGCGGGGAAGACGGATCTGAAAGAGGAGTCGGCAGTGGCAGAGGAAGGTGCCGAAAAGCCTCCAGTTAAGGATAAACCAGTTCCTAAACCCAAGGTTAAAAAGAAAATTCCTTCTTACGAGGACGTTGATGACGATCCTGTATTCCAAAAGCTGAATGAGAAGGTTGCAGTGTCCGTTTTGTCAGTTCAAAAATTTTTAGACCAGTCTATTTGCACGGTGTCTTTGGATGGGTTGTATGAGTTGATGGTTGATCTGCGGGACAATGCAGATCTAGATTTTAACTACTTGGTTGATGTGACAGCTCTTGATTACTTGGGTGATGAACAGCGTTTTTGTTTAGTTTATCAACTTTACTCATACAAACTCGGTCGTTTGATTCGAATAAAAACACGTGCTGCCGAGGATGAGGTTGTACCTTCTGTAAGTTCAATTTGGAAAACTGCTGATTGGTTGGAGCGTGAAGTGTACGATTTGTTCGGAATTGAGTTTTCAGGACATCCTGATCTGAGAAGAATTTTGTTACCAGATGACTGGCATGGCTATCCCCTGCGTAAAGATTACGATATTAAATTACAGGATCAGGCTTGGATTAGTAGTCATTTGAAGATCAGAAAGACCCCGGTGTAAAAAGTATGGAACAAGCTACAGTTCTGGATACTAAAGTTTTAGAAGTGAATATGGGTCCTCAGCATCCTTCCACGCATGGAGTGCTCCGTGTAAAGCTTAAATTAGATGGTGAGAAGGTGGTGGATGCTGATTGCGTTATTGGGTATCTGCACAGGGGAGTAGAAAAGATTAGTGAGAACCGGTCTTACATCAATGGCGTCCCTTATTATGATCGAACTGATTATATTGCTGCCGTTTCAAACGTATATGGCTACTTGTTGGGTGTTGAAAAGATGATGGGGATAGAGGTTCCAGAACGGGCTCGCCATATCCGAATAATGATGACTGAATTTAACAGAATTGCCAGCCATCTCCTCTGGTTAGCTACGCATGCGATAGATATCGGGGCCATGACAGTTTTTTTGTATTGTTTTCGGGAGCGGGAGGAGATCTTAAAGCTATTTGAGTCCTTGTTTGGTGCCCGATTAACTACACACGCTTTTCGAGTGGCAGGTTTGTGGAAAGATTTGCCTGCTGGTTTTGAACAGGCTGTACGCGATTTTATAAATGAATTTCCTCATCGTGTAGATGAATATGAGCAGTTGTTGACGAACAACAGAATTTGGTTGGCTCGAACCCAAGGAATTGGAGTGATTTCAGGAGAAGAAGCTATTGATTGGGGGCTTAGTGGTCCTGTGCTTCGAGGTTCTGGAGTGGACTATGATGTTCGTAAGGCACGTCCGTACGGAGGTTACGAAGAGTTTGAATTTGATGTTCCTCTCGGGGAAAATGGAGACACTTATGATCGTTATGTAATCCGAATTGAGGAGATGCGTCAAAGCTGTCGAATTATTCAACAGGTAATAGATGGCTTGCCCGATGGGCCTGTGCGAGGTAAGGCTCCTCGGACTTTAAAACCCGCTGTTGGAGAGTATTTTTCTACTATAGAGGGACCTCGGGGTGAGTTGGGATACTACATCGTTAGTGATGGATCAGTTCAGCCCTTTCGAGTGCGTATTCGTCCGCCAACATTCATTAGTTTGCAGGCTCTACGCAGATTAGTAAAAGGGCATTTGATGGCCGATGTTATAGCTATTATTGGTACTCTCGATATTGTTTTAGGTGAAATTGATAGATGACTTTTGAAGAGACGCTGTCGATATACGTTTTTATCCCGCTTGTAAAAATCGTGGTTATTGTTCTGATTTTGTCGGGAGCTATTGCTTACTTAACTCTTCTTGAAAGAAAAATAATTGCTCATATACAAGTTCGTTTAGGTCCTATGAGAGTAGGTTGGCACGGATTACTGCAGCCCATTGCCGATGGACTGAAATTTTTGCTGAAGGAAGATATAGTTCCATCTAAGTCTGATGCATTGATTTTTACACTTGCTCCGATGATTTCATTAATTCCTGCTTTTGTTGTTTTTGCCGTTGTTCCTTTTGGATCACCAGAGACCCTAGAAGGTCCTTTGCGCTGGGTTCTAAGCTGGTTTTTAGAAGCTGGTTCCGTAGAGACAGTAGTGCAAAATCCAATTGCTTCGGGTGGGTTTGTAACTGATATTAATATTGCTATTTTATTTGTGCTTTCTGTTTCATCAGTAGGAATTTTAGGCGTTATTTTGGGAGGATGGGCTTCCAATAGTAAATATCCTCTTCTGGGAGCATTAAGGTCGTCGGCTCAGATGGTGAGTTATGAAGTGGCGTTGGGATTTTCCATTATTGGAGTTCTTTTAGTAGCAGGTTCATTAAGCTTAGTAGAAATAGTCCAAAGTCAGCAGGAGTCGGGGTTGTGGTATGTGTTCGTCCAACCAGTGGCTTTTATTTTGTTTTTTATTTGTGGAATGGCTGAAACCAATCGCCTTCCTTTCGATTTGCCTGAAGCAGAAACTGAGCTAGTAGGAGGATTCCATACCGAATATAGTGGATTTCGTTTTTCACTATTTTTCTTGGCCGAGTACGCCAACATGATCACGGTCTCAGCTGTTGCAGTTACTTTGTTTTTAGGTGGTTGGCTCAGACCTTTTCCTAATGTGGAATGGTTGGGTTTTCTAGATGTTATTCCGTCCGTGCTATGGTTTCTCATCAAAGTTTTTATCATTTTATACGTGTTTATATGGATCCGGGGAACCTTGCCTCGCTTTAGATTTGATCAGTTGATGGAATACGGGTGGAAGATTTTTTTACCCGTGGCTTTGGGTAACGTTATTGTTTCTGCTGGAGTATTACTCCTTTAATAAGAGTTGATTCATGATTGATTTTTTAAAACGTGTTTTTCTAATTGATATCCTCAAGGGCTTGGCGTTGACTTTTCGTTATACGTATACTCGGGTGTACACTGAACAATATCCAAAAGAAAAGGCGAGGTTAGCAGAAAGATACAAGGGAGCTCCTCGTTTAAACAATGATCCTGAGACGGGTGAAACCCTCTGCATTGCCTGTGATTTGTGTGCCGTGATTTGTCCAGAGGATTTGATTGTTGTGGGGTCTCAGCGTGATCCAGAATCGCGCAAAAAAGTTCTAACCCACTATACATTTGATACGTCGCGGTGCCTTTTTTGCGGTTTATGTCAAGAAGTTTGTCCCACGAATGCTGTCGAATTAACCCAGGATTTTGAACTAGCTACTTACAGTCGAGAATCTATGGTCTGGGACCGTAATCGGTTAGAGAAAGGGTGGGATCGAATTGAATTTGGAAAGGATTATCATAAGTAGTATCCGAAACAGTTAAAAATTTGGGCTATTAGCGGATCATTTTTGGAAGTTTTATGGACGTTTTTTTCTTTTATACGTTGGCAGCTATTTTGGTTGTTTTTGCCGTTCTTACTGTCACTGCGGCAAATCCAGTCAGGAGTGCTGTTTACTTGGTTTCAGCTTTAGTAGCAGTTGCGGGACTCTTTGTGCTTTTGAAGGCAGAGTTTCTTGGAGCAGTCCAAATTTTGGTGTATGTGGGCGGGATTATGGTGTTGTTTTTATTTGTCATCATGCTCGTTAATGTGCGTGAGGTAGAGAGACAGCGGAAAGTCGGCCCACAGTGGAAGACCGCACTGATTTTAGGGGTGGTTTTATCAGCCGAGCTAATTTTCTTTATAGTTCAAGGTACTGCCAGTCTGGACACTAAGTTAGCCGGTCAGGGGATAGTTGTGCAGGATCACACTCAAAATACTGAATCTGTGGGTAGAGTACTCTACCAAACTTATTTGTTGCCTTTTGAGATTGCTTCTGTCTTGTTGTTGGTAGCTATTGTGGGAGCTGTCGTTTTGGCTAAAAAGGAACTCTGAAGGGTTTTGAATTGATAACAATAACTCATTATTTGATACTTAGCACTTTGGTATTTTCAATTGGAGTGGTGGGGGTATTAACACGACGCAATATCATCATTATCTTTATGTCCATTGAGCTGATGCTGAATGCTGTCAATATAAACCTTATTGCTTTCTCTAGTTATTTTCAAAATCTCAATGGTCAGGTGTTTGCCATTTTCGTAATCACAGTTGCAGCTGCTGAAGCTGCGGTAGGTTTAGGTATTTTGATTTCTTTATTTCGTAACAAGGAAACGGTCAATGTGGACCAAATTGATCTGATGAGAGGATAGGTAAGGTAAGCGACGTAATGTTTGATTCAATGCTTCAGTATCTTTGGTTGATTCCCATCTTTCCTCTATTGGGATTTTTAATTAATGGCGGCTTCGGACTTTGGATGGTGAGGCAAAGTGGAAGACGTCCTGCCAAGCCATTCGTTGCTACAGTGGCCTGTGGAAGTGTTTTCTTGTCTTTCCTGGTCTCAGTAGGTTGTTTTCTGGAATTGCTGAAAATGAATGCTAGTCAGAGGTTGATTGAGCAAACCGTTTTCACTTGGATTTCTGGTCTAGCTATCCAAACTTCCTCAGGAGAATTAGCTAACCTGAATATTAACTGGGGTGTTCAATTAGATCCTCTATCGGCTGTGATGATTTTGGTAGTAACAGGTATCGGTTTTCTGATCCATGTTTACTCTATTGGGTATATGTCTGAGGAGGATGGATTCTATCGTTTTTTTGCCTATCTCAACCTTTTCATGTTCATGATGTTGACTCTGGTATTGGCTGATAACTTTCTCATGATGTTTGTGGGTTGGGAAGGAGTTGGCCTCTGTTCTTATTTGTTGATTGGTTACTACACGGAAAAGAGAAGTGCAGGAGATGCAGCCAAGAAGGCTTTTGTTGTCAACAGAGTGGGAGATTTTGCTTTTATTCTGGGTATGATGTTGATTTTCACTTCCTTTGGAAGCTTGGATTTGACTGAGGTGATGGAGAAGGTGGCTTGGATGTTTCCCACACCAGAATCTAGCTGGGGGGTTTTAAGTTGGATTGCTCTGCTGCTTTTTGTAGGAGCCACCGGTAAAAGTGCACAAGTTCCTCTGTATGTTTGGTTACCCGATGCTATGGAAGGACCTACTCCAGTAAGCGCTCTAATTCATGCTGCTACCATGGTGACAGCAGGGGTCTACATGGTTGCCCGTTCTAGCGCCATCTATAGCCGAGCCCCCGAAGTTCTTCTAATTGTGGCTGCTGTTGGTATTTTCACGGCTCTGATGGCTGGATCTATTGCACTTTTTCAGCAGGACATTAAAAGAGTATTAGCCTATTCAACTGTGAGTCAATTGGGATACATGTTTGCAGCTTTAGGTGTGGGTGCTGTAGCGGCTGGGGTTTTTCATTTGATGACCCATGCTTTTTTTAAGGCCCTGCTTTTTTTGGGATCTGGAAGCGTGATAATGGCTCTCCATCATGAACAAGATATGAGAAATATGGGAGGCTTGAGAACATATCTTCCAATCACTTGTTCTACTATGTGGATTGCTACATTTGCTATTGCAGGGGTGCCGGGGCTGTCTGGATTTTTCTCTAAAGACGAAATTTTATGGAGGTCGTTCAGTAATCCGAATGGTCATATGCTTATTTGGTTTGTGGGAATTATTGTAGCTGGAATGACTGCGTTTTATATGATGCGCATGATGTTTTTGACTTTTCATGGAAAAGAGAGAATGTCCAAGGAAGTGGCTCATCATGTTAGTGAATCCCCTTGGGTTATGACGTTCCCCTTGATTTTGTTAGCAATAGGTTCAGCTTTTGTAGGATATTTGGGGCTGCCTGCTTGGTTGGGAAGTAACCGCTTTGAGCACTTTTTGGAACCAGTATTTCGTACTACTTACCATCCACCAATTGAAGGGCACCATGGACATGAAATAGAAATTCTAATTACTGTTATTTCTGTGTCTTTAGCTGGTATTGGGATTTATTTGGCATATTACTTTTTTCTGAAAAATACGGACAAGCCAGCTCTATTACTAGAGAAATTTCGTGGTATCCATACGGTAATTTCTAATAAGTATTACGTTGATGAAGCGTATGATTTGTTGTTTGTGGGTGAAGGAAAAGGGGTATGGCGACTCTTTGGTGTCAAAAACTGGGGAAGATTCCTTTCGGCCTTTGATAGTAATGTGATTGATGGAGCTGTCAATGGTAGTGCTACTATTACTCGGATCTCGGCTTGGATTTCAGGACAAGCCGATATACATATTGTGGACCGTTTAGTTAATCTTATAGCCGAAATTGCTCAATTATTGAGTTCAGTATTTCGTTGGTTGCATACTGGTCTGTTTCAAAGATTTGCTCTGGCTTTTGTTGTTGGACTTATTTGCATCATCAGCCTTTATCTCTACTTAGGAGTTTAGACGAATGGGTTTCTTTATGGAGAACATCCTCAGCATTGTTTGTTTTTTCCCCCTTGTAGGGGTAGCGCTTATTATATTTTGGCCAAGAGGAGATGGGAGTGATAGCGCTGTCAAGTGGATTGCCAATATTGTCTCTTTTTTGGGATTCATAATTTCTCTTCCTTTGATTACACAGTTCAATAATCCTATTTATATGGATTCGACTGGAATGAGATTTGTTGTTAGTAAAGACTGGATCTCTACTATTGGGGCCCAGTATTCCTTCGGAATTGATGGTATTAGCTTGCTATTAATTCTTCTAACCACATTGATGGGATTTATATCCATCTTGTCTTCTTGGAGTGCAATTACAGAGCGACTCAGGGAGTATTATTGCTATTTTCTACTTCTTCAAGTGGGAATGCTGGGTGTTTTCATGGCCCTTGATTTCTTTCTCTTCTATGTTTTCTGGGAAGTTATGTTGGTTCCCATGTATTTCATTATTGGGGTTTGGGGAGGACCACGAAAACTTTATGCTGCGATTAAATTCTTTCTGTACACCCTAGCCGGTTCTGTCCTCTTGTTACTAGGTATTTTAGCTCTCTATTTTTATCAACACAGTGTTACCGGAATATGGTCATTTGATATCTTGAGCTTTCAAGAATTGAGTATTCCTATCCATTTGCAGATTTGGATTTTTCTTGCGTTCTTTGTTGGGTTTGCTATCAAGGTTCCGATGTTTCCTTTTCATACTTGGCTTCCCGACGCTCATGTGGAAGCGCCTACTGCTGGATCTGTAATTTTGGCTGCTATTTTGTTGAAGATGGGAACCTATGGGTTTGTTCGCCTCAGTCTTCCAATCTTACCTGAAGCCACCTTGCATTTTTTACCTTACTTGTTAGGGCTTTCAGTTATAGGAATTATTTATGGGGCACTAGTTGCGATGATGCAAAAAGATATGAAGAAATTAGTGGCTTATTCCTCAGTTAGTCACCTTGGTTTTTGTATGTTGGGTGTTTTCATTGTGACCCCTGTAGCCTTGGAAGGTGGCATCCTTCAGATGATCAATCATGGTATTTCAACCGGAGCTTTATTTTTAATTGTGGGAATAATTTACGAACGACGTCATACTCGCATGATCTCTGATTTCAGCGGTTTATCCCATGTCATGCCTGTGTATGCAACTGTTTTTTTGATCATGACAATGTCTTCGATAGGTATGCCAACGCTTAACGGATTTATTGGCGAATTTATGGTATTGCAAGGTGTGTTTGCTGATCCTACTTACAGGTTATGGGCAGTTTGGGGTGCTTTGGGTATTGTTTTGGGGGCTGCATACATGTTGTGGCTTTATCAAAGGGTGATGTTTGGCGAGATAGAACAGGAAGAGAATCGCACATTGCCTGATCTAAATTTACGTGAGATTATGACCTTTGTTCCTCTGATTATCTTGGCTTTTTGGATAGGGCTCTATCCAAAAACTTTTTTAGATTATCTCCATGATCCCGTTAATCAGATTGTTGAAAAAGTACGCCCTGGTGAGTTTAGTCCACTTCCTGCACAGACGGCTTTAAGGGAGTAGTCGATGCCTGAAATTCCAACTAATGTAGTTGACTTTTTTTGGGAAAATACTGCGGCTATTGGTCCACAGTTACACCTGATCTTTTGGGGATTGGCCATTTTATGTCTTGATTTTCTGGTGCCGAAATCTAATAGGCGGCTATTTGCTGGGCTTTCACTAGTCAGTGTTTTGATGGCTTCTATGCAACTATATTCCATGCGGGGGAGCAGTTCTATGTTCGCCTTTTATGACATGGTTGCGGTGGATTCTTTTTCCTTCTTTTTCAACCTCTTGTTCTTATCATCTGCTGCTTTGGCAATCGCAATGTCCTATCAATATCTGGAGGTTGAAGAGGAGCAGCGTAGCGAATATTACGCTCTGATTCTTTTTGCGACTTCTGGAATGATGTTTATGGCAGGTGCGATTGATTTAGTAAGCCTTTTTGTTGGCTTGGAACTAATGTCTGTTTCGACCTATATTTTGGTGGGGTTTTTGAGGCGACAAAAGCGCTCTAACGAAGCTTCAATGAAGTATTTTTTAATGGGAGCTTTTTCTACAGGAATCATACTCTATGGAATGTCACTTCTTTACGGCTTGACCGGAAGTACTCGCCTGAGTGTTATTGCTGATCAGCTGAATAATCTAGAAGATCCCACTCTCTTGGGATTATCGATTTTTATGCTGATGGCTGGTCTTGGTTTTAAGATTGCTGCAGTTCCTTTCCATATGTGGGCTCCAGATGCCTATGAAGGTGCTCCCACTTCTATTACTGCATTTATGTCTGTAGCAGTCAAAGCAGCAGCTTTTGCCGTTTTTCTTCGGATTTTCCATGTTGTTTTTGGAGATTGGAGAGATATTTACATATTTGCCATGGTCTTGATTGCCATGTTGACAATGACTTGGGGTAATTTGGCGGCGTTGAGTCAACAAAATGTAAAGCGATTGTTAGCATATTCCAGCATTTCTCATGCTGGATATGTTTTGATGGGTTTAATTGCAGGTACTGATCTAGGTGTAAGAGCTGCCGCCATTTATTTGCTGGCCTATACCTTCATGAATATGGGAGTTTGGGCAGTAGTAATTCTGCTTCGGCGTCAGGATATTCCTGGAGAAAACCTTGAAGATTTTAATGGTCTGTTTTTCAAGCAACCAGTAGTAGCAGTTTTAATGCTGTTGTTTTTTCTTTCTTTGGCAGGAATTCCTCCTTTGTCTGGATTTATTGCTAAGTATTTTGTTTTTGCAGCGGTGATAGACGTTGCTCTAAATCCTGGAGAGCCGTACTCCTCTCTAATGATATGGTTGGCTGTGGTAGGGGCGTTGAATGCTGTAATTTCTTTGTACTACTATTTTCGATTCGTAGTTGCTATGTTTTTGAAGAAGGATCTGGTTCCTGTGCCTCTGAATTTTTCTGTTGGCTTAGTGGCAACTTTGGTAATTACGGCACTTGTAACCCTATTAATGGGGGTTTATCCGCAGCCCTTTATTAATCTTGCTCAAGCTGTAGGCTTGCCTCTGATTTGATAAAATTCAAATTTTTGCTATTAGGTAATGGTGAGGGTTTTGGCCCATATTGATCTTCCCAATTCGGTCTGTTATGATCCGGATTTTTCAGGCTTAGTTCGTAGGTATAGTGTTTCTAATAGGTCAAGGAAGTAGGCCTGTTTTAGGTGTTTTTGTATCGAGTAACATAAAAGCGGTGATTTTTTGTCAAAGTCTTTTCGCTATTTTCAAGAGACTATTCGGAGATCAGGGCCGGCTGCTGCAGCTAGTTATACCCTGGTAGGGGCCGTTTTGTTGTTAGGGGCCATTGGCTACCTGGTCGATCTAAAATATAGTACCTCTCCGTGGTTTTTGCTGGGAGGTCTTTTGTTGGGGATAGTGGTTGGTTTTTACGAATTAGCCAAGACTGTGTGGAAAAAATGACTGTGATTGTGAGTATTGTTTTTTTATCGATTATTTCTTGGTTTTTAATTGACTGGTTGATGGTTTCTACAGCGTCACTAGAGATTTTTTTAGGGATGACTTCACCATTATTGATTGGAATTTGTAATGTAATTTTGGTAGAAAAAATTTATCGAAAAGAACCAGAAAAGCTGACTGCTTTTATGGCGAAAGCTTTTTGGGGTAAGATGGTACTGTACGGAGTATATTTTTCATTTATTTTGGGCTGGTATTCGTTACAGGCCATACCTTTTGTTGTTAGTTTTACAGGTTATTTTGTGGCGTTTCATGTTATGGAAGCTTTTTATTTTTATTGCCTTTTTAAGGGAAAAACAGATGAGGTGAAATTGTGAAAAGCGGAGTGGCAGCAGTGGAAATTGTTGAAAAATCAGGTGAATTTAATGCTACAGAATTAATCATAGGTCATGTATCCAATACTTCTGTAGATCATCCTATTATCCACTTGCCTCATTTTTTTGGTGTAGATCTTTCTGTAACTAAACATGTCTTAATGCTTTGGATTGTTGCTGTTTCTGTATTTGGAATAATCACTTTTTTCACCCGTAGGTATTTAAGACAAGATGAGCCTATTCCAACCGGCTTTATGAATGCTGTGGAGGCGGTTGTTACGTATATTAGGGATTCCATTGTCTTACCCAATGTGGGAAAGAAGTTTGTGAGTACTTGGACTCCCCTAGTTTTGACTTTCTTTTTCTTTATTCTGACTTCGAATGCCATTGGGCTTATTCCTATGTTTGATTTCTTGGGAGTTTTAGATCGCTTTGTTCTGCATACCAGTAGCCATTCTCTTGTGAATCAAATTCTTCATGGGGGAACTACGGCAACGGCCAACTACAATGTAACTGCGGCTTTAGCCGTTATTACTTTTTTGGCTATTATTATTGCTGGGACTAAGGCTCATGGATTTTTTCAGCATTGGAAAAACTTGGCCCCTTCTGGATTAGCATGGCCCCTTTATATCATTCTAATTCCCATTGAAATTATGGGTATGTTGGTCAAACCATTTGCTCTTACCATGCGGTTAGCGGCCAATATGACTGGGGGGCATATAGCTATCCTGGCAATTCTCTCTTTCGTATTTATATTTGAATCTTTGTTTGAAAGTGCTGCAGCCGGAATGGCTGTGGGCTTTTTTGTGTCTGTTCCATTAGCTGTAGGAATATCGGCGTTGGAAATTATTGTAGTATTGGTACAAGCTTATGTTTTTACTCTACTAACGGCTGTTTTTATTGGAATGGCTATTAATGTTCACCATTAGCGAATTGAATGGAGGTTATCTGTAATGGAAGTTCTTCACTATTTTGGAGCGGCCCTTGGTTTGGGTCTTATTGTAATTGGAGCGGGGCTTGGTATCGGTAGGTTTGCTGCAGCAGCAGCCGAAAGTATTGCCCGTCAACCGTCAGCTGCTGACAAGATCACAGGTGCAATTAATCTGCCACTGTTTCTTCTTGAGGGAGTGGCTATTTTAGCTGAAGTTTTTGTGCTTTTGATCGTATTAATGAAGTAAAGAGGGGTGACTTGTGGATAATCCTCTGGTTCAACCAGATCCTGGTCTGTTTTTATGGACCATCTTTACATTTTTAGTGCTTTTAGGGTTATTGGCAAGGTTTGCCTGGAGACCTCTATTGGCGATGTTGGAGACCCGTGAAAATATGATTCGAACGGCTCTCCAAGACGCTGAAAAAGCAACTAAGGAATTTGAGCAACTTCAAGAGAAATCAAAGCAGATTACAGTCAAGGCTAGGACAGAAGCTCAATCCATTATTACGGAAAGTAAAAGTCAGGCTGAGAAAGTTAAGGATGAGATTCTACAGGATGCAAAAGGTAAGGCCAGTTTAATTATTAAAACTGCGGAAGAACAAATTCAAGCGGAAAAGAAGAAGGCTATTGCTGAGATTCGAGGTGAGGTAGTTGAACTTTCTTTGAGTGTAGCTTCCAAACTTATCCGAAGGAATCTTACCTCGGAAGACAGCCAAACTCTGATTGAAGAATCTTTAAAAGAGATAGGGTCGCAGCGGTTGTAATAGTTGCCGTTTCAACTCTTTATGCTTAAATATATCTCATTTCTATTTCGGTCAGTGCCCTTGGTTAATAGTAAGATTTTGATAGGTGGGGGTGTTTTAAATATCTCCATCTAGTATGGTCTTCGATTATAATTCGTGACCACCCCCTTTTCCGACTAGTTTCTACTTTGATAAACTGTTTACTAGTCGGGTTAAGATGGAGGGAGAATAGTAATGCCTCATTTGAAGTTTATTGTTGTAGGAATTCTTATTGCGGGAGCTATCTCGTATCTAATGTTCAGTGGAGTTAATGACTCCATGGTGTACTATTATACTGTTTCAGAGATGTTAGCTAAGTCTTCTGAGATTTCTGGTGATGGAGTTCGGGTCAGCGGTCATGTTTTTTCGGGGACAATCCAGCACTATGGGGAGCAGGCAACGGTAGAATTTTCTATGTTTGAAAGAGGAACAAATCAAATTTTACCGGTTGTCTATCAAGGTATTATTCCCGATACCTTTAAAGAGAATTCTGAAGTTGTAGTGGAAGGGGCATATGATTCCAATGAAGAACTTTTTCACGCAACCGTTCTTTTGGCCAAATGTCCTTCCAAGTATGAAGCCCTTGGGGAAGAGCATCCTGAGAGTATTCCTATCGAGAAGTATGCCAACTAGTCAAAATGATTGAACTCGGCTATTACTGCCTTATAGCTTCTTTATTGTTGTGTGGTTATGGAACAATCGCAGCAACTATTGGGGGGATGCGTAGAAACCTTCCGTTGGTTCGAAGTGCGGAAAACGCCGTATTAGCCCATTTTGCAATTCTTTCGATAGCTTCATTATGCCTCTGGTACTTGTTATTAACAGACGAATTTTTGGTGGAGTATGTAGCTAGCTATAGTGCTAGAGATATTCCAACAGCATACAAATTTACGGCCTTTTGGGGAGGGCAAAAGGGGAGCCTTTTATTATGGGCAATGGTTCTTTCTTTGTTTTCTTGCATAGCTGTCATTCAAAATCGCAATAAAAATAGAGATCTAATGCCTTATACCACAGCGGTACTTTTGGCGACTATTTTGTTTTTTATGGTTCTCTTGAACTTTGCCACTAATCCGTTCGACACTCTGGAGGTAAGAGCTGTTGACGGAAGAGGACTAAATCCACTGTTGCAAAATATTTATATGATTATCCATCCTCCTTGCCTTTTTCTAGGTTACGTGGGTTTGACTATTCCTTTTGCTTTTGCCATGGGGGCATTAATTAGTGGAAAGTTAGATACATCTTGGATTCATACTGTTAGAAAATGGACCTTAGTTGCTTGGGTTTTCCTGACTTTTGGGATTACTTTGGGTGGTGCATGGGCTTACGAGGAACTGGGTTGGGGCGGTTATTGGGCCTGGGATCCTGTCGAAAATGCTTCCTTTATGCCTTGGTTAATTGCCACAGCGTTTCTACATTCAATCATGATCACTGAAAAGAAGGGAATGCTCAAATTATGGAATTTCATCCTAATTTTGCTGGCATTTGAGCTGTCTATTTTTGGGACATTCATTACTCGTAGCGGAATTATTTCATCAGTACATTCTTTTGCCTTGTCCAATATTGGACCATTTTTTGTAGTTTTTTTAGCCATTAGTACGCTGTTTGGCATGTTTTGGATTTTTTATCGTTCAGAAAGCTTGCGAAGCGAACAGCGCATGAGATCTTTTCTTTCTCGTGAAGCATCATTTCTCTTGAATAATCTTTTATTTGTTTCGATCTGTTTTGCTATTTTTTGGGGAACGGTATTTCCAATTCTTTCAGAGTGGGTGACAGGTGAAAAAATTACTGTTTCTACTCCTTTTTTCAATCAAGTAAATATGCCTTTAGGGTTAGCTTTACTTGTTTTAACCGGGATTTGTCCTCTCATCGCTTGGCGTAAAGCTTCTCTGAAAAATTTTCAAAGAAATTTCATAGTTCCTTTGACGGGAGGTCTATTAAGTGGGGTTATAGTTGCCTTGTTTGGAATTTTAGATTGGATTCCGCTGCTATTTTTTTCTGCTTCTGGTTTCGTGGCCACCACTATGTTTTATGAATTTTATAAAGGATCTCGTGCTCGACAGACTATTCGGCCGACCTCTTTTTGGGTTGCTCTTCTAGATTTGACTCTGATGAACAAACGACGATATGGGGGATATATTATTCATCTTGGAGTTGTCTTGGTATTTGTTGGAATTATTGCTAGTTCTTTTTTTAGCGTGGAACAGTTTTTTACAGTACGGCAAGGAGAACAATTTGGCTTTGGAAATTACCAACTTAAGTTTCAATCTTTGATAGAGAAAAAGGATCCAGAAAAGGATGTAGTACAGGCTCATGTGGAGGTGTGGAAAAATGGGAAACAAATAGATGAATTATTTCCACGGAAGGACTTTCATCATAAAAGCGAGCAACCCATGACAGAGGTAAGGATTCGGTCTACCTTCAAAGAAGACCTATACTTAGTTTTATCCGATATATCTGAGTGGAACAACCAGAGACAGGCGACCTTTCATGTGTTTGTTAATCCTTTGGTCCAAGCTATTTGGATAGGGATCGGAGTTATGGTTATGGGAGGAATTTTCATTTTATTTCCCAATGCTAAGAGAAGCCAATCGGTGAGTTCGAAAAAGCCTCAGGAAGAGAGCGACAATGAAATTGTTTAACTGGATTTTCGTTTTCTTGTTTTGTTGGGCTCCACTATTTGGGAATCAGTTGGACCAGAAAGAGATTGTTTCCCGTATTACTAGCAATTTGATGTGCACGTGTGGTTGTCCTCATTTGATTGGGCAGTGTGGTGATGAGTGTGGGGTAGCTCCTCAGTTGGTCAGTAAAATTGAGCAAATGATGGCTTCTGGTCAGAAAGAAGATGAGATTTATTTAGCTTTTGAGGAGGAGTTCGGAGCTAGTGTTCTTGCTGTGCCCAAACCCGAAGGGTTTAATTTGTTGGCTTGGATACTCCCTTTTGCGGGATTGTTGGCTGGATTTATATTAATTTTTGTCGTGATCAAAAAACTGAAGCCCAATGAAATTCCGGGTGCAGGAGAAAAGAAGAATGTACAGATCGACACTAGATATCGAGCACTTTTGGAAAGGGAATTAAGCGAATAGATGATTTTGCTAGTTGCCCCTATTTTATTCATTGGCGCGGTTTTGTATGTTGCTTATCCGCTTTTGAGTCAAACCATTCAAAGCCAGAAAGAGAATGTGACGGAACAAGAGCAGGCCGTTCAACAAAAGGAAGAAATCGTCGATATTTTAAAGGATATTGACATGGACTTTCGTATGGGAAAGCTTTCTCAGCAGGATTACCAATCTCTTAAACATGATTTTGAGCAACGAGCGGTTGAGGCATTTCAACGGCTTGAAGCACTGGAAGAAGAGGACCAGCCCGAAAAGAAGAAATCCTGAGGATGTCAGATTCTACTCCGCTTTTACATCTTTCTGGAATTACCAAGAGATTTGAAGGAATCCGAGCTGTCAGCAATGTCAATCTGAAGGTGTTTCCCGGTGATTTTTTGACTATTTTCGGGCCTAATGGAGCCGGAAAAACTACCCTACTTCGAATAATTGCTTCATTGACACAGCCTACTGTTGGGCATATTGAATTTTCAGAAGAGAATGTTAATAAGGGGAGGGCTCAAGTCGGTTACGTATCTCATCAAAGTTTTCTCTACAACGAGTTGACGGGTTTTGAAAACTTGGAGTTTTATGGGAACCTATACGATTTTCGTGAGCCACGTACTAGAGCCAGTGAAATGCTCATTAAGATGGGGTTGGAGAAGGTAGGACAGCGTTTGGTCAGGGAATATTCTAGAGGGATGAAACAGCGACTGACCTTGGCTCGGGCCCTGTTGCACGCCCCCTCTCTATTGTTGCTGGACGAGCCCTATACTGGATTGGATCAACATGGGAGTCGTTTGTTAACTAGTATTCTTCGAAATGTGAAGGAAGAAGGTTCAACTGTCATTTTAATTACACATAATCTTCGCGAGGGATTGGAGTTGTGTTCGCGAGCTGTTATTCAACACCGAGGAGAATTGATTCTTGAGGCATCCTCAGATGAACTAGAAATATCTCATTTTGAGAATGTATATCTTCAGATGGTAGGAGATTAAGGTGCTGCGCCAACTAGTATTAATTTGGGTCGTTGCTGTTAAAGATTTAACGATAGAGTATCGGTCACGACAGGCATTTTTAAATATCTTATTTTTTGCTCTTCTCATTCTGATTATTTTTAATTTTGCTTTTGATCCCGGGAGTAGAGCTACTCATGAGGCAGCTCCTGGCATTCTTTGGGTGGCGTTGCTATTTCCTGGAGTGATTCAGCTTGGCCGTTCCTTTCAGATGGAAACCGAGGAAGGCACTCTCCAGGGAATTATGCTTTCCTCTATAGATCGAGGGGTTTTGTTTCTTGGAAAATTTTTTGCTAACTGGATCTTTCTTGTGCTAATTGATTTGTTTATTTTAGTGGCATTTATTGTTTTTTTTAACTTCTCTTTCTCAGTTCAGTTGGGTTGGGTTGTTTTGTTGATTATGGTTGTTAGTATTGGTTTTACAGCGGTAGGGACAATTTTTTCTGCTATGGTCAGCAGCATTCGTACTCGAGAAGTACTGCTACCTATTTTGCTCTTTCCTATTTTGGTCCCTATAATCCTTGCGGCTGTTAATGGGACACAAGAGGTGCTTATTAGAGAAGAGACGCAGTTCTTGGTTCAGTGGATTGAATTAGTGATTGCTTTTGATGTAATTTTTTTGGCTTCAGGATTTTTGGTGTTTGACTATGTTGTCGGCGACTGACAGTTCATTATTAAATTTTGCAACGGGTTATATCCGGTTTGCCCGATGGTTGCTAGGACCCTTGTATATGATGATGGTGCTAGCCCTCTACGGTGTCTTTCTATATGCCCCAACCGAAAAAGAAATGGGAGAGGTGCAGAGGATTTTCTACTTTCATGTTGGAGCTGCTTGGAACGCTTTTCTGGCATTTTTCATTGTGTTTTTGGCGGGAGTAATCTATCTGATAGTACGCAAAAAGAAGTGGGATCATCTAGCAGCTGCTTCTGCTGAGGTCGGAGTAATTTTTACCACTATTGTTTTGTGTACCGGTCCCATTTGGGCAAAACCTGTGTGGAATACATGGTGGCCTTGGGGCGATCCGAGAGTGATGACTACTCTGGTACTATGGTTGATTTATGTTTCCTATCTAATTTTAAGAACCAGTTTGCCTGATGGGGAAAAGAAATATAAGTATTGTGCTGTATTTGGAATTATTGGTTTTCTTGATGTGCCCATTGTCTGGTTTTCTATACGCCTATGGCGCACCATTCATCCAGTGGTTATTACGAAATCTGGAGCTCAATTAGAGCCAGAAATGACCCAAGTATTAATGCTTTCTGTGGCTACCTTTACGCTATTTTATATAGTTCTTGTAGCAATAGGTGTGGCATTGCGTTTGAATGCTAGTTTGTTAGATGAATTGACCCAAAAGGCGTTAGACAGTAGGATCAAACAAGTATGAATGTGTATCTATTTTCTGGTTACTTGGTTATCTGGACCATTCTTTCCCTGTACCTATTTTATTTGGTAAGAAAGCAGAAGAAAATAGATGAAAAGCTGCAATCTCTTGTAAAGACGGTTCAGCGGCAAGACGATATTAAATCCTAAGTAACTTTCTTTTTAAAACTTCCTTCCAGAATATATTTCTTCTCCTGATTTTTTCTGTGTTTTATTCAACTGTTTTCTTTAACGTATTTTTTAGTGTGAAATTAGGTTTTTTTTATTTGAAACAGGTGGGGGATAGGATCGTAAATTTTATATATTTCTCCACAGGAGAGGAAGATGTCTTCTTGAAGTACTTTGACAAGGGAAAACTCAGATCTTATATAAACAGCAAGATAAAGTTCCTGATTTTTTCAGGTTAAGGAGGTCAGAAATGGCAAAAATTATTGGAATTGATTTGGGTACAACTAACTCGGTTGTTGCTGTTATAGAGGGTGGTGAGCCCACTGTTGTTACAAATCCAGAAGGGAGTAGAGTGACCCCTTCGGTAATTGCTGTTACTAAGGATAAAGAGCGTCTAGTTGGCCAAGTAGCTAAGCGTCAGGCTGTAACTAATCCTGAAAATACGGTGTATTCGATCAAACGCTTTATGGGGCGTAAGGAATCGGAAGTTGGTGAAGAAAAAAGCATGGTTCCCTATAAAATTGTCAAGGCGGATAATGGAGATGCTTGTGTAGAGGTAGGTGGTGAACAGTTTCCTCCACCAAAAATTTCGGCAATGGTTCTTCAAAAGTTGAGATCTGCCGCCGAAGAGTATTTGGGTGAAAAAATTTCTCAAGCAGTAATCACTGTTCCAGCGTACTTTAACGATGCGCAGAGACAAGCTACCAAAGATGCAGGAACTATTGCGGGTTTGGAGGTTATGCGCTTAGTCAATGAACCAACAGCTGCTGCTCTAGCGTACGGTTTAGATAAAAAAGACGAACAGACTATTGTTGTTTTCGATTTCGGAGGTGGCACTTTTGATGTTTCCATTTTAGAAGTTGGTGGGGGAGTGGTAGAGGTTAAATCAACTAACGGTGATACTCAGCTGGGAGGTGATGATCTTGACCATCGGATTATGAAGTGGATTGTGGAAGAGTTTAACAAAGATCAAGGAATTGATCTTTCACAGGACAAGATGGCACAGCAGCGACTTAAAGAAGCTTCTGAAAAGGCCAAGATGGAGCTATCTACTGCTCAGGAAACAGACATTAATCTTCCCTTTATTACAGCGGATTCAGCAGGCCCTAAACATCTCAATATGAAGTTAAATCGAGCTAAATTTGAACAGTTAGTAGAAGATGTTTTGCAGAAGTTGCGAGTTCCTTGTGAAAAGGCTCTTAAGGATGCTGGCCTGAAGCCGCAAGATGTGGATGAAGTAGTTTTGGTAGGAGGATCCACTCGTATTCCCCGGGTTCAACAGATTGTTAAAGAGTTATTTGAAAAAGATCCTCATAAGGGTGTGAATCCAGATGAGGTGGTTGCTGTAGGTGCTGCAATTCAGGCTGGTGTTCTGGGAGGTGATGTTAAGGATATATTATTGCTAGATGTGACCCCCTTGTCATTGGGAATTGAAACTTTAGGTGGAGTTAACACGATGCAGATTGAGCGTAATACTACTATCCCTGCCAAGAAGGAAGAGGTTTTTTCTACGGCTGCTGACAATCAAACTTCTGTTGAGATAGTTATTTTGCAAGGAGAACGGTCTATGGCAGCTGATAATAAAACTCTAGGAACTTTTCATCTTGAAGGTATTCCTGCTGCATCTCGTGGAATTCCCCAAATTGAGGTTGTTTTCGATATAGATGCAAATGGGATACTAAATGTCAGCGCGAAAGATCGCGGTACTGGTAAGGAAAATGAAATTACAATTACTGGATCAAGCGGTCTTGATGATGCTGAAATTAAAAAGATGATGAATGATGCAGAATCTCATAAAGCGGATGATGCACTCAAACAAGAGGGTGTCGCAGCACGCAACAAAGCAGATAGTTTGGTTTACAATACTGAAAAAACTCTCAATGAGAACAGGGATAAATTGTCCGAAGATGATTGTACAACCATAGAAGAAGCTTTAGCAGAAACTAAGAAAACCCTGGAAGATAAAGATGGAGATGTTGAAAAAATTAATGAGGCTGTTGGAAAATTGGAACAAGCATCACATCGGTTGGCCGAAGTTATGTACCAGTCTCAGCAAGCAAGTGAGGATGCTGATTCAGATTCTCCTGAAGGAGAGGAGCAGAGCCAAAAGGAGGAGAATGAGGTTATTGATGCCGAGTATGTCGATGTAGACGAAAAGAAGTAATGTTCTATGGCGCAAAAAAAATACTATGGAACCCTTGGAGTTAAGAGAAGTGAAACTCAATCGGGTATTCGAAAGGCTTATCGAGAGTTAGCCCGAAAATATCATCCTGATCTAAATCCAGGAGATAAGCTGGCTGAGGAACGGTTTAAGCAGATTCAAGAAGCCTATGGAGTACTAGGAGATCCAGAAAAGAGAAGTGTTTACGATCGTTATGGACAAGGACCTGGAGTAGGTCAAGGTTTTCAAGACCCCAGAGGGTTTGCTGGGGCTAATTTTGAGCGTGGGGGGACTGGGTTTCGTGATATTTTTTCAGATCTTTTTGGTGGCAAGAAATCTCAAACGGCATCTAGAGTAAGAAGGGGACAAGATCTTAAAGTTCAGATCCGTGTTCCTCTGATTAGTGCTATTAAGGGTACTCAAGTCCGCATCAATGCGACCCGAAAAATTGTTTGTCTTCGTTGTAAGGGAACTGGAACAACTTCTACTACTAGAGAACAATCCTGTTTGCATTGTGGAGGAAGTGGCCAGAGGATTTCTGGGGCTATGAATTTTCCCTCACCTTGTTCAGAGTGTCAGGGAAGGGGCAGGACTCGTGTAGGAGCTTGTTCGGCTTGTAGTGGGGAGGGATTAGGGCAAAATGTTGAGGCGCTTAAAGTAAAGATCCCGCCTGGTGTCAAATCGGGTTCTAAGGTACGAGTTTCTGGAAAGGGTGATGCAGATCGTTTTGGTGGTTCCCCAGGCGATCTTTTTTTAGTGATTGATGTTCAACAGCATCCCTTCTTCGAACGTCAGGATAACGATATATTGTGTGCCATTCCAATAACGGTTGTTGAGGCTGCATTGGGAGCTGAAATAGAAGTTCCCACTATCGATGGAAAGGCACGTCTGAAAATTCCTTTGGGGACTCAGAGCGGTCAAAGATTTCGATTGCGTGGTAGAGGAGTGCCATTAGTGAAATCCAAAGGGTTTGGAGATCAATTAGTAGAAGTAAAAATAGTGCTTCCTACAATTAAAGATGAGCGTTCCAAAAAGATTCTGCGTGAATTTGCTCTATTGAATCCACAGAATCCTCGATCAGAAATAAATTCTGATCCGCTGAAGAATGAAGTGAAAGACCCACATAAGTCATAGACTTTATTTCAATAAACAAAAATAAGCAGGAATAAATTTACTGGTAGGATTACGTTTTGGTTTGAGTTTCTGATTGCCTGAGCTGTGCTCTAATTTCTTTATATAGTTTTCTTGATTTAAGTTGGTGTTGTTTTTTGTCCAAATTTTCAGCCAAGAGTAGTTTCTTAATAGATTCTAATCCCTGTTCCAGTTCAGAGAGGACTTGATTTATTTGGGTCGGATTATAAGGAATTTTGATAGAAGGCATACCAAGTTCGGAAAAAATTTTTAAATAGCGTGCGGTGTTCATGTCTGGGCAGTTAATTCTTTTTCGGCCCGCTTGAAGTTCAAAACCGAGAAAGGTATAGATGATGCGGGGCTGACATTTTCGGCCTGTCAGAGAGATGGTTCGAGTATTTTGTGTCAAGATTTCATCGGAATATATAGTGCTGATCCTTTGGATCTGATCTTTAATTAACATTCTGATTTGAGTGTATCAATTATCACTGTGATGTAAATATGATGTTTTAGGTGCAGGATAATTATTGTATTGCAGACGAGACTTTTTGAATTAAGGATAATGAAATTGTTCTTGGATGGAAGGTTAAGTAAAGCTTTACTATGATTGACTGGGTTCCTCGACCCGTGGTAGTTTTAGCGCGGTTCCAGCCTGAGTGATATAGAAGGGCTTTGAAGTGGGGACGGCGCCGGCGAGGTGCTTGGTAGTCCTTTGTTGGGAGCAGTTCTCGAGGCTGTGAAAAGGCTAATTAGTAGCAGAAGGGTTCATTTCATTAGGGCCGTTGGTAATTGGACGGTGTTGGGGAGGTTCGAGTGTCTCAAGAGTCTCTTGGAATGATTGAAACATGCGGTTTTGTAGGTGCTGTCGAAGCCGCGGATGCTATGGTAAAAGCTGCGAATGTGGTTTTAATTGGCCAGGAGTACATAGGTGCTGGTTATGTGACGGTTTTCGTTAGAGGAGATGTGGGTTCGGTTAAGGCAGCTACTGATGCTGGTGCTACTGCAGCCCGCCGGGTGGGAGAACTTGTTAGTGTTCACGTTATTCCCAGTCCGCATCAAGAGGTAGAAAAGGTCCTACCGCGTGTAACCACTTTTACTGGAAAAAATAAAAAATAGTGTTATTGGATTGTGCTTGAAGACAAAGATTTAGTCTCAATCCAGCAAGCGCGTACTTTGGTGGAGAATGCCCACCAGGCTCTGCTCACCTTCAAGAATTTTTCTCAACAACAAGTCGATCAAATTGTTATGAATATGGCCGATAAGGTCGAGAAGCATGCTCGTCGACTGGCTGAAATGGCTGTTGAGGAAACTGGTTATGGAAAGGTAGAAGATAAGACTATAAAGAACTTATTTGCTGCTGTTGATGTATATAGGCACATCAAGGACATGAAGACTTGTGATGTCATTGCTGAGAACAAGAAGAAGAGAGTAGTGGATATTGCTGTTCCAGCTGGGGTGATTGCAGTTATTACCCCTACTACCAATCCCACTTCTACCGCTATTTTTAAAATTTTATGTGCTCTAAAAGGTAGGAATACCGTAGTCGTTAGTCCTCATCCCAATGCTGTACAGTGCACTTGTGAGGCTGCCCGAATTATGTATGAAGCTGCTCTGCAGGCTGGTGCGCCAGAAGATTGTATAAATTGGATAGAAACAGTGACCCTTGAGGGTACTACTGCACTAATGAAACATCGAAAGACTAATCTGATTCTTGCAACGGGGGGTCCTGGAGTGGTGCGAGCGGCTTATTCTTCAGGCAAACCTGCCTTCGGTGTTGGCCCGGGCAATGTTCCCTCTTTTGTTGAACGAACAGCTGATGTGGCAAAGGCAGTACGAGACATCGTGACTGGGAAAACATTTGATTGGGGAGTGCTTTGTTCTTCGGAACAGGCACTTGTCTGTGACCAACCCATTAAAGCACAGGTTTTAGAAGAATTGAGTAAAAATGGAGCATATTTTCTAAATGATGAAGAATTAAAGAAACTCAACCAGTTGGTTCAGCTACCCACCAAAGGTTTAAATCCTGCCATTGTTGGCAAGTCTCCTCAAATAATTGCTGAGATGGCTGGTTTTTCTATCCCTGCAGAGATTGTTTGTTTAGTCGGTCGGCCGGGCGGTGTTGGTAAAGATTATCCATTATCAATGGAGAAGCTTTCTCCCATTTTGGCTTTTTATGAGGAGAATGGTTGGGAAGCTGCTTGCCAAAGATGTATTGAAATTCTGAGTTTTGGGGGGTTAGGTCATACTATGTCCATTCACTCTAATGACCAGCACGTCATTATGCAGTTTGGCTTATATAAACCTGCCTATCGTATTTGTGTTAATACACCATCTACTCACGGTTCGGTGGGTTTGACCACAGGTGTGCCTCCATCTATGACACTTGGTTGTGGTACTCCGGGAGGAAATATTACTTCCGACAATATCACTCCATTACATCTAATCAATACAAAACGGTTGGCATTTGAGATAAGAACGATAGATCAGATTCAGTTTCAATTATCCGATGAGCTGGTGTCTGCATCAACTGATAGAGTCAAACAACCTACTGTGCAAGATGAATTGGAAGAACATGTTAGTGATGTGCGAGGATCAGTTCGTGATGTGGTCGATCAATTTTTAAAACAAAAAATAAATAGATCTGAACCATCAAGCCAAGCAACCCAGAAAGAAATTTTTGAGTCCTCCGCAAAGCTTTTCTCTTTTGAGGAAAAGGTTTCTTCGGGTCCAGTTGCTGAATTTGTTTGTGAAGATGACGTAAGACAAGCACTAGTAAATAAAAATAAGATTGTAGTCAATTCGAACACAATTATTACTCCTTCGGCTCGTGATCTTGGCTCGGAGAAAAACGTTTTTGTGTGGGAATCTTGAGAAAGCGGTTACTTTACTCCGAGAGCATAATCCTTCACTATCATTCTGAGAGAATGTTTTCTGTTTGAATGGATTAATGTAGGTGAATGGAAGGATAGAATTGCTGAAGACTGGTTCTGTTGGGGGTGTGTTGGGATGAAGGTTTTTCTTAGCAGTGGTGACAAATGTTTCTTGTAGAAGGATTCATTCATTCTCTTCGATTTTTTCTTGGCAAGTTATATCTGATAGCAGTGACTTTGGGTGGCCCAGGTCTATTTTTTATTGCTGTAGCTGATTCTTCTTTTTTATCTGTTCCAGAAGGCAACGATTTTTTGATTGTAGTTCTATCTACGGGTCAAACTTGGGAGAGAATGACCTATTACGTTGTAATGACAATTTTGGGGTCCGTTTGTGGATGTACTCTTCTTTACTTAGTTGGACAGAGGGGAGGGAGTTTTGTCCATCGCCGTATTAAGGAAGACAAAATCCAAGAATTTAAAAAAATATATCAAAATTGGGGGATATGGGCTGTGGTAGTTCCTTCTATTATGCCTCCTCCTATGCCTTTTAAGATTTTTGTTCTTTCAGCAGGATTTTTTGGGTTGTCATTTTTGAAATTTCTTATTGCGGTGACTTTGGGTAGAAGTATTCGTTATTTCATGTGGGGAATTTTAGCTGTTGTTTATGGGCAATTGGTTAAGGAGTTTCTTGAGAACAATTTGCATACTTTAGGGTTTTTGTTGTTTTTATTGTTTTTTGGAGCACTAATTAGCTACGTATTGGTATGGAATAGAGCTAAAAGAAAGGCATTTGATCAGGAGATAACATGAGAATGTGGATAGTGCTCATGGTGTTGATGCTTACCGGTTGTGGAGGTGTGCTAAAAAAAAGGGTCCGAGTGGATGTTCCTCCAACCTATAGTGTGGCCAAAACAGCTAGTCTTGAACAATTGGTGGAATTGATTAATAAGCATTATGCGGCTATCAACAGTCTTTCGGTTTCGGATCTCAAATTGAAATTTCAAAGCCATTCAAAGGTGGGAAAGTATACTGATGAATATAGAAGTGCAAATGGATATTTTGTTGCACAGGAGCCCAATTCTATCTATGTCAACATTTTAAACCCTCTTACCAAATCAACATTGGCTGCGATGGCAGCTCATGGTCAGGAGTTTCAAATGTGGATTCCTAGGGAAAACAAATACTTTAAAGGGGAAACCGATGTGTATTTTGAAGGAAAGGATCCTCTGTATAATGTTCGGCCACAACATTTTTTAAATGGGATTATGGTGGAAAAAATTCCTGCTTATGGATCTCAACAACATTATTTCTTAGAAGAAGTAGCGGATTCCAAATTTCAGTATTATGTGATTGGTATTGTTGGGGTAGAGGGGAATTCCAGTGTTGTTGAGCTGATCCGAAAGCTTTGGATTGAGCGTGGCACATTGCATTTGGTGAAGCAACACTATTACAAAAGCGGGGAATTGATCAGTGCTATTGATTACAATGGTACCGTGGAGTTAGGTGGGGTTTTTATTAACACTGCCATCGACATTCACAGAAAAAGAGAGGGTTATTCTATTCTTCTCAAATTGGCTAGGAAAGGTATCAAGCTCAATCCCCCCATTAGGGAGGGGACATTTCGAATTGTACAGCCGCCGGGTTCGATACTGGAGATGATAGGGTCCACCCGTTCCAATTAGATTATGACTAATAAGGGTTTCCTTACGGTGTTTGCTTTAAGGTAGATATGCAAAAGTTAGTTTTTTCGAATTTAATACAGCGTCCAACACGCACCGTTATAAGCGTTATTGCGGTGGCGTTAGGGGTGGCTTTGTTGTTGGTGAGTTTGGGCCTCTCGTATGGGCAGTTGGCAGATACAGCAGAACGGACCAAGGGCATGGGGGGTGACTTTATACTTCAACCCTCTGATGCTTCACTTCTGTTTGCATTAAACAGTGGAAGTCTTCCTGTGAAATTAAGGGGCGTAATTGAAAAAGTAGAAGGTATCAGATCAGCTACTCCAGTACTTGCCAAGTTTTTGGGAGATAAGTTCCATCTTGTTTTTGGTATTGATAAGGAAAGTTTTCTGAAGGTTAACACTAATTTACGTTTTACTGATGGTGAAATTTTCCAAATACCCGAGCAGGCCATTATCGATACTGTATATGCTAGGCAGTGGAAGTTATCAGTGGGAGATCCTCTAGAACTACTAGGTCATGAATTCGTTGTGTCAGGAATTTTTCGTGCTGGAACAGGTGCTAGAGTTTTGTTGCCACTAGCCACATTGCAAGAATTAAATGGTACTCCAGGCAAAGCTACTATGTTCTTTGTCCGAGCTAAAGACAAGTTATCGTCTGGGAATGCATTGGCGTCATTGAAGGTAAAATTTAAGAATTATAAAATAACAGAATCGGCAGCCCTACAGGAACTTATGATGGATAACACCCCAGTGTTCAAGCAGTTTATTACGGCAATGGTTGTGATATCTGTAGTTATAAGTTTTTTAATTATCCTGTTGGCTATGTATAGCACAATTATTGAAAGAACTCGAGATATTGGAATATTGAAGTCTCTAGGAGCATCTAAAACCTATATTGTCCAACTGATTTTAAGGGAGTCCTTGTTGATTTGTTCGGCTGGAGTAGTACTAGGATTCATACTGACCTATATAGCAATTCAATTAGTTCTAATGGCCTTTCCTAATTTGCCCGTTATTATCACTGGTTTTTGGAGGATAATAGCGGCTCTTATGGCGTTATTAGGTGGTAGTTTTGGCGCACTTTATCCTGCGCTCAAAGCATCTCAGATGGATCCTGTGAAAGCATTAGGTTATGAATAAAACAGTCGAAATTTCTCAGAAAAAAAACATCGTTTTGATTGAAGATCTTCAAATGGTTTACCGGATAGGGAAGATTGGAGTGCCAGCTTTGCGCGGTGTGGATCTTACTGTAAAGGAAGGCGAGTTAGTGGCCATCATGGGTCCTAGCGGTTGCGGAAAGTCGACTTTGTTGCATCTAATGGGAGGATTGTTGAGACCTAGTAGTGGTCGTATACATATTGAAGGTGTGAATATTGGAGCTTCTTCTGATTATGTCCGAACTGAATTTCGTCGTAGAAGGATAGGATTTGTATTTCAAGGTTACAATTTGTTACCCACCTTAACTGCAAGGGGGAATATTGAATTGGCAAGAAGTATTTATGGAAATGATAGACGCGGGGAAACAAGTGTGCAACAAATTTTAACGTTACTTGGATTACATGACAAAATGGACCATAAGCCCTCTGAATTGTCGGGTGGTGAGCAACAACGAGTAGCTATAGCTAGAGCTGTAATTAATAGCCCTTCACTTCTTCTGGCTGATGAACCTACTGGGAATTTGGATTCTGAAAACACAAAAAAAGTGTTGGGAATTCTTGAAAAATTAAATCAAGAATATGGCCAGACCATTATTATGATCACTCACGATCCGGAAGTTGCATCAACAGGTCGTATCGTTGAAATGAGAGATGGTAGGGTTTTAAATCGATTTCAAAATTTGTATTATGCTACAGAGGAAAACCGTTTGTAGGATGAAAACCATATTAAAAATTTTGTTTTGGACATATGAGCGCGGAAGTTGGCAGTACGATATTCTGTGTGGTCTTATTCTTGTCTTTATCTTCCTCTTTTGACTTAAGTGGATAGGGCTTAAACTCTAAATTTATTATTTCCTAAATTAATTTTAAAATTTATATTTGAGGGGATTTTTTTGAAAAACGTCTGGTTTAGTTTTTTTCTTTTTGGGGTGCTCGTGTGGTCGGGATTATTTGATTTTTCATATGGGAATGCCCTTGAATCTCTTAATCTAGAACAAATTTTGACAAAAATTGATCAAAGGGGTCAGACGCTGCATTCCATGAGTTCAGTGATTATTCAAAAAAGATGGACTGAAATTTTGCAGGAGTTTGACGAAGGAGAAAAGGGGAAATTTTATTTTTTAAGAGAGAGAGGAGATGTTTATTTGCGCAAAGACATTTCTAATCCCCAGGAGAATACTTTGGTAATTGGGGGGGGCAAGGTTCTTTTTTATCAGCCTCGAATAAAGCAGGTGCAGAGCTATAATTTGGGGGAGAGACGTAATCGGGCAGAATTTTTATTGCTAGGATTTGGATCTAACAAGGACGCTCTTAAGGAGGCGTATAACATCCGTTTTCTTAAGAGAGAGGAAATTGAAGGAAGAGAGACTTATTCTTTGGAGTTGGTGCCAAAATCAGATAAGGTATCTGCCTACTTTTCGACAATTGTAATTTGGATAGATTCGGCTCTATGGGTTCCGGTTCAACAGAAATTAATGGAACCTACGGAAGACTTTATATTAATTAGCTTTCAGGATATTCAACTGAATCCAAAAATGCGTAAATCTAATTTTAAGTTGAAACTTCCCAAGGATGTCAAAATTGTTGGAGGCTAGTAATGGACCAAGGCGTCCTTATTGAGTTGAAGTAAGATTTACTGTTTTTTGAAGCCAGTCTGCTTTTTCCAAAGTGTCACTCTCTAACTTCGTCATATATGCTGTTCATTTCAGGAGCAGATGATTCAGACAAGAGGACCCATTTAGGACGATCAGTCATTTTTGCTTTTGTATATAAAATGCGGTGTATTACTGTCCAATTGGAAAGGACAGCGATTACCCAGAGAACTGGATCCATAAAATAGAATGATCCAATAATCAATAATACAATTCGTTCGGGTCGTTCCAGAAAACCAACCTTACATTTATCAATTAACGATTCCGCTCGGGCACGAGTATAACTAGTTAGTACCGATCCCATCATAACGATTCCAACTAGTACTACGTATGACATTCGGTCCTGTTGCCCGTAATAGATGAGCAATCCTATGTATACAATCAGATCGGAGTAGCGATCCGTTACTGAATCAAAAAAAGCTCCAAAAGGTGTTTCGCAATGGGTCTGGCGCGCTACCATTCCATCCACCATGTCAAACAGTCCAGTTACAATTAACATAACTCCAGCGGTTGTAAAGAGACCTCGAGCAAAGAGCCAAGCTGTAACGATACTCATAACAAATCCGAGGAATGTAAGGTGGTTGGGGGTGATGTGCAAAAAAGTAAGTATTCGGATAATACCTTTCAGAATAATTTGAGATCCCTGACCTATTTTTTGAGAAATCATAAACTAAAAAATTTCGAATTTTACTGTTAAGAATTTTTTGGGGTCTTGTCGGAAATCGTAGAGTAGTTTTACCATCTCTGAAGATACTTGATTCATATTTTCATAGAGTTTTTCGTCTTTTGCCAGTTTTCCCAAAGTTCCGTGTCCCTGTTCTAGGGTTTCTACAAGGTTAAAAAATTTGTCTAGTGAAGAGCTCAATTTAACGTAAAGCTGATCATCAACAGATAATTTACCTAGGGTTCCTTCTCCTGAATTCATACGCCCAGTGATATTTTCAATGTTGGTTGCAACTTGCTTACTTGTATTGTAGAGAGAGGGATCTTGAATCAACTTGCCTAGTGTGCCTTCCGCCTGCTCAATTTGTGTTAAGACCTTTTCCAAACGGTTCGAGGTGAGATTAATCTTTTCATAGAGCTCTTGGCTTTGAATTAGACGGCCAATTGTTCCTTGGCCCTCTCGGATGTTTTTGAGCAGAGTGGAGGTATTATCAACTGTTTTTTTAGCACCAATAACTGTCTGGTTAAGGTTGTCATAGAAGGAGGTATCTGTCATGAATTTTCCCACCGTGCCTTGACCTTCGGATAATCGGTTGAGAATGTCACCTAATTTATTAGAAAGGAATTCTACATTGGTTAGAACATCGTCTGCTCCGGTAATTAGTTCCTCAAAACCAGGTTGGGTTGTTCCCGTAATAACAACTACTTCCTGGGTTTGTGTTCCGAACAAAGCATCTATCTGATCTTGAACTACCGGCGGTGTATTGGCACCTCTCCCCAAAGAAATTTCTATATATTTGTCTCCTAGTAAGCCAATAGAACCTAAAGAGATATCGCTATCTTCCTTAATCCAGTCACGGTGTTCTGACTGGATTTCCATAAAGACTTCAATAGTTTGTAGATTGCCTCGGGATTGTTCAATATTTTGCTCAAGTTCTTGGAATTGATTTTTTTGGCGTTGTAATAGGGTTTCTAAATTATTTAATTGTCGTTGTAGACTTAAGCTTTGATTAGATTTTTTACTTTCTTGCTTTGAGCTTTCTTTGTATTGGCTAGTGAGCAAGATAAACTTTTTTTCGTTCGAAGTAATTTTTAGTTGCAGTTGCTCTAGCTGTTGGGTGAAATCTTTAATTTGATTGAAAAGATCGAGGTTAGTTTGAGTGGAGGGAAGTTTTCCAGATTTTGCTATTTGTACACTGATGACATTTCCTACTTCTACACCCGCTAAAAGTACGATATCTCCAGGTTTTAAACCGGATACATTGTTTAAGTAGGTTTTGGCAAAAAAAGTATCTTCAAATAGGCCAACCTGTGTTCCTATGGTAAAAATGGCTATTCCCAAGAGAGCTAGAGTCACTAGGACAAAAATGCCCACTTTAAATTCCGTAAGACTCAGGCTAGATTTGGCATCCATAATATTTCCTTCATTTAGGCACAGTTGCAAAAACTATTAAAATTCATGGCAACTACCAAACGATTACTAAGATAAAAATTCCTGAATATATTCTTCCTTTGTATTATGCAAATCGTCATTATTTCCTTCAAAAAATATAGTCCCATCTCTGACCATAATAATACTAGTTTCGACAAGATTCAGAAGATTTTTCGATTTCTTAAATTTAATTTTTCCATCGGTTTGTATTTCAGCAAACTCGTTGGTTAGTGTTGTGGTTGATCCTAGATCATGAGTGACAAAAATGGAAATAACTCTTTCTACGTCACGCAGTTTCATCACCAGTTCACAAATGGAACGGCTGGTTATTGGATCCAATCCTGCTGTAGGTTCGTCATAGAGTAGAATGGAGGGGTTGTCTGACAAAGCACGAGCAATCCCTGCTCGGCGTATCATTCCTCCTGAGAGTTGTGAAGGGAATTTGTTGATAGAAGATTCTAGTTCAACAAATCCAAGTAGTTCCTGAACTTTTTCGGTAATTTCCTTCTCATCGCGAGTTTTGTTTTCTCGCATCCTATAAGCAACATTTTCTCCGACAGTAAGATAGTCAAACAGGGCTCCCTCTTGGAAAACCATACCAATTTTATTGCGGATGATATTTAGTTCTGTTTCTTTCAGGTCAGTAATATTATTACCTTCTATATAGACTTTCCCAGAATCCGGTTTAACTAGACCTAATATCATTTTCAAAATAGTTGTTTTTCCAGATCCGCCGGCTCCTAGTATAACCTTCATTTCTCCTGCTTGAATTTCCATATTGAAATTGCGCAAAATAGGTTTATTGTGAAACGATTTGGATACGTTTTCAAAGCGTATAATACTCAATATCTAAATTCCAAAATGAGCTTACTAATAAAAAAATCAGTAACAATTACAAGTATGGAAGACATGACAACTGCTCGGGTTGTGGACAGTCCCACACCTCGGGTTCCACCTGTTGTTTGTAGACCACAGTAACAACCGACCATGCCAATAATAAATCCGAAAATTATGGGTTTGATTAGACCTTCACAGAGATCATTGTAGGATAAGGCTCGCATCGCTGTGTTCCAGTACAATGCAGTATTAAGTTTTAGGGTATAGAATGAAACTAGCCATCCTCCAATTAGTCCAAAAAGATCGGTAATAATTGTTAAAAGAGGAAGCATTGCTGTAGTAGCAAGCACTCGTGGAGTAACAAGTTTTTTTGTTGGATCGGTTCCTAGTGCTCTCATGGCATCAATTTGTTCTGTGACAACCATCGATCCCAACTGAGAGGCAATTCCAGATCCTACTCTTCCGGCTATCATTAGTGCAGCTAGAACGGGTCCTAACTCTCTGACTAGAGAGAGGGCAACGAGTTGTCCGGTTAGGTTCACGGCTCCAAAAGATCTGAGTGATTTTGCCGACTGGAGGGCCATAACTCCTCCAGTAAATAAACCTGTTAAAAGAATTATTGAGATAGAGCCAATACCAATGACCTCCATTTGGGTGAAAGTGTCTTTGAAATATCGAGGCTTTTGAAATACGTTAACGACTACTCTTATGCAGAGCAATGTCAATCCCTGTACTTCCTCAATGATATGGCGAAAAAATGGCATATAACCCGCTATTGTAAGTTGAGATGAGAAATAGGCTCAACCCTTCAATTATATTTTGTTTATCTGAATTTCCAAAATCAGTTAAGTATTTTATACATTAATAAGGATAAACTTGGCTATATCAACTGTTATTCAATTCTCAGTTATAATTTGTAAGACAGGGATTATTGTTGCTCCTTTCTTTTAAAGTTAGGATGAAGTTGAGATAGAGTTGGCTACGTTTATAGTTGTTAAAAATCTGGAGATTTAATCATGCAAGTCGTTAATCCTGCTAATGAAGAATTAATTAGAGAGTATTGTGAATACAATTCAGAGGAAGTTAGTTGGCGGCTAGATAAATCGCAAGATTCCTTTCTGTTTTGGCGTCAGACTTCTTTTTCTGATCGTGCGTCCTTGTTCCATAAAGTTTCGGACATCCTCAGGCGGGAAAAAGCAGAATATGCTCGGTTGATTACAGAGGAAATGGGTAAGCCTATTAGTGCTTCTGAGGCAGAAATCGAAAAGTGTGCATGGACATGTGATTATTTTGCTGATAATGCTGCCGTTTTTTTGAGCAGTAAATCTGTTCAGACTGATGGAAATAATAGTTTTGTGAGGTACGATCCTCTTGGAGGAGTCTTAGCAGTCATGCCATGGAACTTTCCCTTCTTCCAAGTATTCCGTTTTGCTGCTCCTGCTCTAATGGCAGGGAATGTGGTTTTGTTAAAGCACTCTCCAAATGTTTCTGGTTGTGCCTTGTTAGTTGAAGATATTTTTAAAAATGCAGGTTTCCCGGAGGGAGTTTTCACCTCTTTTTTAATATCCGTAGACAGAGTACCTTCTCTTATTGCTCATTCTGGTATTCAAGCAGTCACTTTAACTGGAAGTGAAAGGGCTGGACAGGCAGTTGCTATTGAGGCGGGTAGAAATTTAAAAAAAACAGTACTGGAACTAGGGGGATCAGATCCATTCATTGTTTTAAGTGATGCCAATCCTTTGGAGGCAGCTTCTGCAGCTGCATTATCGAGAACTATGAATTCCGGTCAAAGTTGTATTGCGGCCAAGCGTTTTATTGTAGAGGAGCCTGTGGCCATTGAATTTGAGAATGAATTGGTTAGACAGATGAAAAATTGTAAAGTGGGTGATCCTATGGATCGTAAAACCCAGATTGGTCCCATAGCTCGATTGGATCTACTCAATACCCTACATGGTCAGGTTGAACGTTCTGTTCAAGATGGTGCTCGTTTGTTAGTTGGTGGTCATCGTTTGGATAGAAAAGGCTACTTTTATGCTCCCACTGTTTTATCGGAGGTGAAACCGGGTATGGCTGTGTTCGATGAAGAAACTTTTGGGCCAGTAGCCGCTATTAGTAGAGTTAAAGATGTTCGAGAGGCTGTTGAATTAGCAAACCATACAAATTTTGGATTGGGAGCCAGTATCTGGACATCAAATCCAGAAAAAGGTGAAGCTTTGGTTGCAGATATCGAGGCAGGAGTGGTGTTTATAAATGAGGTTGTAAAGTCCGATCCGCGATTACCATTTGGTGGAATCAAACGCTCGGGTTACGGAAGGGAGCTTTCAAATTTCGGAATTCTGGAGTTTGTAAATATTAAGACAGTATGGGTAGCGTAAATAATACTAAGTGTTGCAGATAAGGGAGAGGCGAATCTCATGGATAACCTATTTATTTATCATTACTGGTTTATGTGCAATGTTCAGTGCAGAGGAAGTTGTGTGTGTGCACAAGGAATAGTCTAGAGGTAACGATCTGTTAGAATAAAAGTTCAGATCTGATCCAGGTTTTTAGAGACACGGGATGTGATACTGAGGGAAGTATTTTAGATTGGCAGATCAGAGATGTCTTTATGTTCTGGAAAGAGCGTCATTGTTGATCATATATGGTCTAACGGATCAAGGTAGATAACATGCTTAGATTTTTAACTTCTGGGGAGTCACATGGTAGAGGCTTGGTTTCAATTCTAGAGGGTTTTCCAGCTAAAGTGCCAGTGGATGTATCTTTCATCAACTCTGATTTAAAACGTAGGATGGGGGGGTATGGTCGAGGTGCTAGGATGAAGATCGAAAGTGATCAGATCGAAATATTTGCTGGTGTGAGACACGGCTATAGTTTGGGCTCACCAATTGCTTTCATCATAAACAATCGAGATTGGGTAAATTGGTCGGATATTATGGCCGCCGAGCCTAATTCCGAAGCTGCTGAAAAGCGTAAAGTCACTCGTCCTCGGCCGGGACACGCTGACTTGGTAGGGGGACTGAAATACCAATTTGACGATATGCGGAATATTTTGGAGCGGTCAAGTGCACGCGAAACCACTGCACGTGTGGCGATAGGAGCTTTTTGCAAACTTTTGTTGCGAGAGTTGGGCATTCATGTATATAGCCACATTGTGTCTATTAAGGATGTTTACATAGAGCCTAAACAGCTTGAAGAAATTTCTTTAGATGCAGTGTCTCGAATAGAGTCTTCGGAGATGCGCTGTTCAGATCCATCTCTGGATGAAGCAATGAAGAGAGCCGTTGATGAGGCTATTGAAAAGGGAGAGACCATTGGAGGAACTTTTGAGGTTCGGGCAGTAGGTGTGCCTGTTGGATTGGGAAGTCATGTGCATTGGGATCGGAAGTTAGACGGAAGATTAGCTCAAGCTGTGATGTCAATTAATGCTATTAAATCCGTAGAAGTAGGAAGTGGATTGGAGTCTGACCCTTATGGAAGTGATTTTCACGATGAGATTTTTTATGCAAAAAAGAAACGTGAATTTTATCGAAAGACCAACCGCGCTGGTGGAATTGAGGGAGGAATGTCTAATGGTGAGGAAATTATTGTACGTGGAGTGGTAAAACCGATACCCACCTTAAGAAAACCTCTAATGTCAGTGGATTTTGCGACTAAGGAACCTTTTGAAGCTCAGTACGAGCGTTCAGATACCTGCATAGTCCCGGCTGCTGGAGTGATTGGCGAAGCTATGGTTTCCATTATTTTGGTCCAAGCTGTTCAAGAGAAGTTCGGTGGTGACAACCTACAGGAAATTCAGGACAATCTTGAGAACTACCGTCGTCTTACAAAAAAAATGTAATGATTAGGCCGATTCTTGTTTATGGTTCTCCTGAGCTACGGGAGAAAAGTAGTCCAGTTGTCGATTTTAATGATGAGCTTAGAAATTTAGCTCGAGATATGCTGGAAACTATGTATGCTGCTCCTGGGATTGGTTTGGCTGCTCCTCAGATAGGTATTAACGTGAGATTAATAGTGCTTGACTTGTCAGGAGGAGAAGAAGCGGGTCATCAGCTTATCCTGGCCAATCCGGAGATTACTGACCAAGAGGGCTCAGAGAAGGGGGAAGAAGGGTGCTTAAGTGTGCCCGGCTTTACTGCGATGGTTAAAAGGCCCACTAATATTAGTGTGTGCGGTCAGGGTTCGGCAGGTCAGCCACGGGAAATAAGGGCCGAGGGATTGCTGGCCAGAGCCTTGTGTCATGAAATTGATCATCTGGATGGAATACTGTATTTAGATCGTCTCTCTGTTCTTAAAAGGGATTTAATACGCAGAAAAATTCGGAAAAAAGTACGCGCTGGAGAATGGTAATGCGTGTGGTGTTCTTGGGAACGCCAGAGTTTGCTGTGCCTTCCCTTGAAATGGTCCTAAATGCTTCACAAAAGTTCGAAGTGGTTGGAGTGATAACTCAACCCGACCGCCCTTCAGGAAGGGGGCAAAGACTTACATCTCCCCCAATAAAACTTCTTGCTAGTGCTCATGATATACCAGTTTTTCAAACTGACCGTTTGCGGGGTAATTTAGAAGCACTGGAATTTTTGAAAAATCTAAAACCTGATTTGAATGTAGTTGTAGCTTTTGGACAGATTCTTACACCTGATTTTTTTAATTATCCTCGTTTAGGAACGGTAAATGTCCATGCTTCATTGCTTCCTAAATATCGTGGTGCCGCTCCTATAGTACGCACCTTAATTAATGGAGAAATAGATAGTGGTGTAACAATTATGCAAATTGATGAGGGGATGGATACTGGAGACATTTTATCTCAAGTTGTAGTGCCAGTAAGTGATGATATGACTTCTGGAGAATTATCAAAATTGTTGTCTGAGAAAGGGGCGGACTTACTGATTGAAACTATTCCTGATTATGCCAATGGAGAAATTCAGATCTGTCCTCAGGAACATACTCAATCCACTTATGCTTCCAGTATTAAAAAGGAAGAAGCCAAAATTAATTGGGAAAACCCAGCAGTGGCAGTACACAACTTAGTCAGAGCTTTAAATCCAGTGCCAACTGCGTTTACAAGGTTTAGAGGAGGAAAACTAAAAATTTGGAAAACTACAAAGCAGAAACAAATTACTAGCCATTTATCCTTGTCTAACCAATCAGGAGAGATATTGACTGTAGAGAAGGACAAAGTTGTTGTGCAATGTGGGAACAATACTTTTATACGTTTGTTAGAAGTGCAATTACCCAATAGAAAACGTATTTCAGTCAATGATTTCATTAATGGTTCCAGTTTGAAAATAGGAGAAGTATTAGGATGAATTAGGGACTGAAAAATTATGATTTAAACTAAATTCAGTATTTAAAATCGAAAGTATAAATTAGTTTAATTCTAATAGTGGTTTTTGTATTTTTGATGTTTGTTTGGAAGGGTGTGGGTATTTGAGTCAAACTAGATTTTTAGTCATACGCTTTCTTGAGCGCATTTTCAGAGAACCCATTCATTTAAATGCTCTGACACAAGGTCGAGATTTTCTCAGCCTGTCATTGCGTGACCGTCGTCTAGTTACACAACTATTGTATGGGATTCTAAGAAATAGGAAACTTTTAGATTATTACATTGGTCAATTGTCGAATAGACCCCTTGACAAGTTAGATGAAACGGTGTTGTGGATTGTACGGTTGGGGGTTTATCAACTTCACTTTCTTCGTATTCCTGATCGTGCGGCCGTTCACGAATCTGTTAGTTTGTGTCGGAAATTCAAAAAGACCTCAGCGGCCAGTTTTGTAAACGCTCTTCTAAGAGGATTTCAGCGTGAAGATATTTTGCTTCCCCACGACAATTCAGCACATTCTTTAGCTATTCGTTTTAGTCATCCAGAATGGTTGGTAGTGCGTTATTTAAAACGTTATGGTGTTAAGTTGACTAAAAATTTACTGCAGAGAAATAATCAACTGCCAACTCCATTTTTGTGGGTGAACTCGTTCAAAACAAATTTAGTAGATTTTTGTAGTCAATTGGATGCGGAAAGTATTCCCTATGAGGTGTACCCTCAGTTACCTAATTGTGTCATTGTTAACTATCCAAATTTTAGTCGGCACATCCTGTATCAACAGGGATACTGCTTTTTCATGGATTTAGCAAGTCAAGAAATAGTTGAGTTGTCTCAAGTTGAAAATAAATTGAGGATCGGAGATTTTTGTTGTGCCCCAGGTGGAAAATCTGTCCTTCTGGCTTCCCGTAAAAATGCTAATGCAAGTTTTTTTTGTAGCGATGTCAATCTTTCTCGGTTAAAGGATACTAGAAAGAGATTTGAGCTTTATGAGATACCCGATCGCAACTTTGTTCAAGCTGATTTTCAATTTACTGGACCTTTCCAGAAGCCATTTGATTTCGTGCTAATGGATGTGCCTTGCAGCGGTTTGGGTACTCTACGTTCAAATCCAGATATTCGTTGGAGATGTTCTGAACAGGATTTGAAGCGCTTGCATAATCTTCAATTTAATCTCCTAAAAAAAGGCTTTGATATTCTTCAGCAGGGGGGAGAACTTATTTATTCTACCTGCTCAACAGAACCAGAGGAGAATGAATGGGTTATTCAAAAATTTCTTTCGGAAGAGCCTAGGGCTATTTTGAAGGGAAAATTCTATCGTAGTTTTCCTGAATTTCATTTAGGAGATTGTTTTTTTGCAGCGCAAATTGAACATAATTGAGTTTGGTGAAAGTTTGGCACAACAGAGTATAATAGGGGTAGTAGAGACCACGTAGGTTCTTTTGTTAGTTGAGGATTGAATTGAGTAACATCTTTTTGAAGGTCACCTCTGCAAAGTATAAAAGTTAGTATATGGTAAAAAAGAAGAGAGGCTTTAGATCTTATTTTCAGAACAGAACGATGTTAATGGGCAAGTTCTTTTTGCTTGTAGGAAGTTTGGTTGCTGTAGGTCTTTTTAGTGCTTATGTGGGAATGAGATTAGCAGTTCGAGGAACCGAGGTCGGGGTTCCATCAATTATAGGATTATCGATTGAAGAGGCTACATTTGCTTTGGAGAAACTCAGTTTGGAGGTTGGAATCATTGGGGAGCGTTTTGACCCAAAAATTTCTGATGGGGGTATAATTTCACAGCATCCAAGAGTTGGAGGGCAAATTAAAAGTTCAGGGGAAGTTCAGGTTGTTGTTAGTCTGGGTGAAAAGAGAAATCCTGTACCTGACCTTAGGGGTTCAACTTTAAGAGTTGCACGTTTAATGGTTTCACAATTAGGTTATGAGTTAGGTAATATTAGTCAAATTTCGGTACCTGGATCTGCTGGACAAGAGGTAATTCAACAGTTTCCGCCTCCTAATTCTAAAGAGACCCTCAGTCCGAGAATAGATGTTTTGATCAGTAGTGCATTGGTGGCAAGGTATGTGATGCCCAAGGTTACTGGAATGGGCCTTAACAAGGCTATTCTGTTGTTTGAAAAGAATGGTTTGAAAGTGGGAAAAGTTCAGTATCGCTCTTATCCCAATGTGTCCAGAGGAGTTGTGGTTAAACAGTTTCCTGAACCTGGACACCCGTTAATGGAGAAAAGTTCCATGAATTTAGAGGTGGCTCGCTAATGGCTGTTATTGCACCTTCAATATTGTCAGCGGATTTTATGAATCTTGGCGAGGAAGTACGTAGAATGGAGAAGGTGGGTGCTCAGATATTACATGTTGATGTTATGGATGGGAATTTTGTTCCAAATCTGACAATTGGTGTGCCAGTGGTGGAGAAACTTAGTCAATGGACAGAATTGTCTTTGGATGTTCATCTAATGATTGCTAATCCTGAGCAGACAGTGGACTTATATATTGATGCTGGAGCTAATTATCTCAGTGTACACTTTGAAACAGTACTTCATTTAGATCGTCTGTTAGATAGAATTCGTGAACGAGGTGTTCAACCAGGTGTGGTATTAAATCCTCATACACCTGTTTCCGCATTAGAGGAAGTTTTGCCTAAATGCCACCATGTTCTTCTAATGTCGGTAAATCCTGGTTTTGGAGGTCAGCAATTCATTTCTAGCAGTTTTCAAAAAGTAAGGAAGCTGAAATCTCTTATTGATTCTCAAGATTTGTCGGTGAAGATAGAGATCGATGGCGGTATTGGTCTTGGAAATGTACGAGAAGTCGTGGAATCCGGGGTAGATATTGTAGTAGCTGGATCAGCTATTTTTGGTTCTGAAGATCCAGAAGAAGCTTTTCTCCAAATGGAGAAAAATGCGAGTATTAATTAATGTTTAGTAGGCAAATGAAGATAGGTATAAGGGCATTTATATTTGTATGGATACTATTTTTTCTATCCTCGTGTGGACAAAAAAGCCCGGGGTTGCAAGAGGGAGCTATTTCTCCGGATCAAATGTTATTTGAAAATGGCACGAAATATATGGACAAGGGACAGGTAATTAAGGCGAGGCTAACCTTTCAGACGTTGATTAGCAGTTATCCAGAAGGTGAAAATACCCCCAGTGCTTTTTTTGCAATTGCCGATTCTTACTACAAAGAAGCTGGCCGCGAAAAATTATTGCATGCAGAAGCTCAGTATAAGGATTTTATTATTTTTTATCCTCTTCATGAGATGGCTGATGATGCTCAGATGAAGATTGTGGCCCTTAATGTAAGGCTTATGAAATCTCCGGACCGAGATCCTTCTTATGCTAAGAGAGCTGAAATTGAACTGAAAAATTTTTTAGATAATTATCCTGAGAGCGAATTGGCCCTGACAGCTAGCGAATTTTTGCGACAGGTAGAGGAGAATCGTGCACAGAGTATCCAAGGAGTGGGAAATTTTTATTTTAGAAAAGCTTCTTATTTAGCTTCTGAAAGCCGATACAAAGAAGTTATTACAGAGTATCCAAACTACAGTCGGTTGGATGTGAGTCTGTATCGTTTAGGAAGTTCGTTGGAAAGTTTAGGTCGAATTGAAGAGGCTTCTGTCTACTATGCTCGTGTGGCTGCAGAATTTCCCTTTAGCGTTTACTCGGAAGATGCAGAAAAGAAGTTGATTTTATTAGAGAAGCCGGTGCCACCAATAGATGTTGTGGCTGCGGAGCGAAACAAAGCCAATCAGATAGAAGATGAGGGTTTTTCGTTAAATCCCATGAAACCTATTCGCGAAGTGGTAGATTTTTTTACTGGTGGTGAAGATGTCTATGAAGTAGCCAAGCGTCGTGCACAAGAAAAAGCGGGAGACCAGTCCGAGCAAATAGCTGCTAGGGAACCCTAGATGAATCTAAAGGAAATAGTCTGGAAGTTCTTTTTTCGAAATCCAAAATGTGAGTGGGAGCTTTTCTTTTGAAAGCAAAGAAGTAGTAATCTGTTTGCTCGTTTTCCCAGTAGAGTAGTGAATGCTTGGGTAGATTTCATTTTTGTTATAATTTTTTCTTGCTGAGTTCTTCAAGAGAACCGTATCGATTAGCCATGATAAAGAAGATTCCCAAAGTTTATGAACCCGCTGAAGTTGAAAAGAGGTGGTATGCCTGGTGGGAGGAACAGGGGTTTTTTAGGGCTAATTCAGACTCCGATCGGGCTGCTTATTCTATTGTTATTCCTCCTCCAAATGTGACGGGTCGTTTGCATATGGGACATGCCTTAAACATTACTCTTCAGGATTTATTAGTACGTTGGAAAAGGATGAAGGGGCTGAATGTGTTGTGGCTTCCCGGGACAGATCACGCAGGTATTGCTACACAAAATGTGGTTGAACTTCAGTTAGCAGAGGAAGGTAAAAGACGAACTGATTTAGGTCGAGAGGCCTTTGAGAAAGTAGTTTGGAAATGGAAAGAAGAGGCTGAGAGCAATATCCTTGGGCAACTTAGGAGGCTTGGATGTTCCTGTGATTGGAGTCGTCTTCGATTCACTCTTGATGAAGGATTGTCTCATGCTGTTAGAGAGGTGTTTGTTCGTCTATATGAAGATGGATTGATTTATAGGGGAGAATACTTAGTGAATTGGTGTCCCCGATGTACTACGGCTATTTCTGATTTGGAGGTTGAGTACCAAGAAGTTCAAGGCAAGCTTTGGCATGTAAGGTATCCGTTTAAGGGAAGCGATAGCTTTGTTGTAGTAGCTACTACTCGTCCAGAGACTATGTTGGGAGATACGGCCGTGGCGGTGCATCCTGAAGATGAAAGGTATGCCAGTATTCGGAATAAAACGATAGTTTTGCCATTGATAGGACGAGAAATCCCTATAATTGCCGATTCTTTTGTAGATAGAGAGTTTGGAACCGGGGTAGTTAAGGTTACCCCTGGACACGATCCTAATGACTTTGAGGCGGGTCGGCGTCATCAATTACCTGTTATAAAAGTTATAGGAGAGGATGGGAGGATGACGGAACATGCCGTTCAATATGCCGGTATGGACCGCTATAAAGCACGAAAGCAAGTAGTTGATGACCTGGAAAACCAGGGTTTGCTAGTTAAAGTTGAAGAGCATCCTCACAGCATTGGGCACTGTCAAAGATGTGAAACAGTGGTTGAGCCACTAGTATCAACACAGTGGTTTGTAAGGGTTAAACCGTTGGCAGATCCAGCTATTCAAGCAGTGAAAGAGGGCAAAACTGTTTTTATCCCTTCTAACTATGAACGAGTTTACTTCGAATGGATGGAAAATATTCATGATTGGTGTATTAGTCGCCAACTTTGGTGGGGGCATAGAATTCCCGCCTGGCATTGTCAAGATTGTGGAGAAATAACGGTAGCGCTTGAGGATCCCCACGCTTGTACACATTGTGATTGTCATTCTCTTATACAGGAATCGGATGTTCTAGATACTTGGTTTAGTTCGGCCTTGTGGCCGTTCTCTACATTGGGTTGGCCGAAGCAATCTCAGGATTTGGGAACGTACTATCCTACAAGTGCTTTAGTAACGGGCTTCGACATTATTTTTTTCTGGGTGGCCCGCATGATGATGATGGGTCTTCGTTTTATGGAAGATGTTCCATTTGAAAAGGTTTATATCAATGGGCTGGTAAGGGATGAACATGGCCAGAAAATGTCAAAGTCTAGAGGGAATGTGATCGATCCTTTGGAAATAATGGATGAGTATGGAACCGATGCAGTGAGATTTACTTTACTTGTTATGGCGGCTCCAGGAACTGATATTCCTTTCTCTGTTAGTCGTATGACAGGATACAGGGCCTTCTGCAATAAACTTTGGAACGCTGGGCGGTTTCTTTTACTCAATCTTCAAGAAGAATCTCCTGTGGAATCTCAGGAAATAAATCAATTAATAGAAGACCATCGACTAACGTTGGAAGAGCAGTGGATACTTAGCCGACTGCAGAAGATTATATCGGAGACAGAAAAAAACTTAGAAAATTTTCGTTTTCACGAAGCAAGCAATCAACTCTATCATTTTTTCTGGCATGAATTTTGTGATTGGTTTATCGAATTGTCTAAGGCAAATATTGTTGGTCAAGATGCTAAAAAGCAAAGCCAGTCAGTTAGAGTGGCTGCCTATTGTTTAGAAACCTCTCTGAGATTACTTCATCCCTTCATGCCTTTTATTACTGAGGAGTTATGGCAACAGACTCCCCACAGTGGTACGTCATTAATGGTGGCTCCCTATCCGGTGTGTTTTGAGCAATGGATTAATGAAAATATTGAAAAGCAGATGGAAAATCTTCAGGAACTAATTTCTGCAGTTAGGACTGCTCGTTCTGAGAATAATGTTGATCCCCGTAAAAAAATTTCCATTGATTTGCTTGTTAATTCTAGTAGTAACCTCAAGTTAATTGAATCTCAACTACACCACCTTAAGCGGTTAGCTCAACTTGATGGCATTCAATTTGTTGCCCAATTGGATGACAAGGGATTTCGGGTTCAGGGAGTTTCTCGGTTGGCAGAATTTTCGCTTATTTTGGACAAAATGATTGATGTCAAGGCAGAAAGCCAGAGATTAAGTCGCCAGATTGATCGTGTCAAAACGAATGTTTTGCGTCTCCAAAATAAGTTAGAGAATCAAGACTTTCTTCAGAAAGCCCCTGAGGAGGTTGTGGAAGTAACCCGCCAGCATCACGCTGAAGCTGTGGGGCAGTTGGTAAAGCTTAAAGAGAAGTTGGATGCTATTAATGATGAGTAAAAGTCAGTTTGTGAAATGCATTAGTTGAGTTAGTAAATTCATAGGAAGCTTCTTTTTAAAGATGTCACCATTGTTCCAACGGTTTGATTACCTAGAAATAGTAGATTCAACAAACGATTATTTAAAAAAAATTGCCAAGATGGGGGAATCTCGTATGGTTGTTGCCCAGGAGCAGACAAAGGGAAAGGGTCGTTTTGGACATAAGTGGTACTCGCCATCGAGACAGGGTTTATATGTTTCCTATCTGTTTTATCCTGACTGGGAGGTGGAGAAGGTTTGTTTTCTGAACATTATTGCAGGACTTTCAGTGGTCAATACAGTTAGGAAAGTGGGGGGAGATGAATTATCTATTAAGTTAAAACCTCCTAATGATGTTTATATTTCAGATAAAAAGGTATGTGGAATTCTAAGCGAGACGGGTAGTTCCGACAACAGGATTAATTGGGCTGTTGTTGGAATTGGAGTCAATCTTTATCATCAGGAATTTCCTGAAGAGCTCAAATCTAGAGCAACCTCTCTTTATTTGGAAGGTGTAAATGTGAGTCATCCATTAGTTTTTTGCAATCATCTAACGCACCAGTTTGAGAGGCTCTATCATCGCCTTGAATTTGATAGCTGGGGAATTATTAAGAAAGAACATAATCAGTACGGTCATTTCAAAAAAGGCTAATTGGGGATAATACAAAGTTATGAGCCTCTTCCATTATCGGGGACGACCTGGACATTTCAAGCGATTGGCAGAAGTCTTTAAGGATAAGACACAAGGATTTGGTGATAGGTTAGATCAAATTTTTGGAACGGCTGATAGTCCAATCACTGATGAGCAAATTGAAGATGTAGAGAATATTCTTCTTAGTGCTGATGTGGGAGTGCAAACGACTTTTAAATTAATTGAAAAAATTAAAGAGAGCACACAGGGAAAACGTGTTTTAACGTCTTACGAAGTCAGGAAAATGATTCATGAATTCCTATTGGATATTCTAAATGACAATCAGCATAAAGTAGTTATGAGTGCGCCAGAGAAATGTCCCCGAGTAATTTTCATTGTTGGAGTTAATGGAGTTGGAAAAACCACAACTGTAGGTAAATTAGCATATCGTTTCGGTAAGGAGGGAAAGAAGGTTTTGATTTGTGCGGCAGATACTTTTCGAGCAGCAGCTTCTGAGCAACTATCGGTGTGGGCAAAACGAACTAAAACAGACATTGTAAAACAAGAATCTAGTTCCGACCCTAGTGCTATAGTTTTTGACGCTATGAACGCAGGTAAAGCCAGAAATATGGATATTGTTATTGTAGACACAGCAGGTCGGCTTCACACAAAGAAAAATCTAATGCAGGAACTAGAAAAAATGAAGCGAATTGCTGGTCGACAAGTAGAAGGTGCTCCCCATGATATCTATTTGATTTTGGACGCAACTACTGGTCAAAACGGGTTAATTCAGACACAGGAATTTTTCAGTTCTGTTGGTGTGACGGGCATTGTTGTAACTAAGCTAGAAGGTACCGCAAAGGGTGGTATCGTAGTAGCTGTTGCTAGAGAAATGAAAATTCCAATTCTTTATGTTGGGATTGGAGAAAAAAAAGATGATTTAATACCTTTTTCACCCAAGGATTTTGTCGATTCTATATGCAGTTAAAATTCTTTTTTAAATGGTGTTTAGATAATATATTCTAATAAGTTGAATTATGTTTAAAACTTTTTTTTATGATAACGCCGGACTGGATAGCGAGAGAATAGTCCGATGAAAACTGTTCCCGCTATAAATCCACCAATATGTGCCCACCAAGCAACACCATCCATAATTTGAGAAGTTTCATTTAGTGAAGTAGTGCCATTAAGTAACTGAATGAAAAACCATGATCCTAAAACCAAAATTGCAGGAAGTTCAATAATAGGCCAGAAAAGAAATAAAGGGATTATTGTTCTAATTTTTGCAAATGGATAGCTTAATAAATACGCTCCCAGAACACCTGATATAGCACCGCTGGCACCTATGGCTGGAATTTGGTTGTCTAGATTGAATAGAGCATGAGCTCCAGAAGCTAGGATTCCGCATAAAAAGTAGAAGAAGAGAAAACGAATTGAACCCATCCTATCTTCAATGTTGTCTCCGAAAATCCATAGGTACAAGATATTCCCAGAAAGATGTAATAAGCCGCCATGTAAAAACATTGAGGTTAGAATGGAAATACTAAATTCAGTTATGACTAGCACTGGATCTTGACCAATTAATTGTAATTTGGCAGGAACAACTCCGTATTTAAAAAGAAAATGCTGGAGAACTTCTGATGTGAGAGAGAATTGGTATAAAAAAACAGTGATGTTCGCAAGAATGATGAGAAGGGTAACGACTGGGTAGTGTCGTGAAGAAATGTTATCTCGAAAAGGAATCATAGATTAGGTAAAGTGTAACGGGCTAAAAAAGAATAATGGAAACTTAGCAAACTTACATTTACTTGCTGATTAGATGACGATCACAGCTGTACTACAAGAACAAATTGGACTGCAGGGATTTCCCTAATTTTATCCAGTACTTCTTCAGGCACGCTACTGTCAGTATTGACGATTCCAACAGCATGAGGATGTCCTTGACCTTTTCCTAGTACGAAGGAAGCAATATTAATTTTAGCGTTTCCCAAAACGGTGCCGACCTGCCCAATTACGCCTGGTGTGTCTTGATTCCGAATCAAGAGAATATGTTCTCCCAAATGGGCCTCAACAGGGATGCCGTCTAAGGAAACCAGACGCAATGCTCCTTGGCGCAGAACAGCACCTTCAATCCATTCCATCTGTTGCGGAGAACGCAACTGAATACTAATCAAATTTGAATAGCTTCTTTCTCGGCTACTAACTGTTTCAATTACTGCAATTCCTCGCTCTTTTGCATAATTACGAGCGTTAACTTCGTTGATTTCTTCAGTAAGTATTGGCTTTAAAATGGACTTAAGAATGTAGTTACTAACTGGTTTATAGTTTACTTCAGACAGTTCTCCATAGTAGCGAATACCAATTCCTGAAATCCGGATTTTGCAGATTTGTCCTATAAATGATCCCAGTTTTTCTCCCAGGCGTACGTAGTGTTGCAAGTCTTCGACTTCCTTGGGGGTCATCGAAGGAAAGTTAATTGCATTTAAGATCACTTCATCATTTAGATAGTTGGAGATTTGGACAGCAATTTCGTAACCTACCTTAGACTGTGCTTCTACTGTAGAGCCTGCTATGTGTGGCGTTACGATAGTTTTAGGTGATGATAAGAGTGAAGCATGAATTTCTGGTTCCTCTTCGAAAACATCTAGAGCAGCGCCTGATAAATGTCCACTCTCAAGAGCATTGGCCAAATCTGCTTCTACTACAAGTTCTCCTCGTGAAGTGTTGATTAGAAAAGACTTTTTTTTCATTAGTGCCAGCGTGCTAGTGTTAATCAAACCTTTTGTTTTTTCGTTCAGTGGAAGATGTAAACTCACGAAGTCAGATTGAGAAAATAAATCATTGAGTTTAGCTAACTGCACTCCGAGACTGGTGGCATGGTCTTCACTGACAAAGGGGTCGAATGCAACAACTTTCATATGAAAAGCCTGTGCCCTTTGAGCTAATAAAGCTCCTATTTTTCCTAGGCCTAAAATTCCCAATGTTTTATTTTGAAGTTCCTGTCCCACCAAACTGCTTTTATTCCAGTTGCCTGACCTTAGAGAGGTATCTGCTAATGGAATTTTCCTAGCTAATGACAACATTAGTGCAAAAGCATGTTCTGCCACACTGATACTGTTTCCACCGGGAGTATTCATAATTACCACTCCTTTACGGGTGGCTGCTTCTTGGTCAATGTTGTCTACTCCGGCTCCAGCCCGTCCAATGACACGCAGACATTTTGCTGCTTTAATTACGTTTGATGTAACTTTTGTTTTACTCCGAACAATTAAAGCATCGGCATCACGGACTTCTGACAGAAGACTATCGGGAGAAAGATCTGGCTGATAGGACACATCAAACTTGGATTGTTGTCTTAGATATGTAATTCCTTCTTCGGAGATGGAATCAGTAACAAGAATTTTCATGATTAATTAATTACTCAGAAAGATTGGTAGTTTTTGCTGCTTCTAGCAGTGCTGTTTTCAATCCCAACCCAACTTCGATTTTTGTTCTCATCATTAAGAGACATAACTCAATGGCCGAAATTACCGCAAAGACATCTATTAGATCCAGGTGACCGAGATGAGCAATTCGAATAATCTTTCCTTTAAGCTCACTTTGTCCTCCAGCTATCATAACTCCAAATTCGCTATCCAATTTTTTTATAAGTTCTTTTGCTGAGACGCCCTCTGGTGGAAATGCAGCTGTAACGGCACTAGACGGAGACGATGAGAGCAGCCTGAAGTTTAGTGCAAGGAGAGCTTCCCGAGTACAGTGAGCCATCAACTCAACCTCGGCTAGAACTTTTTGAGGATCTTGGCGAAGAATTTCTTGAGTGGTTTCGTTTAGAGCGTCAATCAGTGAGATAGCTGGTGTGTATGCAGTCTGACCTTTTCTCTGCTTGTCTACTTCGATCGAAAGGTTAAAGTAGTAAGACGAAGCTTCATTATTTTTAATTCTTTCAAGAGCACTTGGACTAATTGACATGAAGGCCAAGCCTGGTGGCAGACCAAGTGATTTTTGAGATCCACTAATAACGATGTCAAGTCCCCAGTCATCTGCCTTAAGGGGTTGAGTAAGTAGGGCCGAAATAGCATCAACTACGATAAGAACTGCGGGAAATTTTTGGTGGACAGATTGCGCTA
>Ga0315339_1000087_pt1 | contig 155458 bp, 134 predicted proteins | sample ASW17metaG_FD_204514 | JGI IMG/M metagenome (GOLD analysis project Ga0315339, IMG submission 204514) | Ammonia-oxidizing marine archaeal communities from Pacific Ocean, United States - ASW #17 | ecosystem: Environmental > Aquatic > Marine > Oceanic | place: USA: California | collected 2016-12-05
CGCAGTACCTGTGGGAGCGGCCTTGTGTCGCGAAAGGGCTGCAAGGCAGCCCCAGGGTATTTCACCGGACTATCAGGATGCCCAAGAAAATGGCACATGTACCCCAGATCAAAATCCCCGCCACGTACATCCGCGGCGGTACCAGCAAAGGCGTGTTCTTCCGCCTGCAAGACCTGCCCGAGCAGGCGCAAATTCCAGGCCCCGCTCGCGACGCACTGCTGCTGCGGGTAATCGGCAGCCCCGACCCTTACGGCAAGCAGATCGACGGCATGGGCGGCGCCACGTCCAGTACCAGCAAGACCGTCATCCTGTCGCAAAGCATCAAGCCCGAACACGATGTCGACTACCTGTTTGGCCAGGTCAGCATCGACAAGGCCTTCGTCGACTGGAGTGGCAACTGCGGCAACCTGTCCGCTGCGGTCGGTTCGTTTGCCATCAGCAGTGGGCTGGTCGACCCGGCGCGTATTCCGCGCAACGGTATCGCCACCGTGCGTATCTGGCAGGCAAATATCGGCAAGACCATCATCGCCCACGTCCCGATCACTGAAGGTGAAGTGCAGGAAACCGGCGACTTCGAGCTGGACGGGGTCACCTTCCCGGCGGCCGAGGTGCAGCTGGAGTTTCTTGACCCTGCAGCCGATGAAGACGGCGGTGGCGGTGCCATGTTCCCCACTGGCAAGCTGGTCGATGACCTGGAAGTGCCGGGGATCGGTACGTTCAAGGCGACCATGATCAATGCCGGTATCCCGACCATTTTTGTCAATGCTGCCGATATCGGCTACACCGGTACCGAACTGCAGGACGCCATCAACGGCGATCCGCAGGCGCTGCTGCGCTTCGAGACCATTCGCGCCTACGGCGCTGTGCGCATGGGGCTTATCGACAACGTCGATCAGGCTGCCGGGCGTCAGCACACGCCGAAAGTGGCGTTCGTCGCGCCGCCGAGCACCTACACTGCGTCCAGTGGCAAGGCGGTGCAGGCCGATGAGATCGACCTGTTGGTGCGGGCCTTGTCGATGGGCAAGCTGCACCATGCCATGATGGGTACGGCTGCGGTGGCAATTGGCACTGCGGCGGCCATTCCGGGCACGCTGGTCAACCTCGCCGCTGGCGGTGGCGAGCGCAGCGCTGTGCGTTTCGGTCATCCTTCGGGCACCCTGCGGGTCGGAGCCGAGGCACGCCAGGTGAAGGGTGAGTGGACGGTAACCAAGGCAATCATGAGCCGTAGTGCTCGCGTGCTGATGGAGGGCTGGGTTCGCGTACCTGGCGACAGCTTCTAACGCACCACTGGCGCTCGGCTTTAGTTCGTTGGGGCCGCTTGGCGGCCCTTCGCGGGCCTGCCTGCTGCCACAGGGCAACCACAGCTTCTGGATGCTGTGGTCAACCCGTGGCAGCGGGTGAGCCGGCGAAGGGCTGCACAGCAACCCCGGCAATTCTGAAGGGAGCTGGATATGAGCGCCAACGTAGACCTCAATGACCGCCCGGACTACGACCGGGTGCTACAAACCCTGGCCGATTACGCCATCGGCTACCGGGTCGAATCCCTCGAGGCCCTGGACACCGCGCGCAACTGCCTGATGGACACCCTCGGTTGCGGCCTTCTCGCCTTGCGCTTCCCTGAGTGCACCAAGCTCCTTGGTCCTCAGGTGGAAGGCACGCTGGTCCCGAATGGTGCTCGCGTCCCCGGCACCTCCTATCGCCTCGACCCGGTCAAGGCTGCCTGGGACATTGGCTGCACGGTGCGCTGGCTGGACTACAACGACACCTGGCTGGCCGCCGAATGGGCTCATCCCTCGGACAACCTTGGCGGCATCCTGGCAGTGGCTGACCACCTGTCACAAAAACGGGTTGCCGCGGGTGAACAGCCGCTGCTGATGCGTGATGTGCTGGAGGCCATGGTCATGGCGCATGAGATCCAGGGCGTGCTGGCGCTGGAAAACGCCTTCAACCGCGTCGGCCTCGATCACGTGATTCTGGTGAAGGTCGCCTCGACCGCCGTGTGTGCCAGGCTGATGGGGGCCAATCGTGAGCAGATGCTCTCGGCCTTGTCCCACGCCTTCGTCGACGGCCAGGCCCTTCGAACCTATCGCCACGCGCCCAACGCCGGTTCGCGCAAGTCCTGGGCTGCGGGTGACGCCTCCAGCCGAGGTGTGCGCCTGGCCGACATCGCCTTGCGCGGGGAGATGGGCGTGCCGGGCGTGCTCACGGCGACGCAGTGGGGGTTCTACGATGTTTCGTTCAGCCACACCAACAAAGACCTGGCGCTCAAGCCCGCCGGGCAGCACGAGCTGCGCCTGCCCCAGGCGTTGGGCAGCTATGTGATGGAAAACGTGCTGTTCAAGGTCAGTTTCCCTGCCGAGTTCCACGCCCAGACCGCCTGTGAGGCGGCAGTGATTCTGCATCCACTTGTGCGTAACCGCCTGCATGAAGTCGACCGCATCGTCATCACCACCCAGGAGTCGGCGATCCGCATCATCTCCAAGAGCGGCCCGCTGGCCAATGCCGCCGACCGTGACCACTGTCTGCAGTACATGGTGGCCGTGCCGCTGATCTTTGGCCATTTGGTGGCCGAGCATTATGAGGACGCCTTCCATGCCAACCACCCCAGTATCGACCGCCTACGCGAGAAGATGGAGGTGGTGGAAGACCCGCGCTTCAGTCGCGAGTACCTGGAGCCGGACAAGCGTTCGATCGCCAACGCGCTGCAGGTGTTCTTCAAGGATGGCAGCAGCACCGAGCAAGTGGTGGTGGAATACCCGATCGGGCATCGTCGGCGGCGGGGGGAGGGGATACCGTTGCTGGAGGCCAAGTTCAGGGCCAACCTGGCGACCCGCTTTGCCCGGCAGCGGTGCCAGCAGGTTTTCGAACTGTGCAAGGACCAGCAGAAGCTGGAAGGCACGGCTGTGCACAGGTTCGTGGACTTGTTTGTGATATGAGGTGGCCTGTGCCGGCCGTTTCGCGGCTAAAGCCACTCCTACAAGGGCATGCGCAGGTCTCGAACACCGTGGGGGCCCTGTAAGAGCGGCTTTAGCCGCGAAGCGGTCGGCACAGGCCAAAACAACAAAGCCCCGGCATCGCTGCCGGGGCTTTGTTTACAACGTGTAACTCAGCTTACGCCTGAACCACCGGGATCTTGGCGTTGGCTGCCGCTTCGCGGAACTCGGCAATCTGGTCGAAGCTCAGGTAGCGGTAAACGTCGGCAGCCATGCTGTCGATGTCTTTCGCGTACTGCATGTACTCTTCGACGGTCGGCAGTTTGCCGATGATCGAAGCGACAGCGGCCAGCTCGGCCGATGCCAGGTACACGTTGGTCGCGTCGCCCAGACGGTTCGGGAAGTTACGGGTCGAGGTGGAGACCACGGTCGAACCGGTCTGCACACGTGCCTGGTTGCCCATGCACAGCGAGCAGCCTGGCATTTCCATGCGTGCACCGGCCTTGCCGTAGATGCCGTAGTAGCCTTCTTCGGTCAGCTGGTGAGCGTCCATCTTGGTTGGCGGAGCCAGCCACAGACGGGTCGGAATGCCACCCTTGACCTTCTCCAGCAGCTTGCCGGCAGCGCGGAAGTGACCGATGTTGGTCATGCACGAACCGATGAACACTTCGTCGATCTTCTCGCCTTGTACCGAGGACAGCAGGCGGGCATCGTCCGGGTCGTTCGGCGCGCAGAGCACAGGCTCTTTGACGTCGGCCAGGTCGATTTCGATGATTTCGGCGTATTCGGCATCGGCGTCGGCCGACAGCAGCTCAGGCTTGGCCAGCCAGGCTTCCATGGCCTGGGCACGGCGCTCCAGGGTGCGGGCATCGCCGTAGCCTTCGCCGATCATCCAGCGCAGCAGGGTGATGTTGGACTGCAGGTACTCGGCGATGGCCTTTTCCGGCAGCTTGATGGTGCAACCGGCAGCGGAACGCTCGGCCGAGGCGTCGGACAGCTCGAAGGCTTGCTCGACGGTCAGTTCGTCCAGGCCTTCGATTTCCAGGATGCGGCCGGAGAAGGCGTTTTTCTTGCCTTTCTTCTCGACGGTCAGCAGGCCCTTCTGGATGGCGTAGTAAGGGATGGCATGAACCAGGTCACGCAGGGTGATGCCTGGCTGCAGTTTGCCCTTGAAGCGCACCAGGATCGATTCTGGCATGTCCAGTGGCATGACGCCGGTGGCGGCAGCGAAGGCCACCAGGCCGGAACCGGCCGGGAACGAGATGCCGATCGGGAAGCGGGTGTGCGAGTCGCCACCGGTACCTACGGTGTCAGGCATCAGCATGCGGTTCAGCCAGCTGTGGATGATGCCGTCGCCCGGGCGCAGCGACACGCCGCCACGGGTGCGGATGAAGTCTGGCAGGGTGTGGTGGGTGGTGACGTCGATCGGCTTCGGATAGGCCGCGGTGTGGCAGAACGACTGCATGACCAGGTCAGCAGAGAAGCCCAGGCATGCCAGGTCTTTCAGCTCGTCGCGCGTCATCGGGCCCGTGGTGTCCTGGGAGCCGACGGTGGTCATTTTTGGCTCGCAGTAGGCGCCTGGGCGCACGCCCTGGCCTTCTGGCAGGCCACAGGCACGGCCGACCATTTTCTGCGCCAGGGTGAAGCCCTTGCCGGAATCGGCAGGCTGCTCTGGTTTCTTGAACAGGTCGGAAGCACCCAGGCCCAGCTCGGCGCGGGCTTTTTCGGTCAGGCCACGGCCGACGATCAGCGGGATACGGCCGCCAGCGCGGACTTCATCCAGCAGCACTTCGGTTTTCAGCTCGAAGTTGGTGACCAGCTCGTCGCTGTCGTGACGGCGTACTTCACCTTTGTATGGGTAAACGTCGATGACGTCGCCCATGCCCAGGTTGGTGCAGTCGAATTCGATCGGCAGGGCGCCGGCGTCTTCCATGGTGTTGTAGAAGATCGGGGCGATCTTGGTGCCGAAGCAGAAGCCACCGGCGCGCTTGTTCGGCACGTAAGGGATGTCGTCGCCGAAGAACCACAGTACCGAGTTGGTAGCGGATTTACGCGAGGAACCGGTACCGACCACGTCGCCGACATAGGCAACCGGGAAGCCCTTGGCCTTGACGGCTTCGATCTGGGCCAGCGGGCCGACCGAACCAGGCTGCTGCGGCTCGATGCCGTCGCGGGCCATTTTCAGCATGGCCAGGGCGTGCAGCGGAATGTCAGGGCGCGACCAGGCGTCCGGGGCAGGCGACAGGTCGTCGGTGTTGGTTTCGCCAGGCACCTTGAACACGGTCAGGGTGTACTTGTCGGCGATGGCCGGGCGCGAGGTGAACCACTCGCCGGCAGCCCAGGATTCCAGGACGGCCTTGGCGTGCGTGTTGCCGGCCTTGGCTTTTTCGGCCACGTCGTGGAAGGCATCGAACATCAGCAGGGTGTGCTTGAGCTGTTCGGCCGCGACGGCGCCCAGTTCGGCGTCATCCAGCAGTGCGACCAGCGTTTCGATGTTGTAGCCGCCCTGCATGGTGCCCAGCAGTTCGGTGGCGTGCTTGCGGTCGATCAGTGGCGACTTGGCTTCGCCCTTGGCGACGGCGGAGAGGAAAGCGGCCTTGACGTAGGCAGCTTCGTCGACCCCTGGCGGTACGCGGTTGGTGATCAGGTCTACGAGGAAGGCTTCTTCGCCGGCCGGCGGGTTTTTCAGCAGCTCGACCAGGCCTGCAGTTTGTTCGGCGTTCAGCGGCTGGGGAACGATACCCAGGGCGGCGCGCTCTTCGATGTGTTTGCGGTAGGCTTCAAGCACAGTTATTTCCCTCATCAGTGGTCCCTAAAGGGGGTCCGGGACGCTTATCCAGCATTCAATGCACCCATGCGCTGCCGCGGCTTTGTGGGCCGCCCAACCAGGGTCGCAAGGAATCCTTACAGAAGCTGCTTTCAAAGTTTTACGCCTGCAGAACGGGGACTGATGAGGGCTGGCGCGGGCATGCGAGGGATGCATGGCCCGGGCCAACGCCGTTCTACCGGATCAACTGTGCTCGTGACGCTTTGAAAACAGCTTCCAACGGACATTGTTGCCTTTGAAAAGGCCGGATGATTCTACGGTAAAAAAAGCCTGAAGGTAAGGCGGTGTTCATGACTTTAACGAGTGACCCTGGTTAGACAAAGGGCTAACATGGGCCTGTGTTCCATCGCCAAGCTGTTGTTTTTCATGTCCAACAAGTCCATCAAAACCCCTTGCGTCGGCCTGTGCTCCACGGTGTACGGAGACACGGTGTGCCGTGGCTGCAAGCGTTTTCACCACGAAGTGATCAACTGGAACGGCTACGACGACACGCAGAAGCGCGCCGTGTGGTTGCGCCTTGAGCAGCTGCTGGTGCAGGTGATGATGGCCAAGCTTGAGGTGTTCGACAAAGGCCTGCTGCGCCAGCAACTGGAGCAGCGCTCCATCCGCTTTGTCGAGCAGCAGTCGGCGTATTGCTGGGCTTACCAGCTGATTGCCCGCGGGGCGCGGATGATCCGTGATCTGGAGGCCTATGGCATGGCGTTGCTGCCGGAGTTCCGTGACTGGGAACTGCCCCAATTGCGCGATGCGATCGATCGCGAGTTCTTCCTGCTTTCAGAGGCGCACTACCAGCGCTACATCGCCCCCAGCTTCCTGCGCGATGCCATGGGCAGCGCGCAGGGCCAGTGAGCCGGGCGAATCAGTCGCCGGTGTATTCGCAACCGCTGGTGCAGGTTTCGTGGATGCGCACCTTGGACAGCTCCGGCATCAGCGGCTTGACCTGGTCCCAGATCCACTTGGCGATCACTTCGCTGGTGGGGTTTTCCAGGCCGGGGATGTCGTTCAGGTAGTTGTGGTCCAGCTGATCATAGATCGGCTTGAAGATCGCCTTGACCTCGGCGAAGTCGCGGATCCAGCCCGTGTGCGGGTCGAGCGGGCCGGTCAGGTGCAGGCCGACCTTGAACGAGTGGCCATGCAAACGGCCGCATTTGTGCCCTTCAGGGACGTGGGGCAGGCGGTGGGCCGATTCGAATGTGAATTCCTTGAAAATTTCCACGCTGTCATAACTCTGTGTGAATCAATAATGCGCGCAGTCTACCAGCATGGCCGCTACAAGGCTTGCAGGCGTTCATGCAGCCGCCCGGTGGCGGTCAGTTCCAGCAGTTCATCACCCAGGCGCTGGCTTTCGGCAATGGCCTTGTACCAATAGCGCTTGCGCCCTGGCGCATCGCCCATGAAGCGCTTGAAGTCGTTGCGGTCGGGCAGTTTGCCGTAGGGCAGGGCGGCCAGGTATTGCGGCGAAGGCGTCATCAGCAGCACGTTTTGCAGGCGGGTGGCATCGCCCTTGCGCCAGGGCAGGGCCTTGTCGAACCAGCCGGGTACGACCTTGTCGGTGAAGTGCGGGTACAGCACCAGGTCGTCGCCGCGGTAGGGCAGGTCGAGGTGATAGTCGAGCAGGCCGCCGTCGCGGTAGGTGCCGGCGCCGGCACCGGGGATGTCTTTCACGCCCTGCATGACCATCGGTATCGACCCGGAAGCAAGCAGGGCGTGGCGCAGGTTGGTCAAGTCCAGCGGCAGGTAGCGTGAGGGGAAGTCGGTCAGCGTGTCGAGCGGCGGCGCGGCGCGCCCATCGTGCAGAATGATGCGCTCGAAGTGGCGGGCCAGGCGCGAACGGCCCAGGAGGTTACTGGCAACCACCGAGCCCAGCCCCAGGCCCAGGCGGCCGCGATGGTCGTGCGCGAGCTGGCCATGGCTTTTCACCACCAGAATGTTCAGGCGGTAGTGTGGGTTGGCCAGCAGCTGGCCGTCGCGGCCTTCCAGCAGGTCATCGAGCATGCGTTGGCAGCTGCGGCTGATTTCGGCCGGGGTGACGCCCTTGGCGAAATCCTGCTCGGTGTATAGCTCGCCCAGGCGACGGATGCCGGCGACCGGGTCGTCGAGGCAGGCGCTGGCAAAGCGCCAGGCACCGATCGAAGCACCGATCAGGGCACGTTGACGGGGTGCCGAGGGTAGCCACTCGCCGAACAGCGCCAGGTCAAGGCCCTGGATGCCCAGCGGCTTCGGCCCACCCGCCGCGCCCGGCAATACCCCGACATCGGCCGCCTGCAGGCCGCGCTCGCGGATGTGTCGCAAGGCACGCTGGCCGGCCTTGAAGGTGAGGGCGGGGTATTTGATGTGGATGGCGCTCATGGCGGGTCACTTGGGCGAAAAGCAGCCGTTACAGATAACACACCTGTAGGTGCCTGTATTGGCCCTTTCGCAGCACAAGGCCGCACCTTGCACGGGGCCGAGTCGGGTTGGCGGCGTAACTGCGCTATCATGCTGCCAGCTGTTTTCAGGTTGAATTAAGGACCGCTGGTTAATCTTAACCCCGTAGACAACTTGCACAGTTCTCAGGAGAGAAGAACGATGAAAACCATGACTGCCCTGATCACCGCCGCTGCCCTCGCCCTGGGCGCCAATGCCGCCTTCGCCAAGGACGTTCAGCCTGACGAAGTGGTCAAACTGGTCAACGCCAAGACCATCAAGTCGCTGGACGAGCTCAAGGCCGCTGCCGTGGCCAAGCACCCAGGCGCCACCGTCACTGACTCGGAGCTTGAAGACGAGTACGGCCGCTACATCTACAAGGTCGAACTGCGTGATACGCAGAACGTCGAATGGGACGTCGACATGGATGCCAAGACCGGTGAGGTACTCAAGGACGCACGAGACAACTGATGATCCATGTATCCCGGACGGCACGTTACCTGGCGCTCTCGCTGCTTGCCGTCTGCTCCTTGGCTGTTGCCCGCGACCTGGACCAGGATGAAGCCCTGAAGCTCCGTCAGAAGGGCATCATCCTGCCGCTCGAGCAACTGCTCGAGACCGCCCTGGGGCGTCACCCCGGGGCGCGTCTGCTGGAAGCCGAGCTGGAAGAAGACGATGATCGCTACGAATATGAAGTCGAGTTGCTGACGACTGAAGGTGTGGTACGCGAGATCAAGCTCGATGCCAGCACCGGCGCCCTGCTCAAAGACGAGGAAGATGACTGAATGCGCCTGTTGCTTGTCGAGGACAACGTACCGTTGGCCGATGAACTGACCGCCGGCCTGCAGCGCCAGGGCTATGCCGTGGACTGGCTGGCTGATGGCCGTGACGCGGTTTACCAGGGGCAAAGCGAGCCTTACGACCTGATCATCCTGGACCTCGGCCTGCCTGGCTTGCCTGGCCTGGACGTGCTGGCCCAGTGGCGCGCCGCTGGCCTGGCCACACCGGTATTGATCCTCACCGCCCGCGGCTCCTGGGCCGAGCGCATCGAAGGGCTGAAGGCCGGGGCTGACGATTACCTGAGCAAGCCCTTCCACCCCGAAGAGCTGCAACTGCGCATCCAGGCGTTGCTGCGCCGTGCCCGTGGCCTGGCCAATCAGCCGAAGCTGGAAGCGGCCGGTCTGCACCTTGACGAAAGCCGTCAGTGCGTGAGCCGCGAGGGTGTGGACGTGCAACTGACTGCCGCCGAGTTCCGCCTGCTGCGCTACTTCATGCTGCACCCGCAGCAGATCCTGTCCAAAAGCCACCTGGCCGAGCACCTCTACGACGGTGAAACCGAGCGCGACTCGAACGTGCTGGAGGTCCACGTCAACCATTTGCGCCGCAAGCTGGGCCGCAGTGTGATCGAAACCCGTCGCGGGCAAGGCTACATCTATGCCGGGAGCGGCGAGTGAAGTCGATCCAGGCGCGCCTGAGCCTGGGCCTGGTGGCGGTATTGGTGGTGGTCGGCGTGGTGCTGGCGCAACTGACCTTGTGGCTGTTCGAGGCCGGCCTGCAACGTTATCTGGAAAACGGCCTGCGCAACGAAAGCGAGAACCTTCTGGTGGCATTGGTGCGCGGGCCTTCCGGCCTGCAGCTGGATGAGCGGCGCATCTCGGCTGCCTATCAGCGGCCGTTTTCCGGTTACTACTTCCGCATAGATTTCGACCAGGGTACCTGGAGGTCTCGTTCGCTGTGGGACCTGGACATGCCCAAGCCCGCAGCGCCCGGGCTTTCCGATAGCCATGAACTCGGCCCGGAAGGCCAGCAACTGCTGGCCCTGCGTGCCGACTACCGGCGCCTGGGCCAGGACATTTCGATCAGTGTGGCTCAGGACTATTCGCCGGTGCGCGAAGGTTTTCGGCGCTTGCAGCAGATCGGCCTGGGCATGGGCCTGGTGGCGCTGATCCTGATTCTGGTGCTGCAGCGCATCACGGTTACCCGCTCGCTGCGGCCGCTGGAGCGGGCGCGCCAGCAGATCGCCCAACTGCAGCAGGGGCAGCGCTCGCAGCTGGATGCCGAGGTGCCCAGCGAGTTGGTACCGCTGGTGGGGCAGATCAACCATTTGCTTAGCCATACCGAAGACAGCCTGCGCCGTTCACGCAATGCCCTCGGTAACCTCGGCCATGCGCTGAAGACGCCGCTGGCGGTGCTGCTGAGCCTGGCCTCCAGTGAACGCTTGCAGGGTCTGCCGGAGGTACGGGCGCAAATGCGTGAGCAGTTGCAGCAGATTCAGGAACGCCTGGCGCGCGAGCTGAACCGTGCGCGCCTGGCAGGGGATGCGCTGCCGGGCGCGCAGTTCGATTGTGATGCCGAACTGCCGGGGTTGCTCGGCACCTTGGACATGATTCATGGCGAGGGCCTGCTGCTGGCAAGTGATGTGTCGCCCGGGGTGTTGTTGCCATGGGACCGCGAGGACGTTCTGGAACTGTTGGGTAATCTGCTGGACAACGCCTGCAAGTGGGCAGACAGCGAAGTGCGCCTGGGTATCGCGCCGAACGCCGAGGGCTACCGGCTGTGGGTTGATGACGACGGCCCGGGTATTGCGCAAGACCAGCGGCAGCAGGTGCTGGAGCGTGGTTCGCGGCTGGACGAACAGGTGGCTGGGCATGGGCTGGGGTTGGGCATCGTGCGCGATATCGTTGATGCCTGGGGCGGGCGCCTGGCCTTGCTGGAGAGCCCGCTGGGCGGCCTGCGGGTGAGCATCGACCTGCCGCGCAAGGCTCGTTAATGCCGGGGCCGCTGTGCGGCCCATCGCGACACAAGGCCGCTCCCACAGGTGTACGCAATCCCCTGTGGGGCCTTGTGTCGCGAAAGGGCGCGCAGTGCCCCTTTGGCCCTATCAGTACTGCAAAAAAATTGCAGTACAGCCGCAGTTTTTTGAATTAGCCCAAATTCCCCCCACCCGGCAAAATCCTCCCCACGAAACCCTGCGGTTTCCATCTCTCCACGGACGGAGCCCCTTGTGGTATTGCATGCGCAATACGAGGCCCAGGCCAACTCGGCTGGGCTTTCTTTTTAAACAGAAAAACCAAAGATCCCGATTGCCCAAATGTCTGCCTCGCGTTCCGAAAGTCGTCTGCAGCGGCTGTTGCCGGCCCCTCTCAACATCCCCCCAAAAGAATGGTTGCGTGCCGGTATCGGTGCGCTGCTTGGCCTTTTCCTCGCGGGCTGGCTGACCAGCATGGTCTATGGCCCCAGCATCGCCCTGCACTTGCTCGGCCCGCTGGCAGCCTCGGCGGTACTGGTGTTTGCGGTGCATTCCGGCCCCTTGGCCCAACCTTGGCCGGTGTTGGGCAGCTACGCCCTGGCGGGTGCAGTGGGGCTGGCCATGCGTGAAGGCTTCGGCGCCGAGCTGTGGGTGGCCGCTGCGGCGCTCGGCATCTCGATCCTGGTCATGTGCCTGTTGCGCTGCCTGCACCCGCCGGGTGGCGGTGTGGCAGTGAGCGCGGTGCTGGCCGACCCGGGGTTGACCGCCATGGGCGATCACCTGCTGGAGCCGGTGCTGCTCAATGCGCTGATCCTGGTGACAGTGGCAATCGCCTACAACCGTTTGACGGGGGTGCGCTACCCGAAAGGCACGGTGCCACGCAAAGACCTGCACCACACCCATGACCCGCTGCCCAGCGAGCGGGTCGGCATCCGCAGTGAAGACCTGGACCAGGCCCTGGAAGAGCTGGGCGAGTTCGTCGATGTCACCCGTGACGAGCTGGAGCGCATCATCCTCGCCACCGAGCAGCACGCCCTGCAGCGCAGCCTTGGCGGTATCACCGCGGCCTCGGTGATGTCCCGCGATGTGCAGTTCGTCACGCCTGATACCACGCTGGAGCAGGCCTGGAAAATGCTCGCCAGCCATCACCTGAAAACCCTGCCAGTCCTGCAGCACGGCAAGCTTGTAGGCATCGTCAGCCTCAGCGACCTGGTTGGCCCGGCGATGCAGCGTGGGCGTTTCAGCTGGCGCGGTCTGTTCGGCCGCCAGGCGGTGCGCATGGCGCAAGTGATGAGCAGGCGGGTTGTCAGTGTCAGCAGCCAGCACCCGTTGGAACGCCTGCTGCCCTTGTTGTGCGAACAAGGCCTGCACTGCTTGCCGGTGCTTGATGCCGACACGCTGGTGGGGGTGATCACCCAGACCGACCTGATCGCCGGCCTCAAGCGTCAGTTGCTCAGCAAGACCGAGGCTTCAGATAACCGGGTCCCAGCGTTGTGACCAGTCGCTGGCGCCGGCAGCTACCAGCCGACGCAGGATCGCGAAGGCCTGTTGCAAGGCTTCGCTGTCACGTTTACGCGGGTACACCAGAAAGGTCGGGTAGGTGAACTCCGGTGCCTGCGGTACCCGCTCGAACACGCCGCTGTCCAGATAGGCCTGCACCACCCGCGTGCGGAAGTAGCCACTGCCACCTTGGTCGAGTATGAACTGCAGGGCCAGCGGGCCAAGGTTGAAACTTAGCGCCGGGCGTGCGCAGTCGGGCAGGGCCGCATCATGCTGGCGGCGGAAGGCCTCGCCCCAGTCGATGTAGATGTACGGCTCGGGCCGCTCGACCCGGCGCACGCGAATCAGCTTCTCTTCCATCAACTGCTCCACCTGCAGGCCTGGACCGTAGGTCGGCTGGTAGACCAGCGCGGCGTCCAGCAAGCCCATCTCGACCTTGCGCAGCAGCGACTCTCCATCGCTCACCTCGCTGCGGATGGCATGGCTGGGCAATTCACGGTGCAGGGCACTTACCCAGTCGAGCATCATCGGGTTGCCCAGGCTCACCTCACCGCCCACATGCAGCACCTGCTGGCAACCTTCAGGCAACGGCAGGTCGCGGCGCGCGGCTTCCCAGGTTTGCACCAACTGGTTGGCATAACTGACGAACGCTTCGCCATCGCTGGTCAGGCTGGCGCCGCTGCGGCTACGCACGAACAACTGGCAACCCAGTTGCTGTTCCAGGCGCTGCACGCGCGCGGTGATCGCGGTTTGTGACACGAACAGGCGTTCGGCCGCGGCGACCAGGCTGCCGCAACGCACTATTTCCAGGAAGGTACGGGCCTGATCGATGTCCATGGGCTGCTCGGTGTTTGAAGGGGTTGCCTATTCTAGAGGCTTTGCACCGTTATGGGGCGCTATTGCGTTGTCTGCAAATTTGCAGGTCGGTTGTGACTTTAGTCCCATGGCGGCGCGGGTATAGCGGTCCATACTCAAGTTTCGCCCTTCAATAACAACAAGTACCGGGTTTCTAACGACATGAGCTACCAGCACAGCTACGCCCATTCCATTTCCGACCCTGCCGCGTTCTGGGCGGAACAGGCCGCACACCTGGCCTGGCACCGCAAGCCTGCCTTGACCCTGCAAGACAACGCCGACGGTACCCACCGCTGGTTCGCTGACGGCCGCCTCAACAGCTGTTACCTGGCCCTCGATCACCAGATCGAGCAGGGCCGGGGCGAGCAGTTGGCGCTGATCTACGATTCGCCCGTAACCGGCGTGCAGCAGACCTACACCTACAACCAGTTGCGCGACGAGGTAGCACGCCTGGCCGGTTTGCTGCGCCAGCTGGGGGTGAACAAGGGCGATGGCGTGATCATCTACATGCCCATGGTGCCGCAAGCAGCCATGGCGATGCTGGCCTGCGCGCGGATCGGCGCGGTGCATTCGGTCGTGTTCGGTGGCTTTGCCGCCAACGAGTTGGCCCTGCGCATCGATGACGCCCGGCCCACCTTGTTGCTGACGGCATCGTGCGGGCTGGAGTTCGACCGGGTCATTGCCTACAAACCGCTGGTTGACCGTGCCCTGCAACTGGCCCGGCACCAGCCGCGCAATGTGCTGGTGCTGCAGCGGCCACAGGCGCACGCTGAACTGCTGCCAGGCCGCGACCTGGACTGGCAGGCGGCCTTGGCCGGCGCCGAGCCGGTGGCGCCCGTCGAGCTGGATGCCGGCGACCCGCTGTACATCATTTATGGATACCTGCTAACAGTTAGAAGTGATAGAGCCCCTGGAAATGCTTGCTCCTCCGCTTCCTAACAGTTTTTCGGGGTAGGTAACGATCCTGACGAACGGGCCCCTGTGTTAGCTCCCTCCCGCTCCTGTTAGCCTCCACCCATCCAGTGTTCGCTGTGTCTCCGTCCCCCAGAGCCAGTCAGCCTTTTCAGGCGTTCACGTCCGTTATGGAAGCGGCTACCTAAAGGATCATTAATTGATAACTTGTGCGCTTGTTTAACTTAAGTGGAATTAATTGTGGGTGGTTAAATCTGATCTTTCGATCAAGCTTACTTTGCTTTTATTGTGTGTATACTAGTTCTATTGATTTATCTTAATATTGAAGGGGTTATGAAGTGGTTTTATATAGTTTTAGGGCGGAGTGTATAGGCGATGTATGCAATTATTTGGGGCTGGTCGGTGGCCGGGTCAGGATTAAGGAGTGTAAGATTCAACAGGATTCGATGTTTCCGGATATCGAAGTGAGCCTGGACGTTGACGCGGATATATTACAGCTACGAGGCCTGGCTCGCAGAATCGAGGACGGCCATGTGATCGTAGATTCCATCAGGGTGCACCGAGGAAAAACCGTGAGATTGAAATAATGAATTTCTGCTATGGGAGGGTGATAGTGCAGGCTGCTGAAATTCTGATATCAACGATTTGAATTTTTTGATGCGGCGCGCTCGGGGCTTCACTCGTAATTAAATGGCAATTTGCTAGGTAGCTATTTCGCAGCTGGTGAGCACAGTCGCGATACACATTCACGTACTTTCTAAGAATGATTACTCAGATTGTGGATGCTTAATCCGTATTTCCTTCGGACAGGCTTGGTCTGGTGTGGGTAAGCACGGATGCAGAGTCTGATGTCCATAGCTTTAAATACTTGTGATCATCCTCAATCATCCCCAGCAGACTTTGTGATGTTAGCTGGTCGTATTGCTCATATGTGAGTGCGAGCAGCGACACGGGATGGACGTTCAGCGCCCGCGCGATTGAATCAATCTTGCCCAGCGTCGGTAGCTTGAGCCCGCGCTCAAGGTCGCTCAAGTAGGTGCGCCCGCTTACCCGCTGGGATAGTTCGAGGATGGAGAGGTTGTGCCGCAGCCTCACCTGATTGAGGGCAAGCCCAAACGCTTTGGCTAAGCGTTCCTCATCGGGTGTCATCGTAAGCCCTTGCGCTCAAAAGCCTGCATGGAGCCTGATCGCATAAATCTTGACGACGGCCAATTGGCTGTTTCTTAATTTGCATATCGATGACAATCTGTTAGCCTAGAAAAACGACCTCTGTTGATGCATCGCGGAAGTGGCTAAACGTCACGCCTCCGCTGCGCACAGCTGTGCTTGAGGTTAGCCATATAATTAGATGAATAGTAGGCGTGTCAATATCATTTACCTCTCGCGACGAGGTGGTAGGAGGCTGCATGGATTTTGATGTGGAGCATGAATTGATTGCTCGTTTTTATCCTCAGTTTGGTTTCAAGGGCGAGCCATCTGACAATGCGACTTGGGGAATAAATTGCGGAAACGGCTGGAGCGCCATGATTCGCTCCATGTGCATTGCACTGGAGTATCGGGAGAAACTAACAGGTCAAAGGGTAGCTTTCACTTCCATAAAGCAGAAGATGGGTATTTTGCAATGCACGTTTGCCGGGTCTGATGAGTTCACCCGAGGCCTTGCGGAACTTGCGCATTGGATGTCTTACGTAACGTGCGAGATCTGTGGAAACAAAGGAAATATCGCTCGCGGTAATCAAGGATGGGTCAGGGTGCTCTGTCCGTCATGCCGAACGGCTAATCCTGGTTAAAAGACGTTGCCGGAATCAGTAACTAAAGCGGAGATTTCTATCATGTTTTTTACACATCCCGCCCTTGAGCGATCGTCAGCAGAGGGAGCAGCACATGCTTGGACGTTCGTGACCAGAACCTGCCTCCGGGAATGGTTCTATATCACTCATATTGTAGATGGCGAGGAAACCATCCCTCCTGAATTGAGGATGGTTCAAATTGACGATGGGTATGTGTTTCAGCGCTTCATCAATGCCGTTTGGAAGAACCGGAGCATTGGTGAAATCTATCTAATGAGCCCTGCTTGGACGTCTGACGGAAGCCGAATTCTGACATGGCGATGCGAATTGCTCTTGGAGATGAAACGCTTTTCTCAAAGGGCTGAGGGTCGGCCACGTTATGCATATCAGACAGAGTTTGGCGCTCGTTCCTCCGAGCCTTGGGATGGGCAATGGGATAGCGGTGAAGGCGAGTTGGTGTATCAGCATCCTGACATCGAGGGGAAGTCGCGGCAGATCCCACGGCGTAAAGCGAATGCCGATATTCACCATGCTAAGCAAGCGATCAACTGGGCTTGTGAACTATTCCTCGGTGACCTAAGGGCTGCTGCCCAGTGGCTTCACAGCCCTTTGGCTGAGTTGGGTAATCGCGCTCCGTGTGACATGGCGAGCGTGGAAGATAACCGACTGCTCGAAGGTGTCGTAAGCAAAATTGAGAAGTCAATGAGTAAAAATGGTGGACTCCATGTTTGAATGTCCAAATCTCTTGATGCCCAACCATCCTGACCTAGTGCAAAGGGTCAGAGAGTATCTGAACAGGTTCGACCCCCCACATAAAATTGTATACCTCAGATCTTTGGTATCAAGTCCAAGGTTGTCGGACCACTTCGTGCGCAACCTCGATTCCAGCGGCTTAGTTCTTGTGGCGGATAGCTTCCTTGCAGAGCACACAATGCTAGGGGATCACAGGCAGCGCAGCTACGGGGTATCGCTAGAGGCTTGGGGTGGAATGAAGGAGAGTGTTGAAATCGTCAAGGATTTTCACTTCACGGACATCACTGTTAGCAGGGTGCAGGTCTGGCCTTTCGACCCTTCTTCGCTGGGTCTGGATGCGATGAAAATCGCGGTGGCGATCTCCATTACAGATCTAGAGATGATCTATGAATCACGAATCTTTGGTGCAGTGAATGATCTGCTGACTGAATACAGGATTGACGCCGATCCTGATGCTTTGTGATCAAGCACTGATCGTCAATACCGCGGGGCGCGGAAAGACCCAGGTGGGAGTGGGGGAGTGATTAATGCAGACTGCCGCAGTGACCGCCCATTGAGCGTTGGTAGTACTCAGAAACGGCCTGGAAAAGCACTTCAGCCTCAATCTTGTACTGCTCAATGAGCTTTGCCGGGGCGCCTGCTTCCACCGCCTCGTGGTAGATCCTCAGTGCATCCAAAGCCTGCTTCATCAGCGGCTCATCGGAGGGCAGCGGGGGAACGAACATTTTCATCGCTTAGTCTCAGGTGGGTAAGCCGAGCTGAGCGCTGACCTCAGAGTCGGTGATGCGCTCGGCCTCAGAAGTGAATCCCATCTTCCAGGACGCCCGCATGCCCTCTCACCTGTTGGTGGTTTGGGGAGCGTACCTGCATAAGGTCAGGGGCTAGTGATGATATGCCGAGCTGCTCAACAAGGTAGGAGGGAGCAGCATTACTCCGCAGAGTATATAAGTGTCCCTTCATTCTAGCGGTTAGATTTAGATGAGCGGCGAGGGGTAGGTCGATTTCGCGGGTCTTGGTGGCGTCCATTGAGGGCCATATTGTGTTTTGATATCAATACGCTATATTGGTAAGGGGAAATTACAGGATATATCTATGGATCTTTACGGTGTCAAGCCATTATTGGAGCGAGCGAAGGAGTTACTGGGGAGAGATGATGAGTATCTCCTGCGATACGCATGTCTTGAGCTTCGCTTTTGTTTTGAGCTAATCGCATATAGGCAGCTGCAACAGTATGGGGATAAGATCCCTGGTTCCATAGTAGGGCAGTGGAAGCCTGACCAAATCATCAGACTGCTTGCTTCTTTCGATCCCTCAAGCGAGCAGAGCGGCACCTTAAGTATCGGGTTGCAAAACTCGCCTGATGAAATCCCTACAGCTTGGACAACCGTCGGTGAGTCCAAATCTATTCCGTGGCGGATCTTTAGGCGGCATTATCAATCATTAGGGTCTTATCTGCATGCCCCAATGCCTAAAAAGCAGGGTGGTAAAGCCAAAGCGATAAATAAAGACAAGCTTAGGACCATGGTGGCAGATATCGAAGATGTGATGTCCGCCACCGTCATACTGGCAATTCATCGTACTATCAATGCCACTTGCGATTGTGGTCACGTGATCTTCATAGGTGAGAAGGAATACGAAGATGGAGAGTTGGCGCGATGCTCAAACAAAATGTGTGGTCGCTATTGGCACAAAGTTACTGAGGTCGATGGCAGCCAAGTCCTGAAGCCAGCAACAACCATTCTCTTCAAATGCGAGTGCGATGCAATCATGTCTGTGCCTGTTGAGGATGTATGGAAGCGGTTCTCGTGCAGAAACTGCGTGAGTACATATCGAGTAAATCTGGGGTACTCTTCGGTTATGAAAATGAATTAAGTGACGACTGTGCCCGCTCGAACGGCCGAATTTATTGATCTCGACGGTTGCTCAGTGATAGGCGGACGGATATTTGGCTGCCGCTGCTACGCCCTCCTGGGCAGCCCTGAATGACCAAGAATTTTGATGTCCGACTTACGCTGCCGGGCTGCTCATGAGGTCAGGCAGAGCTTTCTGTGCACCTTCGTGGGCAGGGTTACATTTATACCCTTCATGCTACAGGCCCCGTGTGCCGGGCTCTATGGGATTTTATAGACGATTATAAAGTGATTATAGATCGCTCTGGGGCTGGATCTGCCCGGGGACCGCGACGGCCTTCCGGCCTAAGAAGACCCGTCCCGGTTTTGATAACCACAGAGTATCCAGGGCGTAGGGCTATTTCAGATCTGCTGGTGACCTGCGACGGGACTGCGAAGTGTAGACGGAGATATTGTTGCCCGCAAATATTTCTCCCGACAAATATGCATAGGCCGCTAACTAACCAGCCAGCTTCAACAACTGCTGCCGGTAATAAAAAGCAGCAACCAGCCAGCCACGGATCATAGGCACTCTACTGGTTCGTCAGTACTGTGTTGCAATAGCATGTCGTTATTTTCCGGCTCAACATATAGTGTAACTGTCGCGAGATCAATTAAAATAAGATAAAGTATGGTTAGTGGGGTGCTGGCCATGCAGCATCAAGTCACTTACGTCTGCTTTTGGTTGCTCATCAGGAGAGGAAATGAAGGTTCCAGAAATTCTCTATAAATACACAACTGCTGACACGGCAAAAATAGTATTAGAGTCCGGGCGTTTGAGGTGGCAAAGTCCTTGCCAGTTTAATGATGTAGGCGAACTTCAGCGGATGCCCATGTTATCTCCTGACTTCGAAGAGTCCAGGCCGATTTACCTTAAGCAGCTCGTTGATATAGCGTATTCAGATTTGAATGTCGACCTGTCTATTTATTCTCAGTGGACACAAGAAATTATTGGGTCGCTGAAAAAGTTGAAACTGCAAGGCGTATCTCCAGAAAGTGCTCTAAGGAAAATCGAATCAGTTGCTCCCCAAGGTACGCAAAGCTTGGAGAGCACTTTCAGGAAGAGTACAGAGCTGAATAACGATGGAAGCCTTCGCTGCTTCTGCCTGACTGAAAATGATTATAATGAATTGATGTGGGCGCATTACGGTGACAGTTATAAAGGTTGCATGTTGGGGTTTCAGCATGTTAACGAGCTGTCAACTCCATTCGCGGCGGCCGAGAAGGTACTATACACCGATGAAGTCCCAGTCATTGGTAGTGCTGTAGATTTCTACTTGTATGGACCCAGTTCAAAACAAAATAAAGATACGCGGCTGGCTATTTACTATACGAAGGCAAAGGTTTGGGAGTACGAAAAAGAGTGGCGTGTGATTTACAAGGTAAGCCCTATTAAAGGTGCTCTGTTTACGGATTATAAATTTTATGCCCAGGAATTGGAGTCGATTACGTTTGGTTTAAGAATTAGTCAAGAAGCCAGAGATAGTATTTTAGATCTAATATCCTCACAATATCCTCATTGCAAAATTTATTACTTAAGAAGGGCTGGCGGTGTAATTCAACGTGTGAAGTATGAGGGCTAAACAACCCTTAAGTAGTAGCGTCTTTCATGAGGGCTAACAGGAGTGTCCTTTAAATAATTTTACTTTCAGCACTATCAAGGCGGCATGAATGGTAATCCTATAAAGGGATATCGCGATTTCTATAGAGCAGGTGCAGGTAAGCCTCTGTCAATAATCATAGTGGTGAAAATATGATAGTTAGCGTTGTCTGCTTCTGGCCGATAGGCAATGCTCCGGGACGACAGCTTTGGGTCTATAGCTGCCGGTCGTAAATGACAGCTTTCGACCCACAGCAGACACATTAACTCAACTCTAGCTCAGGCCCCTCCCCCCTTGCTGTCTTTTCTTGGAACCCTGGCCCCTTCTGTCTAACAGGCCTGGTGTTGAAGGAAGGAGTGAGATAGGGAAGGCTTGTCGCACGCACATCTGTTGTGGGGAGTTTGTGTAGGTCAGCGAAACAGATTTGCAGGGTGCATGAAATCATCACGCTGGTCTTGACGCTTCTACATATCCGGCTCATTTGGGAAGCCAGTTGGGATGCGACTTACGCCAAGACGCGCTGATGCACAACACGCATCGAACGGGGTAAACTAGAGACGTCAAGTTATTTGAGAATATTAGCGATGCGGTATCTCACAACCAAAGGATTGTTTGCCCGTGCTTTAGGAGAAGGTCGATATGTCTTGGAGGACGTATTCGGTGTATGCACCATGCCTTTCTTTGCCGTAGATATAGCTGAGGTATCAAAAATTGTAAACTCCATAGCGCGCGTGAGCATTATATGCAGTGAAGACGATTTAAACTCAATGGCTTCGCCAAAATTCGTTAATTGGTTTCAGCTAGAGAAATATTATGTTGCCGGAATTTCAGATCACTACAGATACTGGCAGGTAGGTAGAAACCTTGTAGCGACCTATGACAAGTTTTCAGCTATGCTCCCTATTGCTTATTTCGAGTCAGGCTTTGGCAGCGGAAGCAAGGACTCTCTTGAGTACATAGACAAAAAAATCTCCACTACTGCAAAGAACCTCCTAACTCCGTACACACAAAACTGTATAGCCATTAGGCTTTCACATACACAAATTCAGCGTATGTGTAGTGACCTAATGTCACTTCTGCATCGTTCGACGCGTTCGCTTTTAGACTTCCTGACAACTCAGAGAAAAACCATCGCTGAAGAAAGCTGGAGTCGTGAGCATATGAAGGTGCGAGAAATAGTTCATTCGGGACCAAAGTCATATCACGCGGCAAGCCTCGCTACAATGTGTGTAATCTCACTATGCACATCCCTTGACATTCTGAGCAAACTCATACACTGCCTAAATAACAGCCCTCGTCCGATAGAAAAATTCAGATCAAATCAAGGAAAACATTTTTCTGATCTATTCAAACTAAAAGGTAATACGCTTCCGCAAGTCCTTATTGATGGAATTCTTGAAAAATGGAAATGTTTGCCAGGCGCATTGTCATTAATTCAATTCCGCCACGATCTAGTCCACAGTACTGCTGCCCTGGAGCTTGAAAAAATTTATGTTGGCTGTCAGACAGGAGAGATAAATGACTTACCGCTGCACTACTGCTTCGTACCCTGGCGCGATTGCAATACACAGGGTCAGCCGATGCGCTACCTTGGCCGCGAATATTTCACTTCGGAAGGGACCGACTTAGAGTCACAGCTTTTGTGCTGGACAAAAAGTGTAGTTTCCCTCCATCTCTACGCCGGAGAGCAGATGCTTAATTTTCTGATAGCGCAGACAAAAGACGACATTGATGTTAATTTAGTGAATACTCTGAATGATCGCGAGCTATGAAATAATGGGAGTAAATCAACACGGGCCATCTTTAAGGCCGTGATCCGTCGCAAGGTACAATGCCTGCGCCAAAAGGAAAATAAGCGCCAAAGTGCACTTTCGTTAAATTCAGGCTTGTGGCATTACCTATGGCAAAAATCAGCAAGAAAAAAGTTAGCCGCGCGTATGAGCGGATGACTCAAGGAAGCCTTATCCAATCACCGAGGCGGCTTCTTTTTACTCACAGCGATAGCACTATTGCTGAAAGAGGATTTTATTACGCAGACACAGTGTGGGGCTGGGGTGGCACCGGAATTTTAATAAAATTTGAGGAAAAATTTTTTATCCTCACTGCTCAACATGTAATCAGTGAGCATGTACCGGACCAAATCTTTCAAAATGAGTCCCCTTTCTTTTCCCATGTATTCAGTAAAAAATTCAGTTCATCAATAGAAGAGTTTTCATTCCCTATACGGGGTTGGAAAATCGGGCAACTAATAACTAACGATTCACCAACCATCGATAACGACGACATTGTACTGATCGAGCTAGGGGATTTGTTTCTTTACCCAGATCGCTTTATTGATCTAGACGCGCCCCACTCTCCGCAGGGGTTGCCATTGAAATCAATTTTTGAAGGTATGTATCTCATCGTTTCTGGATTCCCTGCCCAGAGAAATGACATTAATTATCACTACGAAAATGATGCTCCGTTTGTACATACAGTAAATCTCTCCAAAGATATCTTGCCAGGGAAATGCGTATTCGAAAACGGGTTCCCAGTCGTGAAGCTGAATAAAAATTCAACACACGATGAGTTAAACGGTATGAGTGGTGGCATTGTCACAAACCTTCAGCCAAAAACGAATCAAACCGAATGGGTTGGACTGATTCAAAAGGCTGGAAATGGGTATGTGCATTTTTATCCAGCTGCTTGGATTATTCCTGCTATCAGGCGATTTAAGGAATGCGAGTCTTACATTATAGATCCGGCAGCTGCGTTTTCAGATCCTCATTTGCAGGGGACGCCTGAGGTAATTGCCGAGCGTAGGAAATTTTACAAAGATATCCAACGGCTCACAGAAAAGCACCGCGGTTCAATTTCAGAGGACGAGCTTGAAAGACTAAAGCGGTATTTGCCCCATAGCTAGCATTTCTGGAAATTTTGAAGAGAGTGTGCAAATCCCACGGCCAAACATTTCTACGACATGACTCGACGAGTAGAATCAGTGGCCGCTTCTGGTCGTCAGCCGATCTCGGCCAACGGCGGCTATGGTCGGTAGAGCACAGTCGCGACCGTCTGCTTTCGCCCCAGGCTGTGTGAAAATGGCTTTCACCCAGCCTTTGACTATACGAGCGTATTGCCGAGTGGATAGGTGGTCAGAGGTATGCAGTCGGCTAGGGAACAAGCAGTCCTCGCTGCGTAGCTTGGCCTGACGTATCCAGGCTGCGACAGCAGACCGTGTTTGTTCAGTAATCTCGAATTGCACTGGCCGCTGCGTTTTCTGCTGCATCACCATCGCTCGTGATAATACGTGCTCGCCGTGGGTAACGTCGCGCACCCGGAGCTTTGTTAAATCGCAAGCTCGAAGCTTGCTGTCGATGGCCAGATCGAAGAGAGCCAGATCCCGAGTTCTTTCTGCAATTTGAAGCCTTACTCGGATGGCCCAGATGTCTCTCAGTCGCAGCGGGGGTTTCTGCCCGACCAATTTTCCTTTGTTCCAAGGCTGACGGCTGCCGGTAGCGATGATTTTCATGACATGTCCTCCACGTGTGGAAGAACAAGAATGGCTAACCAGGGTCGCTAACCGGTCAACAGCAGAGTCTGGACAACCCGTTCCATTAGGCAATAGAGTCAGTAGTTCAGACCAAGTACCCCGAACGATAAGGACATGGAATGTTGCGCATATTGGGTAAGGCATCGTCGATCAATGTACGAAAGGTGCTCTGGGCCTGCGCCGAGATTGAAATTCCCTTTGAGCGGGTGGATTGGGGTTCTGGCTTCAGATCGACGCACACACCTGAATTCCTGGCGCTGAATCCCAATGCCATGGTGCCGGTCATCGAGGACGACGACTTCATTCTTTGGGAGTCAAACTCGATCATTCGCTACCTGGCGTCGCGCTACAACGGCGTTCACCTTTACCCGACTGAGGCGAGAGCCAAGGCGCGGGTGGATCAATGGATCGATTGGCAAGCGTCAGATCTCAACAAGTCGTGGAGTTATGCCTTCATGTCGCTGGTCAGGCATTCGCCTGAGCATCAGGACAGCAGCGCGTTGGCGGCCGCGTGCAACAACTGGTCGAGGTACATGGAGATCCTCAATCGACAGCTCGATTCAACCGGGGCCTACGTCAGCGGCGATGAGTTTTCTCTCGCAGACATACCGATCGGCCTGTCAGTTAATCGGTGGTTTGAAACACCGCTTGCTCATCCGGACTTTCCTGCCGTGAGCGACTATTACGAACGCTTGAGTCGTCGACCAGGCTACCGCCTGTACGGAAGAAACGGGACGCCATGACACGGTCTCAGAGGAGTTTTGTGTCCGCTTCACAGGTGGATAGCATCCTGTCGCTACCGCCAGCTTTCGGCCACTATCGGCCAGAAGTGGCCATTCAGCGTTCACAATCCGGGTCAGTCAACGGCGCTGAATAGAAGCCTCATGCGAAGGGCGACGCACACCGCCGTGGCACACTGATTTCTAACCATCAAGTCTCTTCGCAGGGGCACCACGCAGCAGCTTCAAGCCTGCGCAGCGATACTGGCTTTGCTTTGGAACATGGCGGTGTCAGCCTTTAAAATCAAATCGTCGAGGTCTTCACCATCTTCCGGATACCACGCCACCCCTAGGCTGGCGCTAACCTTGATTTGGCTGTTTCCCCATGGAATGCACAAGGCGACGGCTTCGCAGATTTCACCGGTGACGCGCTGGATATCGCTTCGGTGATGCGCGCCGTCGAGCAGCACGACAAATTCATCACCGCCCATGCGCGCAGCTAGTTCAAACTCGCAAATATTGGATTTGATCGCCGAGGCTGCGTGGATCAGCATGGCATCGCCCGCCTGGTGGCCATAACGATCATTGATCTGCTTGAAGTGGTTCAAGTCGATATAGCACAAGGCCAGATGCTCTCCACGACTCTTTGCGTCGAGCAGCCTCTGACTAGCGAAGGGAATAAAACTATTGCGATTTGGTAAGCCAGTCAGGCTGTCATAGAAAGCCAGCTTGTGTACTTCCTCTTCGGCGAGTTTGCGCAACTTGATCTCGTTGCGTAGATGGCGCTGGGCATTCAACAGAACCAGAGCGAACATCAGGACAAGCACAGAGCCGATGCTGATCAGAACAATGGTCCTGCGCAGTCGCTCGACGAGTTGCGGCGGGTTGGGATCGTAAATGAAGTTTTCCAATCCGGCGATACTGTCGACCATGCCCAGTTCGAGGAAAGTTTCAGCCATACGTTGCCAGCGCCCTGGGTTCATATGACCGATCTCGATCAGGTCAGATACCACCAGCGGACGCATGGCCTGAGCTTCGAATTGCAAGTGCGCGCGACTTTTCTCCACCAAATACTGATTGAGCAGCAGGTCTATGATTTGCTCGGGGTTATCCATCGCGTAGCGCCAGCCGCGCAGGGTGGCGCGGCGGAAGGCCTCGACACGCTGTGGATGCTCGTCAATCTCGGCCTGGCTGGTGAACAGGATGTCGCTGTAGAAGTCGATCCCGTAGGTGACGGGCGAGATGATGTTGTATTCCACGTCCCGCTGTTGCAGGTAGAAGGGTTCGTTGGTCAGGTACGAGTTGAACGCCGTCACTTTACCGCTGGCCAGATCCTCAATTTGAAAACTGCTGGGGAGCAGTTGTAGTTTTTCGAGGGATATACCTTCGCTCCGGAACATCGCCAGAAAATCGGCATCTGTCTGTGCATCCATCAGCATCAACGGCTTGCCGATCAGGTCGTGCGCAGTGCGAACACCTTGGTCTGTACGAGCCACGAGCACGGAAGGTGAGTGCTGAAAAATCACCGCCAGCGCTACCAAGGGCTTTCCATCCAGGCGTGCGTAGAGCAATTCACTATTGGCTTCGCCATATTGGGCACGCCCAGAGAGCACTTCTTCGACCGGTGTGACATTGGGGCCACCTTCGTGCAAGCGCACGTCCAGCCCTTCTTCGCGGTAATAGCCCTGGGCTATGGCGGCGTAGTAGCCCGCGAACTGGAACTGATGTTTCCAACGTAGCTGTACATCAATCACCTGCACAGCACTATTCTGTTGAGTGACAGGGCTCGCCCACGCAGCCTGAGCCGAGAGCAACACAAAACACAGCAGTCGACGCAGCCGAACCAACAGAATTCTCTCCGGCCGGTCGAGCGCGTTAGAACAGCAACAGAGGCTGGGCATCGTGAGAGTCCGTGAATCGCGCTCGTGGTTGAGCGTGCAAGTCGTGGCAAGGCATTGTGACATCACTCATGTAGGGCCAGCAATCGCCAGCCACGATAACCAAAGCGGCGTTATCCTCGCTTCGGCGTGGCTGGCGCCTGCCTCCCTACAACAGGCAACTACCGACCCATAGCTGCCTTCGTGGGGGCAGCTCACGGCCAAAAACAGTCATTCGCAAAGGAGTAGACTAACTCAATACCGACCATATACACGCTACCAAAAACTTCATAACCTAGGGACAGGTCTTGGCGATTTTACACCCTCACTATGCCCGCTTCCAGCGCTCGACTGAACAGGTTAAAGTATTACGCGTGGCCAAGTAACGTCCTGCGGACAAAATTGGAAAATTAATGCTTTACATGAGTCGCCTAACTATAGACTAAAATCTTGAGAGTGATATGGACTGGACAATTAGAGCAATAAAAATATGCTGCGTATCTCTTGGAGTGGCATCACTGACAGTAGCCGCATTCATTTTATTTAACGACACATATTTTAATACAAGTCTTCAGATTGATTCAGAATTGGCGGCGAAATTTGGCGACTTTTTTGGTGGTTTCATTGGGACGATCTTTGCAATATTTAGCGTTATCCTATTGATTTACACAATAGTCTCCCAGCACCTAGAGATATCAAAAAATGGTGCTCGCGATCGATTTTTTAAAATGCTTGACTATCATAATGAAAACATTAGAAGTATTCGGGTGCCTAGCCTTGAAACAGAAAAAAGTCAAATTAGTGAGGAGGGAAGGAGAGCTTTTGTAGTTTATAAAATCCAACTAAAGCGACTGCTCCAAGCAGTTACTGAAATTGGGGTATACGGATTTAATGGTTGATGGGGCACCTTCACCCCATCAATCTGATACCACCCTCAGATGGTTGATAGATCGACTCCGTAGTTGAGTTCCTCTGCGAAGTCCGGCAGTCCGTAACCGATGGTTTTCTTGTAGAAAGGAGAGACCTTCGCAGTCGGTGCCTTCTTCTTGTGCTTCGTGGTGTAGAGCATTCGTGCCCGCATCACCTCGAAGGAGTAACCGCGCCCTTCACGGTTCTTGTCCTTGGCCAGTCGGTTGATGGACTCCGTGTAAGCGTTGGTGACGGGCATGTCCGTCTCGAAGTAGGTCATGGTCTCTTCGCGCCAGTTTCCCACTGCCCTGACCAGATCGCTCCAGACTTCCTTTTGGCCCTTCGGGATGGTGGCTATCCACTCGTCCAGGGCGGCTTCTGCCTGGAGCCGTGTGGTGGCGTCCCAGATGCCGTAGAAGCGCTCCTTGTGCTCGTAGGCGGCCAGCAGTTGCGGGAACGCGCCTGTCCAGGTCTCCATGATGAGGCGCTCCCGGTCTGAGACTTCGTGAGCGCGTTTCAGCAGGATTTTCCGGTCTCCCTTGAGAGTCCGGCTCTGGGACGGTTTCAGCTCCTTTCTGAGGCCCTTGCGCACTCTCTCTAGGGCATCGTTGGCCATGCGCACCACATGGAACTTATCGACCACGATACGGGCCTGGGGCAGCACAGCCTTGACCGCTGCCCGGTAGGGGTTCCACATGTCCATGCTGACGATCTCGACCTTCTGCCGGTCTTTCAGCTTCATCAGGTAGTTGGTCACCACGTCCTGGCGGCGGGTGGCCAGCAGGTCGAGCAGGGTTCGCTCCTCAATGTTGGTCAGAATGCAGCGGTAGCGCTTGTTCAGGTATAGCTCGTCAATGCCCAGGATGCGGGGCGTCTCGAAGCGGTGCCAGCGCCCCAGGAACTCGGCGCGGGCGTTGAAGATGTCGCGCACCGTCTTCTCGTCCAGGCCGGTCTGTGCCGCCACAAAGGTGTAGGGGTGGTTGAAGGATTCCTTCTCCACGTACTCATGCAGCCGCAGTGTCATACGGAATCCGTCCACCATCTCCGGTAGCTGGGGCCTGAATGTTGTCTTGCAGGCCCGGCAGGTGTATCGGCGGCGGACCACCCAGAGAGTGACCCGCTTGCCGTGGATGGGCAGATCACGATAGGGAACGTCACGCTTGCCGAACCGTACGAACTCACCCTGCACGCCGCATTCCTCGCAGGCGATGGGATCGGGCACGTCCACCTGGAAGTGCATTTCGTCGTCGGTTGATTTGCAGCCCAGTACTTGGTATTGCGGCAGGTGAAGGATGTTGTCGGGAAGTTCGGTCATGGTGTTGTATAGGCGTAGGTGTCAGTCAGATCCATCCGACTCGGCATTGGTGTTTGCTTTTTTACCCAACAAGCTGCTGGAAACGAAAAGTAAGGCACCGAGGACAATTGCAATATCAGCCAGGTTGAAGGCCGGCCAATGCCAGTCTCGCCAATAGAAATCAAAGGAATCCACAACATAGCCGCGAAAGACCCGGTCAATCAGGTTGCCCATGGCGCCACCGAGGATAAGACTGTAAGCGATGGCTTCTCCTTTATGACGATTTTCAAGGATCAGCTTGATCAGAAAAATCGAGACCACTACCGCGATTCCGATAAAAAAGTAGCGCTGCCAGCCTCCACCATTCGCAAAAAGACTGAATGCGGCACCGGTGTTCCATAGGTGCACCCAGTTAAAGAACGGGGTCACCGAAACATACTCGCCATAGGCCATTGATTGCTGCACCAGCCACTTTACAGCCTGATCAGACGCTGCCAGCAGGCCCGATATGGACAATAGGGCATACGGCGAGAGCTTTTTGCCAATAATGAGCATTATTTAACCCTTCAACGCCAAAATGCGTCTGGCACCGTTAAGTACAATGCCCCCCGCGATGGTGCCGATAATCAGATCCGGATAATTGGAACCGGTCCACGCGACCAGGGCGCCGGCGGTGATGACCCCCAGGTTGATCACCACGTCGTTGGCCGAGAATATCCAGCTTGCCTTCATGTGCGCCCCGCCTTCCCGATGTTTGGATATGAGCAGCAGACAACTGGTATTGGCAATCAATGCGACGAATGCGATAGCCATCATCACCAGCGATTCAGGCTCACTACCGAATACAAAGCGTCTCACCACCTCTACGAGCACGCCCACAGCCAAGATCAGTTGCAGTACACCAGCAAGATGCGCGGCACGTACCTGCATTTTCACGCTATGTCCAACCGCATAAAGGGCAAGCCCGTACACCGCCGCATCGGCAAAATTGTCCAGGGATTCTCCAATCAGGCCGGTGGACCGGGCGATCAGACCGGCAGTCATTTCCACCACGAACAGAAGTGCATTGATGCCGAGCAACCAGCGCAGGGTCCCGGATTCTTGCTTAGCAGAAGCTGCCGAAAACTCGGCGGCCTTGATGGTCTCCGGATTTGCAGCGACGGTTTCCTGAAGCGAGGCGCCTAGCCCCAAGGTCTTCAGTTTCGAGGTGACGGGCTCGACCTCGCCGTCATGCACGACCTTCAGCCGGCGGTTCGACAAGTCGAAGGACAGCGCCCGAATCTCCTCAAAGCCGTTCAGGGCTAGGCGAATCATTCGTTCTTCTGATGGACAGTCCATCTTCGGCACGGCATAAACACTGACCCATCTCCCTGGCGCCTCGGAGGAGGCCTGTATATCGGTATCCGCTGCGGACGTTGCATCACCGCCACAGGCGCCACCACAGGATTTGCTCATGATACGACTCCACTTGAACAATGTTGTGGTACCATTTAAAACTATAAAGCTACTATAAGGTCAATAGAGTAAAGAATCCGTTGGGGAGGAGGCTGATGCGCATTGGTCAGTTGGCGCAGTTGGTAGGGGTCGAAACACAGACGATCCGCTTCTATGAACAGCAGGGCTTGTTGCCGCCGCCTGATCGGCAGGACAACGGTTACCGTGTCTATACCGAGAAGCATGGTGAGGGGCTGGCCTTCATCCGTCGCTGCAGAATCCTGGGCCTGTCACTGGCTGAGATTCACGAACTACAGAGCTATGAGGACGACCCTCATCAGCCTTGTACCGCCGTCAACGCCTTGCTCGATGATCACATCTCTCATGTGCGGTCGCAGATAACCGCTCTGCAAGCGCTTGAGAAACAACTCGTTTCACTGAGAGCGAGTTGCAACGATGACCGGGAAGTTGAGGCGTGTGGGGTTCTTGCTGGAATTAGCGAAGGAAACATGCACCAGCAGTAGGTGAAGCATCAACCAGATAATCCGATGAGATGCCGGTCTGTCTCACTCTCATGCAAAGGTAAGATCAACCATTTAATCCGCTTACCCTGAAATTGACCAAGAACTATCTAGCAACCTAACTGACGCACAAAAAATAGATATTGCTTATATGTGCTTTTACTATGGTCAAAGTGACACCTGGATAGATTTCATAAGTCAGAAACTATCATTTCATCAGAGTGGCAGCATTATAGCTGGAATGATGCTTAGCAAGGTTAAAGCTCGCGAGGACTTGAAGCTTGGAAGGACGAACCAAACAGACCTAAGCAGTTACTTCAGGAATATGTACAATGCAATAAAGCTTGTAGATAACGATAAATACCTATCTGAAAGTGAAAAAATAAATCTTGTGAAAATTTATAGGGCGCAGCTTTCTAATCCGGAGCTTTATATTTTATTTTTTAATTTAGTATCTAGATTTGGAAAAAAATGGAATGCAAAGGGTTACATAGAAAAATACGAGCTTCTAACAAATCTACCTGTAGCTTATTGTGACGGCTACGATCCCAAGAAGTACTTCAACATAAGTTTTGAAGAAGATGAAATTGAGCCTTGGGCAAATTAAAATACCTAGCTAGCGAACCAAGTCGATCCTTAGCTTACAGGGACGAACTAAAGCCCAGCCCTCACCAAGCGTTAGTGACCGCTATGGGTCGAGAGCGGCCGGTCGTGGGCGTCTGCTATCGACCCAGGCTGTGTGAAAACGCCTGCGATTGTCTAACCTTCTGATCGTCGAGGTCGTGGTGGGGACGGTCATGAAGCGATTCATCGAAGGGGAGTCTCGGACGCAAGTCACGTTGCTGCCGGAGTGCCTGGACGATTACATCACCGAAGAAAATCCAGTTCGGGTGGTCGACGTTTTCGTCGATGAACTCGACCTGGGATCACTCGGCTTCGAGGGTGTCGATCCGGCTGCAACGGGTCGTCCGGCCTACCATCCAGCAGTCCTGCTGAAAATCTACATCTATGGCTATCTCAATCGGATTCAGTCCAGCCGCCGGCTTGAGCGTGAGGCCGAGCGCAATGTCGAGCTGATGTGGCTGACGGGGCGATTGGCGCCTTACTTCAAAACAATTGCCGACTTCCGTACAATGGTAAAGCCATTCGCAGCGTCTGCCGGCAGTTCGTTGTGCTTTGCAGCAACCTTAATCTCTTCTCTCAATCGATCAGCGCCATCGACGGCAGCAAATTCAAAGCCGTGAATAACCGCGACCGCAATTTCACTCAAGGCAAAGTGAAGGCGCGCATGCAGCAGATCGAGCAGAGCATCGACCGCTATCTAGCGGCAATGGATTCAGCGGATCGGGCAGCGCCGGAAGTGGCTGAGGCCAAGACTGAGCGGTTGAAAGACAAAGTCGAAAAGCTGAAACAGCAGATGCAAAAACTCAAGGACATCGAGGCGCAGCTTAAAGCCAGTCTCGATCAGCAAATCTCGCTTACCGATCCAGATGCCCGTTCGATGGCCACAAGCGGCCGAGGCTCCGGCACAGTTGGGTACAACGTACAAACAGCAGTCGACGACAAACGCCATCTGATCATTGCCCATGAGGTGACCAACGTTGGTAATGATCGCGGGCAACTGAGCAATATGGCTAACCAGGCACGTGAAGAAATCGGTGCTGAGGCGCTGACGGTGGTTGCTGATCGAGGCTATTACAAAGGCCCGGAAATCCTTGCTTGCGAGCAAGCTGGCATCACCACCTTTGTACCGAAACCACTGACATCGAGCAGCAAAGCGGATGGCCGATTCGGCAAGCAGGACTTCATCTACATGGCTGTTTCGGACGAATATCGATGCCCCGCGGGCCAGTTGCTGACGCGCCGGCATTCCTCGGTGGAAGACGGCATGTTACTGAACTGCTATTGGTTTTCAGGATGCCAGAACTGCTCCATGCAGAAGCAGTGTACGACCGGTAAAGAGCGGCGATTAAAGCGCTGGGACTGCTTGGCTAAGGCAACCATGACTAATGTGCTCCTTGAGCGCGAGAATATCTGATTTTGGATTAGAAGGATTACGACTTGTTTCGATTTGGTAAGCTGCCGATAAGTGGAATGCATATAGCAATTATTGCTGTCTTCCTTTGTTTACATGCAGGTTTTGTCGCCTGGTTCGTATGGCCGGAAACTTCAATCAGTAGAGCGAGGGTGTGTGAGGTAGGTGGTTGCGCTGATGAGGTTTTTTTGGTTCATGGAAAGGTAAATGAACTAGGTGCGCGGCGGGTAAAAAAAGAACTAGAGGAATTGATTGCTGCGCATCCTGAAATTCAAAAAGTATGTGTGTCGTCGAGAGGGGGCGTAAGCGACAGTGCGATGGAAATCGCCGACGCCATTTTTTCTCACAGTTTGGAAACTTGCTTGGCACTCAAGTATCGGTTGGAGGGCGCTGCTGGAAATTACATTGAAGGGGAGTGTCAGTCAGCATGCATTTGGATGATTTTAGCAGGTAAAGACAGGATTTTGTACGACGATCGTCTTTGGCTTGGATTTCATGCGGCTAGATATCGAATCGGCGGTATAGCTGTTGCAGATCTCCCAATGTATATAAGCAGGTTGACTCGCTACGTTAGTGCGCGCAAGGGGGGATATGAGGATATAGAGCCCTTAACTAGTCTCACATGGTGGGCTTTCCAGCAGGGAGCAAATGTGGAAACCACAAATTGCACCGCTCGGGAAGTACAAAACCTATATCCGTATTTCACCACGGTTCGCTTGGTCAGTAATGCGCCTTATGAGCGTTGTGGCATTGTGCCGCCAGAAAAGGTAGAAAGGACTCTCTAGAGTATATCTGTTCTTATAGCTTCTTATTGACGCGTACGGTCCGTGCTAGATCCTTTTTGATGCTACTTGCTAATTCAATATCAATTTTTAGATCAGAAGAGGCGCAAATGCGCCCCTTTTGTATTCTGCAAGGCTCAGTACACGCCGCCACCAGCGCTGCTGGTCACAGTGCTTTCCTTGAACTTGCCAGCGAGGGCGTGTAGGCCTCGCATTAGCACTGTCCTGTCTACACCTCTACTGCCACGAAGGTAGCCCCCAGCTCAATCTAACGACGAGCCAGTTTTTCGTCGGTGGTGAGGATTCCCGGCTTTGCGTGCCTTGCCAATCCTGATAATAGAATCTTCAATGATTGCCTGGACTTCTGGGTGGAGCTACAAGGATTTACTGCCTTACTTCAAGCGTGCTGAGAATAACAGTCGGCTTGCTGGCCCATTTCACGGGACGGACGGGCCAGTGCGCGTCTTCGACGGTTTACACCGCCACCAACCGAGCGATGCGTTCATCGTCGCTGCTCAGCAGGCTTCTGGCGCACCAGGACTTGGCGTGTACGAGGAGAACCACTCCAACACCGAATCACGCAACGGCTTCAAACTCAGCGGTAGCGGCACAAAGGGTGCCATGCTACCTGTGGAGATCGAACGGCAGCCGCGACTCGGTGGCCTACCGGGTGAATATCGCGCAGGGTATAACTACAGCAGTACTGACTCCAAGGATGAAGGTTCGACCGAACTCACAGCTCGTACGCCATCCAGGTAGTTAAGGCTGTGGATGATGCTAGGGGGGAAGGTGCAAGCCTCCTCCTGATCTCTCGCACGCGATGACGCGGCTCTCGACTGGCCTCCAGTTGCTCATATTCCCGTATTCAACGTACAGAGCCTTGGCGAATGATTGGTAAATCAAATCGAATGTTAGGGCGCCAGTGTCATCCGACGTTGATTTCATTGCACAGGTTGGCCTAGGTCGTGGCATGGGTTGGGGCACTCTCAAACGAGTGCAGCGAGCTAGCAAAACGTCTACTATGCAACTTTATCATCCAGCATAAGGAATATTTTTTATGTCTCGACTTGCAGAGTTTCGGGAACTTGAGCGCAATTTGGCTGCGCAGCTCGCCGAGCTGGAAAATCTGAAGAATGACGCTGGCTTGAAAGAAGAAATCGAATTCGAAAAAAAGCTTCGCTCGCTGTTGGAGACCTACGGGTTTAGCTTGCGGGACGTGATTAATATCCTCGATCCCAAGTCCGCCCGTCGAGCCTCTGGAGCGCCTGCTCCGAAGCTTCAGCGGAAAGTTCGGGAAGTCAAAATTTACAAAAATCCTCACAATGGTGAAGTGATTGAGACGAAGGGCGGCAATCATCGTCTTCTGAAGCAGTGGAAGCAGGAGCATGGTTCGGATACCGTGGAATCTTGGCTCACGCGCTGATACGTATCATGCTGAAGGGATTTTGAAGGAAGAGGGGCTCATACGAGCTTTCGGAGCACCAGCCCCCTGGGTAATTTCCGTGGAACGGGTAAATAGATTCATAGTCTGCATCTACGGTCCCTTCACCACGCCTGGGTGACTTGAACACAGCCGTAATCATCTATGAATGCGGGGGCTTGCACGCTCGTGGTCCGCAGTCTCTGATCGATAGGCTGAGGAGCGCAGGTCTAGGCGGGCTGGGCTCTGAGGGCACATCCGAGTCAGTTTTTCCTAATGTCGACGATGTTCGAGTTTTCCATTTGCGCTTTCAGTTTTCGGTTTTCGAGGACAAGCATTTCATTCAGTGAGGCCAGTTTCGCGACCTGAAGGCGAAGTTCTTTGATCTCTTCTCGGTAATCCGCGCTTTTTCTCCGCTCTTCCTTCAGCTGATCGTGTTTCACGTCACGCTGCATACGGCTAGATCTACCCTGGCGCAGACGGATGTCTTCGGCAGCTTTTGGATAATGGTTGTGAATGAGGGCTGGCGAAATTCCAAGCTCGCGAGCTACGGCCGAGATGCTGACCTTAGTTTCACCAATCTTGGATCGGCCCTTCTCGATGGCGGCCGCAGCCAGCAAGATTTCTTTTTCTCGGTCTTGATGCGGCTTACGTGGCTTGTCCAAGGTTAGTCTCCACATTGATACCAAGATCACCAAGCACTGCGGCGTAACGCTTGAGATCCCTGTTGACGCGTATGATACCTGGCTCGCCAATGTCCTTACAGTCGAGAAGATTCTGTAGGTTGCCATAGAGTGCTTGATAGATGGGCGCGTGCTCCTTGCCAATAACCGCGTTGGTACAGTCACCGCAGCGGCTCCGTTCCACGGTATTTCCAACGCACCCGGTGTCATCGGCTGTACACCATGAATGGCCATTGCTTCGGATCGCAGTGCTCTCAGCAATCGATTTGATCATCGTCGCGTGATCCGGAAAAATTGCCAGATTCAGGGGATCGCGTTGCCAGCCTTTCAGGCTTCGACCGTACCCGCCTCCGAGATTTTTCTCGTCGATCCACTGCGAAACCACTCCCTCTTTAATCAATTGCTCCTCACTCTCTACCTCGAAAAGCAAGTCAAGGTCAAAGTGTTGACCCCAAGTATCATCCATCGCGTATAGCAGAGTCATGTCCATGGACCAGTGCTTGAAATGTTCTTTCAAATAGCGGAGGTCGCCAAATTTGCTGTGGGCAGCATAGTTTGCAAATTTTCGACGAAACTGGTGCGTTGTTATTTCCCAGTTCAATCCCGCACTATCAACAAACTCTTGAAGGCGAACATTCCACCCTGAGTTGCCGAGGGAACGGCATCCTTCAACACCTCCAGATTTGTTGGTTGCAAGAAACAACGCTTTAGCATGCTTCGCGGCACGTGCTATTTCCGGATCGCGAGGATTGGCTTTGCGTCGTGCTGCAATCTCTATTGCAATCTTCTTTTGATAGGGCTCCGCCCACCGCTCCATTATTCGAATCGCTCGGACGGCAACGGGTGGTACCATCCAGTCGGAAGGTCCAGCATAGGTTTTTTCCGACACGGCTCTCATCCAATGATATATTTCGCCATCATCATCTTCGGTTTTATGATGAGATCCGTTCTGTAGATTAGCTAGCTCATGATTGCGACATCCTGATGTCGCAGCGATAATGATGTAGCAAGAAGTTCGAAGGTCAGTTAGTTCTTTTCTTAGATCAAAAGGTTTGTGGGGGTAACCTAATTTCAAAAGCGTTTTGTTTTTTAGGGTTCGTTGTTTTCCCTCAGTGATTGGCAATTTATTTATCTTCTCCATTTCGTCTCTCAGGTTGAGCAAGTAATCAGCCTTCTCTACCTGATCATGTGCTTTTTTGAACATTGCACAGAAAATGTCGTCTGGGATCAGTGGTGTTAAGCTCTGGTGTTTGTGAGGGGCGTTTGCCCCAGTTCTATTCGCAAGAATCACAGCTGAAGAGTCTGGCCAAGGATGTTCGATCAAGGGCGTTTTGGTATACTGGCTCAACTCATAAAGCGCCTCAACTCCTACGAAGCGTTGTACAAGGGCCGATTTGCCGAGTGGTTTTTTTGTAATGTCGCTGATCAAGCTTCTGCTTTCATGCACGAAGTTGCTGAATATGGGTTGTTGAAGTTTTTGAATGTCAGGTAGTCCTAGTCTTTCCAAATATTTAATGAAAGGATTCAGGGATACTACAAATCGATGGGCTGAACTTTCTTGAGCTTTGCGTCGGCTGTCACGGCCGCGAGTTAAATAGCAGAAGGCAACTTCTTTTATTGTTTGTCGGTAAACTTCAGGGTAGATTTCAAACTGAATCGAGGATGGATATTTTCCTGTGTTGGTTGGGGTGTTGTTAAAGTGCCAGGTGTCGTCGCCGAAACGACTTAAAATAACAAACTCGCCGTCAATCACTACGGCAGACACTATTAGACGGTTCTGGTAGTCAATCGAGGTTTTGCTGAAGTCCACTGGTTTGGGGAAAAATGGCTCGGAAGGGGGTGCAATAGATTCCATTACGCAATTACCTCTAGGGTGGGGATTGTATCGGCGCTCCAAAATGGATGAGGGTTTTTGTGAGCAAGAGCTTTAGCGTCATCAACCTGTTGCTGCTTGAAAATACCCCGGCGGAGGCCTTCCGCGATTACATAAATATCAATAAGCCTGGGTATGTGGGAGAGTTCCTTTTCCCAGCGGTGTTTCGAGATTATATTGCGCTCACTGTATATCCGAAAGTAAAAGCTGAAAAGCTTATAGAGATCTTCAGCAGTAATCACAAAGTGCCTACATCTTAAACAATTAAGAAAGCTAGTGCAGAGCCCTTGCTTCTCGTTCGGGTCCGGGGTGTTGCTGCCATTGGAGCACTTCGCAACGGGAGTTTGGTGATAGGTGGCTCCAATTGTTTTTGTCAGCAATTCGCTCACCAGAATTTCCCCCATAAATCGCCATTTCTTTTTGCTTTCCAGTGATGCTGCCAAATAGTTAGTATCTGTTACCCTGGCGGTATTGCCTAATGCACTTGCGACCCCATAAATATCACCGTCTAGAATTTCATAAACCCGGTTCGCAAATGTCTTTCTGAAACGGCTGATATTCAGTCTGAGGGGGTCCCCATTTGCGTCGGTTAGTCCATGCGTTGACACTAGCTTTGTGGTTGCCGAGCTTATTGCTCGGGGGGACAGCCGCTTGACAGTGCCCACGGTTTGATATTCTTGGCTATGATACAACCAAATGCAGTCATCGAATTCTGGATGCTGATTGCGAAGTAAGGCGGTTCTGAAAATGACTTGCCGTATTAAACGCTCGACACTGAACCTAATTGAAGTCGTTGACTCCGTTCCTCCTTCGCCATCGTTGTTGCTTTGTAGGATTATTTTGCTCGTATTGTGTCCGCGGTTCTTCCAGAGAGATAGGAAATATGTATTATCTTTAGGGTGCGGCCTGAGGCAGTCGGATGTCATCTCACGTAGCGGTGTCGTGTTTCGTCCCGTGTGAAACGCAACTACCAACAAACAATAGCTAATCAGATCGCTTGTGAGTGGTTGGTGAAGATCCCAAATCGGAAGAATTGCTGCTCGCAGTGCCTTAATGGCTGCTTTTTTTTCTTTGTTGGTGAGTGGTGTCTCGCCCTGCTGAAGTTTGTTGCTATTCGGGAAGGGATTCGTTGGAAAGGTCTTGTCTTTCCCATGAGTAACAACTTCTATGATGCCACGGCGCCCCAGCGGTACCAGTAAGCACTTAACATGAGCGTAGTGATTACGATGAGAGGTGATAGCCCCTCCGTGGCTTGATAGGTGGCGAATGAACTCATCGAGGAACTGGCGATTGATATCTTGTGGTGTGAGGATGCTATCTAGGGCATTAGCTCGTAGCGCCGCAAAATCAAGCATCCTCGTGATTGAGGTGTAGACTGAGCATACTGTATATACTTCCAGTTCCTTATCTTGTTTGGCAAAAAAACGAAGAATTTGAACGTGGCAGATATAGGTGATTGCATCAATTTTTCCGCCGTACCACTCCGCAAAGCTGAGGCTTGCCCGTTGGAAGGTGTTAGGTGGTATTTCCACAATCGGATTAGCAATGAGTTCCTGAATGCTTGGGTTCTTGAATTTGAGGCTACCGTCTATCTCAGGAATGGATATGTCGGTAGTGCTGAATTTCTTTTTTCTACCCATCAGCTGATCCTATTTCATTCAGTTCGTCGTCATACTGGAGTACAGCATTGTCGACGTAATCATTTGCAATGTGTAAGTAGATTCTGGTTGTTTCTATCGAGCTGTGGCCAAGTTGGCTGCTCAGATAGATTAGTGGGTCTAGGTCGAGTCGGGACCGCTGCAAAGAAATCAACGTGTGGGTGGCGTAAGAGTGTCGCAGCATGTGTGGGTGTACATCCAACCCTATTTTTTTTCCGATGTCACGCACAATTTTTTCTAACCCTTTTCCTTCATTGGCGTAAGGCTGGCCATTTTGGTTCAGAAACAGTCTTCCGCTGTCGCCAGCCCCTAGTGAGCATCTTTCGCCGCGATGCTGAGTAATGTACTGGTCAACTTGAAGTAGGAATTTTCGACTCACGTATACATCTCTAATTGTACCTCTTTTAGTTTTTATCCCAAACCCGTCAGATGGATCAAGGCGGAGGAAAATATTTCGAGTTTTTCCCCGGTCGCGCAATGCTTTTTTGATGTAATCAATAGGGATGGTGGCAAGCTCCATCCGGCGCAGACCCGTGCGCAGCGCAAAGCTTACGAGCATTCGGTGGTGTACGTTTTGAATGGAGCTAATGAGTGCTTTGATCTGGTCTCTAGTTAAATATTTTGGGAGGGTTTTAAGCTTGCGGGGCATCGCATCGTTAGCTTTTACCTTGTTGCCGCGCGCGTCAACGTGAGCTAAGAACCCGCTTCCGGTCTTTGCGGATCTAACTTCGAAGTCGTGGGGGAGGTTTGAAATCCAGTTCCTTTTATACGCATATTCATAGAATTTACAGACGTAATGCATGCGGTGTCTGACTGTGTTTCTTCCGTGATTGTGCTCAGTGAAGCAATAATCGCGATACGCGCTTAGTAGTGTTTTGGACTCCTCTCTATCTACGTCCCACCAGTCTAGGTTGTGGGCCTGTAAAAATGAGAAGAAGTCGTAAAGAGCCTGGCCAGTTGCGTTCCATGAATCACCTGAGCTTATTTGTGCTCTTGTCAGGTGACTTCTGTAAAAGTCATTTACAGGGATGCAGCTCTCCATTGTGTCCCATAGGAGAATTGGCATCCCAGCTAGGGGACGGCCTGAGAGCTGATAATCCTCGGTTGCCCAGATCAGGTGCATGAGTAGGTCCTTTCAAGAGCAGATTTCGTGGGAGGTGGCTGGGGCTAGCCAGCTGAGTGGGGTGGGTATGAGGAGATGCTAGCACTTCACCTAACAGATGGTACGCCCCATAACATCATGTACACGTCGGGCACTACCGGGAAACCCAAGGGTATCGTCCGGGAAAACGGCGGCAATGCCGTGGCGCTGTGTTACGCCATGCGCCATATCTATGGCATGCAGGCCGGCGATGTGTGGTGGGGCATTTCCGACGTCGGTTGGGTGGTCGGCCATTCACTGATCGTCTACGGGCCGTTGATGAGCGGCTGTACCACGGTGTTCTACGAAGGCAAGCCTATCCGCACCCCGGATGCTTCGGCCTATTGGCGGGTGGTGGAGCAGTACCAGGTCAACGCGCTGTTCTGTGCACCGACGGCCATGCGCGCCATCCGCAAGGAAGACCCGGAGGGCGAACTGATTCGCAATCATGACCTCAGCTCGCTGCGTCAACTGTTCCTGGCGGGGGAAAAGCTGGATTCCAGCACCCATGAATGGTTGGAGCGGGTGAGTGGCAAGCCGGTGCACGACCATTGGTGGCAGACCGAGACCGGCTGGCCGGTCACCGCGCCTTGCGTCGGGCTGGAGGGCAGCGCGGCGAAGCCAGGGTCGAGCAACCGCGCGGTGCCGGGTTACCACGTTCGCGTACTGGATGACGAAGGCCACTTGCTCGGGGCCAACCATCAGGGTTCGATCGTGATTGCACTGCCACTGCCCCCCGGCTGCAGCCAGACGCTGTGGGGGGATCACGAGCGCTACCTGCAGGCCTACCTGCGCACGTATCCGGGGTATTACCACACGGGCGATGGCGGCTATCTGGACGATGATGGCTTCGTCTACATCATGGGGCGCACCGATGATGTGATCAACGTTTCTGGTCATCGTTTGTCCACCGGTGAAATGGAGGACCTGGTCGCCCGGCACCCGGCGGTAGCGGAGTGTGCTGTGATCGGCGTGCATGACGAGATCAAGGGCCAGGTACCGTTGGCGCTGGTAGTACTCAAGGATGGCGAGGGCATTGCCGAGGCGCAGTTGCTGGTGGAGCTGGTGGGTAGCGTGCGCGAGGAAATTGGCCCGCTGGCCTGTTTCAATCGGGTACGGCTGGTGAAGCGCCTGCCCAAGACCCGTTCCGGCAAGATTCTGCGGGCGGTGCTGCGCAAGATTGCCGATGGGCAGGATTATGTGCCGCCTTCGACCCTGGATGACCCGGCAGTGCTGGGAGAGATCGAAGCGGTGCTGGCGGATTTGCCCAGGGCGGGTTGATGGTTTGACCTCGATGGCCCCTTCGCGGGCGGGACGCGCATCGGTGGTTCGGCAGAGGCCGTCGTAGGCGCGGGTTCACCCGCGAAAGGGCCGGGCCTGCTGGCCGATCTCCACCCGCCGTTCAGCGTTGCGGCCGCTACCGTATTCGCGGGTAAACCCGCTCCTACACCAGGTCGTTGTAGGAGCGGGTTCACCCGCGAAAGGGCCGGCTCAGGCACTGCAGGCTCAGGGGGCAATCTGGTGCAGTTGCCCCAACCGGCTGCGGGTACGCATCAGGTCGGCCAGCGGGCCGCCCAGGCTCTCTTCCAGCGGACGTTTACCTATGACAATCACCCGCCGATCTTGGTCATACAGCACATCCACCAGGTTGACGAAGCGCTGCTGAGCCGCCAGCGAACACGCCGAGAGGTCATCCAGCCCATCGATCACCCACTCGTCATACTCCCTGGCCAGTACCAGGTAGTCGATGACCGCAGTGGCCTTCTCGCACAGATCGTCAAAGCCAAGCACCACCCGCCGGCCATCGATGGCCAGCGCTCGCAGCGGGCGCTTGTTCACGTCCAGTATCACCGGTTGTTCGTTCGGCACGTTCAGCGCCTGGCGCTGCGCCGCATCACCCGGCCAGACATAATGGCCCTGGGTAAAACGCTGATGCTCGCGGTTGGCCGGCAAGCTGCGAAAATCCGTGTCGCCACCGACTTCGAGCACGTGCATCGAGCTGTTGATCAGGCGAATGACCGGCAGAAAACGCTCGTGATACAGCGGGTTGGGCAACAGCCCTTCGGGCGCGTAGTTAGAGGTCACCAGCAGGTACACGCCACGGGCGAACAAGGCGTTGAACAGCCGGGTGAGCAGCATGGCATCGCCTATGTCATGCACGTGGAATTCATCGAAGCACAGCACCCGGCAACCACCCACCAGCTCGTCCAGCGTTGCGCCCAGCGCGTCGTCCAGCGCCCGGTGGCGGTGCATGCCCTGGTGCAGGCGTGCAAAGAAATCATGAAAATGCAGGCGCAGCTTGGCGGCTATCGGCACGGCCTGGAAAAAGCCATCGAGCAGCCAGCTTTTACCCCGGCCGACCGAGCCGTACAGGTACAGACTGCGCGGTTGACCTTGTTCAAGCTGCGTCAGTTGTTCGGCCATGCAGTGGATTACCCGCCGCTGGCCGTCACTCAGCTGATAACCGCGGCTGTGCGCCTTGTCCTCGAACCAGCCGAGCAGCTCGCTCTGTTGATTGGCGGTGCCGCGCAAGCGTTGGCCAAGCTGGCGCAGCGGGGTGGGGATCCAGGCAGACAAAAGCAACGCTCCTTGGGCGATGGCGGGGCAGCCTGCAGCTTGCCCGAGAGCGGCCATTTTGACTAATAGAGAACGTGCCGGGCAATCATCACTTCTTGCGATAGGTCTGGCCGCCTCTTGTGCCTGTGCGGGCTATGACTTTCGCTCCAGCTGGCGCTCGATCATGTACTTCACCGCCAGGCGACGCTCCTTGAGGTGGCGCAGGTCTTCGTCGACGAAGTTACCGGCCGATATCGATTCGGCAGCCAGCACCTGGTTGTCGATGTCCACGTACTCGTCCAGCAGGCGATCCAGCGCCTTGTCCTGCTGGCGGCGCTGCTGGACGATTTCGCGCGGGTAGTGCAGGTCCTGGTAGAGGTCGTGAGAGACAGGCATGGGGTCCTCCTTGGTCAATGCAATGGGCTTACCTGATTGGAAGTGCGGAATGCGATTGTGTTGAAGCGAGGCGGGCGGAAACCGACGGACGGTCGCTGCACCAGCACCGAAATGACTAACTCGCTGTTTTTTGGCAATTTTTTTTATCAGGGGGGTTCACAGACCGAAAGTTTGTTGTTAAAGTGCCGCGCATTCCAAGACAACAACCCAGTTGTCACTCAGTTGGAATTGTCAGAGCAGCAAATGCTGCATCCGATACAGGGGCGTCGCCAAGCGGTAAGGCAGCAGGTTTTGATCCTGCCATGCGTTGGTTCGAATCCAGCCGCCCCTGCCATTTTTCAAGATTCAAACGTATTTAACCCGGTGCCAAGAAAGATGAGCACTGGGTTTTCGCGTTTTTGTGATTTTGCGCGCCTCCGCGCCTCCTGAGCGCGGGTACGTGCCGTACCGGGTTACCCGGAAATCCCCAGCATTTCGTTCAGCGCCCTGGCCAGTTCATCAGCCTGCACCGGCTTCTGGATCACCAGGCTGCCCGGCAATTCCAGCCCCTGCAACTCCGCATAACCGGTCAGAAACACCACCGGCACGCGGGGGTACCGTTCGCGGGCAGCCAGCGCCAGTTGTGCACCATTGAACTCGGGCATGGCGAAATCAGTCAGCAGCAGGTCAATATCGTCATCCAGCAATGCCAATGCCTGCTCGCCGCTGTGCGCCTGGCGCACCTGGTAGCCGTATTGGCGTAACACATCGCCAAGCATGTCGCGCACCAGGTGGTCGTCGTCCACCAGCAGCACCGTGCGGTTATGGCCGCTTTCGCTGATTGACTGACTGAGCACTGCTGCTACGGGTTCGTTCACCATCTCCTCTTTTACCGCCGGCAGGTATACCGCCACCTCAGTACCGCGACCGAGTGTGGTGGCGATGCGCACGCCGCCACCGGACTGCTTGGCAAAGCCGAACACCTGGGCCAGGCCCAGGCCCGAACCTTTGCCAATGTCCTTGGTGGTAAAGAAAGGCTCGAATACCTTGGCCAGCACGTCTTCGCTCATGCCGCAACCGGTATCGCGGATGCTCAGCATCACGTACTCGCCCGGGTCTGGGTCTTCCGGACGTTGCGGGCGCTGGTCGATGTGGGTGTTGCGCGTTGTCAGGGTCAGCTGACCGCCGTCGGGCATGGCATCGCGGGCATTGATCGCCAGGTTGAGGATGATCATCTCGGTCTGGGTGGGGTCGGTCAGTGCCTGCCACAGGGCCAGGTCCAGGTCCAGACGCACCGAAACGTTGCCACCCAGCGTGCGGCGCAGCAGCTCTTCCAAGCCGGCCAGGGTACGGTTGAGGTTCAGCGGCACCGGCTCCAGACGCTGGCGGCGGGAGAAGGCCAGCAACTGCGAGGTCAGCTTGGCACCACGCTCACCCGCTTCGCGGATATGGGTGAGGCGAGTGCGGGCCTTGTCCAGGTCGGCCTTGGCCAGGTCGCGCTCCAGAAAGCTGGCACCGGTGAGTATCACCGTCAGCAGGTTATTGAAGTCATGCGCCACGCCAGCCGTCAGTTGCCCAACCGCTTCCAGCCGCTGCATCTGCTGCAGAGCGGCCTCGATGCGCTCGCGCTCGTTGATCTGTTCGCGCAGCCGGGCGTTGGCATCTGCCAGGCCCAGGGCGGCTTCGCGCTCGCTGGTGATGTCGCGTGCCACCACGTACAGCAGGGTGTCCTCCGGCACCACCACCCATGACAGCCAGCGCTGTTGGCCGCCGGCATGCAGGATGCGGCCGACAAAGCGTGCGCTGGTGCGGCCGTGGGAGAGGGCGGCCAGTTCGGTGAGTAACTGTTCCTGGTCGTGCTCAGGCAGCAGGTGCAGCAAGGAGGACTGGCTCAGGCGTTCGCGCGAGAAGCCCAGGCTGGCTTCCCAGGCGGGGTTCAGTGCGACCGGGGTCAGGTCTTTGTTCAGCACGGCCAGCAAATCTTGCGACAGCTCCCAGGCACGATCGCGTTCGCGGGTACGGCGCTCAACCCGCTCGCCGAGCATCTCGTTCAGCTGACGCAGCGCCTGGGTGGCCTGGCGTTGCGTGTGGATGTCCTGCAGTACGCCTGAAAAGCGAACGCACTGATCATCGACGAACTGGCTCTGGCCGCTGCTCAGCAACCAGCGAGGCTCCAGGCCATTGGGTTGCGCGATCCGAAACTCCACGCGGTAATGACCGCCGCTTTCCGGGCGCATGGCATGTTCCACTGCCTCGCGCACCAGTGGCAGGTCATCGGGGTAGATGCCGGCGTAGAACACTTCAAGGCTCATTTCGGTGCTGGTGGGCACGCCGAACAAGGTCTTGCAGCGGTCATCCCACAGCAACAGGCCCTCTTGCGGGCGCAGGTCCCAGGTGCCCATGCCGGCGGCGTCGATGGCAATGCGAGCACGTGCTTCGACGTCCGCCAGGGCCTCTTCGGCGCGGCGACGGCGTTGGCGTTCCTGCACTTCGCTCAGGGCTCGGCGCACGGCTTTGGGCAGCAGTGGCAGGTTCTTCTTCAGCACATAGTCGGTCGCGCCCAGGCGGATCATTTCCACCGCGTGCTCTTCGCCATAAATGCCGGACAGGAATATGAACGGGATGTCGGGTGCCAGGCGTTGGGCGATGGCCAGCACTTCGGTGCCGGATGAGCCTGGTAGCACGCAGTCACACAAGATCAGGTCGTAGCGGGCCTGGCGCAGGGCATGTTCGACACCTGCATGGTCGAACACCAGCTGTGACTGAACATGCAGCCCGCTGCGCTCCAGGCGCATCAGGGTCAGCTCGGCGTCCATCGAGCTGTCTTCGACCATCAGTATTTTCAGCGGCGTTTGCTGCATCGTCGCGGCGGCCTCAGTTGCTACCGCGACGGTTCAGTCGCAGTGAGCCGGGTGGCGGTTCGTTTAGCACTGCCCAGAATATCCCGAGGTCGGAGATGGCGGTGACGAATTCCTTGAACTCCACGGGTTTGACCACATAAGCGTTTACCCCCAGCTCGTAGGCGCGCAGCAGGTCGGGCTCTTCGCGCGAAGAGGTCAGCATCACGGTGGGGATGCTGCGCAGTTCGGCAGTGGCGCGCACTTCCTTGAGCACTTCCAGGCCGTCGACCTTAGGCAGTTTCAGGTCGAGTAACAGCACGGCAGGGTTGCCGTCATCGCGCTCGGCATAGGCGTTGCGGCGCAGCAAGTAGTCGAGCGCATCGGCGCCGTCACGCAGCACGATGACCTCGTTGGCCAACTGGCTGCGCTCCAGGGCCAGCAGGGTCAGCTCCAGGTCTCGGGGATTGTCTTCGACCAGCAGAATGGGCTTGAGCATGATGGTAGCGGTGCCTCAGGTAGCAGTGTTTCGGGGTAGGGTGAAGTGAAAGCTGGCGCCCTGGTCGATCTGGCCAGTGGCCCAGACTCGACCGTCATGGCGCTCGATGATGCGGCGTACGCTCGCCAGGCCAATGCCGGTGCCTTCGAAATCTTCCATGCGGTGCAGGCGCTGGAAGACGCCGAACAGCTTGTTGGCGTAGGCCATGTCGAAGCCCACGCCATTGTCGCGGATGCAGACCTCGGTTTCGTCAGGGTGCTGTACGGCACTGATCTCGATGCGAGCAGGCGTACGGCCGCGAGTGTACTTGATGGCATTGGCTATCAGGTTGTGCAAGGCCATGTTGATGAATGCCGGGTCGCCGATCACCTTGGGCAGCGGGGCGATGTCCCAAACGATTGCGCGGCCTTCGTAATCGGGGGCCAGCTCGCTGCGAATGGCCTCGACCAGGGCGTTGAGGTCGACGTCGGACAGGCGCAAGGCCGAGCGGCCCATCTGCGAGAAGTTGAGCAGGTTGTCGACCAGGCTGCCGGCAAAGTGCGCCGCTTCACCGATATGCTGCAGGAAGCGCTTGCCGCGTTCGCTCAGGCCCTGGCCTTCGATTTCGCCAAGCAGTTCGGTATAGCCGGCGATGTGCCGCAGCGGGGCGCGCAGGTCGTGGGAAACACTGTAGGAGAACGCTTCGAGCTCCTTGTTGGAGCGGCGCAATTCGCCAGCCAGTTGTGCCAGCTCTTCGGCCTTGCGCAGGACAATGCCCAGTACCGCGGTGCGCAGCTCCATCACGCCCTCGATCACCAGTGGGTCCCACGCCTGACAATAGCCGCGCAGTTCTTCCTGCCAGCGTTCAAAACTGTGCCGCGGGTCGAGGTTGCCCTGTGGCCCGACCTGCTTGGTCGGCTGCCCGGCCCAGTTGACCGTGCGTATCTGCTCGGGGCGGAACCACAGCAGGTAGTGCGAGTGGATCTGCGAGATGGCCACCGCCAGCACCCCGCCAGCATGGTTTGCCAGCTCGGGTAGCTCAGTGATGTCGCGGCGCAGGTTGTCGCTATGGAACACGCTGTCTTCGTCACGTTGGCCTAGCCAGTGCACCAGCGCCGTCACCTGGGCCTCAGGCGGAGTCTGGCCGATCAGGTCACAGCGCTCGGCCGAGATCACTGCCGCGCCCTGGGCGTCGGCGAAGGCCAGCAGCACGTGAGGCAGGTCGCGCAAGCCGTCACTGACGCTGTCGTGGTCGGCCATGGACGAGATCATGCGTACGATGTGCTGGCGCAGCGCCAACAGCTTGCGCGTGCTGGCATGGGACTCGCGGGACTCTATCTGCAACGACAGCACGCTGGCCAACAGCTCGCAAGCCGTGCGGGTGCGCAGGTCCACCGGGCGTGGCTGCTGATGGTGGCAGGAAATCAGCCCCCACAGCTCGCCGTCGACCACGATCGACAGCGACATCGAGGCCAGCGTGCCCATGTTGCGCATGTACTGCAGGTGCACGGGCGACACGCTACGCAGTACGGCGAAACTCATGTCCAGCGCCTTGCCGGTGCGCGGGTTGGTAGCGGGCAGCAGAGGCGAGGGTTGATAGTTGGCATCTTCGATCACGCGGATACGGTTGACCCGGTACAGCTCGCGCGCCTGGCGCGGGATGTCTGCAGCCGGGAAGCACAGGCCCGCGTAGCTGGGGTAGCCTGGGTCGGCCACTTCGGCCAGCACCTGGCCGTTGCCTTCGGCATCGAAACGGTAGGCCTTGACCCGCCCAAAGCCGGTGATGCGCTTGAACTGCAACACCGTTTGCTGCAGCAGGTCTTCAATACTGCTGGCCACTTGCAGACTGGCGACAAAGCTGCGCACCAACGGGTAATAGTCGCCTTGCCCGACCAGGTCTGCTGGCAGGCGGGGCGGTTCGAACTCGGCAATCAGTACCTGATCGTGGCAATGGACCAGCAAGTGCAGCAGGGCACTGACGGGGGCGCCCTGGTGCAAGCGCACGTCGCCAATGTGGAACGGGAAGACTTCATCTTCAGGAAGCCGTGTGAGGTGCGCGTGCAGGTCAAAGCCCTCGTGAACCAGGTCGGTGAAGCGGCAACCGATCAGTTCACGGGCTGGCAAGCCCAACCAGTGCTCGACATTTTCACTGGCCTGCAGCACGCACAGGTCGGTGGCATCCAGCACCAGCAGAAAGCCGTGAGGCTGGATGCTGCCCGGAACCTGGATCGGCTCCTGGGCACAGCGCTCCATGGCGTCTGCCAGTGAGTTGTCTGCAGTCATGATTGAAAAAGCTCCTGTCATGTCCGTCCGTGTACGGCACAGGTGTCTGGCGCAGGACGAGTACGATTCACCCTAACAGAATCCCGGTGCATTTACCGGCTCTTGGCCATTGGAGGCACGGGTTGGCCACGGGTTCTGTGTGGTACAGGCTTTTTTTGATGTCACGGTATCGCTTTATCGCTAATACAAAAAAAATGGCGTTATGCCACATCGGCTGCGCCACCTCACTGCTACGCTCAGTTCAGGACGTTTCGATAAGGATAACAAGGTGACGGAGCGCATGCTGGCCGCGCTGTTCGGCCTGTTGTTCAGCGGCAGTACCGTGGCGGCGGATTTTCTCGTGGAAGTGCGGGTACTGGTGCAGCGTGGCTGCATGCTGGTCAACCAGACCCGCGATGCGGGGGCTCAGGCCCTGGGTCGTATCGACCTGGGGGCGACGGCGCGCCTGGATGGCCCTGGCGCGCCCTTGAGCGGTGTGCTGCTAAGCCAGCGCCCGCCGCGCCTGGAGTGCAACCCGGATACGCCCTATCAGGTGCGGGTCGACGGTGGCCAGCATGGTGGCGTCGGCGAACTGCGCTACCTGGCCAGCGACGATCGCCTGGCGCGGCCCATTCCTTACCGCTTGTACCGTGACGCTGCCTGGCGTGAGCCGCTGGCAGTGGGGGTAGCCCAATCGGCGCGTGTACCGGGCAGCGGTTCGGTGGAATTGCCGCTGTATGCACGTATCGACAAACTGGCCTGGGTGCCGGATGCAGGGGTTTATGCCGACCTGCTGAAAGTCACCGTCACCTGGTAGGGACGCCACCATGCACAAGGACGCCATGCCATGAGCCGCACTTCGATCCTGTTGCTCACCCTCGGCCCGCTGCTGGTCCCAGGCGGTGCGGTGCATGGCAGCACCACCGGTTTCATCCAGGCGCGGCTGGTGATCAGCGCGTCTTGCCAGATCAGCAGCAACGAGACGCAACCGGCTGTGCTGGGTGACCCAGGCGTACTGGACTTTGGCGAGCGCGGTCCGAACTGGGACCAGCCGTTGCGCAGCCAGGTGGACGAAGTGGGCGGCCAGGGTAGCCTGCAAATCAGTTGCACGCCTGAAGTTCGGGCCTTCAACGTGCGTATCAATGGTGGCCTCAATGGCGACGATGGCATTCGCCGCCTGAGCAACGGCCGTGAACTGATTCCTTATCAGCTGGCGGTCGACCCAGGCGGTAACAGCCGCTACGGCGTCGGCCAGGCGCGTGCCTTCACCATTCGCAGCAGCCAGCAAGTACCGATTCCCATCTACGGTGTGGTAGTGGCGCAACCGCGTGCGCTGCCGGCCGGGCTTTACCGCGACACCCTCAGAGTGACCCTGGACTGGTAACCACGCAAGGAGACTCCGATGCGAACGAACCTTTCATTTTGCGTCCTCGCAGGCCTGGGCCTGGCGTTGGCTTCCCAGGCCCAGGCGGCCACGGTGACGGGCAGTATCAGCTCGACCCTGACGCTGACTGCGGCGTGCCAGGTCAATGGCACGTCGGGCACGTCGGGGCTTAACTTCGGTGCCTTGAACTTCGGTACCCAGGATGCCTTGTTCGTCACCGCCAATGCCCAGGTGCTGGGAGGCGGGGGGGGCGCCATGAGCATCCTGTGCTCGGCAGGTACGGTGCCCGTGATCAAAGTGCGTGCCGGCCTGCATGACGGCCAGTCGAGCGGCGGCACCCGTGCGCTCGCTGATGGTTCTGGCAACTTTGTACCGTACGACCTCTATACCGACGCGGGGCGTACGGCGTTGCTGGCTGTCGACGACACCATCACCCTGCCGACCAGTACCGGCGCCGCCCAGACCGTCAACCTTTACGGCAAGGCCGTCGGCAAGGCGGGCCTGCCCGCAGGGGTCTACAGCGACACGATCTCGGTCGAGCTGTCGTTCTGACCCATGCGCGGCTGGCTGGCAGGTAGCCTGACTGGCGTCAGCATGTTGTTGGCCGCCCCATTGGGGGCAGTGACCACCAGTACCTTCACGGTGACGGCGCAAGTTGTCGCCGGGTGCCTGGTGGTGGGGGGTGTCACCAGCTACGGCACGCTCGATTATGGCTCGCAGTCGGCGCTGTCCACGGGGCTGCTCAGCACATCGCTGGGTGGTTCTACCGTGACGTTCCAGTGCACGCCGGGCGTGGCCATGAGCATGAGCCTGGACGGCGGGCAAAACACTGCCAGTGGCACACGCAACCTGAAGCGCACCAGTGGCACGCAAGTGCTGGCCTACCAGTTGTACCGGGACGCCGCCTATAGCCAGGCCTTGGGAATCGGCCAGAGCGTGGCGGTGAGCTATTCCGACCCGACGGCGATCAAGCTTCCGGTGTACGGGCGGGTCCAGCTGACCGGCACACTGCCGGCAGGGACCTATACCGATGTGGTGCAAGTGACGGTGACCTGGTAACGGCCAGCGCCACCCCTGACAAGTGTCTAAGGAGAGCTGCATGCGGGCAGGCGCGAAGTGGACGCGTGGATTGACTGGATTGTTGTCGCTGGCAAGCCTGCCGGCCTGGGCGGCCACGTCGGTGCTGATCTGGCCGATCGACCCGGTGCTGGAGGCCGACCAGAAGGCCGGTGCGTTGTGGCTGGAAAACCGTGGCACTGCGCCGGCAAACCTGCAGGTGCGGGTATTCGCCTGGCGCCAGGGTGATTACCAGGAGCAGTTCCAGGCGCAGCGCGAGATTATCGGCAGCCCGCCGGTCGCCAACATTGCGCCCGGGCAGAAGCAGCTGATCCGCCTGACCCGTACCGGCCCTTCACCCGCCGGCCAGGAGCAGGCCTACCGCATCATCATCGACGAGATTCCGCCCGCCATCCCGGTCGACAAGGCCGAGCCCGGTGCCACGGCGGCCATTCGTTTGCAGATGCGTTATTCAGTGCCGCTGTTCGTCTATGGCGAAGGGCTGTGGGGCAAGGCCGACCCTGAAGGCAAACGCAATGCCGAGGGCGTGGGCAAGCCACAGCTCAGTTGGCGCCCGGTGACGGTGCAGGGCAAGCCCTACATTGAACTGCGTAACACGGGCCCGGTACATGCGCGGCTGACCGATGTGGTCGTGCAGCAAGGCCCCCAGAGCAAGCCACTGGCTGAAGGCCTGCTGGGCTATGTACTGCCAGGGGCAAGCATGCGCTGGCCGGCTCCCGTGGCATCCGGCAACGTTAGCGTGCTGAAGGGCAGGGTCAATGGTCAACACTCGGCGGACGCCATCCGCCAAGGCCAATGAGCCAACGGCTAAATGAAGTGCAGGGGCCAAGGAGGACCCGGCAATGGTTGGAAACCGTGTGTGAAACGGCTCCCGGCGACGACGTGCCGCTGGTGCCTAGGGCTGGCCATGGTCAGCCCCGCGCTGGTGCTGGCCGACGACTTGCCCCCACCGCCCACGGAGATGTCCGCCATCGCCGAGGCCACCCTTTACCTCGACCTGGTGGTGAACCAGATGCCCAGGGTTGACCTGATACCGGTGCAGCAGCGGGCCGGGCGGTTGTACCTGGACAGCGACCTATTGCGTGCAGCCGGCGTTTCGCTGCCGGGCAACCCCCAGGGGGAGGTGGCCCTGGACAGCATCGCGGGGCTGCATACCGATTACGACAGTCAGAACCAGCGCCTGTTGCTGCAGGTACCGCCGGCCTGGTTGCCTGACCAGCAAGTGGGTGATCGCAACCTTTACCCGGCCAGCGATGCGCGCAGCAGTTTTGGCGCCTTGTTCAACTACGACCTGTATCTCAACGACACCGATCAAGGCGGCACCTACCTGGCCGCCTGGAACGAGCTGCGCCTGTTCGACAGTTGGGGTACCTTTTCCAGTACCGGGCAGTGGCGCCAGTCTTTCAGTGGCGCACAGGCGGACGATACGCGCCGAGGTTTCATGCGTTACGACACCACCTGGCGCTTTACCGACGAGCAGCGCCTGCTGACCTACGAAACCGGTGACTTCGTGACGGGCGCCTTGCCCTGGAGCAGTTCGGTGCGCGTGGGCGGGGTGCAGCTGTCACGCGACTTCGCGGTGCGTCCGGATCTTGTCACTTACCCGTTGCCTGCGTTCGCCGGTGAAGCGGCGGTCCCCACGTCGCTCGACCTGTTCATCAACGGTTTCAAGTCCAGCACCACCGAACTTCAGCCAGGCCCGTACACCCTGACCAACGTGCCGTTCATCAACGGGGCCGGGGAGGCGGTGGTGGTGACCACTGATGCCCTTGGCCGGCAGGTGTCGACCACCTTGCCGTTCTATGTCACCAGCAGCCTGCTGCAGAAGGGCCTGTCGGACTACTCGGTGGCCGCCGGCAGCCTGCGCCGGGATTACGGCGTACGCGATTTCAGCTATGGGCCGGGTATTGCCTCGGGCAGCCTGCGCTATGGGCTCAGTGACATGTTCACCCTGGAAACCCACGCCGAAACGGCGGAGTCGCTGATGCTCGGAGGGCTGGGTGGCAACATGCGCGTGGGCAATTTCGGCGTGCTCAACGCCGCCTTGGCGCAAAGCCGGTTCGAGGGCGACAAAGGCCACCAGGTCGCCCTTGGCTACCAGTACAACAGCCAGCGCATCGGCTTCGGTTACCAGCGCCTGCAACGTCATGGCGATTATGCCGACCTGAGCCGGGTGGGCTCCCCGGACATGCAACTGAGCAAAAGCAGCGAACAGGTTACCCTCAGTGTCAACCTGAACGCTTACGGCAGCATTGGCGCTGGCTACTTCGACGTGCGCGCCGGTGACGGTACGCGTACCCGGTTGATCAACCTGAGCTACAGCAAGCCGCTGTGGGGCAGCAGCAGTGTGTACCTGTCGGCCAACCGTGAAGTGGGTGACAGCCAGTGGGCGGTGCAGGCGCAGCTGGTGATCCCGTTCGACCTGCACGGCACCCTGGCGCTGAGCATGGAACGCAGCAATGAAGGCGAGACCCTGCAACGGGTCAACTACAGCCGTGCGGTGCCAGCGGGTGTCGGCGTCGGTTACAACCTGGGCTATGCCGCAGGCAGCGACCGTGATGCCTATCGCCAGGCCGACGTCACCTGGCGCCTGCAATCGGTGCAATTGCAGGCCGGTGTGTATGGCAGCAGCGGCGAGATGACCCGCTGGGCCGACGCCAGTGGTTCTCTGGTGTGGATGGATGCCGGCGTGTTCGCCGCCAACCGTATCGATGATGCCTTCGTGGTGGTCAGCACCGCAGGTTACGCCGATGTGCCGGTGCGTTATGAAAACCAGGAAATCGGCCGTACCGATGCCAAGGGGCACTTGCTGGTGCCTTACAGCAGTGGTTACTACCGGGGCAAGTACGAGATCGACCCCATGAACCTGCCACCGGATGTCCTCGCACCGGACGTTGAGCAGCGTGTGGCGGTACGACGGGGCAGCGGTTACTTGCTGGAGTTCCCCCTCAAGCGCGTCATGGCGGCCAGTGTCGAATTGGTGGATGGCAACCAGCAGGTGCTCAAACTGGGTAGCCGTGTCACCCACGCAGAGAGTGGCACCCAGGCGGTGGTGGGGTGGGACGGGTTGGTGTACCTGGAGAACCTGTCGTCGAATAACCACCTTCAGGTAGCGCTTGAAGGGGGTGGGCATTGCGAAGTGGCGTTCGACCTGCCTGACGCGCAAGGCTCGGTCCCTTTGATTGGTCCGTTGGTGTGCCGATGAATGCCTGGCGGCGGGGCCTGGTGGCGAGCGTGCTGCTGTTGCCGAGCAGTACGGCCTGGGCGCTTTGCTCGTCGGTGGCCACGTTGCCGGCAGCGTTTGGCAGCCTTAATTCGACGCAGGTTCGCAACACGGTACAGACGGCTTCCAGCCTCAACTCCGGGTTGCAGTGCACCGGTTCGCTGCTGACCTTGCTCAGCAGCGGTGATCATTTCTACGCCACGATCACGCCCGCTTCGGGCGGTCTGGTCGGCCCGACAGGCGATGTCATTCCCTATACGCTCTATGCCGACAACACCACCCGCTACCCGATTACCCGGGGGGTGGCCTACGACTTCGCCCGCAACGGCATCCTCGACTTGCTGGGGCTGCTCGGCGGTACCACGCCCAAGGCGGTGCCGATCTACATGCGCACCCAAATTGGCAGCAATGTCGCGGCCGGGTTGTATCAAGAGGCCCTGACCGTGGCCTGGAGCTGGGATTATTGTTCGGGTATTGGCGCGTTGGGGATATGCCTTGGGCGTGACATCGGCTCGGGTAGCCAGGTCTTGAACGTGAGCCTGACGGTGACCAACGATTGCCAGATCACCACCCCCGACATCAGCTTCGCCAGTGCGCCGGTGGTGGCGGGGTTCGGCACGGTGAGCCAGGGCATAAACGTGTCATGCACCAAGGGCAGCAGCTACACGGTAGGGCTGGGTGACGGGCAGAACGTGTCCGGAGGGCGGCGGCGGATGAAGTCTTCGGCCAACAACTACCTGGCCTATGACATTTTCAAAAGTGCCGGTACCGTGCGCTGGGGGGCGTCCGGGGCTGCCAGGCGTTCCAGTACGGACGCCGACATCAACCCCGGCGTGGGTACCGGCACGGGTAGCCAGGTGTTCAACTACAACGCCAAGGTCTATACCGATCAGGCGACACCGCCGGCTGCGACCTATACCGACAGTGTGATACTGGATGTGCAGTTCTGAACGGCGGTCTATACCCCCGAAGGAGCCGCCGCGTGTCGCGACGTGCTGCTCCTGCAGGGGCTACGCAAGACGAGGTTCAGCGCAAATCGCCTACCATGCTGGCCAAGGTCTCCAGCACCGCCCCGGCCAGTGCCTTCGAGCGCGCCCCCGACCACCCGGTGACTGCATCGGGCGCGTCGTCATGGTCCTTGAACGGCATCTCCAGCGTCAGTGACAGGCAGTCATGTGCCATGCCCACCGCATTGCAGGCCAGCGTCGTGTTCGCCTGTCCGGGCTCGTCACGGGTATAGCCATGCACCGTCTGGAAGTCGCGGGTCAGGCTGCACAAGGTGCTACGGAACTGCTCTTCGAGCTTGGCCAGCCGAGGGGTGTAACCGGGGTTGCCCTCGCATGCGGCCGTGAACACGTGCGGGATCTCTTCGTCACCGTGCACGTCGATGAAGGCATCCACACCGTACTGCTTCATCTGCGCCTGTGCAAAGAACACTTCCGGGCTGAATTCGACGCTGGCGTCCTGCCAGGCGCGGTTGAGGTCCTTGCCTTTGAAGTTGGTGCGCAGGTGGCCGAGGAAGGCGCCGTCGGGGTTCATGTTGGGGATCAGGTAAAGGTCGGCCTTGGCGAGCAATTGCTGGACCACTGCGTCGTTGGCTTGCAGGCGGTCGATCACGCCTTCCATGAACCATTCGGCCATGTGCTCGCCCGGGTGCTGCTGGGCAATCAGCCACAGCTTGCGCTTGCCTTCGGCACCGTCGCCTGCCCGCAGCAGCGGGATGTCGCGGCCCTGGATACTGCGGCCGCTGGCCAGCAACTCGACACCCGGGAGTTGGCGGGCCCGTTCGATCAGCTGGTTGTGGCGGGCACGCGGGTAGGGCTCGAAATAGGCGAACCAGATCTGGTCCTGTTCAGCCTTGACCTCGAACGATAGCGCCGTACCGTCGAACTGGCTGGGCACGCGGAACCAGCGCTGCTGGTCGTAGCTGGCCACAGCGTTGTAGCCGCTCCACGCGTTCTTGTACGAGGAGCCAGACGCGTTGTCCAGGCTGAAGCGATGGACCTGCCCCGGTGTGAGCCCGCTGACCTTGAAGTGGAACCACTGGTAGTGGCCGCTGTGGGTGTCCGGGCGAATGGCCAGGTGTACCTGGGCCGGGTTGCTGGCATCCAGTACCTGTATGTTGCCGGAGTCGAAATCGCAGTCGATCTGCAGGGGGGACAGCGTCACGGTCATGTGCCGGGCTCCTTTGCGGGCATTGTTGTAGGGGTACTGTATACGGCTTGGCGGGGATGCTGTGCAAGAACAGGCAGGGCGAGCCGTCAGCGGACAGCCCGTATGCGGCGGGCCAGTGCCGGCAAATGCGTGGACTTCAGGTTATCTGAAGAACTGGCTGGGCGTGGTACCGAACTGGCGTTTGAACATGCTGGCGAAGGCACTTGGGCTGTCATAGCCCAAGGCCCCCGCCACATCGATGATTCGCTCGCCCAGGGCAATTCGCTCCAGTGCCTGCATCAGCCGCGCCTGCTGACGCCACTGGCCGAAGGTCATGCCGGTTTCCTTGCGGAACAACCGCTGGATGGTCTTTTCGTCCACCCCCAGTTGCACGCCCCAGTCGGCAACGGTGGCGTTATCGTCGGGCCGTTCATGCAATGCCGTGCAGATCACCCGCAGGCGCTGGTCGCTGGGTTGCGACAGCTTCAGCGGCAAGGTCGGCAGTACGCAGATTTCGTCGAGGATCAGGCGCATGACCCGGGCTTCGCGCGAGTCCTCGGCAAACGGTGCGGTGAACCCCACCGAGGCCTTGATCAGTTCGCTGAGCAAGGGCGAGATGCTGATGGCCTTGCTCTGCAGGGGCAGGCCTGTTGCCGCGTCGATGCGCACGAACACACTGCGCATCTTCACGTCGCCGACACAGCGAATGGCGTGCACCTGGCCGCAAGGCATCCACACACCGCGGCTGGGTGGCACTGTCCAGCATTCGTTTCCGGACTCGACGATCATCAGGCCTTTGATGGCATAGATCAGTTGATGCTTGGTATGGCTATGGGGCTCGATGAACCAGTCGCTTGGGTAGTCTGTCGCACGGCTACCCACTTCCCAGGTCCACTCATCGACCTCCACCAGCAATTCACGCTGCGGCTTTACCATCGTGACCTCGTATCGAAGCAGCCTGGCAGCGCCACTTTAGCAGCAACGGCCAGGGCGGGCCCGCGAGCGGGTGGCCGGTAGCAAGGCGGTGGCTAACCCGAGCAGCGGCAGGAACGCGATGGCTTGGTACACCCATTCGATGCCATGCCGGTCGGCCAGTGTGCCCAGGCCGGCTGCACCCACGCCGCTGATGCCGAACATCAGCCCGAACATCACCCCCGAAACCATGCCGACCCGGCCTGGCACCGCCTCCTGGGCATACACCACCAGGGCAGCGAATGCCGAGGACATCACCAGGCCGATGGCCACCGCCAGTACGGCTGTCCAGGCGAGGTTGGCATGGGGCAGGGCCAGGGCGAAGGGCGCCACGCCGAGGAACGAGACCCAGATCACGGCCTTGCGCCCGATGCGATCACCCACCGGGCCACCGGCAAAGGTGCCCAGCGCAACGGCTGCGAGGAACACGAACAGGTACAGCTGGCTGTGCTGCACACTCAGGCCGAAATGCTCAATCAGGTAGAAGGTGAAGAAGTTGGTGAACGAAGCGATGTAGACGAACTTGGCGAACATCAGCACGGCGATCACCACCACAGCGCGCCACATGGCACCCCGCGACAGGCCGGGGGCCTGTTGGCCCGCGAAGCTCTTGAGCCGGGCCTGGCCGTGGCGCACGCTCCAGCCCGTCACCCGCAGCAGCACCAGAACGGCCAGCGCAGCGGCCAGCATGAACCAGGCAATGGCCGGTTGGCCGTGCGGAATGATGATGGCAGCGGTGAGCAGTGGGCCGAGGGCCGAGCCGGTATTACCGCCGACCTGGAAGGTTGATTGCGCGGTCCCGAAGCGCCCGCCGGAAGCCATCCTGGCGACCCGCGAGGCCTCTGGGTGAAAGGTGGCCGAACCCACGCCGACCACGGCGGCGGCCACCAGCAGCATTTCATAGCTGCCGGCAAAGGCGAGCAGGGCGATGCCCACCAGCGTCACCACCATGCCGGCAGGCAGCAGGTAGGGTTGTGGGTGCTTGTCGGTGAACATGCCGACCCAAGGTTGCAGCAGGGAAGCGGTCACCTGATACACCAAGGCGATCCAGCCGATCTGGGCGAAGCTCAGCGCGAAATCGCTTTTCAGCATGGGGTAGATCGACGGCAGTACGGCTTGAATCAGGTCGTTGAGCAGGTGGGCGAATGCAGCAGCACCGACGATGCGCACGACAAAGCCCTGAGGCTGGTCGGCAGGCGTGGCGGCGGCTACGGAGGCGGCAGAAGTTGTCATGGGCAAGGTTCTTCTATGGCAAGGGAGCAAGGCATTGCCGCAGCAGGTTATCCAGTGCCGAGGTTGCCTGTCTCACGCCGAACGGGCAGCCAATGTCGCGTTTCGGGCATCCGTGCCCACAGCCTGACAAGCGCACGCAATCGCCCGGCATTTCATCATTGCAGTGAGGAACGGTGCGTCGCAGGCGTCAGTGCGGCCCGTGTGCAGAAGCGGCCTTGTATCGCGGTGGGCCGCTCCTGCAGGTGGTTGCCTTCAGGCCATATCGGCTGCGGTCTTGCCGGCGACCTTGTGGCGGCCGCCCAGCCATACCAGCAACAGCCCCGCAGCCGCCAGCACACCTCCGGCCATTGGCACGGCGGCGTAGCCCAGGTTCAGGCTGATAACCGCACCACCCAGCGCCGCGCCCACGGCGTTACCCAGGTTGAACGCCCCCACGTTGATCGAAGATGCCAGGCCCGGCGCCTCGATGGCGGCAGTCATGACGCGCATTTGCAGCGGCGGTACCACGGCGAAGGTGAACATGCCCCAGACCAGCAGGGCGATGGCGGTGCCGAGGTGGCTGCTCAGTACCAGGGGCATCAGCAGCATGATCAGCGCCAGCACGGCAAGGAAGATTTTCGCCGCGCCATCCAGCGACCAGTCGGCCAGGCGGCCGCCCAGGCTGTTGCCAAGGGTGAAGCCAACGCCGATCAGTACCAGCGCCAAGGTTACGAAGCTGTCCGAGGCACCGGTCAGTTCGGCCAGCACCGGCGCCACGTAGGTGTACAAGGTGAACATGGCGCCGGCACCGAGCACGGTGGTGGCCATTGCCAGCAGCACGCTGGGGCGGGCAATGACCGCCAGTTCCTTGCGCACATGCGGCACGCTGCCGCGTTCACCCTTGGGCAGGGCGTACCACAGCGCGGCCATGGCCAGCAGGCCAAGTACGGCGGTACCGGCAAATGCCATGCGCCAGCCGATCTGCTGGCCAATCCAGGTGGCGGCCGGCACGCCGCCGATGTTGGCGATGGTCAGGCCCATGAACATGGTGGCCACGGCGCTGGCCTGTTTCTCCTTGGGCACCACGCTGGCTGCCACCACGGCTCCCAGGCCGAAGAACGCACCATGGTTGAGGCTGGTGACCAGTCGCGAAGCGAGCAGGGTGTAGTAGTCCGGCGACAGTGACGACAGCAGGTTGCCAAGGGTGAAGATGGCCATCAGCGCCATCAGCGCAGCGCGCTTCCCAAAGCGGCTGAACAGCAAGGTCATGATCGGCGCGCCGACCATCACGCCAATGGCATAGGCGGTGATCAGCATGCCGGCGCTGGGGATGCTCACCTCCACGCCCTGGGCGATGACTGGCAGTAGCCCCATCGGGGTGAACTCGGTAGTGCCGATGCCAAAGGCGCCAATGGCCAGCGCGAAGAGCACGCGGCCGGGTCTCATTGTTTGAGCAGTCATCAGTGTCAGTCCCAGGTTGGCGCCAGGCCGTCAGGGCTGACCTCGCGGCCGTTGCGCTCCAGCTTGGCGATGCGTGCCATATCGTCGGTGTCCAGCGTCAGGCCACGGGCAAGCAGGTTGCTGGCCAGGTTTTCACGCTTGGTCGACGACGGGATCACGGCATAGCCCAGTTGCAGGGCCCAGGCCAGGGCAACCTGGGCGACGGTAGCCTTGTGCTTGGCGGCGATCTGGGCCAGCACCGGGTCTTTCAGCACTTTGCCGTAGGCCAGGGTCATGTACGAGGTCACGGTGATCCCTTGTTCCTCGAGGAACGCGGTCAGCGTGCTGTTCTGCAGGTAGGGGCTGAGCTCGATCTGGTTGGTGGCGATTTCCCCTTTGCCGACCACGGCAATGGCTTGCCTGGTCAGCTCGATGTTGAAGTTGGAAACGCCGATCTGGCGAGCCAGGCCTTGCTGCTTGGCGTCGGCCAGGGCCTTCATGTACTCGGGCAGTTCTACGCCATTGCCCGGCGCTGGCCAGTGGATCAGCAGCAGGTCGACGTAGTCGGTGCGCAGCTTCTGCAAGCTGTCACGCAGGCTGGGGATCAGCTTGTCGGCGGCGTAGTTGTCGACCCAGATCTTGGTGGTGATGAACAGCTCGCTGCGCGGCACGCCGCTTTCGGCGATGGCCTGGCCCACTTCGGCTTCGTTCTTGTAGATCTGGGCGGTATCGATGACGCGGTAGCCGACTGCCAGGGCAGACTTGACCGAGTCGATGACGGTTTGGCCGGAGAGGCGGAAGGTGCCGAGGCCGAAGGAAGGAACGCTCATGGGGTTGCTCCTGAATAGGGGGAGGATCATGTGATGGCCAGTGTGCAGGTTTGAACGGCAGCGAATAAGCCGCCATGGCGCCAAAGTCCTTTGACCTGTAGTCACAAATACATTTTCAAGCTGTGCATTCACTACATAAATAGGGCCCGAGGGGGCTGGAACCTTGTTCAGCTAGCGCTTTTTTATCAAGCGTTGAGGCTGCCCATGACCCCTTCAGTAATACCCGCCGACTCCATCGATGCGCTGATTGCCCGTCAGCTGCCAGGCTGGCTCAAGCGCGCATCTGCCCAAGAGCTGACAGGGCTGCGCGCCGCTGCTTTGCGCCAACAGCGGGCGCAGGACCACGTCGACGCCTGGTTAGGGGCTATAACCCCCTTGGATGAGTTCGCCGAGTCGTTGCTCAAACGTGCACCCGAGGCCCATTCGATCAGGCAGGTAGACCTGCGCCAGGCTCAGCTCAGGCTGGTGACCCTGCAGCCAAAACCGTCGATATCAACTGCTTTACCAAGCACGTCAACACGCATCGTCAGCACCCAGACGCTTCTCTCGGCGGCACTGCATAACTTCCACGAAAAGGAAATGCAGCCTGGCTGGTTCGCGGCCGGGTCGCAGTTGGTCACTGCCAGCGGGCACCTGCTGCCGCTAAGTGCGCAAGCTTTTGTCCGCCTTTGCAGAGACATTGATATTGGCAGGCGTTATCAAAGCCATTTGCAATCGAAGCTTGAAGGCGAGGGGGTGGCCGTCGAGAGTGCCCTGGAGGAGGCGATGAGCGCCAACCTGGCGCTTGCTGCAATCGCCGCAAGAATCAAGGGTGAAATCGATGAGCAGACCTGTCAGTGGATCAACCAGGTGGTGGGCACAGGGTCTTTCCTGCCAGCCGACAACACCGTATTGAAGTGTCACACCCTGCGGCTGTTGGGCAAGGAGGTCATTGGCGCACTGGTGATCGAAGTGCGTCAGAACGCCCGCCTGCTTGGTGTTATCGCGTGGTTCCCTGAGGACCCGTATGCCCCGGTGAGTTGGCACACCAGCTGGGAGTTGCTGTACATGACCCTTGGCATACGTTTGCGTAATGAAGCGTATCGGCGCTACTTCCAGCGCTTCGTCGCAGAGCGTGATCGCGTCGCCTTCTGCGCGGCGCTGAACGCGCTGCTCAGCCACGGTAATACCGTTCTCCCGCTTGAGCTGGATGGCCGCTGTTTTGCGATCGAGGGCGACGTGTTTGTCGCGCTGCGCCAAGCCCGGATCGACAAAATGCTGGATGACGCACGGGTATTGGCCGTTTCGACAGAGGATGAAGATGTCGCCGACCGTCGCGCACGTTTGCAGGGCTATCTGGATTTGGGGTTGAGCGTGGCAGGCCTGGCAGCGCTGTTTGTGCCTGTGTTGGGGCAGGCCCTGCTGGGGCTTACGGTGGTGCAGCTGGCAGGTGAGGTGTACGAAAGCTACCAGGATTGGCAGTTGGGTGATCGCAACGCCGCATTGGGTCACTTGTTCAACGTGGCCGACACGGTTGTGATGACGGCGGTGACGACGGCCGGGGCGACGGCACTTGGCAAGCTGGCCCAGCGAGTGGCGCAGGTGGATGCCTTGGTGCCGGTAAGCCTGGGCGATGGCCAGTTGCGGCTGTGTGACCCGTCCTTGTCGGGCTATCAGCGTGAGGGCGTCGATCTGATGGTAGGACAGGCCGTGAATGAAACTGGCCGTTCGCTGAGGCGCCTGCACGATGCTGTCTATGAGGTGAGTGAAGGGGACGATGGCGCATGGCGTATTCATCATCCATCAAGGCCACAGGCCTACGTACCGGCACTTGAGCACAATGGTGCCGGGGGATGGGTGCATGAGTTCGAACAACCGCAGCGCTGGCATGACGCCGCCTACATGGTGCGCCGCCTTGCCAGTCGTACGGCGCAGGTGCCCGATGAGGCGGTGTCTGTGGCGTTGCAGGCCACGGGTTTCGAGGCTGACAGCCTGCGCCGTTTGTTACTGGAAAATGCGCCCCCGCCGGCACGCCTGCTCGATGCCATCGAGCGCCAGCAATTGCACCGTGATTTCCCGGCGTTGCGAGGTGAGGCTTTCGAGGAGGTCTTCAACGAGCGACAGATCAGCCCGCAAGCAGCAGACCGGGTCTTGATGCGGGACTTCCCAGGCCTTTCCCACCGCTGCGCACGGGAAATCGTCGAGGGGGCCAGCAGTGTCGAGATGGAGAGCCTGACGGGCGCAAGCCGGGTGCCCTTGGCCTTGGCGGAACGTGCACGCTGGGCAATACGCGACAGTCGGATAGACCGTGCCTGCGCAGGGTTGCGCCAGGCCGCGGCAGAAAATGACGATACCGGCAAGCTCGCGCTGGGCCTGCTCGATGCCATCGCCCCCTGGTCGGCTGGGGTCAACGTTGAGCTGCCTGCCGCGGGCAGGGGTGGGTTGCTGCAGACGTTGAGACGGCAACTGGACAGCCGCCAGCGACAGTTGCTCGGTATTAGCCAGATGACGGATGACGCACTGGGTGAGCGGCTTGGGCGTGAGGCGCTCGCTGACCGTGAAGCGGCGGCCCGAATGATTGGGCTGGCCCGTGTGGGGCAGGGGATTCGCCCTCCTGTGCGGTTGTTCGATGGGCGTTTGGGCTACCCGCTCAGTGGCCAGCTGACAGGCACCCGCCAGGCACTGCGGCGCACGTTGAACCACGTGTTCCCGGTGATGAGCAGTGAGCAGCTGGAGGGCTACCTGCAAGACCTGGCACAGCGGGGGGTGGACCCGTGGGACCATGTCAGCCAACTGTTACAGGCCAAGGTCAGCCTCAAGCAGGCATTGCAAGCCTGGCGAAATGACGCAGGGCTGAACATTGTTCGCCGCCTGCGTCGTATCAAGGTTGCCAGGCGCATTACGGCAAGCTGGCAGCGCTTTACCCCTGGAGAGGTGGCGGGTGACTACCACCTGACCCTCGTGGGTGAGCGGGTGGGTGACCTGCCGGCTTTGCCTGAAAATGTGAGTTTTGACCACATCACGCACCTGACCCTGCGCGATATGCAGCTGACGAGCCTTGATGCGGGCTTTCTTGGTCGCTTCAGCAATGTGCGCAACCTGGACTTGCGGAACAACCGGCTGACACGCCTACCTGCAGGTATCGAGCAACTGACCGAATTGAAAAACCTGCGCCTTGGCGGCAACCAGATCGTGCTTTCCAGCGAGGATAACCTGCGTTTGAGCCAGCTTGTGGAACTGCGCCGCCTGGAGCTCAACGGCAACCCGGTCGGTTTGCTGCCACCCTTGGCGTCTTTCCCCCTGCTGCGCCGGCTGTCCTTGCGCAACACCGGGCTGGGCGAACTGCCCGCTGATCTGGCCAGGCACGGTAATCTGGAGTTGCTGGACATGCGTGACAACCAGATCCAGACGCTGCCTGAAGCGTTGTCCCTAGTGCCGCTTCGCTTGTGGCGGGGCCTGGAGCTGCACGACAATCCGCTCTCGGACGAAACCCTGCAGCGCTTGCAGTTGGCCAGGGCGTCGGCCGGGGCTGCTGAGCGTCGACGTGCAGCTCATGCCACTTCGATCCCGAACGCTGCAGCCCCTTGGTTTTTAGGGTTCACGCCAGCCCAGCGCGAGGTGCGATTGGCGAGCTGGAACCGCTTGAGCCAGGAAGCCGGGGCGCAGGATCTGTTTCGCTTTTTCTCTGATTTACGCGCCCTGCGTGAATACGACGCACAACCGCGCGACCTTCAGGCGCGGGTGTGGCATATCCTCGAAGCCTGCGAGCAGCACGCTGAAGTACGGGCGAGCCTGTTCGAGCAAGTTGCCCGACCGCGCAGTTGCAGCGACGAGTTGCTGCTGACGCTTAGCGAGCTGGAGGTTGGCGCGCTGGTCGCCAAGGCCGGTACAGCCGGTACCGGGTTACAGAAGGAGCGGGCGCTGGTCAGGCTGGGGCGTTCATTGTTCCGCCTGGACAAAGTCAACGCAATTGCCGCGCGGCATATTGCGGATTACTTTTCGAACGATCCCGTTGAGGTTTACCTGACCTATCGCGTCAGGCTGGCGGATAGCCTCGACCTTCCCGTGCAGCCCAGCCATCTTTCGTATGAGAGTTTCAGCGGGGTTGGCCGCGAAGACCTGGACGCCGCGCGCAGCGAGGTGCTGCGGCAGGAAACGCCACAAGCCTTGGCGCAGGCGCTGGCAGATCGATCCTTCTGGCAGGACTATCTGCACGAGCAGCAGGCGGCGCGCTTCAGCCGCTTGGACGAGCCTTTTCAGCAGCGCCTGGATGCGTTGCTCGAACAGTCGAAAACGCTGAGCGATGGCGACTATTTTGCCCAGGTCGAGCATATCTGCGCAGCGCGTGAGGTCGCGAAACGGCAGCTTTTGCTTGAATTGAGCCGAGAGGCAATTCAACGCCACGGCCTATGAACGAAACAGCCCGCCGAGAGGCGGGCTGTTCGCTGGGGCGGGACGATCAGCGGCGGCGGAACAGCGGCAGCGGTTCGTCGGTGGCGGCCTGGTAGGTCACCGAGAAGTCCTTCAGGCTTTGCAGCGCGTCTTCCGGGTCCTTGTCGGCACGGATGGCGAAGGCGTCGAAGCCGCAGCGGGCCATGAAGAACAGCTGGTCGCGCAGCACATCGCCGATGGCGCGCAGTTCGCCTTTGAACTTGTAGCGGTCACGCAGCAGGCGCGCATTGGAGTAGCTGCGGCCGTCGGTGAATGCCGGGAAGTTCAGGGCGATGACCTGGAAGTGGTGCACGTCTTCACCGATTTCCTCCGCTTCCTGGTCGCTGTCCAGCCATACACCCAGGCCGCCATCGCGAGCTTTGAGCACATGGGCATGGTCGCGCCACATTTGCAGCGGCACGATGTAGTCGTCGCAGTTGGTCAGCTCGTCGAACGAGGTTTCCTTGGGCAGCAGGTGCCAGGTTTCGTCGACGATCTGGTTGTTCTTAATGATTCGCTGCATAGACGCGTTCCTTGAAGGGGTCGATGCCGATACGCTGGTAGGTGTCGATGAAACGCTCTTCCTCGGTACGTTGCTCGACGTACACGGCGATCAGCTTCTCGATCACATCGGCCATGTCATCCTGCGCGAAGGACGGGCCAAGGATCTTGCCCAGGCTTGCGCCGCGTGCGGCGTTGCCGCCCAGCGACACCTGGTAGAACTCCTCACCCTTCTTGTCCACGCCGAGGATGCCGATGTGGCCCACGTGGTGGTGGCCGCAGGCGTTCATGCAGCCGGAGATGTTCAGGTCGATTTCGCCGATGTCGAACAGGTAGTCCAGGTCGTCGAAGCGGCGCTGGATGGACTCGGCAATCGGGATCGACTTGGCGTTTGCCAGCGAGCAGTAGTCGCCACCCGGGCAGCAGATGATGTCGGTCAGCAGGCCGATGTTCGGGGTAGCGAAGCCGCCTTCGCGCAGTTCAAGCCACAGCGCGTGCAACTGGCGCTGCTCGACGTCGGCGAGGATGATGTTCTGCTCGTGCGAGGTGCGCAGGAAGCCGAAGCTGTAGCGTTCGGCCAGGTCGGCCACGGCGTCCAGCTGCTTGTCGGTCAGGTCGCCCGGGGCAACACCGGTAGGCTTGAGTGACAGGGTAACAGCCACGTAGCCCGGGCGCTTGTGGGCGCGGGTGTTGCGCGAGCGCCAGCGGGCGAACCCTGGGTGCTCGGCATCCAGGGCGGTATAGTCGACGTTGTCGAGCGCGAGGTACTCGGGGTCGACGAAGTGGCGCGATACGCGTTGCACTTCGGCTTCGGTCAGGGTGGTGGTGCCGCCACGCAGGTGGACCATTTCGGCCTCGACCTTTTCGGCGAACACTTCCGGGGTAAGGGCCTTGACCAGAATCTTGATCCGCGCCTTGTACTTGTTGTCACGGCGGCCGTAACGGTTGTACACGCGCAGGATGGCGTCGAGGTAGCTGATCAGGTCCTGCCATGGCAGGAACTCGTTGATGAACGAGCCCACCACCGGGGTACGGCCCAGGCCGCCACCGACCAGCACACGGAAGCCCAGTTCGCCGGCCGCGTTGCGCACGGGCTCCAGGCCAATGTCGTGCACTTCGATGGCGGCGCGGTCTTCCTGCGAACCGTTGATGGCGATCTTGAACTTGCGTGGCAGGTAGGCGAATTCCGGGTGGAAGGTGGTCCACTGACGGACGATTTCACACCACGGGCGCGGGTCGACGATCTCGTCTGCGGCCACACCGGCGAACTGGTCGGTGGTGGTGTTGCGCAGGCAGTTGCCGCTGGTCTGGATCGCGTGCATCTGCACGGTGGCCAGCTCGGCGAGGATGTCGGGGATGTCTTCCAGCGCCGGCCAGTTGAACTGCACGTTCTGGCGGGTGGAAATGTGGGCATAGCCCTTGTCATAGTCGCGAGCGATCTTGGCCAGGGTGCGGACCTGGTTGGCGTTCAGCTGGCCGTACGGCACCGCGACACGCAGCATCGGCGCGAAACGTTGGATGTATAGGCCGTTCTGCAGGCGCAGAGGGCGGAATTCTTCTTCGCTCAGCTCACCGGCCAGGTAGCGGCGGGTCTGATCACGGAACTGCTTGACGCGGTCCTCGATGATCCGCTGATCGTACTCGTCGTATACGTACATAAAAGTCCTGTCTCAGGCATGCAGCTATTCGCGCGCACGGCCGCGCACTCCGGTACGGAGCCGGGGAACGATAGCAGGTTGCGGTTATGCGCTAAAGTGATGTTTTTGCATATGAAAAGAACCAAATGGACTATGTGAGATTGACTGCCATTTGTGCGCTGAGCATCGTCAGGCGTTTATAATCCGGCGTTTGCTTCGCAGAGATGTGACCCCATGCTCAAGGCCCTGTGCCAAAGCTTGTGCCTTGCCTTGCCACTGGTGGCAAATGCGCAACCGGCTTCGGTGGTGTTCCTCAACCCGGGGCTGTCCACCGAGACATTCTGGACCAGCTATACCCGCTTCATGCAGGCCGCCGCGGACGAGCTGGGCATGACCCTGCAGGTGCAATACAGCGAGCGCCGAGCCGACCTGGCACTGGCCCAGGCCCGGGCGATCCTGAGTGCGCCGCAGCGTCCGGATTACCTGGTGCTGGTCAATGAGCAGTACGTGGCACCGGAAATCCTGCGGTTGTCGCGTGGCACCGGGGTGAAACTGCTGCTGGTCAATAATGGCCTGACCGCCAGCCAGCGCCTCAGCATCGAGGCCCAGCCCGGCAAGTATGCCGAGCCACTGGGTACCTTGATGAGCAACGACGAGCAGGCAGGCTTCCAGATGTTGCACCTGATGCTCGCGCAGCTGCCTCGCGACGCAGGGCCGGTGGATCTGGTGGCTTTTGCCGGGGTCAAGACCACCCCGGCCTCGCAGTTGCGCGTTGAGGGCATGCGCCGCGCTCTGGCCGATTTCCCTCAGGTGCGCTTGCGGCAAGTGGTATACGGCGGCTGGAACCGCCAGCGCGCCTACGAGCAAGCGAAGCAGTTGCTTGAGCGTTACCCGGCCACCCGGCTGGTGTGGTCGGCCAATGATCAGATGGCCTTTGGTGCCATGCAGGCGTTCGAGGAGGCCGGGTACACGGCGGGTCGTGACGTGCTGTTCGCTGCCGTCAACAGCTCGCCCGAAGCGTTGCGCGCACGTATCGATGGGCGCTTGAGCGTGCTGATGGGTGGGCATTTCACCCTTGGCGGTTGGGCCATGGTGATGCTGCACGATGACGCCCACGGGCTGGCGTTGAACCGCGACGGCCTGCGCGAGCGCCGTGTTCCGGTATTGCAGGAAATCGATCAGGCCAAGGCCAGGCGTTGGCTGAAGCTGTTGGAAAGGGACGACTACGGCGTCGATTTTCGGCGTTACAGTGCTGAAGGGCGCCCGCCCGGTTACCGTTACCCGTTTCTGGCGTCACCGGTCGAATATTGAATGACCCTGCTTGAGGGAAGGGCATTGCTCGTCTTAACTGCTGGTGGTGAAGTGCATTCCCATAACCACTACAAGAGGCAATGCAATGGGAAACTCAACCAAGGTCCGCAAAGCTGACAGCAGCGTCGATGCCTGGGCGATCCTCTGCCTGATCGTTCTGGTGGTGGTCACTGCGGTGTATTGGGTCAGCCACCAGTGACTTGAATCTCAAGACCGTGATGTAGCAGGGCGCCTGTGGGAGGGAGTCTCGCAGGCGCTTTAGTATTGCCTGTGGCCGCCTCTTCGCGGTGAAAACATATCCCTTGAGAATGGCGCGGGACCGTCGTAGGAGCGGGTTTACCCGCGAAAGGGCCGGCCCTGCTGGCCAATTTCCACCTGCCGTTCACCGTTGCGGCCGCGACCGTATTCGCGGGTAAACCCGCTCCTACACACGCATCGCTGGTTGGGGAAAGGCCGTCGTAGGAGCGGGTTCACCCGCGAAAGGGCCGGGCCTGCTGGCCAATTACCACCTGCCGTTCACCGTTGCCGCCGCGACCGTATTCGCGGGTAAACCCGCTCCTACACACGCATCGCTGGTTGGACACAGGCCGCTGTAGGCGCGGGTTTACCCGCGAAGAGGCCGGCATAGGCTAGCGGGTCAGGTGCAGCGCCAATTGCACCAGGCCGATCAATACCGCAATGAACACCAGGGTGAACAGCGCCCCCAGCGTAATGAAATGGCTGGCTTTGCCGTGGGTGAAGTCGCGTGCGCGGTTTTTGCCGCTTTGCACGCCGAAGGCGGCAGCGAGGATGCTGTGCAGCATCTGCCAGAAGGTCGGGGGTTTGCCCTGGCTGGAATCGTCCATGGTGGCTCCTGGGGAAATCAGAGGCAATCAAAGACAGTGTAGGCAATGGTTGTGAGGTTGCCTGTGCCGGCCTCTTCGCGGGTAAACCCGCTCCTACAGGTCAATCACGGCCCTTGAGGCCTGTTTCATACCTGTGTGGGCGAGCCCGCGAAGAAGCCAGCGCAGTCGTTTAGCTGTCATACCCCAGGTTAGGCGCCAGCCAGCGCTCGCTTACGCTGATATCCTGGCCTTTGCGTGCGCTGTAACGTTCGATCTGGTCCTTGTCGACCTTGCCTACGGCAAAATACTTCGCCTGCGGGTGGGCGAAGTACCAGCCGCTGACCGCCGCCGCCGGGAACATCGCGAAGTGCTCGGTGAGGTACACCCCGCTTGGCCCGGTCTCACCGATGGCGGTGCCATCGAGCAGGCGGAACAGGGTTTCCTTTTCGGTGTGGTCGGGGCAGGCCGGGTAGCCCGGCGCAGGGCGGATGCCGCTGTACTGCTCCTTGATCAGCGCCTCGTTGTCCAGGTGTTCGTCGCGGGCATAGCCCCAGTGCTCTTTACGCACCTGCTCGTGCAGCCATTCGGCACAGGCTTCGGCCAGGCGGTCGGCCAGGGCCTTGACCATGATCGAGCTGTAGTCGTCGCCCTTGTCCTGGTAAGCCTTGGCCACTTCCTCGGCACCGATGCCGGCGGTGGTGATAAAACCACCTACGTAGTCGGTCACGCCGCTGTCTTTCGGTGCGACGAAGTCGGCCAGCGACCAGTTGGGCTTGCCGTCCGGCTTGATGGTCTGCTGGCGCAGATGGTGCAGGGTGGCCAGTGCCTGGCCATCTTCGCCGTAGACTTCGATGTCGTCATCGGCCACCTGGTTGGCCGGCCAGAAACCGAATACCGCGCGGGCGCTGATCAGCTTCTCGTCGATCAGCTTGTCGAGCATCTCGCGGGCATCCTTGTACAGCGCCGTAGCAGCCTCGCCAACCACCTCGTCGGTGAGGATGCGCGGGAACTTGCCGGCCAAGTCCCAGGAGATGAAGAACGGGGTCCAGTCGATGTACTCGGCCAGGGTGCGCAAATCGATGTCTTCCAGCACCTTGACGCCGGTGAAGGAGGGCACCGCTGGCTGGTAGCTGGCCCAGTCGTACTGCGGCTTGGCAGCGATCGCCTGGGCGTAGCTGAGGCGCTCGGTGCGGGCGCTGCGGTTGGCGGTGCGCTCGCGCACGTCCACGTATTCCAGGCGGGTCTTCTCGACGAAGCCCGGCTTGAGTTCTTTGGACAGCAACTGGGTGGCCACGCCGACCGCGCGCGAAGCGTCGGTGACGTAGATGACTGCGTCGTTGCTGTACTTGGGCTCGATCTTGACCGCCGTGTGCGCCTTGGAGGTGGTGGCGCCACCGATCATCAGCGGCAGTTCGAAGCCCTGGCGCTGCATTTCGCGGGCAACGTGGACCATTTCGTCCAGCGACGGGGTAATCAGGCCGGACAGGCCGATGATGTCGCACTTCTGCTCGCGGGCTGTCTGCAGGATCTTCTCCGCCGGCACCATCACGCCAAGGTCGACGATGTCGTATCCGTTACAGCCCAGCACCACGCCGACAATGTTCTTGCCGATGTCGTGCACGTCGCCTTTCACCGTGGCCATCAGGATCTTGCCCTTGGCTTCCGGCTTGTCGCCTTTTTCGGCTTCGATGAAGGGGATCAGGTGAGCAACGGCCTGTTTCATGACGCGGGCCGACTTGACCACCTGCGGCAGGAACATCTTGCCCGCGCCGAACAGGTCGCCGACCACGTTCATGCCGTTCATCAGCGGGCCTTCGATCACTTCGATAGGGCGCGCGCACTGCTGGCGGCATTCTTCGGTGTCTTCGACGATGAACGCGGTGATGCCCTTGACCAGCGCATGCTCCAGGCGTTTTTCCACCGGCAGCGAGCGCCACTCTTCGTTTTCCACTTCCTTGGTTGCGCCGCCACCCTTGTAGTCGTCGGCGATGGCCAGCAGTGCATCGGTGCCATGCGGGGTGCGGTTGAGCACCACGTCCTCGACCTTTTCACGCAGCTGGGCCGGGATCTCGTCGTAGATCTCCAGCTGGCCGGCGTTGACGATACCCATGGTCAGGCCGTTCTGGATCGCGTGGTACAGGAACACCGAGTGGATCGCCTCACGCACCGGGTTGTTGCCACGGAACGAGAACGACACGTTGGACACGCCACCCGAGCTCAGGGCATGGGGCAGGTGATCGCGGATATAGGCACAGGCTTCGATGAAGTCGACGGCGTAGTTGTTGTGCTCTTCGATACCGGTGGCGACGGCGAAGATGTTCGGGTCGAAGATGATGTCTTCTGGCGGGAAGCCCACTTCGTTGACCAGGATGTCATAGCTGCGCTGGCAGATTTCCTTCTTGCGCGCGGCAGTGTCGGCCTGGCCGACTTCGTCGAAAGCCATGACCACCACGGCAGCGCCATAGCGCTTGCACAGGCGGGCGTGGTGCTTGAACTGCTCGACGCCTTCCTTCATGGAAATGGAGTTGACGATGCCCTTGCCCTGGATGCACTTGAGGCCGGCTTCGATCACTTCCCACTTGGACGAGTCGATCATGATCGGTACACGCGAGATGTCCGGCTCACCCGCGATCAGGTTGAGGAACCGGACCATGGCCGCCTGGGAGTCGAGCATCCCTTCGTCCATGTTGATGTCGATTACCTGAGCGCCGGCCTCGACCTGCTGCAGGGCGACTTCCAGGGCTTCGGTATAGTTCTCTTCGCGGATCAGCCGGGCGAATTTGGCGGAACCGGTGATGTTGGTGCGCTCACCGACGTTGACGAACAGCGACTGGCGGTCGATGGTGAACGGCTCCAGGCCCGACAGGCGGCAGGCCTTGGCGATTTCCGGGAGCTCGCGCGGCTTGTACTTGGCCACGGCTTCGGCAATGGCCTGGATGTGCCCCGGCGTGGTACCGCAGCAGCCGCCAATGATGTTGAGGAAGCCGCTGGCCGCGAATTCTTCGACTACCGCGGCCATCTCGGCCGGGGTTTCGTCGTACTCGCCGAAGGCGTTCGGCAGGCCGGCATTGGGGTGGGCGGACACGTGGGTGTCGGCCTTGGTGGCCAGCTCTTCCAGATACGGGCGCAGGTCCTTGGCGCCGAGGGCGCAGTTCAGGCCCACGGAAATCGGCTTGGCGTGGCGCACCGAGTTCCAGAACGCTTCGGTGGTCTGACCCGACAGGGTACGGCCGGAGGCGTCGGTGATGGTGCCGGAGATCATGATCGGCAGTTCGACGTTGTCGTCCTCGAACACTTGCTGCACGGCGAAGATCGCCGCCTTGGCGTTGAGGGTGTCGAAGATGGTTTCGATCAGGATCAGGTCGGCGCCGCCTTCGATCAAGCCGCGGGTGGCCTCGATGTAGTTTTCTACCAACTCGTCGAAGGTGACGTTGCGGAACCCAGGGTCGTTGACGTCCGGGGAAATCGAACAGGTTCGGCTGGTAGGGCCGAGCACGCCGGCAACGAAGCGCGGCTTGTCGGGCGTTTCCAGGGTCTTGGCATCGGCAACCTGGCGAGCGATGCGCGCGCCTTCGACGTTCAGCTCGTAAACCAGCGACTCCATGCCGTAGTCGGCCTGGGAAATCTGCGTGGCGTTGAAGGTGTTGGTTTCGAGAATATCGGCACCAGCATCCAGATAGGCCTTCTCGATGGCGGCGATCACGTCCGGGCGGCTGAGCAGCAACAAGTCGTTGTTACCCTTCACATCGCTTGGCCAATCGGCAAAACGCGTGCCACGATAGTCGTGTTCCTCCAGACGGTAGCTTTGGATCATAGTACCCATGCCGCCGTCGAGGATCAGGATGCGCTCTTTGAGTGCGTTCTGGAGTGCTTGGAGACGAGCGCTGCGGTCGGACATAGGAACTACCTGGTCGGGCGAATATCAGAAGGTGCCGAATCATAACAAAGCTGCGCGGTTTTTAGGCATGTCGCCCATTTGCATGAAAACTGCTCATGTTGGGCGGGTGGAGGCAGCGCAAGGCACCCAGGACGACCAGGCAACAAATCGTGATGGCTTTCAAGAACCAGGACTTTCCGCACATGGTGCATCGTATCCTTGCCGGCGCCTTCGCCTTGCTCATCAGCGGCGCGGTATTCGGGCAGGCCCCCCAGTCGAGCCCGGCTATTTCCTACACCCGGGACATTCAACCGATCTTCACCGAGAAGTGCGTGGCCTGCCACGCCTGCAACGACGCCGCCTGCCAGCTCAAGCTGGAAAGCCCTGAAGGCGCGGTACGCGGGGCCAGCAAGGTCCCGGTGTACCAGGGCGAGCGGAGCAAGGCGGTGCCCACCACGCGGCTGTTCTACGACGCACACAGCGAAGAGCAATGGCGCAAGAAGGGCTTCTACTCGGTGCTCGACAACCAGGGCGGTCAGGCTGCGTTGATGGCGCGCATGCTGGAGTTGGGCCACAAGACCCCGCTTACGCCCAACGCCAAGCTACCCGAAGAGATCGTCCTGGGCCTGAGCCGCAACAACATGTGCCCGTTGCCCCATGAATTTGACGCCTATGCCGGCGCACACCCCAAGGAGGGCATGCCGCTGGCGGTGACCGGGCTGACCGACGACGAATACGCCACCCTGCGCCGCTGGCTGGCGGCCGGTGCGCCGGTGGAGTACCAGCCGATCCAGCCTAGCGCGGCCGAAGCCAGGCAGATCGCAGAGTGGGAAGAACTGCTCAACCGCCCGGGTTCCACCGAGGCGCTGGTGGGCCGCTGGCTGTACGAGCACCTGTTTTTGGCGCACATCTATTTCGCTGGCGGCGAGCAGGGCCACTTCTTCCAGTGGGTGCGCTCGCGCACGCCAAGTGGCAAGCCGGTCGATATCATTGCCACCCGCCGCCCCAACGACCCACCGGGCACGGACTTCTACTACCGGTTGATCCCGGTGCAGGGCGTGATTGTGCACAAGACGCACATCACCTACCCGATGGGGCCGCAGAAGCTCAAGCGCGTGAAGCAGCTGTTCTATGCCGGTGACTGGCATGCTGCCGCGCTTCCGGGCTACGGCCCGCGCCACCGGGCCAATCCGTTTGAAACCTTCGAGGCGATCCCGGCGGTGGCGCGCTACCAGTTCATGCTGGATAACGCCGAGTACTTCGTGCGCACCTTCATCCGTGGCCCGGTGTGCCGCGGGCAGATTGCCACTGACGTGATCCGCGACAACTTCTGGGCGCTGTTCCAGGAGCCGGCCTTCGATCGCTACATCACCGATGCCAAGTACCGCGGCGAGGCTACCCCGCTGCTGGCCATGCCTGGTCAGATCGATGACGTGGGCAGTGTGCTGAGCCTGTGGCACGCCTATCGTGACAAGCGCAACGACTACGAGAAACTGCGCCGTGAAGCCTATGCCGAAATGCCGGCACCGAGATGGTCGACGCTGTGGGCCGGTAACGACAATGCGCTGCTGAGCATCTTCCGCCACTTCGACAGCGCATCGGTGACCAAGGGCCTGGTGGGGGATGTGCCGCTGACCGTGTGGCTGTTCGACTACCCGTTGTTCGAGCGCACGTATTACCAGCTGGCGGTCAACTTCGATGTGTATGGCAACGTTTCGCACCAGTTGCAGACGCGCCTGTACTTCGACCTGATCCGCAACGGCGCCGAGGTCAACTTCCTGCGCCTGATGCCGGCCGACCAGCGCAAGGCGATCCTTGGCGACTGGTACCAGAACAGTGGCAAGGTGAAGATGTGGATGGATTATGAAGACATCGACACCGACACCCCGAGTGGCATCAAGCTCGACCCGCGCAACCCCAAACGCGACTTTGGCCTGAAGCTGCTGCAGCGCACCGGCAGCCTGAATGCCGCACCGGACCCGATCAACCGCTGCCAGGGCGCGTTCTGCTCACGGCCGCAGATGAGCGAAGAATTCCGCAATGCCGAGCAGTCGCTCAGCCGTCTGGTGTCGCGCCCGGCGGCCGGGCTGAAGGTGATCAACCAGTTGCCCGAGGCGACCATGCTGCGTATCGAAGGGCAGGACGGCCAACGTCAGGTGTACAGCCTGCTGCGCAACCGCGCGCACAGCAACGTGGCGTTCCTGCTGGGTGAGGCGTACCGCTACCAGCCGGGGCTGGATACCCTGACCCTGTATCCGGGGGTGCTCTCCAGCTACCCGAACTTCATCTTCAACATCCCGACCAAGGATGTGCCGGAGTTCGTCGAGGACATGGAGTACGCCAAAGATGACGCGGCGAAGTTCGAGCGCATTGTCATGCGCTGGGGTGTGCGCCGCAGTCACCCGGCGTTCTGGCGCTATTTCCATGACCTGAACAGCTATATCAAGGAAACCGAACCGGTCGAGGCGGGCGTGCTGGACATGAACCGGTACGAGAACCTCTGATCGGGTTGGCTGACCTTTCCGAGTACCTTGCGGTCGGAACGGGTGGGTGGTCTTGATCGATTGCAAAAGGGGGCTGCTTTGCAGCCCTTCGCGGGTGAACCCGCTCCTACAACAGGTACGGCGCGGTTCTCAAGACTGGCGCTGGCCTCTGCACTCGATACGGGCCTCAATGCACCGCCAAGCGCAGGGTATTCCATGCTGTATTCGCTTCAGGCACTGCGGGCGTTCGCCGCCTGGGTGGTGGTCTGCCACCATTTCATGCAGATCTTCTTCGACTTCCACGCCACCGGCCCCATCGGCCAACTGCTCACCGACCGTGGCGCCGTAGGCGTCGACATCTTCTTCGTCATCAGTGGGCTGGTCATCTACCTGTCGACCCGCGACAAAACCATCGAACCGCGCCAGTTCCTGCTCAATCGGGCGCTGCGCATCGTCCCTGCCTACTGGTTCTACACAGCCCTGATGGCCATGTTGCTGCTGGCATTCAGCCAATGGATGCCACATCAGGCGTTTGACTGGCGGCACCTGTTCCTGTCGCTGCTGTTCATCCCGGCGGAAAACCCAGGTGGCTATGGCCTGTACCCGACCCTGAACGTGGGCTGGACGCTGAACTTCGAGATGTTCTTCTACCTGCTGTTCGGCCTGGCCTTCCTGGTACGCCAACGGCATCACCTGCTGCTGGTGACTGCCGCTCTGTTGCTGGTCAGTGAGGTACTGGGGCGCATGGGCGTGGTCAGCCGCTTCTACAACAACGGCATCATCTACGAGTTTCTGCTGGGCATTGGTGTCGGCGTACTGTACCGCCGCGGGCTGATCCGCCAGGGCCGGTGGTTGCCGCTGGCGTTGCTGGGTGTGGCGGGCATGGCGATCTACTATCTGGACGCTTCCCAGCGCTTGCTGCACTGGGGGTTACCGAGTGCGATGGTCGTCCTGGCCTTCGTGGCCATGGAGCCGCTGTTCCAGGGCAATCGGCTGCTCAAGGCCCTTGGCGACTGTTCGTACTCGGTGTACCTGATACATGTGCTGGTGCTGTATGCCGGTTGGTTCGCCAGTGAGCGCCTGCATCTGAACCCGTTCCTGACATTTGCCCTGTGCGTGCCGTCCATTGGACTAATGTCGTGGTTCAGCTACCAGTGGCTGGAGCGCGGCCTGTACCGGCGAATGCAGGCCTGGCTGGCGGCGCAACGGGGGCCGGCCCCTGAATATGCGCTTTCCCGAGTCAATTGCTAGGACTTTGTTCGAAGGCTGGGTTGGCGTACACTTGGCCGCAAGTCTGTGAGGAACCTACATGAGCGCTATAACCATTACCGACGCCGCCCATGACTACCTGGCCGATCTGCTCTCCAAGCAGAATACGCCCGGCATCGGCATTCGCATTTTCATCACCCAGCCGGGCACCCAGTACGCCGAGACGTGCATCGCCTACTGCAAGCCGGGCGAAGAGAAGCCTGACGACACCGCCGTGGGTCTGAAAAGCTTCACTGCTTACCTGGACGCCGTCAGCGTACCGTTCCTGGAAGACGCACTGGTCGACTACGCCACCGACCGCATGGGCGGCCAGCTGACCATCAAGGCGCCAAACGCCAAGGTGCCGATGGTCAACGAAGACAGCCCGATCAACGAGCGTATCAACTACTACCTGCAGACCGAGATCAACCCCGGCCTGGCCAGCCATGGCGGCCAGGTGAGCCTGGTGGACGTGGTCGATGACGGCATTGCCGTGCTGCAGTTCGGTGGTGGCTGCCAGGGTTGCGGCCAGGCCGATGTCACCCTGAAGGAAGGCATCGAGCGCACCCTGCTCGAGCGTATTCCGGAGCTGAAGGGCGTGCGCGACGTGACTGACCACAGCCAGAAAGAAAACGCCTACTACTGAGTTGAAGGCGGCTCCCTTAGCAACAAAGTGTTACGGTTTCAACCCCTGCGACAACAGGCCGCAGCCCGTATTCAAAGGGCTGCAGGCCATACCCGCCATGGTCGGGTAGAACCCCTCTGGGTGTCATGCCAGAATGCCCCGGTTTTTCGACCGGCCCGTCCCGAGGGCCGGCACCTTCCCTGTAAAGGATGGTTTCATGAATGATCTTTTGACCCGGCGTGCGGTTGTCGCCGGCATGGGCGTTCTCGGGCTTGGCCTGCTGGCAGGCTGCAGCCCGGCCCGGGGGCTCGAGTTCAAGTACGGCAAGAACATGAGCAACGAAATCCTCGGGCGCAAGTTCAGCCTCAAAGACCCGCAAGGTAACGTGCGCACCCTGTCGAGCTTCTACGGCAGCATGCCGATGGTCTTCTTCGGCTTCACCCAGTGCCCGGCCGTCTGCCCGACCACGCTGGCGCGGGCGGCGCAGATTCGCAAGCTGCTGAGGGGCCGCGACCGCGACCTGTTCCAGGTGGTATTCATCACCCTGGACCCGGAGCGCGACACGCCCGAGGTGCTCGATGCCTACGTCAAGGCCTTCGACCCGACGTTCACCGCGCTGACCGGCACCCCCGAGGAAATTGCCGCGGTGGCCAAGGAATTCAAGGTGTTCTACGAGAAGGTTCCGGCCGGAGACACCTACACCATTTCTCATTCGTCCACCAGCTACGTCTACGATACACGTGGCACCCTGCGCCTGAGCCTGGGCCATTCCCTGAACGCCAAGGAATGCGCCGAAGATCTGGTCACCCTGATGGAGATCTGCTGAATGTCGATGCAACCGATCAAACGCGGTTTGGCTGCCCTGGTACTGATGGGGCTGGCCCTGCCGGCCCTGGCCCAGACCACCGTGAGTGATGCCTGGGTGCGTGCCAGCGTGCCGCATCAGCAGTCCACCGGTGCGTTCATGGTCCTGACTGCCAGCAGCGACAGCAAGCTGGTGGGTGTGGCCTCGCCCGTGGCCAAGACCGTGCAGGTGCACGAGATGACCATGAACGGTGACGTGATGGGCATGCGTGAGGTCAAGGCTGTCGAATTGCCAGCCGGCAAGGCAGTGACCCTGGACCCGAATGGCCTGCATGTCATGCTGATGGGCCTGAACAATCAGGTGAAGGAGGGTGACAAAGTGCCACTGACCCTGATCATCGAGGATGCCAAGGGCGCCAAGGAAACCCTGGACGTTCAGGCGCAAGTGCGTGCAATCAACGCCGATGCGGGTGGTGGGCATGATCACATGCACATGAACCACTGACAGATCAAAGGGCCGCGTTCAGCGGCCCTTTTTTTCAACTGCGCCTTTCAGCTACGAAAGCGCGGCAGCGGTCTGTCGAGGGTCAGCGACGTCAGGGTCTTTCGAACCTGGGCCTCATCGGCCTCCAGTGCCTTCAGGCTAGCGCGGATCTTGCCGGCGGCGGGCACATCGCCCTGCCGGTCGATCCAGTCGGCAATCTCCTTGCAGGCACTGCTCAGACAGGCCTGGCGCTGGTTCATCAACGACAGAAGGGTGGTGAGCTCTCTTTCGGACATGGCAGGATCCTCCATTCAGCCTTGTCAGTGTAGCAGAAGGATGATGTAGCTCTGTTTGTCGCTGCAGCAGTCGCCGAGGCGGTACCGTAACAACGAGTTACGTTTAAACAGTATGTTTAAAGTCGAATGCGCGGTTCGGTGAGCCGGATAACAGCGCGAGCATTTCGTGTGCAGCAGTGAAATGCTCTAATCCGCCGTTTTGTAGCGCTCGAAGACGTCAGCTCTCAATGGTGTGGGCATGTAGGAATATTCTGCTTTCCCTGTTCGCGCTTGTTGCTGGTCTTGTCGTTGTTACAACTTGCTTGTTGAGTTTCTCCCTGCATTAGTCCTAAGTTGAACTCGCCCGAGAGATGCAAGGGCGATCTCAAAAATCTGAAAGGAGTTCACATATGAAATCTGCAATCGAGCTGTTCAAAACCGATGTGACCGGCGTTACCACGAAAGGCGTTTGCATGTGGTAAGCAAGGGGGCGGCTTTGTGCCGCCCCTTCATCTTCCTCGAGAAGGGGCATGAATTATGGACGATCGTGGCTACCACACTATCTGGGATATCACGGGTGCCTGCGCAACGTTGTTGCGCAGTGAGAAGACATTGCATCGCTTTTTCCTTTCGGCGTTAGAGGCATCCGGTTTCACTGTCATAAGCGACATGGTTCACAAGTTCACGTCTGGCGGAGAGGGTGTGACAGGTCTTTTTCTGTTGTCGGAGTCTCATCTTTCTTACCATACTTATCCCGAGCGCGGTTATATCAGTATTGACGTCTATACCTGCGGTAAAAGCAATCACTGCATTAATGACGGGATCACAGCGTTCTTTGGTGCCGACGTCCAAGTCAACAAGAGGACGCTATTGCGCGGGGCGGTGGTAACTGGCCTGCGAGGGAGGAAGCATGCAGTTGCTCAATAGGGGGATGTTGAAGTTTGACTATCAGTTCCCGCTGTATAATTTTTTCTTTCCAACGCAAGTACATAATCTTTTCACGCCGGACAAGCAGCAGTTTACGGAAATCATGGCAAGTGCCAATCAGGCGGCGTGTTCACGCGCACTTTACTTCCATGTGCCGTTCTGTGAAGCCATCTGTTCGTTCTGCCCGTTTACCCGGGGGTTGTACAAGAGTGCTGAAGACATCGATCGATATACGCAGGCGCTGATCCGCGAAATAGAGTACAAAGCGCAAGTGATGGATTTGAAGGCGGTCCCGGTCAGGGCCATCTTCTTTGGCGGGGGAACGCCCTCCTTATTGTCGCCGCGAAACATTCAAGAGATTGGCGAAGCTCTGCATCGTCATTTCGATATGTGCGATGTGCAGGAGTTCTCATTCGAGTTCAGTGTTACTAGTGTCACCGAGGAGCGCGCCCGCGCATTGGCTGCCATTGGTGTGACGCATGCGCGATTCGGTTTGCAAACGACCGATCGGCAATGGCGGCAGCTGTTCAACCTCGACCCGGACATCGGCAAGATCGAGCGTGCTACCGAACAGCTGCGTGGGCACTTCGCGCATGTTCTCTGCGACATCCTGTATGGCATGAATGGCAGCCATGAGCAGCAGACGCTCGCCGACATTGATAAAGCGGTTGCGATGGGGGTCAGCAATGTCGATATCTACCCCATCAACAACGCCGCGACTTCCGTTAAATTACACAAGCAGATCAAGGAGCGTTTCGCGGACGTGATGCCTGCCATGCGCAAGCTCAACATGAAATTTATGCTTGATGAGCACCTGCGCCAGTATGGCTATGTTCCCTACAACGGGCATGGCTATGTGCGTAGGCCGGGCGTCGATAACGCGCTGTTTGCCAGCGATTATTCGTTCATTTACCACGAGCATGTCTATGGCTATGCCGATCATGACCTGCTGGGTTTCGGCGTGGGTGCCATCTCATCGGTCGCGGGGCACGTTATCACGAACACTCCATTGCGTGACAAGTATACCCAACGCATGACGGAGGGTGAGTATCTCTGTCAAGTGAGCGGGCATGATTCCGTGCTGGATGTGGTCAAACCATTAGTGGTTCGTTTGGCGTATCACGGTTCAGTCGACAAGCGCATGGTAGAAATGAGCCGTGTACCGGAGCCTTTGATACTCCGGCTTGGTGCATTGATCCAGGCAGGCCTGGTTTTGGAGGAAGCAAACCATTACCGGCTGACGCGACTTGGCTGGCTTTGGTACAGCAATATCATGTTTTATCTGATGCCGGCGAGTGAGCAGGATATTCTCAGGAAGTTGGTTTTCGAGCGGCTCGATGTACCAGGACGCGACATCACCGAGGATGAGTTGATCTATACCGCTCGATAAGGAGCAAGCAGAACATGCAGGCGTTGACTGGCAATAACGGAACACGTTCATTGGCATCGGGCTATTGTTTTTCCAAATGCGGTGAGTTTGCCTTCGAAGCGGCATTTGCAGTCGCAATGGTGTCCATGACCGATGCCGACCTGCTACTGATTGGTGTCGCCTATTTTTTTCGTTACCTGCCGAGTATGGTGTTTTCGCCTTTGGGTGGCTGGCTGGCGGATAACGCCGACAAGAGACGTACACTGTTTGTAGTCGAGGCGGGTAAAGGCCTTTTGGCACTGGCCTTCTTTGCCTCATTCAGCGTTTACACGCCAATTTTGCCAGTGGTGGTAGGGCTGGCGATGGTCATGACGGCGCTTGAGTGCCTTTATGTGCCATCCTTTCGCGCGTACTTCCCGGAACTTGTCGAAAAGAATAAACTGGCCTCGGTCAATAGTGGTGTTCAAGTGATCGAAGATGCTGCCTCTATTATCGGTCCACTGGCGTTCTCTGCATGCGTAGTGCTGTTGTCGCGCGAAGCGACATTCCTGTTTTTTTCGCTGTGCCTGGTGTTATCGGCACTATCAATAGCCACACTGAAGCCGGTTAGGCAAGGCGAGCGTCAGGCATTCGATGGCGGGGCCATGGTTCGCGATGCTGCGCGCAGTGTGAGCCTGCTCAGAAATAGTAATGCTCCACTGTTTGCAGTTATTGGCTGTACCACGATCTGTGCGCTGTTCGCAACATCGATCATTCGCTTCATCCTTCCGGCGTCAGTATTGGAGCACTTCGCTTCCGAAGCAGCGGTGGGGTACGTATTTTCACTGCTTGCTGCTGGCACCGTGCTCGGCGGCGTGCTTTATACACGTTTCAATCCGCATACTACTGTACGGTTGGTAGTGCGTTATTGGTTGCTATACGGCGGGCTATTTTTTGCTGCAGCAATGGCGCTGCAGTTCAATAGCTGGTTGTTTCTGTTGGTGCTATTTGTTGTCGGCTTCATTGGTGCATTCGTTGATATCGCTATTGTCACCAACATCCAATACCTGTCGAGTGAACATGAAGTTGGAAGGAACTTCTCCCTCTACTTTTTCACCGCTGTCATGGGTGATGCCGTTTCAGGGCTGGTTGCCAGTTTGGTGTTTGTAGTCGCCGGGCCGGCAACCTTCATCTGGATGACGCTGATGTTATTCATAGCGCCAGTGCGCTGGAACCTGAAAGGAAATACCGATGACACCGACGATCGTATATAGCGTGGTACTCGCTGTGGACGCGTGGCAGGGCGTGGAGACCGTACCTTTGCATGCGTCGACAAATCTCGCACTCGCTTCGGCATTGTTGCTGACACCCGATGACGCGCTGCACGTGACTGTGCGTGAAGCAGTAGAGCATTGGCGGATACCGTTTTTCATTGCCTCGGTCGGCGTGGGCGTCTCGACAGGTGGCGTGGAAGACCCGCAGATGAAGTTGCCGCTGTCGGAGCATGACAAGGCCAGGCTAACTGCTGCCGCGCTTGCCTTTGAGCGGCAGGTGTTGCCGCCTTTCACCCGCGCGGTTGCGTCGTTTGTCGACAGACGCCGGCCAACCTTTGCCTGCCCAGGGCACCAAGGGGGAGCCTTTCTGCAGCAGCACCCGGCTGGAGCCCGTTTCAGGCGGTTGGTGGGGCCTGAAGTCTTCCATGTAGATGTGCCCCATGCAGCCCCGGAGCTGGGGGATGTGCTGGGTCATGAAGGCCCGATACGAGAGGCCGAGCAACTGGCGGCAAGGGTTTTTGGGGCTGACGACACCTGGTTCGTGCTCAATGGTACGTCCACTGCCAACAAGGTGGTAACCAGTGCGTTGCTGGCGGCCGGCGACCTGGTGTTGATGGATCGCAATAATCACAAGTCTGTATTCCTCGGTGCCTTGATCCAGTGCGGTGCTTTGCCAGTGTACCTGGACAATGTTCGGGATGAACGCGGGGTGCTGGGCGGCTATCGGGCTGGAGCCCTGGATGAAGCACACTTACGCCGCCGGGTGGGCCTGGTCTGCGAGCGTCGCGCCCAGCAACCCAGGCCGTTTCGCCTGGCAGTTATCCAGCAGGCGACCTGCGATGGAGTAGTGGTTGACGCGGCGGCACTGTTGGCGCGCATCGGCCATCTTTGTGAGTATGTCCTTTTCGACGGCGCATGGGCGGGATATGAGCCTTTCGTTCCTGCATTGGCCAGGCTGTCACCACTGAGTGTGCCGTTGACCCAGACTTCCCCTGGTATTGTTGTGACCCAGTCGGTGCACAAGCAGATGGCCGGGCTGTCCCAAGCGTCGCAGATTCATAGGAAGGACCGGCATATCAGTCATTTGCCTGGTTACTGCCCGCGGCCAGTCTTTAACGCGGCTTTCATGCAGCACGCTTCGACCAGTCCCTCTTACCCCTTGTTTATGTCACTGGAAGTGAATGCAGCCATGCTTGCCGAAGGCGAAGGCGAGCGTCACTGGCGTCAGGCATTGGCTGCTGCGCAGCTACTGCGCGATCAAGTGATACGCCGCTGCCGGTTTGTCCAACCAGTGATGCCTGCTGTTGCACAGGCTCCGCTTGAATATCAGGTACAGGGCGCTTTGCCTATTGAGCCTGGCTTGCACTACATCGATCCATGCAAGGCTATTTTTACCACCCGAGGGCAGTTCGATATCCCGGCATGCCTAGTCACCCAGTACCTACGAGATTGCGACTTCACCCCGGAAAAAGCGGATTTCTACACCTTCACCTTGCTGATGACGCCATCCAGCGACATTGTTGCCTTGAACAGGCTGGTCGATGCGTTGGAAGCTTTCGAAGCGCACTGGCTCAAGGGCACTTCGGTGCTGCAAGTACTGCCGTCGCTGCGCGCCGCTGCTAAGCCCTATTTGGGGCTATCCCTTGCCATGCTTGGTGAGCGTATCAATACCCTCTATTGCGTCCATCAGGTTGAGCAGCGGCAAAATGAGATTTTCAGCGCAATTGACGCGGCACAGTGGCACTGCTCTCCGTATCAGGCAAACCAACAGTTTGTGCGTGGTGAAGCCAGCCTGCAACGCATTGGGGAGGTTGCAGGCAAGGTAGCGGCCGAGGGGGCAATTCCATATCCGCCAGGGATCATGTGCATCGCTCCCGGCGAGCGTTGGACTACGGCTTTGGTTGGTTATTTGCAAGCAGTCGAGGCGCTGTCCGTGGAATATCCCGAGTTTGCCCCGCACATTCAGGGTGTGCATGAACTTCGTAATATCGATGGATCTACATCGCTGGGGGTATTCGTGCTTGGCTGAAAACCGTCAACCGCCTGATGGAGTGGCGCGGCAACTGCTAGGCCAAGGCCACAAGTTCATTCATGTCGACATGGATTCCTACTTTGTTGCTGTTGAGTTGCTGGATGCCCCATGGCTGCGTGAGCGGCCGGTCGCTGTCGGCGGCAAGGCGACAGATCGGGGCGTAATCAGTACGTCCAACTACATCGCCAGGCGATATGGTGTTAGAAGCGGCATGGCAACCGCCACGGCTGAGCGCTTGTGCCCAGGGTTGGTGCTGCTGCCCGTGCGTTTCGAGCGTTACGAGGCAGTGACTCGCAGGCTAGACGTCATTTTTCGGCGCTATACCTCAAACGTCGAGTTCCTTTCGCTAGATGAAGCCACCTTGGACGTGACAGGGCAGGTGTACTGCAACGGTTCGGCGACATACATGGCAAACAGGATCCGGGCGAGTATTGAGCAAGAACTGCATCTGACGGCATCGGCGGGTGTCGCACCTCTGAAGTACCTGGCGAAAATGGCCTCGGAAGTTAACAAACCCAATGGCCAGTTTGTTATTGCGCCGCATCAGGTGCAAGCGTTTCTGAAGAACCTGGATATTCGCAAGATTCCCGGTGTGGGGCCAAAGACTTGGGCCGTGCTACAAGCCTTGGGGTGCACCAAGTGTGCGGATGTCACTGACGAGATGATACCGGCTTTGCTGCGTCACCTTGGGGCTCATGGTTTTTATGTGTGGGAACGCTGTCGGGGCCAAGAAAGCTACGAAGGGAAGCCTGGTGCTGTGCAATCGTTGGGGGTTGAACATACTTTGCCCAGCGACTGTAATGACTTTGCCTGCTGTCTCAGGGAGCTGGATGAACTGCTGGGCACCTTGGCGAAGCGCCTGGAAGTTTTGGGGAGCGCGCCACCAATTGTTAGGAACCAGGTCAAGCTCAAGTTTTCCGATTTTTCCATAGCTACTGCCGAAGCGCCCGCTCTTGCACTACAGCCGCAGGTCGTCCGGGGGTTGTGCCGTATGCTTTGGGACAATAAACGGCAAGGGCGAGCCGTGCGCTTGGTTGGTGTCGCCGTCAGGATTCGCCGGCACATGCTGGATCCGCTGCAACTGGAGTTAGGTTTGTGAATAGCCGAGTTGCCGCGCTTGGGCTGACGCATGCTTGCCGATATGCTCCCGGAGAAACCCCGTAAGCCTGCTTGAACTGCCGGCTCAAATGGCTCTGGTCGGCAAAGCCGAGGTCGAACGCCACTTGCGAAGCGGCCAGGCCGTGCTTCAGCATTTCGCGGGCGCGGGCCAGGCGGCGTTGCTTCAGCCAGGCATGGGGTGGCAGTCCGGTGGCCTGGCGGAACACCCGGGCGAAGTGGAACGGCGACAGGTTGACTGCTGCCGCCAGCGCTTCCAGTGAGGGCGGGTCGGCCAGTTGGCTTTCCAGCAGTTCGCGGGCGCGGGCTACGGCCAGGGGTTCGTGGCCAGGGGCCGAAGGCTCGGCGCACTGCCCGTGCCGTTGCACCAGGGCCAGCACCGCCTGGCGCCAGGCCGTCTGCTGCTGCAAGGCGCTGGCGCTGGCTTCGGACAACTGATGCAGCTGGCTGAACGCGAGGGCCAGGGCCGGGTCATGGATCACGCTGTCCTTGAAGCTGGGCATGCCGTGGCGGCCCAGTTCCAGTTCGTCGAGCACACCGGTGACCCGCTCGTGCTCGGGATAGAAGCCGCGATAACGCCAGCCGGCTTCATGGGCCGTAGCGCCGGTATGCAGTTCGTCGGGGTTGATCAGCACCATGCTGCCGACCGGTGCCAGGTGCTCGCTGCCGCGGTGCCAGAAGCGCTGGGCGCCCGACTCGATCACGGTGAATACATAGCCCTCGTGCACATGCGGGGCGAAGCGCTGCTGGTAGTAGCGAGCGTGCAGCATCTCGACGTCGCCAAGGGCTGGCGCCTGCCAGAGGTGTGTCTGCTCGCGCAAGGGCGGGCTCATGCCAGCCAGCTGCGCAGAAGGAAGAAGATCAACATGCTCACCAGCATGCTCAGCAATACGCTGCGGGTCAACAGCACCAGGGCGATGGCCACAAGGGAGCCCAGCAGGTAGGGGTTGAGCACGCTCAGGTTGAGCTGGTGGTCAGCCATGAAGATGATCGGGCCGCAGATGGCAGTGAGCATGCCCGGCACGGCAAAGCCGAGAAACTGCCGGGCATTCGAGCTCAGGCGCAGGGGCAGGCGCGGCTCCAGGAATGCGTAGCGGTTGAGAAATACGATGGCGCCCATGGCGAAAATCAGGATCCAGGTCATGCGCGGGCTCCGGCGAATTTCTGGCAGATGAACCCGGCGCTCATGCCCAGCAGGCCTGCGACCACCAGGGCGGTTTCCCAGTGCCAGTAGCTGAACAGCACCGAACAGAACAGCGACACGGCTACGCACACCACGGTGGCCAGGTTGCGCACCAGCGGCGCGATCAGGGCGACAAAAGTGGCGACAATGGAGAAATCCAGGCCGAACTGGTCCAGGTGTGGAATGTTCTGGCCCAGCAGTATGCCGGCCAGGGTGAACAGGTTCCAGGCGATGTAAAAGGTCAGGCCCACCCCCAAGGCATACCAGCGGTTGAATTGCTGCTGGTCGTACTGGCTGGTCAGGGCGAAGAATTCGTCGGTCAGCAGAAAGCCCAGGCCGAGCCGCCAGCGCAGCGGCTGGCTGGACAGTACCGGGCGCATCGACAGGCCATACAGCAGGTGCTGCGAGGTCAGCAGCAGGGTGGTGAGCAGGATCGATGCCAGGTTGGCACCCCCCTTGAGCATGCCAATGGCCACCAGCTGCGCGGCGCCGGCGAAGACGATGGCCGACAGCCCCTGCCCCTGCCAGGCGCTGAGGTTGGCCTCGATGGCCATGGAACCGGCCAGCAGGCCCCAAGGGGCAACGGCCAGGGACAACGGGAGAATGGCAATGGCGCCGTGAAGAAAGGCTTGGCGGGCGATGTGGGGCATGATGGCTGCATGACGGCTACGAGGCAGGCCAGCATGACAGACGGGGCAGGGGATGGCTTGAACGATCTTGCTGGTCGAGGCGTGTTCGCCTCAACCTCAGTGGCCAACTGACAACAGGGCCGCAAGGCGGCCCCGAATGACCCTGGGTTATGGGCGGCTGGTCAGCAGCTGTTGCGCCGTTGCGCAGCCATTGATGTCTACGGCTTTCTGCAGCAGGCTCGTGCGCTGCTGTGGGTCGAGGTCGCCAAGCAGGCGGTACACCTCGGCCTGGTAGTCGCGCTGACGCCCCCACAGCATTTCCAGGCCTTGTGGCCGGCTGCGGTTGCAGGCCAGGCGCGTGGCCGGTTGCGGGTAGTAGGGGGCGTACACGGTGGCCATGCTGGGGATGGCCTCCAGCGCTGTACGGTACTCGCTGCTGACGTTGTAGGGCCGGCACCAGGTGGCGATGGCGGGCGCCGGTGCGGCAAACCCCTGCTGGAGGCTGGCTTCGAGCAACGGGCAGGCGGCCTCCGGGATTTGCGCGGCGGGCAGGTACGTCATGTAATACAGCGCCAGACGGTACTGTGCGACCGGGTGGCCAAGCGCTACCGATTTTTTCAGCAGGGCTACCGCCGTTGGCAATGTGTGGGCCATGGCCTGGCCCTGGCGGCTAAGCTCTGGGTCGCCGCCCGCTGCTGTGCGCAGCGTGCTGGCAGCGTCGTCCTGGTTATCGGCCTGCTCCAGTAGTGGCAAGGCCTGACGGTAGAGCAAGTCGGCATGAGGGTCGATGCGTACCTCCAGCGCTTGCGCGGCCAGTGGCAGCAGCGCAGCCAACAGCGGGGGCAAGCGTCGCACAAGGCTCACAGGCAAACCCCATGGGTGGCCAGGTACGGATGGACGGCTTCGGTGTTCATGGCGGTCAAACGTGCGCCTCGGGCAAATCGTAACGACGACGTATTCTAGCCACCCAAGGGGGGTGGCCGAAAGACCACCCGACAACTGTCAGACGAGCTTGATCGGCGTGACCTTGCGCTGGGCATGTTTTTCCTGGGCCAGCCCAAGCTTGGCGGTGATCACCTTGGCCAAGGCATTGTTGCCCAGATCGTTCAGGTGCAGGCGGTCGATGAACAGGTCTGCGCCGAACACGGGCGAGCTGTCGAGCATGCAGTTCATGTCGTAGCAGGGCACCGGGTCGGCCTGGCTTTTGATGCGGCGGAAAAATGCCGAATGCAACTGTCTGTCGAATGCCCCCTCCAGCAACCGGTCGAAGTTGGCCGGTTGTTGCTGCAGCGCGGTCAACATGGCTTGCTCGCCGGCGGGCAGGGTATCCCGACACCAGGGCAGCAGCGGTTGCAGGATGAAGGTGAGCGTGGCGTGGCTGTCTGCCAGCAGACGGTCCCATTGGCGCAAGGTGCGGCCAATGTTGTCGGCGGCACGGGCCAGTCGTTTTTCCGGGGACGACAGTGGCCAGCTGACCGGGGCTGTGACCACGGGAGGGGCCAGCGCCTGGCCGATGCGCCGCCACAGCGACTGCCGACGGGGCGGTGCGCAGGGCTGCATGCCTTCGCTGAAACTGTTGAGAAAGGCCTGGTAGGCCTTGGCGTGCTGCGGGTCGTTGGTGCCTGCGAGGACTTCACACAGGGCTTCGTGGGCCAGGCTGTTGAGGCCACTTAGCACCACCACATGGCCGAGCTGGCCAAGGCGGTGCTGGTGGGTCAGGAACATCATTAATTCCTGGGTGGCGTTCAGCCCGCAGCCGGCCAGGCTCAGCCAGACTTCGCCCGTGAGCATCGACAGGTGCGAGGCCACCGTGTGTTCGTCGGAGCTGGCGCCGATGCCCAGGGCTGTGGAGCCGCCGACCAGCAGGTTGATGCGCGACGCACCACCGTGCTCGGCCGCCGAAAAGCGCTTGCCGGCGCAATGGCTGTAGCGCAAGCCAAGGGCATCGGTGTTGATGGTGCCGGAGCGGTAGCCGGTTTCGTGCACATGCAGGGTATAGGGGGCACGGCGACTGCCCAGCAGGAGAAAACGCTGGTAGTCCTGCTGCAGCGGCGAAGGAGACGGGCGCGTGTCAGTCGTGGTCATGGTCTCTCCTTCGCTTAAGTCGGGTACTTTGCAGCAGATTCAGGCCGCCAGTTCCTTGAGGTTGTACAGCAGGCCGCCGGCGGCGATCAGCAGCAGGGCGACGCCCGACGCCAGGCTGATGATGCGGTTGCTGCGCTGCGAGGCGATCTTGCCGATGGCGAAGATGTACAGGCTGAGCACGGCGAAATCGATGGCCACCCACAGCAGCGACAGCACCACCATGCTCTTGCCGAACGATTCGGTGATCTGAATGAACTGCGGGAAGAAGGCGATGAAGAAAATGATGTCTTTCGGGTTGGAAATGCCCACCATGAAGCCTTGCATCAGCCCACCGCGCCCAGCCTTGGGGGCCTCGCTCGCCGCGTCTGACGCGGGTGCCTGCAGGGCGTCCCTCAACGTGCCCATGGCAATGTAGCCGATGAACAGGCAGCCCAGCAGGCTCATGGTGCTGAGCCATGTTTTGTCGATGGCGGCACTGGTGAGGATGATCCACGCTGCCGCGCCGATCAGCACCAGTGATGCCCAGTTGGTGCCGACGGCGGTGAACATGGCCTTGCGCGAGCCGGAGGCGGCCGCAGTGTTGACGATCAGTGCCACCACCGGGCCGGGAGTGGCAATCAGTAGTAGCACGGTGAGGGCGTAGGTGGCGGTGAGTGCGGTATTCACGGTCAGTTCTCGATCAGTATGTCGGGTGTCGCCTGGTGTGCGGCATGGGCATGGAAGGGGCAGCGTGACGGGTTGAGCGAGCCTGCCTCCTGCAGTTGATACTGCTTCCACTCGTAGTTGTCGGTATCGCCGAAAAAGCCAAGGGTGTCGGGCACAACGCCGTCGTTGTAGTGGTGCACGCGCTCGCGAATCCGTTCGCGGATGCGCTTGCCACTCTCGGTGCTGGCGTTGGCCACTTCGTCGAAGTTCTCCCGCGGGTTGATGACGAAGGTGATGTGCTGGCCCAGATTGCGGCTTTTCATCTGCTGATGGCCTGGGAAGTTCATGTTGATGAACAGCGGCATGCCGGCATAGCAGAATGACCAGCCGGTATCGTCGGGATCGGTCGGGATGCCCTGCGGCCAAGGGTGCGGGTCGCGCGCATGCACGCCGCGCAGTACCTTCCAGGCCAAGGCCTGCTGCTCGGCCAGGCTGCTGCCGGCGGCGGTTTCGAGAAACACCACCAATGGGCTGCCGATGCGCTGCTTGGGTGCGATCGGTGCGACGGTGCGCACATAATTGGCCAGGCCCTGTGCGATATCATCGGCCAGTTGCTCGGCGCGGGCGAAGAGAATGTGGCAGGTTTCGCCGTTTACCGCCTTGCGGCCGAACAGGCAGGGGAATTCGGGGTTGGCGAGAATACTGCGAAAGTGTTCTATGGTTTTGAACGTCCAGTGTTGCATGGTGTGTCCATGTTCAGCGGTGAGCTCCAGCGCATCCAGGCGATAGCAATTTCCATATCCCGTAAACATGATTTCCCCAGGCGTTGATTTAAGTGAACGTTCCAGTCACATGCAGGCAGGATCTTGGTTATGTTTGTTATTTACCGGCATTTTCCGAGACGCTCCTGTCGTTGTAAAACGCGTGGAGTTATGACCTACTATTAGTCTTACTCATGCTCGGGACGCCGCCATGTCGGAACGGATTCAGGCCTTGCACGCGCTGCGTGCCTTCGAGGTGGCCTCTCGCTATGGCTCTTTCACCCGCGCTGCTGAGGAACTGGCCCTGACCCAGGGCGCCGTCAGCCACCACATCAAGACCCTCGAAGCCCTGTTCGGCTGCGACCTGTTTGAACGTCGGGGCCCGAAATTGAGCCTGACCGAGCACGGCCGCCTGCTGGCGCAAGAGCTGAAGGTAGGCTTCAAGATCATCGAAAATGCCTGCGCACTGCTGCGTCAGGATCGCTACGGCCTGCGCCTGAAGGCGCCGTCCACGCTCACGGTGCGCTGGCTGCTGCGGGCGCTTGATGCATTCAAGAAGGTCGAGGACAACTGCAGCGTGCAACTGTCCAGTGTGTGGATGGATATCGACAGCGTGGACTTCTATTCCGAGCCCTACGACTGCGCCATTCTCCTGGCCAGCGGGCGTTTTCCTGCCGATATCGAGAGTTTCAAGCTGTTCGATGAATGGCTGATCCCGGTATGTCATCCGGATTACATGACGCAGGCACAACCGCAACTGTCCGACCTGCCCCGATGCGAGTTCCTGCACCCGTCACCCGACCGGCGTGACTGGCGGCGTTGGCTGGCGCGAATGGACGCGCTGGACATCAGCATCGACCAGGGGCAGGTGTTCGATACCCTCGACCAGGGCATATCGGCCGCCCAGCAAGGCTTGGGCATTTCAGTGGTCGATCTGGTACTGGCCAGCACCGACCTGGCCGCCGGGCGCCTGGTCACGCCTTTCAAGCATGCCGTGGCCACCGGCGACGGTTACTACATGACCTGGCTCAAGGCCAGCCCAAAAGCGCGGCAAATGCACAAGCTGCGTGACTTCCTGCTCGGCCAGGTACCGCCGCTGGCCTACAAGGACATCAACTACCTGTACGGTTGAATACCCGATCGAGCATGAAGTCGATGAATACCCGTAACTTTGGCGGCATCTGCCGCCCGGACGGCCACAGCAGATAGAAGCTGCCGCGCCGTTCCATGAAGTCGTCGAGGACACTGACCAGTGAGCCATTGCCCAATTCACGACCCACGTTGAAGTCCGGCAGACAGGTAATGCCGCGGTGGTTCAAGGCAAAGCAGACGCGTGTTTCGACGTGGTTGCAGACCATCGAGATGGGGATGTCATAGGCGTGCTCGGGATGCTCCTGGCGCAGCGGCCAGGTTTCCAGCTTGCCGTTGCTGGGGAAGCGATAATGCAGGCAGGTATGCGCTGCCAGGTCGCGTGGGTGCAAGGGTGTGCCGCGTTCGCGCAGGTACTCGGGCGAGGCTACCAGGCGGTGCTGAAAGTGCCCGAGGAATTTGGCGCTGAGCCGGGAATCCACCGGCTGCCCGCCGCGCATCACCACATCGAAGCCTTCGCCAACGATATCCACCATGCGGTCGGAGAAGTCCAGGTCCAGTTCAACCTGTGGGTACAGGGCCATGAACTCGGCCAGGGCCGGCATTACCAGTCTGGTCACCTGCGGCATGCTCACCCGCAGGCGCCCGCGCGGCGTTTCGCTGGCCTGCGACAGCTCCTGCTCGGTGGCTTCGATTTCGGCAAGGATGCGCCGGCTGCGTTCGAGGAACATCGTGCCCTCGGCGGTGAGGGTGATGCTGCGTGTGCTGCGGTGGAACAGGCGCACGCCCAGGCGGCTTTCCAGGCGCGCCACGCGCTTGCCCACTGCCGAGGCACTGATCCCCAGTGACTGGCTGGCGGCCACGAAGCTGCGGGTTTCGGCCACCCGATTGAAGACCACGAAGCCGCTGAGGCTGTCCATGTCCCACTCCTGATTGCGGACGCTGATGTCCTGGGTGAGCGGCATTGTAACCGTCTTTTTCCGCAATGGCCTGGTCTTGCAGACTGTTCGCCTCGTCTCTCACTCAAGGCATTTGCAATGTCCCAGACATCTTCCGCACCGGTGCTGGCCGCCAGCAACGAACGTCTGCCCGTTGGCGGACTGCTGGCGCTGGCCATGACCGGTTTCATCGCCATCCTCAGCGAAACCCTGCCGGCGGGTCTGCTCGACCAGATCGCTGATGGCATGCACATCAGCCAGGCCATGGCTGGGCAATGGGTCACGGCGTATGCCTTGGGCTCGTTACTGACCGCCATCCCGTTGGTGACATTGACCCAAGGCTGGTATCGGCGCCGGGCGCTGTTGCTGGCGATCATCGGCTTCGTGCTGTTCAACGGGCTGACGGCCCTATCGGACTCCAACAGCCTGACCCTGGTGCTGCGCTTTTTCACGGGGGCTGCGGCCGGCCTGGCATGGGGCCTGATCGCTGGCCATGCCCGGCGCATGGTGCCGGTACCGTTGCAGGGCCGGGCCATGGCGCTGGCCATGCTCGGGCAGCCGATTGCCTTGTCGCTCGGCTTGCCGATTGCGACCTGGCTGGGAGCGGGGCTGGGCTGGCGCGCGACGTTCGTGGTCGTCACGCTGGTGGCGTCGCTGCTGGTGGTGTGGGTGTTGCGATCCGTGCCGGACTACCCGGGGCAGGCTGCCGACAAGCGCCCGGCGGCCATGCAGGTATTGCGCACGCCAGGGGTGTTGATCGTACTGCTGGTGATCCTCACCTGGATCCTTGGCCATAACATTCTCTACACCTATATCGTGCCGTTGCTGGCGGCGGCTGGCATGGCTGCGGACATTGGCCCTGTGCTGATGGTGTTTGGTCTGTCGGCGCTGGCCGGGATCGGCCTGGTAGGGCTGCTGGTCGACCGGCACCTGCGCAAGCTGGTGTTGCTGAGCCTGGCCGGTTTTGCCTTGGCCACGCTGGCATTGGGGCAGGCATCGTCGTGGCTTGTGTACCTGAGCATCGCCTTGTGGGGAATGACCTATGGCGGCGCCCCGACCCTGCTGCAGACAGCGTGCGCCGACGCCGCAGGCCCGGGTGGTGATGTGGCGCAGTCGATGCTGGTGACGGTGTGGAACTGCGCCATTGCCCTGGGCGGGATCATTGGCGGATTGCTGCTGGCTGGGGCCGGCGTGGCGTGGTTTGGCGGGGTGGTGCTGGTGTTGATCGCCTTGGCCTGGCTGCTGGCCGTGGCCGGGCGGGGGAGCGGTTTTGTGGCGGGTAGGCGCTAAAACACTCATGCCAGGCACGACACAGGTAGAATAGCGCCATCTACAGACAATCCAGAGGTCGACGCAGTGGAGTTGCAGCAGGGTTTTGTCCTGACCCGGCACTGGCACGATACGCCGGAAGGCACCTGCGTGGAGTTCTGGCTGGCCACCGATGCCGGGCCGCGGCTGTTGCGGCTGGCGGCGCAGGAGTCGGTGGCTTTCATTCCTCAGGCGCAGGCCGAGCACGCCCGTGTGCTGCTGGCCAACGAAACCGGGACGAAGCTCAAGCCACTGCGCCTGAAGGACTTCGAGCATCGCCCGATGCTCGGCCTCTATACCCGCCAGCATCGCCAATTGATGCAACTGGAGCAGCGTCTGCGCACGGCCGGTATCGACGTGTTCGAGGCCGATATCCGCCCGCCGGAGCGTTACCTCATGGAGCGCTTCATCACGGCGCCGGTGCAGTTCACTGGTCAGCCGGATACGCAGGGCGTTTACCGGGACGCCCAGCTCAAGCCGCTGCCAGGCTATCGCCCGGCGCTGCGCCTGGTGTCGCTGGATATCGAGACCAGCGAGCGTGGCGAGCTGTACAGCATCGCGCTGGAGGGCTGTGGCCAGCGCCAGGTGTACATGCTCGGCCCGGCCAACGGCGATGCCAGCGGGCTTGACTTCGACCTGGAGTATTGCGCCGATCGCGCCGCCTTGATCACCCGGCTCAACCAGTGGATGGCCAGGCATGACCCGGACGCGATCATTGGCTGGAACCTGGTGCAGTTCGACCTGCGCCTGCTGCATGAGCACGCCAAGTCGTTGCAGGTGCCACTGGCCCTGGGGCGCAACGGTGCGGTCATGACCCTGCGCAGCCATGCCGGTGGCGGCCATGTTTTCGCCGATGCGCCGGGGCGGCTGCTGATCGATGGCATCGAGGCGTTGCGTTCGGCCACCTGGAGCTTTGCCTCGTTCAGCCTGGAGAACGTTGCCCAGACCCTGCTGGGTGAAGGCAAGGCCATCGACACACCGTACCAACGCATGGACGAAATCAATCGCCGCTTCGCCGAAGACAAACCGGCCCTGGCGCGCTACAACCTGAAGGACTGTGAACTGGTCACGCGCATTTTCGCCCATACCCGGCTGCTCGACTTCCTGCTCGAACGTGCCTCGGTGACGGGATTGGCCGTAGACCGCAGCGGTGGGTCGGTAGCTGCGTTCTGTCACTTGTACATTCCACAGATGCACCGCCTTGGCTTTGTCGCGCCCAGCCTTGGCAGCCGCCCTGACGAAGCCAGCCCCGGCGGGTTTGTCATGGATTCGCGGCCAGGGCTTTACGACTCGGTGCTGGTGCTGGACTACAAGAGCCTGTACCCATCGATCATCCGTACCTTTCTCATCGACCCGGTCGGGCTGATTGAAGGCCTGCGTCTGCCTGACGACGCACATTCGGTCGAGGGTTTTCGCGGTGGGCGTTTTTCACGCACACAGCACTGCCTGCCAGCCATCGTCGAACGGGTCTGGCAGGGCAGGGAAGCGGCCAAGCGCGAGGGCAATGCGCCGCTGTCACAGGCCTTGAAAATCATCATGAATGCCTTTTATGGCGTGCTTGGCTCCAGCGGTTGCCGTTTCTTCGACCCGCGCCTGGCGTCGTCGATCACCATGCGCGGCCACCAGATCATGCGCCAGACCAGGTCCCTGATCGAGGCGTGTGGCTACGATGTGATCTACGGTGACACCGACTCCACCTTTGTCTGGCTCAAGGGTGCCCACGCCGAGGCAGACGCGGCGCGCATCGGCCGCGAGCTGGTGGCAAAGGTCAACCAATGGTGGCAAGCCCACCTGCACGAGACCATGAACCTGCAGAGCGCCCTGGAACTGCAGTTCGAGGTGCATTACCGACGCTTCCTGATGCCCACCATCCGCGGTACCGATGAAGGCAGCAAAAAGCGCTATGCCGGCCTGGTGCAGCGGGCCGACGGTGCTGAAGAAATGGTTTACAAGGGCCTGGAATCGGTGCGCACCGACTGGTCACCGCTGGCCCGGCAGTTCCAGCAGGAACTCTACGGCCGAGTGTTCCGCAGCGAGCCCTACCGTGATTATGTCCGCGAGTACGTGCGGCGAACGTTGGCGGGCGAGCAGGACGAACTGCTGGTTTATCGCAAGCGCCTGCGTCGCCCGCTGGCCGATTACCAGCGCAACGTGCCGCCGCATGTGCGTGCCGCACGCCTTGCCGACGACTACAACAAGCGTCTGCAGCGCCCTCTTCAGTACCAGCGTGGGGGCTGGATCAGTTATGTGATCACCACCGCCGGCCCTGAGCCGCTGGAAAACCTGCAGGCACCGATCGATTACGATCACTACATCAGCCGTCAGCTACTGCCGGTGGCCGACGCCATCCTGCCCTTTGTCGGCGATGATTTCGCGCGCCTTACCGACCATCAGTTACTGCTGTTCTGAACAGGTGGTAGATAGCTAGGCGTCAGCCTGACGCTACAGTCTTCAGACTCGGCCCTCCATGTCGTCGCGGAGGCAGAGATGCAGAACAATAGCCGTCAACCATCGGCTGCGGTCGATACCCTTGCCATGGCACAAGCATGCCAGGACCACTACATTGCACAGCGGCTGCCGGCCTGGATGAAGCGGCTGAGCATGGCCGAATTCACCTTGCTGAGCGAGGCGCTGCCTGAACTGCTGGCCTGCCGCGCAGGCTTGGTGTCATCGCTGGCGCGGCTACGCAACCTGAATGCATTTACCCAGCCCTTGCTGCAGCAAGCGCTCGGTGCCCACGGCGACCTTGACGTCGATCGCCTGTCCTTTCGCCAGTGGTACACCTTTACCTCGCCCACGATCCATTATGTAACCAGTCGGCTTCCGGTTGTCGGCAGCGATTACTACGACATCCCTCTGCTCGAGGCCGCTTTGAGCAATTTCACCGCAGAACAGCAGCGCGACCAGCCACAGGGTAATTGCCTGGTCGATGTGCGCGGCGCAAGGCGTAGTGAGCTGTCTGCACCGAGCTTCGCCAGGCTGTGTCGAGCGCTGGATCTTGGGCAGAAATACCAGGCGCATCTGGATTCGGTACTTCAGCCCGAAGTCAGGGGATTGCTGACGCGACGGCAACGCTACAGCATGCTGGTGGATGCCCTGCAGGCCAGGGCGCAGGGCGTATTGAGCGCAGACGAACTGCAGTGGGTGGTGGCGCTCTGCACCAAGGACACGCTCGGCAAGCTCGAAGGCGCCTCGGTTCGCGTGCGGCAGTTGGCGGTGTTCGGTTGCCGCTTGCAGCAGATCGTCGTGCTGGACGTGATCGACGCGGGCTTGTTGTTCAACACCAGCAAGCGCGTGTTGGTCTATGTACCGGGTGACCCGCACGGCCCCTGGAGCGTGCGCAGCGACCTGGAAGATTATGCCCGCCGGGTGCTTGGCAAACGCCTGCGCGAAGATGACTACCGGCGCTTCTTCAACCGCTTCGTGCGCCGACGCGATAGCCAGCGATTCTTCTCGGCCGTCAGTGAGCGGCTCGATGACGTGCCCGGCTGGGCAACTCGCGACCTCGATGAGCAGACCTTTGCCTATCGCCTGCCATTGTTCGAACACCTTGCTGACGACTGGATTGCGCAGATCAAGGACGATGCTGCGGTCATCGCCCCGCCCGTAGCCTTGCTTGATCGCGAGGTCCAGGCCGAACACGCCCGCCGTTTGCGTGCTGAAGGCTGGACCCTGTTGGGTGTTGCAGGGTTTTTCGTTCCGGGCATCGGCGCGGTGTTGTTGGGGGTGATGGCCTGGGAACTGCTTGAGCAGGCGTTCCAGGCTGTAGGGGACTGGCAGGAAAACGAGCGCAATGCGGCACTGGCGCACCTGCTGAAGGTTGGCAAAGGACTGCTGGCGGTGGGGGCAACCGTTGCCGTCGTCGCCACGGCCCGACGCGCCTGGACCGAGGTGGACAAGCTGGTACCGGCGCAGCTGGAAAACGGTGAGGAAAAGCTGTGGAACGCAGACCTCAGCCCCTATCGCTGCGAAAGCCCTTCAGACACGGCGGTGCTGGACATGGAGGGTGTGCACCGTGTTGGCGAGCGCCGCTGGATCAGCATGGACGGCCACTGGTATGAGGTGACCTGGCTCAATGATGATGAACAGTGGCAATTGCTCCCTTACCAGGGCTATGCGCCGCCGCTCCGTCACAATGGGGCCGGCGCGTGGCGGCTGTGGTGCGAACAGCCCGCCGAGTGGGGCGACACACGCCAGTTGTTCCGCCGCCTGGGCGGGCCATTCAGCGACCTTGACGATGCGCAGATCGACCAGTCGCTGGCGATCCATGGCCTCGATGATCAGCACCTTCGGGCATGGCATGTGTATGGCCTTGCGCCGGAAGCAGCGCTGGTCGACACCGTCGCACGCGTGCGGCTCGCCGGCAGGATTGGGACGTTGATCAACCACTTGCGCGAGGGAGGGGTAACGGCAGACCCGCTACTGCTGGAGCAGGTCATGCGCCTTCCACAGGCCGCCGGCAAGGACGGAGCAGCGTTGGCCGATGTGGCTTGGGCCGGGCGACGAGCACTGCTGCAGACGGTGTACGAAGAGCAGAATCCCGACACGGAAACGGGCCGTCTCTTACGGCAGAATTTTGCCAGCCTGCACCGCCTGGCTGCGGATGAGGTGCTACGCGATGCCAGCGAGGATGACCTGCAGCTTTTGCGTGAGACGGGGCGCGTGCCGTTGCCGATGGCCGAGGCAGCAAGGTTGCAGGTTGCGCGAATTCGAATGGCGCGGGTGTATGAGGCGCTGAGCATCGATACGCCGCAAAACCTCGACCTGGCGCGTGTGGTACTTAATCTGCTGGTGCATGTGCCGGGGGCTGGCGGGCCCGGGTGGCGATTGTACGACGGTGATGCCAGCGAGCCGTTATTGACGGTCGAGGGATCGGGGCAGACGTTTGACTTGCTTCATCATCATGGGCTGTTCCGCCTGCGTACCCGAACGCACACGGTTGCCGGTGAGAGGGGGGAGTTGTTCGAGACCTTGGCCGCAGCCTATGACGACGCATCGCAAGTGGCCATCGGCCAAGGCCGGTCGTTTGTGCCTGCGCTGCGCCAGGCGCTGACCGACGTTGCTATCGAGCAACGCCAGACCGTGGTGAGTCTGCTCAGGTTGGAACAGCCGACCGGCTCGTTTCTCCCGCCGCAACGTCTGGCGGATGGCAGGGTTGGCTACCCTTTGGCGGGCGGCAGGTTCTGGGGGGCGCTGGGGCGGAACAGGCCCAGGGCGCTTCAGGCTCGGCTGCGTGATCTGTACCCAGCTTTCAGTGACGAGCAGATCGGGCACTGGCTCGCATCAGGCGACGCGCAGGCCAGGTTACATAGGCTGGAACAGCAATACGGGGTGCTCAAGAGGCACTTGACCCAGTGGGCACGCAGTGCCTTGCTGTCACCAGAACTGGCCGCCCGGCGTGAATTCAGAAAGGGGTTGATCAACTGCTGGCGCTGTCTTGTGCCGGAACTGCAAGGGCAAGCGGCACTGGACGATGGGCGCTTCATGCTGACCCAGACCATCAGCCGCTTGGGCCACCTGCCGGCCCTGCCCGCGCAAGTGGGCTTTCCCCACGTTTCGATCCTGGCCTTGCGCGCCATGCGCGTGGAGCACGTTCCGGATGAGTTTCTGCGGGCGTTTCCCAACTTGCGCAACCTGGAAATCACCCATTGCCGACTCCGGCGTTTGCCATTGCCTCTGATGCTTGTCCAGAAGCTGGAGGTGCTCGACTTGTCTGGTAACCAGATCGCCCTCGACCAAGGCCAGGCGTTGGTCCTGGCAGATTGCCGATCCCTGGTGTACCTGAACCTTTCGGACAACCCGTTGCGCAGGGCATTTTCCGTCCAGGCAATGACCGAGCTGAATGCCCTCTACCTGTCGAACACCCAGTTGCCCGAGTGCCCCTACGGGCTGATGGACGCGCCAGAACTGCACACCCTGAACCTCAGCGACAACCGTATTTCCGAACTGCCCGAGGGTTTTCATCAGTCGCAGCTGTGGCGCTTGGGCAGGGTCGAGCTTTCCGGCAATCGGCTGGGGGGCGCGCAGGATGGGTTATCAAACTGGCATTTGCTTGAGGCCAGTCGCGTGCCTTACCGGTTGCGCATTCTGGATGCGCTGCCTGTCGAACGTCGAGATGAAATGGCTGCACTGTGGGCCTATCTGGAGGCCGAGGAGCAATCGGAAGCGTTCTTCAATACCCTGTCGATGCTGACAGAATCGGGCGCCTTCAGTTTCTCATCGACTGCATCCGCGCTCGCGGCCCGCATGTTCGACATGTTCCAGGCGATGTCTGAGCATGATGCCCTCAGGCAGGAGCTGTTCGAGCACGCTGCGGCGACCGGTTGCCAGGATAACGCCACCGCGCGTTTCGCCAACCTGGAACTGCGAGTGATGATATGGCGCACGAGGCACAGCGGATCTGCCCGGCCTGAACGGGCCTTGCTGAAGCTCGGTGCCCGGATGTGGCGGTTGGCGGTGCTTGAGCAAATTGCCGCTGAACATGCTCATCGGGTGGGGGCGAGCGCTGAATCGATCGAATTCGCCTTGGCCTATCGAATCGGCTTGCGCAAGTCTCTGGACTTGCCGGGCCAACCCGATGAAATGCTCTATGCAGGTATCCCTGCCTTGAGTAGCCAGGACCTTCTCCTGGCCCGTGAAAGGGTTCTGGCGCGACAGACCCGGGAGGGCATTGCTGATTACCTGTCACGCCAGTGGTTCTGGCAGGATTACTTGCGCAAGGCCTGCGCGGTTCGCTTGCAAGTGCCCCAATCCATGCACGCTGAGCTGGAACGGCTGATGGCGCTGGGGAATCGGGACGAGGAAATCGCGCGGCTGCAGATCCGCAATCAGCAACGCGAGCATGCGGTGTTGCTGCAGTTGACGCTGGAGGCGCTGGACCGGAACACGGTGCAGCGTCCGCTCAGCTAGCGGGTTGGCGGTTGTCTGAACGCAGGCATTAGCTATATAGCGCCTGGCGGGGAGCAGGCAACTTAGTCTGGCCTCTTTTCATGAAGAGGCCCCCGCTATGGACACCACTTTGCCGTCAGATGCGCAGGCCGCCATCGACGCGTTCCAGGACGGCATCATCGGCAGGCGCCTGCCACCCTGGTTGCGTCATGCACCCGCTGAGCAACTGCCTGAGATCGGCAGGGCATTGTCAAACAGCCTTCGCTGCTGTGAGCAAGTGAACACGGTGCTGCGAGGCATCGAAGGCCTCGACAGTTTCGTCGCATCAGCCCTGGGAAAGGCCCTCGACGAGCGTTACGGGCTTGGCCGTAACCCGCACGTGCTCAGGTTCCTGGAGGGCCGCCGGGAAGCTGTGATCAACAGTCAGCCGGTGGGCGCGCACCTGACTACCGTGGTCTATGAAGAAAAGCCGCTGCTCGAAGTGGCATTGCGCAACTTCACGGACGCGCAGGCGCAGGAAGGTGGCCAGCCGCGCGGTAACCGCCTGCTGCTTCCACGCCACGGCACGGTCAAACCCCCTACGAGCATCGAGTTTGCCGGACTGTGTCGTGAGCTGGACCTGGGTGAGCGCTATCAACGTCATCTGGATGCCATCCTCACGCCCTCTGGCAGTGCCGAGCGCCTGGTATCGCAGCTTGTAGATGCCACGCGCTACACCATGCTTGTGGACGCTTACAAAGCCAGGCAAGAGGGAACGCTGGATGCCAGCGAACTCAATGTGATGGTGGCTGTGTGCGAGAAGGGTGAGCTGCCGCGCTTGGCGGGCGACCTTGTGCAGGCCAGGCAACTGAAATTGCTGGGTTGCCAGATTGAGCAGGTGACCGTGTTCGTAGTGGTTGAGCAGGGCGTTTTGTTCAACACGACGCGTCGGGTGTTGCTTTACGTGCCTGGAGACCCTTTTTCGCCCTGGCGCGCGTTCGAGAGCCTCGACAAACTGAACCGCGAACTGGGCCGTCGCTTGCGAGACAAGGCTTACCAGCGTTTTTTCAGCCGCTTCGTGCTGCGGCGCGACAGCCAGGCTTTTTTCGCCCAGGTCGCGGAGCGCTTCGATGGCCTGCCGGGCTGGGCTTTTCGCGATCTCGAACCGCGCTTGCAGGCTTACCCGCAGCCGTTGTTCATCAGCCTGGCACAGGCACGTATCCACCAGATCAAGGACGATGCGGCGATGATCGCGGTGCCTGTGGCCAGGCTGGATCGTGAGGTTCAGCGCCAGCATGACCTGCGCCTTGCAGCCGAAGGATGGGCGCTGCTCAACCTGGCCAGTTTCTTTCTGCCTGGGCTTGGCCTGGCGCTGCTGGCCGTGACGGCCTACGAACTACTGGGTGAGGTCTACCATGGCGCCGAGGCCTGGCAGCAAGGCGATCGTCAGGAGGCGCTCGACCATTTGACCCACGTGGCGACAGACCTTGCCGTGCTGGCGACCACGGTAGCCGGGGTGGGTGTCGCTCGACGGGTTTGGGCACGCTCTGCGAAGGTCGATGCCATGGTGCCGGCCCGGCTGGAGGACGGCACTGAGAAACTTTGGCAACACGACTTGACCCTGTTTCAAAGCCAGGCCCCCGTTGCGGCCTCGAGCCGGGATGCCTTGGGTATTCGGCGTCAGGACGGGCGGGCCTGGATCGAAATGGACGGGCATCACTATCGCGTGGCAGAGGCGGGTGATGATCAATGGCAGTTGTATCCGGTCGACGGCCACGGGCCGTTGCTGCGCCACAATGGCGCAGGTGCCTGGCGTTTGTGGAGCGAGCAACCGGCTCGGTGGACCGATAAATACCGCATGTTCCGGCGTTTGGGCGAACCCTTCAATAGGCTGAATGACGAACAGATCGATGAGGTTCTGCTGTTCCATGGCCTTGATGGCGACGACCTGCGTGGCCTGCATGTACACGCCCAGGCACCGAGCCCCGGGATGATCGACAGTGTGGAGCGGGTCAGGCTTGATCAACGCATCCGCAGCATGATTGGCCGTCTGCGCAGCGGCGAGCCGGTAGCAGATACAACAGTGCTCGATCACGCTCGGCGCCTGCCAGGCGCGAGTGGCCTGACAGATCAGGCACTGGCCGCGTTGGCATGGACACAGCGCCGAACACTGCTGCAGCACCTTTTCGAAGCCTTGCAGCCCAGCGACACCGCTGGCAGCGCGGCGTTGCGCCGGGTGTTCCCGAGGCTGAGCGCGCGCACTGCGCAAGCACTGGTACAGGCCGCCAGCAGCATTGATCGCACGCGGCTGCTGTCCAGCGGCAGGGTTGCACTGGGGCTCGCCGAAGCGGCAAGGGGAAGTGTGCTGGCTACCCGCCAGGCTCGGGTATTTGAAGCGTTGTACCTTGATACCCCGCAGCATGCAGACCTGGCACGGGTGGCCTTGGGCTTGTTGCGGTATCTACCCGGAGGTGAAGGTGTGTGCTGGCGCCTGTACGAAGGTTGCCTGGGCGGGCCGATGCTGGCGAAGACCGAGCAAGGGCAGCGGGCGTTCGATCTGGTGCACGTGAACGGTACGTTTCAACTGCATGGCAGCCAGGGCACGGCGCTGGGTGAGGCAGGTGAGTTGTTCGACGTCATGGCGCCAGCCTATACCGAAGCGCAGAGGGCGGCGATGGGGATCGGCGATCCATTTACGCACAACCTCAGGGTGATACTGGCGCGCGAAGCGGCACGCCATCGTGATGAGATCAGTCGTTTGCTTGGCGCGGTACGCCCAGGTGCTGTCCGAGGGCCCATGCGCTTGGCCGATGGACGTATTGGCTACCCACTGGGTGGTGGCGGAGTAGGTGGGTTCGCATCAAGGGGGAGTGCCCTGAGGGCAACGCTGCGCGATCTCTTTCCGTGGTTGAGTGATGAGCAGGTCGAGACCTTCGCCGATGACGCCAGGCGTTCAGGGCAGCAGATTGAACACGTACTGACTGACCTTCGCAATGAGTTCGCCATCCTGCGCATCACACTGAATACCTGGGTGGCACGAGGGCAGGGCGATGTCAGGGAAGATCGAGAGGCTTTACGCCAGACGTTGTTCAATTGTTGGCGGCGGTCGGTGGGCGTGGCGGAACTGCAGATCAATGCACAGGAAAACCTCCACGTCATGTTCTGCAATTTCAGATCGAGCGGCTTGCCCAACATACCCCCACAGGTCAGCTTCAGAGGTGTGACCAGCCTGTCGCTGCTGCACCTTGACCTTCTGGAGGTGCCCAGCAGCCTATTGCTGGCTTTCCCTAACCTGCAAACCCTCGATCTGGGAGGGAACCTGTTGACGCGCCTTCCGCAGCCGTTGCTGCAGATACCGCAGTTGCGGCATCTGAGCCTGACCAACAACCGGATCGTCCTGAACACTGCACAAACCGCCACATTGGCCAGTTGCACGAGCCTGCAGTCTCTCGACCTGTCCCACAACCCCCTGGGGAGCCGGTTCACGTTGGCGGGTTTGGCTGAGTTGCGTTGGCTGAACTTGCGCGACACACAGATCTCGCAGTTTCCACTGGGCGTGTTCGACAACGCTCAGTTGGTATCCGTTGACTTGCGGGATAACCGGATCAGGCACATTCCAGAGGGTTTCTACCAGTTGCCCGTGTGGCATCGGCGGCGGTTTCGCTTGAATGCGAACCCCTTGGGCGAGGCCCAGACGTTACGCTTGCAGGCTTCGTTGAGCAGCGTCGATCCGGCCCTCGACGAGGAGCAAGTGCTTCTGCGCCTGCAGCACGCGCGTGAAGTCTGGGGGGATGCCGTGGCCCCGGAGCATCGCGGCTTGATGCTTGCTGCCTGGGACTCGCTGGATGCAGGGCAGGACGCCGAGCGTTTTTTCCGTGTGCTTCGCCAGTTGTTGCTGTCCGAAGACTTTCGTGTCAATGCGCGTGCACTGGGCAATCGGGTAATGGCGGTATTGCAAGCGATGGCCATTACGCCAGAGCTGCGGCAGAACTTGCTGTCAGTAGCCAATGATGAGTGGGGGTGCCAGGACGGTGCAACCTGGTGCTTGAGCAACCTTGAACTGAATTTGCTGGTTTGGCAGGTTGAGCACGCGGCTCAGGGAGAAAGCGAACGCGCTTTGCTAGACCTGGGCAGACGTTTATGGCGCCAGGATGCAGTCGACATGTTCGCTACCCGATGGGCGCTACAGCATGGCAGGACGCTGGAAGGAAGCGAGGTGGGGTTGGCTTTCAGGATCGGGCTGAGGGAGCGTCTCGACCTGCCATTGCAGGTGGGAGAAATGAGCTTTCTTGCGATCTCAGGCGTCCTGGAGGCGGACCTTGCAGAGGCAGAGGCTGCGGTGCGGGATGCAGAAACACCGGAAGAGATTGCCCGCTCCATGGTTGACCGTGAATTTTGGCAGGCGCACCTGGAGCGTTCCCATCCTGAGCGATTCGCTGCGGTCGACCTGCCGTTCAGAAGGCAGCTTGAAACCGTGCTTGACGACGAAGCGCTGAGCGAAGGGGCCAGGATCGACCAGGCGGATGCCATTCGTGATGCTCAGCGCGCTGCACGCAGAGGGCTGATGCTGGATATGACGATTCAAGCGATGGAAATGGGACCCAAGGGGCCCTCGATCGATGTACGTTGACATGCGCTCAGGGTAAGGGCTTGCCCGGCCCTGCCAAAGCGGCTTTGGGCTATGCTCAGTCAAGCTGAATGTGGTTTGTACCAGCGCCGTAGTCTTGGCTTCAGGTGGCTCGGAAATCGACAGTTACTTTTACACACCCCGTTCTGGAATGAAGTGGTTTAGGCTCCCTGTCGGATTTTTCTCCGTGATCTGTAGTCATTGGTTTATCGAGACAATAAGGAGATACGCATGCTTGTCCGGTCACTGACCCTCGCAACCTTGCTTGCTGTTGCCGGCCCCCTGTTTGCCGCAGACAGTGATGCGCCTCTAGCCAAGGAACTGGGCAAGGCCAGACCATTGGTGGTTATCGCTCCCAGCAGTGCCGACCCAACGTTGCGAGGGCTGAACAAAGCGCTCGAGGACCCGGCCACCCAGGCAGCGTTCAAGGAGCGCAACCTTGTCCTGTACAGCGTCGCCAACATGATGGGCAAGCGAGAGGACAAGAACCTCGAGCAGCAGACCACAATGGCCCTGATTCGGGAACTGAAGCTGGGTGCGAGCAAGGGTACCAAGGTGATCCTGGTGGGCAAGGATGGTGAGCGGCACATGCTCAAGGACGACGACACCGGCGAGGCCATCGACCCACAGGTGATCCTCAAAGCGGTCGATGAACTGCCTGCCAGCGAAAAGGCGGTGGCGGCGCCCGAGCCCGTAGCGGCGGCCCCGCAAGCCAAGGACAAGGACAGCAAGCCGGCCAAGCCCGCCAAGCCAGCGGCCCCGCCCAAACCGCTGGAAGACTGATCACGCCTGATGGCCCCAAGGCAACTTGGGGCCCGTTGCCGGGTGGTATGTATCGCACTGTATCTGCCTGTGCTGCAGACCTACTGCCATACAAAAGTGCGCCTGGCACGATACATCCACGACAAACCGCAACGGCCTAATGGCTCCACTTTCCAACCCCAGTGGAGCTGCATCATGACTCAAGCAAAAAACACCCTCGGCCTGCTCGGCGCCGCCCTGATCGGCAGCATGGCATTGAGCAACAGTGCGTTCGCCGTCGAACCGCTGGCTCAAGGTTACCAACTGGCCTCGGCCAAAGTGGCCGGCGAGGGCAAGTGTGGTGAGGGCAAGTGCGGGGGGAGCGGCAAGGCTTCCCAAAACGAAGGCAAGTGCGGTGAGGGTAAGTGCGGCGCCGGCGCCAAGGCTGGGGCTGAGGGCAAGTGTGGTGAAGGCAAGTGCGGTGACGCCTCGTTCGCCAAAACCGACAGCAATCACGATGGCAAGGTCTCGCGCGATGAGTTTCTGGCGGTGGCCAAGGACCGTGCCCGTGATTTCGACACGATCGACCGCAACCATGACGGTTTCATCTCCGAGCAGGAAGCGGCCGATCACCTCAAGGCGATTTACCAGGCCAATGGCAAAGCCATGCCTGATGGCTTGTTCAGCCACCTGACCGGCAAGCCCTGACGTTCTACCCCATGAAACGCCACAACGCTCCTCCTGCTGGCCAGGTGGGGCGTTGTGCTTGTTGGAGAACTTTTATGTGTCCTGCGATGTTGAACATCGGGCTAGGCTTGCGTCGCGGCCTGTTGCCGGAACTGCTGGCCATGGAGGCGGATGCAGTGGACTTTCTCGAGTGTGCGCCGGAAAACTGGATTGCCGTGGGCGGCGCCTATGGCAAGGGCTTGGCCCAGTTGGCGGAGCGCTTTGCTGTCACCTGTCATGGGTTGTCTTTATCGCTGGGTGGCAGTGCCCCGCTGGACCGCCATTTCCTTGAGCAGACCCGGCAGTTTCTCGAGCGATACCAGGTGCGACTGTACAGCGAGCACCTGAGCTACTGCAGTGATGACGGGCACCTGTACGACCTGATGCCCATCCCGTTCACCGATGAAGCCGTACGCCATGTGGCCGCGCGCATACGCCAGGCTCAGGAGCAGCTGGAGCGGCGCATTGCCGTGGAGAACATCAGCTACTACGCCGCGCCGTATCAGGCGATGAGCGAACTCGACTTCATCCAGGCGGTGCTCGAAGAAGCGGATTGTGACCTGCTGCTGGACGTCAACAATGTCTATGTCAACGCCTGCAACCATGGCTACGACGCCCAGCAATTCCTTGCAGGCTTGCCCCCGGCGCGCGTGACCGGGATGCACGTTGCCGGGCATTACGATGAAGCGCCTGACCTCAAAGTGGATACCCACGGGGCGGCCGTGAAGGAGGATGTCTGGACGCTGTACGCCAGCGCTTGCGTGCGCTTTGGCGTAAAGCCGACGGTGCTTGAACGTGATTTCAACTACCCGCCCTTGGCCGAACTGTTGGCCGAGACGGCGCGTATGCGTGCTGTGCAATGCGCTGCCGGAGGGCAAGCAGATGAATGAGACCCTGCGTGCGCAGCAGTATGCCTTGGCCCGTCACCTGCGCGACCCACAGCGCCATGCCCCGCCGCCCGGCGTCGAGGCCCGCCGCCTGAAGGTTTACCGTGAGTTGTTCTATGGCGCCATCGAAGGGTTGCTGGCTGGCAGCTTCCCGGTCATGCGCCAGGCGTTGGGCGAGCAGCGCTGGCATGCCCGAGTACGTGATTTCTACGCCAGTTACCGTTGCCAGACGCCGTTGTTTACCGAAATTGCCGAGACGTTCGTCGGCTACCTGCAACGTGTGGCGCTGGACACCCCTTGGCAGCTGGAGCTGGCGCACTATGAGTGGGTCGAGGCGCAACTGTACCTGAGCGATGCCGAGGACCCGGCGCATGACCCGGGTGGTGACCTGCTGGCTGGAGCGCCTTTGTTGTCTTGTGTGGCGCGGGTGCTGGCCTATCGTTGGCCGGTGGAACGCATTGGCGGGGACTACCAGCCAACGGCTGCCCCAGCATCGCCGAGCTTGCTGCTGGTTTATCGCGATGCCCGGTTGCAGGTGCGTTTTGCCCGGTTGGCACCTATGGCGTATCGGTTGCTGGTGGAGCAGGGGACTGGAAGAGAGCGGCTGCAGGCATTGGGCGGGGATGTGCAGCAAGGGTTGGCATTGTTGGAGGCATTGCGCGAGCAGGGCGTCATTGTCGGAACCGTTTGAAGGCATTGGGGGCTGCGCAGCAGCCCCCAACCCTCATCTGCCGAACCGCATGCCAAGCCAATGATCGAGGCTAAGGCGCCCGGCGCCCTTGAGCAGCAGGGGTAGCAACGCCACCAGGTAGATCAATGGCAATTTGTAATTGCCGAAGCCCTGGTCGGTAATGGTATAGCCTTGGGCCAGCTCCGCCAGGCCCGACCAGTGCGCCGGCCAGTGCACTGCCGCTATCGCTACAACGGTGACCACCATCAAACCCAACGATGCCAGCCGGGTACCCAGGCCCAACAGCAGCAGCAACGGCAGCACCAACTCGGCCCACATCGACAGCTGCCAGTTCAGCTCCGCGGGCAGCAGGTTGAAGGGGAACGGGAAGTTGGACTGCAGGTCGGCGAACCAGTTGCTGCCGTTGAATTTCTCCAGGCCGGATTCGAAAAACTCCCAGGCCAAAAATACCCGTAATGGCACGTCGGCACTCCAGCTGCCGAGGCGATCAACGGTGGTCAGGGTACGGGTCAAGGTCGTCATTTGCGGTGCTCTCTTCAGGCAAGGGCGCGGGTGCTGCGGCGTTGTTTACGGGCCACTTTGGCGGTGAGCTTGACGGCGATGGCGCTGAACATCAGGGCGAACGCCAGCGGGTACCACCCGCCCATGGGGATGCGTTTGTAGAACGACAGGCAGAACACGGCAGCCAGTACCCACATGCCGCTGCTGTGCAGCGCTTGCCAGGCACGGCCGCCCAACAGCCGCATGGGGGGCTTGAACGAGGTGGCGGTGAGCAGCAGCACGAACAGGTAGCCGACTGTGCCGGGCAGGCTGGAAGTCAGTGTGCGGCCGGCCCAGAACAGCTCGGGAAATTGCTGGGCGTAGCGATAAATCAGCACGCCGTGCACGGTGTGGGAGAACGCGAATGCCAACCCCAGGTAGCGTCGCTCCTGAAGGATGCGGCGGCTTGATGTGCCAGGCAGCAAGGTCACCAGCGACGAGGCCAGGAACGCCAGCAGGAACAGTGCGAACGAGCTGCGTGCGGTGGCACGAATGGCACTGCGCAAGCCGTCCGGGTCAGGTTGGCTGGCCAGGACTATGGCGGTCATCGCCAAGGTCAGGCCGGCGAGGGCGGCGAACAGCTTCCAGCCGGAGGGCAAGGTGAGGGCTTTCATCAGGGACTCCCGGGGTGTGGTTGTGTGACCGGGAGTGTCTCGAGGCGGGGTATCTGCAGTGTGTCAGGGGGATGCAGTTGTGTATCTGTATGTAGAGGCGACCTCGCGGTTTACAGGAACGGCCCGATCGAGATCCAAGGCCGTTCCTGCCAACGATCGCAGATGCACTTCAGGAGAGTTCGATCTGCGCGCACAATCCGCCCTGTTCGCGGTTGCTCAGGGTCAGCCGGCCCCCCATGGCCTGGATCAGCTGGTGGGCAATGGCCAATCCCAAGCCGGTGCCACCCGTGCTGCGATTGCGTGAACCTTCCACCCGGTAGAACGGCTTGAGCACTTCATCCAGCTCGTCACCGGGTATCCCTGGCCCGTTGTCGAGCACGCGGATGATGGTGGTACTGCCCTCGCGTGACACTTGCAGCTCGGCAGCACCTGCAAACTTCAGGGCGTTGTCGACCAGGTTCACCAGTACCCGGCGCAGCGCATGCGGGCGGGTTTCCAGCAGAGTCCCGCTGCTGCCGTGGCGTTCAACCTGGGCGCCGCTGTCCTGGTAGTCGAATACCAGGCTGTCGAGAAAGGCATCAAGGTTGACCCGGCAGGTCGCTTCGGTGCTGCTGTCCATGCTGCGGGCGTAAGCCACGCCTTCGCGCACCAGGTGTTCCATTTCATCCAGGTCGCTCCCGAACTTGTCCTTTTCGACCCCCTCATCCATCACTTCGACCCGCAACTTCATGCGAGTGATCGGTGTTTGCAGGTCGTGGGAAATGGCTGCCAGCAACTGCATGCGTTCCTTGAGGTGGGCAGCAATGCGCGCCTGCAGGGCGTTGAAGGCCACGGCAGCGTAACGCACCTCGCGTGGGCCGCTTTCATCCAGTTGCACGCCGGGCTGGTCCGGGTCGAGGTTGTCCACTGCCTGGGCCAGACGGGTTAGCGGGCCGATGGCCAGGCGTACCGCCAGCCAGGTACACAGCAACAGCACAGCCAGCTGAATCAGCAGCACCACGGGCAACCAACGGGCTACCGGGACTGTTGCTGGCGTCACGTCGATGGTCAGTGGCGCGCCGTCGGCCAGGTTCAGGTGCGCCTGGAAGTGCGCATTGGGCCCCGGGATTTCCAGGAAGGTCAGGCGGTAGTCGCTGCCAATGGCCTTGACGATCGACGCGGCGGCCATCGGTGGGTCACTGCTGGCCATCGCTTCGCCTGCCAGGCCCTGGTCGAGGCGATAGCGGTAGGTGCGCCGTTCCAGGCGCGGCAGCCAGGCGGCACGCTCGGCTGCAGGCAGGCGATCGAGGATGGCAACCGAAGTCGCCACGTCCTGTTCGAGGTTGCTGAGCATCATCGAACGGCTGCTGATGTAGCGCTCGTAGGCCTGCAGGCCGAACGACAGACCATAAGCCAACACCAGGCCGGTGAAGAAGATCATCGCCAGGCGCGAGGCCAGGGTGCGCGGCCATTTCATGAGGGGGACTCGAGCAATTGCACCGGCAGCGAAAACACGTAGCCCTCGCTGCGCACGGTCTTGATGCAGCTGGGCTCGCGGGCATCGTCACCCAGGCGCTGGCGCAGGCGGCTGACCAGCAAGTCGATGGAGCGGTCGAAGATGTCGGCTTCGCGGCCCTGGGTCAGGTTAAGCAGCTGTTCGCGGCTGAGCACCCGCTGCGGGTGGTCGAGGAACACCCGCAGCAGGCGGTACTCGGCGCCACTCAGGGCCACCAGGGTGCCTTCGCTGTCGAGCAGGTGGCGCGCGGTGGTGTCCAGACGCCACTGACCGAAACCCAGCAGGCGGCTGCTTTCACTGATGGTCAGGTTGGGCGGCAGCATGCGTGTGCGGCGCAGCACGGCGTTGATGCGGGCGAGCAGTTCGCGGGCCGAGAATGGTTTGGTCAGGTAATCGTCGGCGCCCATTTCCAGGCCGATGATGCGGTCGGTTTCGTCATTGCGGGCGGTCAGCATCAGCACCGGCGTATTGCGGTGCTTGCCGGCGCGCAGCTCGCGGCACAACAGCAGGCCGTCGTCGCCAGGCATCATGATGTCGAGCACGATCAGGTCGACGCTGTTGGCTTCGAGAAAGGCGCGCATCTGCCGGCCGTCGGCAACGATACTGGTGCGCAGGCCGTTCTTCTTCAGGTAATTGCCGACCAGTTCGCGGATCTCGCGGTCGTCGTCGACGATCAGGATGTGATCGACGTGTTCCATGCGCTGGTTCCTGTGCAAAAGGGGGTTGGGCGCAGTGTACCGAGCGCGTTCGCCCTTGCCTGCGGGAGTTTGTATTGCAGTGTATCTGGCACGGGTAGGGATACAGCAGGACGCACATCACAACGTTGGGCGACACATGCGGGATACCTGGCTGACGTGAAATGGCTCTCGACCGGGGAGCAACACTCCCCACCCCCCAAGTGTTACCCAGGAGAGATGCCATGAACGTCAAGACTTTCGCCAGCGCCAGCCTGTTCGCCGTGCTCAGCTTCGGCGCCATCGCTGCCCAGGCCGCCACGGCCCCGATGCAGGATGGCGGGGTCATGCAGTACCGCTACGGTGAGCCTCTGGATGTGAAGAAAGTGCTGTCGGTGCAGGACGATCAGAGCAACGCCTGCGGCCTGGTGAACACCCGAATGGACTACCTTGACTCCCATGGCCAGCGGCAAAGCGTGCAGTACCGCACCTACGCCACGGGCGGTTGCCATGACAATTGATCGGCGCCGGATGCTCAAGGCAGGTGGTTTTGCGCTGGCGCTGATGGGGCTTGGGTTGGCTGGGCACCTGAAGGCACGCGACAGCTACGGCGCCATGCCGTCGCTGTCAGGCGCCAGCCAGTGGTTGAATTCGCCGCCCGTGGATGCCCCGGGGCTCAAGGGCAAGGTGGTGCTGGTGGACTTCTGGACCTGGGACTGCATCAACTGTCGGCGCAGCCTGCCGCATGTGAATGATTGGGCGCGGCGCTATGCCGATCAAGGACTGGTGGTGGTGGGGGTACACACGCCCGAGTTCGACTACGAGCATGATGTGGCGACTTTGCGGGACAAGGTAGCCCGGTTGGGTATCGGGTATCCGGTGGCGGTAGATAATGACTACAAGGTGTGGAATGCCTGGGGCAACCAGTTCTGGCCGGCGCATTACTTTGTCGACCGCAAGGGGCAGGTGCGCCATGTGCACGTTGGCGAGGGGGATTATGGCGAGCAGGAACAGGTGATACAGGCGTTGCTGGATGAAAAAGGGTGATTGGCCTTTGTTGGCTGCTTCGCGGGTGAACCCGCGAAGAAGCCAACGGCGACCTACTCAGGTAAAACTGGCAAAGTGCGCCTGCATCCGCGCCGCATCCGCCTGCCGCCCGCTGAACAGCTCGAATGCCTTCACCGCCTGGAACACCGCCATGTAGCTGCCATCCAGTGTGCGGCAGCCCAGTGCCCGGGCCGCGCGCAGCAGTTCGGTCTCCAGCGGGAAGTAGATGATCTCTGCCACCCACAGGCGGGGATGCAGCAACGCCACCGGCAGTGGCGTGCCCGGTAGCTTGGCCATGCCCACCGGCGTGGTGTTGACCAGCCCGTCCGCTTCGGCCAGTGCTGTGGCCAGGTCGGTGCCAAGCACGGCGCGCTCCGCGCCGAAATGGGCGTTCAGGTTGTCCACCAGCGCCTGCGCACGGGTCGCATCCACTTCGAACAGCACCAGCCGCTCTACCCCTTCACCCAGCAGGGCATGGGCCACGGCCGAGCCAGCGCCACCGGCACCCATCTGCACCACCTGGCGCCGTGCAACGTCGGGCAGGCCGCGGCGCAAGCCTTCGGCAAAGCCCAGGCAATCGGTGTTGTGGCCGACGCGCTTGCCGTCCTTGAGCACCACGGTATTTACCGCGCCGATACCGCGGGCCTCGTCGGACAGTTCGTCGAGCAACGGCAGGATCGCCTGCTTGAACGGGTACGTAATGTTCAGCCCGGTGAAACCGGTATGTTGCGCGGCTTCGAGCAGGCCGGGCAGGGCGCTGTCGTCCAGTTGCAGCTGGTCGGCGTCGATCAGCCGGTACAGATAGCGCAGGGCCTGGGCGTCGCCTTCGTGTTCGTGCAGGGCCGGCGTACGTGACAGTTGGATGCCGCGGCCGATCAGGCCGGCGAGGATGGCTTGCTGGCTCATGCCGCACGCTCCTGCAACAGCTCGGCGAAGTGGCTCAGCGCCATGCGGTAGCCGTGGCTGCCCAGGCCGCAGATGACACCGACGGCGATGGACGATACGAACGACAAGTGACGGAACGGCTCGCGTTTGTGCACATTGGACAGGTGCACCTCGATCACCGGCAGTTCGCTGGCCACCAGGGCATCGCGGATGGCGACCGAGGTGTGCGTCCAGGCGCCGGGGTTGATCACGATGCCGGCGCAGCGGCCACGGGCGGCGTGGATCCAGTCGATCAGTTCACCTTCGTGGTTGGTCTGGCGGAATTCGATTTCCAGGCCGTGGGCGTGGGCAGTGTCGGCACATCCCTGAGCCAGGTCAGCGAGGGTTTCGTGGCCGTACTGGGCAGGCTCGCGGGTGCCCAGCATGTTCAGGTTGGGGCCGTTGAGCACGAGAATAAGGGGCTTCATGACGGGCATCGCTTTGTTGTTGTTGAATGCACGTAGTTTTGTACTGACTGGTTAGTTCCGTCAATTGGCCAAGATCGTCGCACCGGGAAAGTGGGCGATTATCGAACTTATTGGGCGTTGAATGCCCTGTACCCAGCCGTGCAAAGCTGCCCCTGCAACGAACCGCAGGGCGTCATTACAAAATTGTAATCTTGCCGCCACCGCCCCGATAACCAGCCCTTTCTACAGTCCCTCGCCAATGCTTCGCCCAGAGGACTGTTTCGTGCCCATCCCCCGCAAGATCGCCTTGCTCTGTCTGCTGCTGGCCAGTGCCACCGGCGCCCAGGCCAGCCAGGTGCTGAGCCTGCCCCAGGCGCTTACCGCCGCTTTCGCCCAGAACCCGGAGCTGGCTGCAGCCGGCCGTGAAATTGGCATTGCCGATGGCGAACGGCGCCAGGCCGGGCTGCTCCCCAACCCGGAGCTGGCCTGGGAGGTCGAGGACACCCGCCGCGACACCAGCACCACCACCGTCACCCTCAGCCAGCCGCTGGAGCTGGGCGGGAAGCGCGGCGCACGTCTCGCCGTGGCGGGTGCCGGCCAGGCCATTGCCCAGCTTGACCTGGAGCGCCAGCGCAACGCCCTGCGGGCCGATGTGGTGCAGGCTTTCCACGCTGCCTTGCGTGCACAGACCGCGCTGGAGTTGGCTCAGCAGTCGCAGGCGTTGACTGAACGAGGTCTGCGGGTGGTGCAAGGGCGGGTTACGGCAGGCCAGTCATCACCGGTGGAGGCCACCCGTGCCCAGGTGCAACTGGCCCAGGCCCAGGCCGAAGTGCGCCGCGCGAAAACCCAGCGCAGCGTGGCCTACCAGGCCTTGGCCCGGTTGACGGGCAGCCCGCTGGCAAGCTTCGACCGGTTGCAGGCAGCCAACCTTTCGCCAGGTATTGCGCCGGGTGCCGACACCTTGCTTGACCAGGTCGAAAAGACTGCCGAATGGCGCCTGGCCGCTGCCCAGGTCGAGCGCGGCGACGCCTCCCTGGGGGCGGAAAAAGCCCAGCGTATCCCCAACCTCACCGTCAGCCTTGGCAGCCAGTACAGCCGCGAAGACCGGGAGCGAGTGAACGTGGTTGGCCTGTCCATGCCGTTGCCGCTGTTCGACCGCAACCAAGGCAATGTTCTGGCAGCTGCGCGCCGTGCCGACCAGGCGCGTGACCTGCGCAATGCCGTGGCGCTGCGTCTGCGCAGTGAAACCCGTAGTGCCATCAGCCAGTGGGAGACGGCGATGCAGGACGTTGAAGCCTACGACCGCACCATCCTGCCGGCTGCGCAGCAGGCCGTGGACACCGCCACCCGCGGTTTTGAAATGGGCAAGTTCGCTTTCCTCGATGTACTCGACGCCCAGCGCACGCTGATCGAGGCTCGCGGGCTGTACCTCGAGGCGCTGGCCTCGGCGACCGACGCGCGTGCACAAGTGGAGCGGATCTACGGCGATCTCGATGGCGTGAGCAACAAACCCAATAGCAGGAGCAACAATGACTAACCCACGCAAGCTAGCCCTTCTGGCTGCCGCCATTGCTGCGCTTGGCCTCACGGGCCTGGCCTGGACCGGCAACCTCGGCCAGGCGTCCAAGGCTCAAGCCCCCCATGACGACCATGGTGAAGACAGCCACGGCCATGCTGCAGCGCAGGCCGTCGAAGGCCATGCGGAGAAGGAGCACGGCGAAGAAGAAGGCCAGCTGCACCTGTCTATCGCGCAGATCGAATCGGCTGGCATACAACTGGCTGCCGCAGGCCCCCGTGAGCTGGGCACCGCCATCAGCTTCCCGGGTGAGATCCGCTTTGACGAGGACCGCACCGCTCATGTGGTACCCCGCGTGCCGGGTGTGGTCGAAGCGGTGCACGCCGAGCTGGGCCAGGCGGTCAAGCGCGGCCAGGTACTGGCGGTGATTGCCAGCCAGCAGATCTCCGACCTGCGCAGTGAGCAGCAGGCCGCTCAACGTCGCCTGGAACTGGCGCGGTTGACCTTTCAACGGGAACAACAGCTGTGGCAGGAGCGAATCAGCGCCGAGCAGGATTACCTGCAGGCACGTCAGGCGCTGCAGGAGGCCGAGATCGCCCTGGCCAATGCTCGGCAGAAGGTCGCAGCGGTGGGGCCGGCCGGTGCCGGCAACCGCTATGAACTGCGCGCCCCCTTCGATGCGGTCGTCGTGGAGAAGCACCTGACCGTGGGCGAGGTGGTCGACGAGACCAGCAACGCGTTCACCCTGTCTGACCTGAGCCGGGTGTGGGCCACCTTCGCCGTGGCCCCTCGTGACCTGGGCAAGGTGGTGACCGGCCGTGAAGTCACGGTCAGTGCGCCGGACCTGGGCGCCCAAGTTCTGGGCAAGGTCAACTACGTCGGCAGCCTGCTCGGCGAGCAGAACCGTGCCGCCATTGTGCGTGCCACACTGGCCAACCCCAATGGCGCCTGGCGCCCCGGGCTGTTCGTCAATGTGGCTGTCAGCGTCGACCGCTTCGATGCCGCCGTGGCGGTGCCGGAAAGCGCCCTGCAAACCTGGGAGGCGCAGACCGTGGTGTTCGCCCGCACGGAGGAAGGCTTCGAGGCGCGCCCGGTGAAGACTGGCCGTCGCGATGCTGGCCAGGTGGAAATCACCAGCGGCCTGGCCGCCGGTACTCAGGTTGCGGCCGCCGGCAGCTTTGTCCTCAAGTCGGAACTGGGCAAGGGCTCGGCCGAGCACAGCCACTGATCACGGGGACACCTGCATGTTCGAACGCCTGATTCAATTTGCCATCGAGCAGCGCCTGGTGGTGATGCTGGCCGTGGTCCTGATGGCCGCGGTGGGTATCCACAGCTACCAGAAACTGCCGATCGATGCTGTGCCGGACATCACTAACGTCCAGGTGCAGATCAACACCGCCGCCCCCGGCTATTCGCCGCTGGAGACCGAGCAGCGCATCACCTTTGCCATCGAGACCGCGATGGCTGGCCTGCCAGGGCTCAAGCAGACCCGCTCGCTGTCGCGCTCGGGCCTGTCGCAAGTCACGGTCATTTTCGATGATGGCACCGATATCTTCTTCGCCCGCCAACTGGTCAACGAGCGCCTGCAGGTGGCCCGCGAGCAATTGCCTGAGGGCATCGAGGCGGGCATGGGGCCGATCTCCACCGGGCTGGGGGAAATTTTCCTGTGGACGGTGGAAGCCCAGGAGGGGGCGCTCAAGGAAGACGGTACGCCTTACACCCCAACTGACCTGCGGGTGATTCAGGACTGGATCATCAAGCCGCAGCTGCGCAATGTACCGGGTGTGGCCGAGGTCAACAGCATTGGCGGCCATGCCAAGCAATACCTGATTGCACCAGAGCCCAAGCGCCTGGCGGCCTACAAGCTCACCCTCAACGACCTGATTGCAGCGCTGGAGCGCAATAACGCCAACATTGGCGCTGGCTATATCGAGCGCAATGGCGAGCAGTTGCTGATTCGCGCGCCGGGCCAGGTGGCCTCGGCCGAAGACATTGCCAACATCGTTATCTCCAGCGTCGACGGCACGCCGATCCGCGTCAGCCATGTCGCCCAGGTTGGCCTTGGCGAAGAGCTGCGCTCGGGGGCAGCCACCGAAAACGGTCGGGAAGTGGTGCTGGGCACGGTGTTCATGCTGATTGGCGAGAACAGCCGCACGGTGTCGCAGGCGGTCGCTGCAAAATTGGTCGAGATCAATCGCAACCTGCCCAAGGGCGTAGTCGCTGTGACGGTGTACGACCGCACCAACCTGGTGGAGAAAGCCATCGCCACGGTGAAGAAGAACCTGATCGAAGGTGCGATCCTGGTGATTGCCGTGCTGTTCCTGTTCCTCGGCAACATTCGCGCTGCGCTGATCACGGCCATGGTTATCCCGCTTTCGATGCTGTTCACCTTTACCGGCATGTTCAGCAACAAGGTCAGTGCCAACCTGATGAGCCTGGGCGCGCTGGACTTCGGCATCATCGTCGACGGCGCGGTGGTGATCGTGGAAAACGCCATCCGTCGCCTGGCCCATGCCCAGCAGCGCCACGGTCGCATGCTGACCCGCAGCGAACGGTTCCATGAGGTGTTTGCCGCTGCCCGCGAAGCACGCCGGCCGCTGATCTATGGGCAGTTGATCATCATGGTGGTGTACCTGCCGATCTTTGCCCTGACCGGGGTCGAGGGCAAGATGTTCCACCCTATGGCCTTTACCGTGGTCATGGCCCTGTTGGGCGCGATGATCCTTTCGGTCACGTTCGTTCCGGCAGCCATTGCCCTGTTCGTCACCGGCAAGGTCAAGGAAGAGGAGGGCCTGGTGATGCGTACGGCACGGCAGCGTTATGCCCCGGTGCTGGCCTGGGTGCTGGGCCGGCGCAAACTGGCATGTGCCGCCGCCGCCGCCCTGGTGCTGTTGTCGGGCGTGATGGCGAGCCGCATGGGCAGCGAGTTCATCCCCAGCCTCAGCGAGGGTGACTTCGCCCTGCAGGCCCTGCGCGTGCCGGGCACCAGCCTGTCGCAGTCGGTGGACATGCAACAGCGCCTGGAGCAGGCGATCATCGCTCAGGTGCCGGAGGTGGAGCGGGTGTTTGCCCGCACCGGCACTGCCGAGATTGCCTCCGACCCGATGCCGCCGAACATTTCCGATGCCTACGTGATGCTGCGCCCGCGCGAACAATGGGTTGACCCGGGCAAACCGCGGGATGAGCTGATCGCCCAGGTGCAACGCGCCGCTGCCAGTGTGCCGGGCAGCAACTACGAGCTGTCGCAGCCGATTCAGCTGCGGTTCAACGAGCTGATTTCCGGGGTGCGCAGTGATGTGGCGGTGAAGCTGTTCGGTGACGACATGGAGGTGCTCAACCGCACTGCCGCACAGATCGCTGCCAGCCTGCAAGGGGTGTCGGGCGCGTCCGAGGTGAAGGTGGAGCAGACGACGGGCCTGCCGGTACTGACCATCGACATCGACCGTGACAAGGCCGCCCGTCATGGCCTGAATGTGGGCGATGTGCAGGATGCCATCGCCATTGCCGTGGGCGGCCGCACCGCCGGTACGCTGTATGAAGGCGACCGCCGCTTCGACATGGTCGTGCGCCTGTCGGAGACCTTGCGTACCGATGTCGACGGGCTGGCCAGCCTGCTGATTCCGGTTCCGGCCAGTGCCGCTGAGGGGGCCGGGCAAATCGGTTTCATCCCGCTGTCGCAGGTCGCCACGCTGAACCTGCAACTGGGCCCGAATCAGGTGAGCCGCGAGGATGGCAAGCGCGTGGTGGTGGTCAGTGCCAACGTGCGTGGACGCGACCTGGGCTCGTTTGTGCAAGAGGCTGAGCAGGCCCTGATCGACCAGGTGCAGGTACCACCGGGTTACTGGACGCGTTGGGGAGGGCAGTTCGAACAGTTGCAGTCGGCAGCCGAGCGCTTGCAGGTGGTGGTGCCGGTGGCCTTGCTGCTGGTCATGGCGCTGTTGCTGATGATGTTCAACAACCTCAGGGATGGCCTGCTGGTGTTCACCGGCATCCCCTTTGCCCTGACCGGCGGGGTGCTGGCGCTGTGGGTGCGTGATATTCCGCTGTCTATTTCTGCCGGCGTCGGGTTCATTGCATTGTCGGGAGTGGCAGTGTTGAACGGGCTGGTGATGATTGCCTTTATCCGCGGGCTGCGCGAGGAAGGGCGCACGCTGCGGGCGGCGGTCGAGGAGGGGGCGCTGACCCGCTTGCGGCCAGTACTGATGACGGCGCTGGTGGCCTCGCTGGGGTTCATACCGATGGCCTTGGCCACCGGGACCGGGGCAGAGGTGCAGCGGCCACTGGCGACGGTGGTGATTGGTGGGATCTTGTCTTCTACCGCGCTGACGTTGCTGGTGTTGCCGGCGTTGTATCAGTGGGCGTATCGGCGGGATGAGCAGCAGGAAGGCTGAGTACGTGGGGCTGCAAGGCAGCCCCAACAACCTCAAACGGCCCTTCGGGCACCAGCCCGTACACCGTCCACACCCAGGTCGTCATGCAAAGAAATCCGCGACGTTTCCGGCAACGCCAACCCGCCCACCAACGCCACCAGCGCAATCACCACCAGGTAGAACGCCGGTGCCAGGCTGCTGCCGGTCTGTCCGATGAGCCAGGTTGCCACCAGCGGCGCTGTGCCGCCAAATAGCGTGTAGGCCACGTTGTAGGTAATTGCCGAAGCGGTGTAGCGGGTACGGGTAGGGAAGCTTTCCGAGAGCAAGGCTGCGGTAACCACGCCGCTGCACAATGCCCCCACCGCGAGCAGGATCACCCCCAGCAGCGCACCCGACATCGAGCCAGAGCTGGCCAGCCAGTACGCCGGGAACACGCACAGCATCACCCACAGGCAGGTAAAGCCGATGGTCTTGCGTCGCCCCACCCGGTCCGAAAATGCCCCGGCCAGCGGGCAGCCGACCGCAGCGAACAGCAGGGCCACGGTGGTTACCAGCAGTGACTGCGCGCGGGTCAGGTTGCCGACCAGTTGCAGGTAGGTGGCGAAGTAGGTGGTGAACATGTAGAACGACAATGCGGTCAGCGAAATGAACGCCCCCAGGTTGCGAATGACCCGGCCATGGTGGCGCAGGGTTTCCTTCAGCGGTGAATGCTCGTGCTCCTTGCCCTGGGCGACGGCTTCGCGGAACGCCGGGGTTTCTTCCATGCGCCAGCGCAGGTACAGGCCGACCAGGCCCAGCGGTGCTGCAATCAGGAACGGAATGCGCCAACCCCAGGCATTCATCGCCTCGGTCGACAGGCTGGCTTCCAGGCCATACGCGATCACCGCCGCACAGGCAAAGGCGGAAAAGGTCGACACAGGCACGAAGCTGCCATAAAAGGCGCGCTTGTTGTCAGGCGCGTGCTCCATCAGGTAGGCGCAGGCCCCGGCATATTCGCCACCGGCAGAAAAACCCTGCAGGCAGCGGGCCAGGGTCAGCAGCGCCGGGGCTGCCAGGCCGATACTGGAGTAGGTCGGCAGCAGGCCGATCAACGTGGTGGAGCCGGCCATCAGCAAGATGGTCAGCGACAGGATGCGCTTGCGTCCCAGGCGGTCGCCCAAGGCGCCGAAGACGATGCCGCCCAAGGGACGCAGGGCGAAGGCCACGGCGAACACCGCGAAGGTTTTGAGCAAGGCTACGCTGGCGTCTTCGCTGGCGAAAAACTGGCTTGCGATCAGCGTGGCGAGAAAGCCGTACACGGCGAAGTCGAACCATTCGACGAAATTGCCGATGGCCGAAGCGGCAATCACCCTGCGCAGGGTGGCGGGGGATACCTCATGATGTGCGGACATGCGGGTGCTCTCCGGTTTCCTTTGGCAGCCATGTTGAAAGTGGCGCAGTCGGGCCGCGCCATCGTTATTGTGCTTGCCAGTAGATAGCCGAGCGCTGCAACGCGCTTTGTCGAGGGCGACCTCGGTATACCTGATTCGACCGGTCCAGCAGGTTACAGCTGGAGTACCCCCAACGGCCTGTCAGGCCGCACGCTCAAGCACATCCAGCAAATCGATGAATTCCAGAGCCAGTTTATGCCGCGGTGCCAAATGCACCAATGGCACCGAGGCATGGTGCGATTCGCGCATCTTGATCGAACTGCTCAGGTACACCGGCAATACCGGCATGCCTTCGTTGCGCAGTTGATCGACCAAAGTCTGGTGCAGCGCCGTGCGCCCGGCGAACTGATTGACCACCACACCTTCCACCACCAGCGCGGGGTTGTGGTCCTGGCGCAGTTCTTCGACCTCGGCCATGACACTGTGCAGGGCCTGGCGCGAGAAACTGTCGCAGTCGAACGGAATCAACAGACGCTCGGCCGCCACCAGCGCGCTGAAGGTGTAGAAGTTCAGCGCGGGTGGGGTGTCGATGTAGATTCGCTCATAGTCCTCGCTCAGCGTTATCAGCAACTTGCGCAGCTTGTTGATCTTGAACTTGCTCTCCAGCTTGCTTTGCAGGTCGCTGAGGTCAGGGCTGGCGGTGACCAGGTGCAGGTTGCGGTAGCGGGTTTCGGTGATGGCCACGCGGTGCTTCTTGCCGGCGGCGGTAACCGGCGACAAGGTCTGGCGGAAGAAGTCGGCGATGCCGGCAGGAATGGTGTCGTTGACCAGCCCGGTGAGGTAGAAGGTGGCATTGGCCTGCGGGTCGAGGTCGACCAGCAAGGTCCGGTAGCCCTCGGCGGCACTGGCTGCGGCGAGGTTGCAGGCAATGCTGGATTTGCCGACGCCACCTTTCTGATTGAAAACCACACGACGCATGAGACGCTCATCCATGAAGTGAAAATGTCAGGTCGGGGTCAATCCTATGACTGAAACACTGCAGTTTTATGACAGGAATTGTTACAAGCCACCGATTCATCGTTGCCTGTAACGGCATTTCACGGGCAAGCCCGCCCCCTGCAGACAACTCAAGACGTTCAGGCAAAAGCGACTCGGTTGCGCCCCTCCTGCTTGGCCCGGTAAAGCGCCCGGTCAGCCTCGCCCAATGCGTTCATGGGCTCGCCGTGAGTCTCGCCATCCCAGTGCGTCACCCCCAGCGAAATCGTCACGGCGCCCACCGGTTCCACCGGCATATCCTGTACGGTCACACGCAACCGTTCGGCCACCGCGGCCGCCACGTTCAGGGTGGCCCCAGGCAGCAATATCAGGAACTCCTCGCCACCGGTGCGACACAGCAGGTCGCCCTCGCGGCAACAACGGCGCATGAGCTCCGCCAGCTGGCGCAGCACCTGGTCGCCCACTTCGTGTCCATGGCTGTCATTTATCCGCTTGAAGTGGTCGATATCCAGCGCAATGGCTGCAAACTCCCGGTTTTCAGCCTCCAGTAACGACAGGCTGATTTCCAGGCTGCGGCGGTTGCCCAGGCCGGTCAGCGGATCGGTCTGGGCGTCCCGATTGAGCCGGCCGATACGCTCTTGCAGCAAGTTCAGGCTGAACAGCAACGCGCGCTTGAGCTCTGCCGCCTCGAAGTACCAGGCCCGCACCTGATGCAAGTGCTCGGCGGTAGCGGCGCGGTCCATCGTGCGGGCACCGGCGGCAAGCTTCCAGAGCGGTCGGGCGATGGTACGGGCCAGCCACCACAGCAGCAGGCTGCCAACCAGCGCCAAGGGCGCCGAACTGGCGATCACGTTCAGCACCAGATGGTGCAACGGCGCCACCGTCTGCACCAAGGGCTGCTGCGCTACCACGCCCCAGCCGGCGCTGGGGACGGTGGCGAAGCCGGCGAGCATTTCCACGCCCAGGCTATTGGTCAGTTGCCGGGTACCGCTGTCCAGTGTCGCCAACTGGTCGACCAGCGCATTGCCCTCCACCACCGTGCCTACCCGCTCGCTATGGGGGTGGTACAGCAGGCGTCGGTTGCGGTCGACCACATACAGGTACGAACCGTCCTTGTAGAAATGCTCGCCCAGCAGGCTGTTGAGGATGTTGCGTTCACGCAGGTACAGGCTGCCACCCACATACCCCAGGTAGTTGCCGTTGCTGTCGAAAATGGGTTGCGATAAGGCTACCACCAGGTTGTCGGCCGCCGACAGGTAGGGCGTGGAAACCAGTGGACGGCGTTCGCGCAGGGCTTCCAGAGCACCGGGCGACTGCACGTGGGTGCCGAGCAGGTGGCGTAGCGGGGCGGGGGATACTGCCAGCAGTACACCGTTGGCATCGATCACGAAGGTGGAGTTGAAGGCCATGCTCTGGCCCAGTACGCGGTCGGTTTCCAACTGCAGCGCTGTGGTGTCGCTCAACTGCCGGCTTTGCACGCCGGCGCTGAACATCAGTTGCTGCAAGGCGTTGCCAATGAAGGTTTCGGTGATGCTGGCCAGCTTGGTCGCATACACCCGGTTGGCTTCCAGGGCATTGTCGATCAATAGCTGGCGCTGCACCCGGTAGCTGGCGAAATAGCTGGCGCACAGCATGACCACTGCGGTAAGGGCGCAGAGCACCAGAATGAGTGTACGTAGATCCAGGCGCAATCCATGCTTGGTGTGTGTCAATCCTGACCTCGGGTGATCGTAAAGGGCGGCTGAACAGAAGTTACCTTGCCGGGCAGCGGTCAAGAGCCTGCTTTGTCCAGCGCATCAAGCTCATCTTCCACCTCTTGCATACGCTGCTCCACCAAGGCTTGCACGTTCACATCGCGGGCGGTTTCGCGCATCAGGGCGGTGAGTTTTTCGCTCAAGCGTTTGCCGGCTTCGGTGTCTTCCAGGGCGCGAGCTTTGGCGGGGTCCTGGGTGGCGGCGACGATGGTGGCGAATTCGGCGTCGCTGAAGTTTTTTTCGCTGTACAGGCGGAACAGGTCCCGGCGCTGGTCCTCGACGGTGAGGTGCTTGCGCAGTACGTCCTGAATGGTCGCTTGCGACAGCTGCGGGTGAGTGCGGCCCAGCAGCGCGGACATGCGCTCGATGTTGTGCGTGTAGGCGTCCTGCAGCGGCAGCTGGCTGAGGATCTGATCTTCACGGGAGGGTTTCTGGTCGCAGGCGGTGAATGCAGCAGCCAGCAACAGGGGTAACAGCAACTTCGGGAGGCGAGGCATGGTGTGGCCTGGTCGGGCAGTGAAGACTGCCGATTATACCGATGTCCGCCTTGCCACGACGAGCCCTGTGATTTGCCTTGTGCGGCACGCTGCGGTAGAACCGTGCGCTCCCAACCACACTGGCAATAGCCCGATGCCGAACTGGACCCTGCAACCTGTGGCGCGTGACGCCATTGCCGAAGTGCTGGCGTTTGTCGACAGCGCCCGGCGCGCGCTTTTCCCGATGCTCGCCAACGCACCCTTGCCGCGTGACCTGGCGCATTTCGCCGACACTTACCTGGACGGTGCGGGCTGCTTTCTGGAAGCCCGTGAGGGTGGGCGGCTGGTCGCGGTGATCGGTTACTTGCCCTATGACCATCGCTTTGCCCAGCTTGATTACCGCGCAGAGCGGGTAGTCGAGGTGGTGCGGCTGTTCGTGTTGCCGGCCTACCGCAGGCATGGCCTGGCGGCTGCCTTGTTTGGTGCCTTGCGCGAACGGGCGATGCAAGCGGGCTTGGACTGCCTTTACTTGCATACTCATCCGTTTCTGCCGGGTGCCATTGCGTTCTGGGAGCGGCAAGGCTTCACGGTGGTGGATGTGGAGCAGGACCCGGTGTGGCAGACCACGCACATGCAGTTGCGATTACGCTGACCTGTGGGAACGTGCCTATTGGCGATGAAGATCGCGCCCTGGGTCACTGGGTCGAACGCACGGCGGTTGATGAGGTTCCAGGTGCCATCCTCGGTAAAGCCATTGCTGTGCAACGGGGCGGAGCCGGCCAGGGTGTGAGCGGCCCGAATAGCCGCCTCACTGCCCGGCCCCGAGTTTTTGCAACTGTGCGGCAAAGCGGGCTTTGGCCCGCGCCGGCAAGCTGGCCGGCAATTCGGCGGTAGGCGCATCACCGACCTGGATCACCATGACCATGCCCATGGCCACGTGCGGAATGCACTGGATACCGTATACGCCCGGCACGCGGAAGGTGTGCTCGAACGGTTGGTTCAGCGTGCTCTTGAACGGCTCGGCACCGGTGGGTAGCAGGCCCGCCACGCTGGCGGCATTATGCCCGCTGTGGCTCGGCAGGAAGCGCACGCTGTCGCCGGGGGCAATGCGCAAGTGGTCAGGCTCGTAGACCATGGCGCCGTCGCTGCCACGGTTGAGCATTTTCACTTCATGCACTTCGGCCAGTGCGGTCGGGGCAAGCAGGGTGCTGGTGAGCAGCAGGGCGACAGGGCGCAACAGCATGGGCAAGGCTACCAGGTTCAGGGGGCGCGAAAGCGCAGGATGCGCGCGCCGTCGAAAGGGTCGGTGAGGTAGTGGGCGTGGACGCCGAAGGTGCTCAACAGGCGCTCGGGGGTAAGCACTTCGAAGGGGTTGCCGAGGGCGACCAGACGGCCCTTGTCGAGAACCGCGACACGGTCGCAGGTCAGCGCCTGGTTGAGGTCATGCAGCGCTACCAGGGTGGTGACCGGCAGCGCCTGCACTTGTTGCAGCAGGCTTAGCTGATGCTGAATGTCCAGGTGGTTGGTCGGTTCGTCCAGCAGCAGCACCTGCGGCCGTTGGGCCAGCGCACGGGCGATGTGCACACGCTGGCGCTCGCCACCGGACAGCGACCCCCACAGGCGCGTGCGCAGGTGCAGGGCGTCGAGGTCGGCCAGGGCTTGCTCGACGATGGCGCAGTCCTGCCGGGAGAACGGTGCCAGGGCCGAGAGCCACGGCGTGCGGCCCAAGGCAACCGCGTCGAACACGCTGATCGCATCGAGTGTGTCGGCCTGTTGCTCGACCAGTGCCAGCGCTTGGGCAACACGGCGGCGGGGCATCTGTGCCAGTGGCTCACCCAGGAGCTGCACGCTGCCGCAGGCGGGTTTGCGCAGCCCTGCCAGCAACTTCAACAGCGAGGACTTACCCGAGCCGTTGGGGCCGACGATGCCCAGGGTTTCACCGGCGACAACGCTGAGATCGATAGCGCTGAGCACGGTAGTGCCGGCCAGTTGCAACCCCAGCCCATGGCAGGCCAGCGGGGGGATGCGAACAGCGGTCATGGCTGTCATGGGCGCCCCCGTCGGCTGACCAGAATCAGCGCGAATACCGGGGCACCGATCAGCGCCGTAACCACGCCCACCGGGATCACCTGGCCGGTGATCAGCGTGCGCGAAAGAATGTCCGCCACAATCAGAAACAGCGCACCACCCAGTGCGCTGGCGGGCAACAGACGGCTGTGCCCGGGGCCGAGCAGAAGGCGCAGGGCATGGGGTATAACCAGCCCGACAAAACCGATGGCGCCGACAATGGACACCATCACAGCCGTCACCAGCGCTGCACAACTGATCAGCAGCAACTGGGTGCGCCGCACCGGGATGCCCAGCGAGGCGGCCGAATCGGCACCGAAGGTAAAGGCATCCAGCGCACGGCGATGCCACAGGCACACCAGCAAGCCGAAAATCGCCACCGGTACGGCCAGCCACACCGAAGGCCAGCGCACGCCGCTCAGGTTGCCCAGCAGCCAGAACAGGATGCCGCGCGCCTGCTCGGCGGTGGCTGACTTGGTGATCAGGAAGGCGGTCAGTGCATTGAACAGCTGCGAGCCGGCGATACCGGCAAGGATGACCTGTGCATTGTTGCTGCTGGGGCCGGCCGCGCGGGCCAGCACCAGCACCAGGGCGAATGCGGCCCCGGCGCCGATGAAGGCCCCAGCAGACATGCTTAATGCCAGGCTACCCAGCCCCAGCAGGCCGACCAGTACCGCGCCGGTCGAGGCGCCGGCAGACAGCCCCAGCAGGTAGGGCTCGGCCAGTGGGTTGCGCAACATCGCCTGCAGGATGACACCGCAGGTGGCCAGCCCGGCGCCGCAAGCGGCGGCGACCAGGGTGCGGGTCAGGCGGTAGTTCCAGATGATGCCGGCGTCGATCGGGTCCACCGGGTAATCGGCTTGCCACAGGTGGTTGGCCAGCACCTGGCCAACCACGCTGGGCGACAGGTTGGTTTCGCCAATGGCGGTACCGGCCAGCAGGGCGGCCAACAGAGCGGCCAGGGCAACCGCGATGCAGGGTAACAGGCGGTTCATCACGGGGCTGCTTTACCGCTGGCGAAGGCCGTGGACAGCGTCTGCACGCCGCGGAACAGGCGAATGCCGGCCTGCATGGCGTCAGCGTCGAGGATAATGATGCGGTCGTGCTTCACCGCGTCCATGTTGCGGGTTACCGGGTCACTGCGCAGGAATTCGAGTTTTTTCTGGTAGTCGTCGGCGGGGAAACGGCGGCGGTCCATACGCGCGATGATCAGCCAGGTCGGATTGGCCTTGGCCAGGGTTTCCCAGCCTACGCTTGGCCATTCTTCGCTGGACTCGACCACGTTGCGCACACCGAGGGTGCGCAGCATGAAATCGGCGACACCTTGGCGGCCGGCCACATAGGGGTCGATGTCAAGGTCGGCGCTGGAGAACCAGAACAGCGCCGAAGTTGCCGACAGGTCCTTGCCGGCCAGTTGTGCCCTGGCGCTGTCGAGGCGCCCTTGCAACTCGGCGTTCAGGGCCGCGCCGCGGTCCTGAACGTCGAAGATCTCGGCCAGTTGGCTGACGCTCTTGTAGATGCTGTCTACCTGGAACGCTTGCAGGCGGGTGCCGTCTGCACCGACCAGGTTGTCCTTGCCCTCGCAGTCCGATGGCAGCACGTAGGTGGGGATCTTCAGCTCATCGAACTGCTCGCGGGTGGCGACCACGCCCTGGGTACCGACCATCCATTCGAACTGCGCCGCGACCAGCTGCGGGCGCTTGCCGACCACCGCCTCGAAGCTGGGGTCGTTGTCGGCCAGGCGCGGCACTTTGGCGTTCACCGCCTGGTATTCGGGCAATACATTGTTGAACCACAGCGAGGTGCCCGCCAGCTTGTCACCCAGCCCCAGGGCGTAGAGCAGCTCGGTACCGGCCTGGCCGATGGAGACGGCGCGCTGCGGCGCCTGGGCAAAAACCTGCGGCTTGCCGCAGTTGTCGACCGTCAGCGGATAGTGGGTGGCAGCGGCCTGGGCCAGGCCAGTGAAGCCTAGGCCAGCGAGCAGGGTGGCGAAACGGGGCAGCATGCTGGGCGATCTCCTATCGGACAGTTCTGGTGAGGAACGCACGGACAGGCATCGCCGAGGCCCAGCGGGTGGCCGGGGCAACACGGATGGCCAATCCCGGACACCCCGCCGGTTGGTGAATGTAGGCCGGCAGGTCTCCTGACTGGTGCGTCACGGCCCGGCTCCGGCCTTCCCGGGCGGCAGGCCCAGTGGCATTGATGGAGCAGGCTCGGCACCTACAGTTGCGGGGGCAGTTCCGTTTGGCCCGTATTGGCAGGCCTGGGATTCCCTGTTAGTTCCGTGGTGGAAACCGGCGGCCCGCATGGTAGACCATCGCGTCGCCAGGTGAAAACGCTTTTCAGAAGTACTTCAGCCAACGGATGTCACGGCGGCGCTGCTTCAGTCGGGCGAACCCGCGCACCGGCAGGTACAGCGAAACCGCCAGCAGTACTGCGCCCAGCCATATCGCTGCAACACCGTTGAAACCGAAGTAGTCGCCATGGTTGAGCCCGAATAGCGCCACGCAGGCCAGGTACAGCAGCTTCAGCACATACAGGTGCAGCAGGTAGAAGAACATCGGTGCCGCACCGAACACCGCCAGGGCAGTGATCCAGCGCGCCAGGCCGGCCCGTTCGAACGCGCGTAACAACAACAGGCCGCAGCCCAGGGTCAGGGTCAGGAACAGCAGCGACGGTGGGTATTTGGTGATGTTGAAGAAGCTCATCAGGGTTTGCGTGAAGGTTGGGTAACCGCTCCACGGCGCCTCACCGTAACCGTTGAACATGCGCAGCAGGACAAAGCCAAGCAGCGCGAGCAAACCAGCCGCCAGCAGGTGTTGCTGGCGTTGCCCGGCATCGCTGCCGCGGGCGAACCAGGGCCCCAGGCCGTAACCCAAGGCGATGACGCCGATCCACGGCAGCACCGGGTAAGACGTGCGCAGGTGCAGGTTTTCGGAAAACGCCAGCCAGCCGCGATCATGCAGGATTGCCCACGGCACATGCAGGGCTGAATCCACGCCAAAGTGCAGGCCGTCGAGCAGGTTGTGGCCGGCGACGATGCTGGCGCCCAGGGCGAGCAGTGCGGCGCGTGGCAGCCACACCAGCAGCGACAGGGCGATCATGCTGACGCCGATGGCCCAGATCACTTGCAGGTAGATCACGCTCGGGGGCAACTGGAAGGTCCAGGCGAAGTTGACCAGGGTGAACTCCAGCACCACCAGGAACAGCCCGCGTTTGAACAGGAACGCCGAGACGTCGCCACGGCCCTGATGCTTCTCGCCATACAGCCAGGCCGACAGGCCGGTCAGCAGGACGAACACAGGCGCACACAGGTGAGCGAGGGTGCGGCTGAAGAAAAGCGCCGGTTCCGTGGTGTCGATGGCCATGGGGTCGCTGACCTGGCGGTGCAGGAGGAAAGTCTCGCGGACGTGGTCCAGGAGCATGAACAGGATCACCAGGCCGCGCAGGGCATCGATGCTCTGCAGGCGCTGGGTGATCAGCGTGGGCGTGGCGCTGGCACTTGTCATGGGTTGTCTAATAGGAATGAATTTCATGTGAAACGTTATCGTATAACAATACGCTAAAAGGGAATAGAGGTTTTTGTGTGGCCTGTGCCGGGCTCTTCGCGGCACAAGCCACCCAGATCAGAAGCTGTAATCCACCGTCGCGAAGTACGACCGCGGTATCCCCATCAACCACTGCTGCCCGCTGAACGCCGACTGCACATACTCGCGATCGAACAGGTTGTTCAACTGCAACCCCAATTTCACATCCGGCAACACCTGCCAGGCGATGTTGGCATCGACCACGGTGTACCCGGGGGCGCTCTGGGTATTGGCGGTATCGGCATAACGCTCATCCACATAGCGCGCCCCAATGCCAGCCTCCACCTGCTGGCCGAAGCCTTTGCTCAACCAAAGGTTGGCGGTACGCCGTGGCACGTTGGCCGGCCGGTTGCCTGCCCGATTCTGCGGCAGGCCGCCGACCCTTTCGTCGAAGTCGTCGTACTTGGCGCGTACCAGCGATGCGTTGGCCGACACCTGCCACTGATGGGCCAGGGCCAGCTCCAGCGTCGCTTCCAGGCCATCGGAGGTCTGCTGCCCGGCTTGTTGCTTCTCGTGCGTGATGGGGTCGTCCACCAGCAGCTTTTTCTTGACGATGTGGTAGGCGGCAAGCGTCCATTCGCCGCGCCCCTCCCAAAAGCGCTGCTTGAGGCCGACCTCGGTCTGCTTCGCCTCGGTCAGGTCATAGTTCATCTGCGCGGGGCTGAGGCTGATGAGGTTGTTGACCCCATCCTCGCTGGTCGAGTACTGGCCGTACAACGACAGGTCGTCGTTGAGTGCATACACCAGCCCGACGCGCCAGTTGCCCCCTTGCAGGCTGCGATCGCTGCGGCTGTCGTTGGTCAGGTTGTTGCGGTCGATGTGGTTCTGGTCGCGACGCACACCGGTAACCAAGGACAGGCGGTCGCTCAATTGCAGGCGGTTTTCGGCAAACAGGGCAAAGGTATGGGTGGTCGAGAGCGTTTGCGGCCGCAACGGCGAGGCGCTATGAAACCCGCCGGGCTGTGGCTGCCACGGGTCGATATAGTCGCCGCCGACATCGTTGTAGGGTGAATTGCTGTCGACGTTGAATCGCACCTTGTTGTACTCGGCACCGAGCACGGTCTTGCTGGCCAGGCCTAACAGGCTGTGGTCGAAGGTGAAGGTCTGGCGGTCACCGAACTGTTCCTGGTTGTGCTTGATTTCCAGGTAGCTGCCGCGCAGCAACTGCTGACGCCCGGCGTCCCAGCTGTAGTCCTCGGCGTTGCGCCAGTGGCGGCGGCTTTTGATGTAGTACAGCTGGTTGCTGGCGCTGAGCTGGTCGTTCAGCGCCCAGTCGGTCGTGAGCCGGGTCCATTCATCAACGTACTGCTGTACGTCGTTCTGCACGTTGTAGTTCTTTTTGCGCAGGCTGCTGCGGTAGTGGCCGTCGATCAGCGGGGTACCGTAGTAGTTGGCAGGTTGTGCATCGCCGCGGTCATGGGCCAGCGTGAAGCTGAGGTCATCACTGGCGTCAAAACGCAGCGCGGCGCTCAGGGCCAGGCTACGTGAAGCGGTGCGGTCGACCCAGCCATTGCCGGCCTGTTGGTTCAGCGTCAGGCGGTAGCTCAGGCGCTCGCTGAGGCTGCCGCCGCTGTCCAGGCCGAGCTGCTGGCGGTCCCACGAGCCGTAACCCAGTCGCAGGTGGTTGCGCACCTCGCCGGCAAAAGGTTTTTTCGGGATCACGTTGATCACTGCGCCGGTGGCGCCTTCGCCATGCAGTACCGAGGCCGGGCCGCGAATCACCTCGATGCGTTCGACCATCCACGGGTCGACCGGGAAGGTCTGTGTGCCGGCACCGGTGTACAGGCGCGCGCCGTCGAACAGGGTCATCACTGAGCTGTGGCCGGCAAAGCCGCGGGCAGACAGGCCCGTACCGCCGTCCCCCGGGGAGCCGACGAAGGTAATGCCCGGCGAGCGGGTCACTGCATCCTGCACCGTGATGTTGTTGCGCTGCTGAATCTGCCGTTCGCTGATACTGCTGGTGCTGGCCGGTGTTTCCAGGGCGCTGAGGCCAAGGCGCGAGCCGGCCTGGGTCGGCGTGGCCAGGTCGATGGTGCGGTTGTCCTGGGTGTCGGTGATGGCCGTGGAAGGCAGGGCCAGAGGCTGCGGGTCGCGGTCATCAGCCAGCGCCGGCAGGGCAACGGCCAGGCAGGCCGCCAGGGGGTGAAGTTTGAACATACGGGACATGTCGTTCCACTGCTGCAGGAATGAATGGATCCCGGTGGAAAACACGCAAAGGCGAACCATGCAGGCAGGCGCGCGCACGGATTCCGGCCTGCGCCCGCCCACCGCGGGTTGCCAAGTGAAGCTCCAGGCCGGTCTCCGGGCTTGCGAGGGGCATGAAACCTTCACCTTCCCATGCTTGAGCACAGTGGTATCTCGAAGGGTTCGCTCGCTTACCGTTGCGGGGGCAGCACCGGACTTGTCGTGGGCAACACGACGCACCGGTTTCCCGTTTCACCCTGCGCGCGGCGGCGCAGGGCACCTGAAACTGGCGCGCATCTGACCATTGAAAGGCTGGGGCGTCAAATGTTGGTGTGCTGTGAATGCTGAGAAAAAACAACAGGTTGTGCGTTTTTGCGGCGCCGGAGCCCCATTTGGCAAGAATTTCAGGCCCCAGCGTGATGAGTTGGCTGGGGAGGCAGGCTTGCCTGAAAAGCTAGCGCCCGCGGCGCCGCGATACCCGTGCCTCGATGTTCTTGCGCCCGATCAGCAGCGGCGGCTTCTCCACCACCGGCTCATCCGCCAGCCATTTGTACATCACCAGGCAGTCCACCAGCCCCAGGCGGGCATGACGGTAGGCCTTGGGCAAACGGCCGACTGTTTCAAAGCCCAGCTTGTGCCATAGCGCCACGGCCACTGCGTTGGTGGCTACCACCGAGTTGAACTGCAATGCCAGAAAGCCTTCCTGGCGCGCCAGCTTTTGCGAGTGCTCGCACATCAAGCGCGCCACGCCCCGGCCGCGCGCCTGTTCGCAGACCATGTAGCCGCAATTGCCTACATGCGCACCAGGCCCGGCAGCATTGGGCTTGAGGTAATACGACCCCAGTAGCTCGCCATCTTCTTCGGCCAACAGCGTGTGCAAGGGCAGCTCCAGCCACAGCTGGCGGGCTTGCTCGAAGCTCAGCGCCGGGTCGAAAGCGTAGGTTTCACGGGCTTGGACAATGGCCTGGAAGGTGGGCCAGAAACGATCAAAATCTTCCGGCGTCATGGGGCGAATGTGGATCATGCGGGTTCCTGCGCGGGGTGAGCCGCCCAGTCTGGGTGGCGCGGCGCCGTCGCGCAAGGGCGACGACGCCGTTTGTGCTCAACCGTTGGCCTTGCCCACCGCGTCCATTGCGCGGGCCGAGTACACCAGCGCGGCACCGGCGTTCATGGCCACGGCCACGCCGAGGGCCTCGGCAATTTCCTCGCGGCTGGCACCCGCTTTGACGGCCTGCTGCGAATGCACGGCGATACAGCCGTCGCAGCGGGTGGTCACAGCCACGGCCAAGGAGATCAGCTCGCGGGTCTTGGCATCCAGGTGGTTGGTTTTGGCGCCTGCACCGCTGGCGGTCATGTAGCCGGCTACGGTGTCGGGGGAGAGTTGCTTGAGATCGCCGATGCCGGCCATCAACTGCTTACGGTAGGCGTCCCAGTCCATCATGCTCATCGTCTTCACCTTGGGGGGTTGCGAGTGGAGCTTTCAGGCTAGTCGAAGCGTGGCACGTGCGAGGCGGTACTTTGGTGGGTAAACGCAGGTCACTCGTACAGTGGCCTGCGTTGAGCCTTCAGATGTAGATGAACACCAGCACCAACGCCGCGACCACTGCCCATTTTTCCAGGTAGTAGCGCAGGCGATTGCGCTTCTTCAGCGCCTTGCCACGTTCGCGGATCTTGTAGATGCGGGTGAACAGGCGGTTGATGCCACCGGTCTTGTCGCTGGCATCGTTGGGCGCAGCGGCAGCGGCCATCACGTTACGGCTGAACCAGCGGTTGAACGCGGTTGCCCAGCGGTACTTGAGCGGGCGTTCGACGTCGCAGAACAGGATGATGCGGTTGTGCTCGGTGGTGTTGGCTGCATAGTGGATGTAGGTTTCGTCAAAGATCACCCCCTCACCATCGCGCCAGGCGTATTTCTCGCCGTCCACGTCGATGTAGCAGCCGTCGTCATTCGGGGTATCCAGGCCCAGATGGTAGCGGTACGAGCCGGCATACGGGTCACGGTGGCGCACCAGCTTGGCTCCCGGAGGCAGGGTAGCGAACATGGCGGCCTTGACCGTGCCGATGCCTTGCAGCAGCTCGGTCGTGCGTGGGCAAAGGGCCATTGCCGACGGGTGGCTTTCGCCATACCACTTCAGGTAAAAACGTTTCCAGCCGGTCTTGAAGAACGAGTTGAAACCGACGTCATCGTAATTGTCGGATTTCTTGATTTCGCCTACGTGCAGCAACTGGCGGCCTTCCTCACGGATCTCCTGCCAGTGGTCCTGCAGCGGTTTCAGTTCTGGAAAGGCCTCGACCGGCAGGTAGGGCTTGGCCGGGTGTTTGGAGAACAGGTACAGGAAGCTGTTGATCGGGGCCAGGAAGCTGGAGTGGTCGCCCAGCTGGCGAGTCAGCTTGTGGCGAACCCGACCGCGCAGGTGAACATAGGCGATCGAGAAGACGAAGATAAGTACGAGTGCAATTTTCATGGACGTTTACTTGTCGAAAAATGGCCATGCGCCGAGGCATGAGCCCGCCAGCATAAACAATCATGGGGGCAGTTTGTACTTATTGTTACCAAACTGCGGGGCGACATTGGTGTAATACCCTACAGTCTTGCGCAAACGTTTCATGTCAGGGAGTTTGTATGGTTCAGGATATACGCCCCAGCGGTAGCCCGTTCAAGCGGCTGTTCTTCGCCTTGCCGGTCAGCGACGCGCAGCGCCGTGACCTGGCCCAGTGGCGACGCGGGCTGAACCTGCGCAGCGGCAAACCGGTGCCGGCGGCCAACTTCCATGTCACGCTGCTGTTCCTCGGCGATGTAGATACCGCCCAGGTGCCTGCGATCTGTGCGGCAGTCGATCAACTGGCATTGCCGGCCATGGCACCGCGGCTTCTGCTTGACCGCTTGCAGGTGTGGCAGCGGGCCGGCGCGCTGGTGCTGGAGCCACAGCAGACACCGCCAGCCCTGTTGCAACTGGTGTACGGCTTGCAGCAGGCACTGCTGCCGTTGGGGGTGGAGGCGGCCAACCGTGAGTATCGGCCACACTTGACCCTGTCCAGGGATTACCGCGGGCAACCCCCCGAGGCCAGCAGCGCGCCGGAGTTCTACCTCAGCGCGCGCCACTTCACGCTTTACGAGTCACGCAAGGGCGCTTACCGGCCCTTGGCGCAGTGGCCGCTGGCAGGCTGACCCGCCGGGCGAAAAACGCCTTGTCCCGGATGCGTACCTGCAGGGGCTGTTCAGATCGGGTGATTACACCGGCATGCTTTGGTAAGGCAATTCATCCCCTGGGCTGCGTTCGAACTGGCGCTTGTATTCGCGGCTGAACTGCGAGGTGCTCTGATAGCCCACCCTGTGCGCAGCCTGTGCCACGCCCAGGCCTTCGCCAATCAGCATCTGCTGCGCCTTGAGCAGCCGCAAGCGCTTGAGGTACTGCATCGGTGCCATGTCGGTGCAGCGCTTGAAGTGTTCATGGAAGGTCGAAACGCTCATGTTGGCCCGCGCGGCCAGTGCCTCCACGCTCAGCGGCTCGGCGTAGTGCTCGCGCAGGTGGGCGAGGGCGGCACCGATGCGGGCGAAGTGCCCCTGTTGCTCCACCAGTGCCCGCAACACACCGGCCTGCGGGCCGCGCAGCGCGGTATACAGCACCTCGCGTACGCGCGCCGGGCCCAGTACCTTGGCGTCAAGCGGGTCCTGCAGGCAGTGCAGCAGCCGTTCCACACTTTCGCGCATTGGCGCATCCAGTGCTGCGGAGGTCATCGATTGCGGTGTTTGCGCCTGCACTTCAGCGTCCGGTGCCAAGCCCATGCTCTGCACCAACTCGCCCAGCACGCCACGGTCGATGCCCACCGCCACGCCCAGCAATGGCGCGTCAGGGGTGGCGAAGGTTTCGCACATGAACGGCACCGACAACGCCTGCACCAGGTAATGCCCGGCGCCGTACTCCAGGGTGCGCGGCCCCAGGCGTGCCAGCTTGCTGCCCTGGGCCAGGATCATGAGGCTGGGTTCGTAGATCTGTGGGCTGCTGGCCACATAGTGGTCCCAGCTCAGCACCTGCACCTGGGGCAGGAGGGTGGGCACGAAGCCCGGGCGCGTGGTGAGGCTGCGGATCAGTGAGCAGAGCGGCGCATTGGCATCGACGTGACGGGTCAGTTGCATGGTGGACCAAGGGCAGAGAATCAGACAGCTTGATCATCGCAGATTGAGGGCGTGGCGCCAGCTATAGCTTGGCATCTTCGTAGAATCAGGCATGCATGCCGGAGAATCAGCCGTGGGCGAGGCGGCGAACGACGCGCAAAATGCGTCGCCTGAATCGTTTCACTTCACTGCGAGGCCCTGCATGTATACCGCCATCGGTTATGCCGCTCAAACCCCCACCAGCCCCCTGGCCCCCATGACGTTCCAACGCCGCAGCCCGCGCCCGGATGACGTCGCCATCGACATCCTGTACTGCGGCGTGTGCCACTCCGACATCCACCAGGCGCGCAACGAATGGGGCATTGCCGTGTACCCGCTGATGCCGGGCCACGAGATCATCGGCCGGGTCACGGCGGTGGGCGACAAAGTCACCGCGCACAAGGTCGGTGACCTGGTGGGCGTCGGCTGCATGGTCGACTCGTGCCGTACCTGTGAAGCCTGCGCCAAGGACCTGGAGCAATATTGCCTCGAAGGCCCGACCATGACCTACGCCACCCCGGACCGGGTCGATGGCAGCAACACCATGGGGGGGTATTCCAGCAGCATCGTGGTCAGCGAGCACTTCGTGGTGCGCATACCGGCCGGCATGGACCTGCCCAGCGCTGCACCTATCCTGTGTGCCGGCATCACCACCTATTCGCCGCTCAAGCACCACGGCGTTGGCCCGGGCCACAAGATCGGCATCCTCGGCATGGGCGGCCTGGGCCACATGGGCATCAAACTGGCCAAGGCCCTGGGTGCGGAAGTGACCCTGTTCACGCGCTCTCAGGCCAAGGCCGAGGAAGCGCGCCGCCAAGGGGCCGACCATGTGATCGTCTCCACCGATGCCGAGCAGATGCGCGCCGCTGCCGGCCGTTTCGATTTCCTGCTCGACACCATTCCGGTGCAGCACGACCTCAACCCGTACCTGGAAACGCTGAAGTTCGACGGTGTGCACATCCTGGTTGGCCTGATCGAACCGATCGACCCGGCATTGCATGCGGCCAACCTGGTGATGAAGCGCCGGGTGCTGGCGGGGTCGTTGATCGGGGGGATTGCCGAGACTCAGGAAGTACTGAACTTCTGCGCCGAGCACGACATCCGTTGCGATATCGAGATGCTGGATATCCGCAACATCAACCAGGCCTATGAGCGGATGATTGCCGGGGATGTGAAGTACCGGTTCGTGATCGACATGGCCACGTTACAGGGCTGATGGATCGGCTGCCTGTACGGGCCTCTTCGCGGGCAAGCCCGCTCCTACACAGGGGTGATGTAGGGCTTGCGCGCGGTGGGGCCCGTACAGGCAGCACCGAGGCAGCCGTTTTACCAGGCCATCGGCTTGTCCCAGCCCTTCCAGAACAACCATCGCCGCACCTCGCCGTGCGCCCCGGTACCGATCTGCCACTCGGGCCGCCCGCTATCCAGCGCAATCACCGAAATAACCCCCGCATGGCTCGCCGCTACCAGCGTCTGTCCGTCGGCGCTGATATCCATCGCACTGATGGTCGATCCCAGGTAATGCTGCCAATGCTCCGTACCCTCTTCGCCAAACGCCCGCAGGTAGCCATAGGCATCACCCACAATGTACTCGCCATCGCGCGCAACCCCCGCATACACCCTTGCGCCATCCTGCACCAGCGGGGTACGCGGGTCCTGGCTGTAGTAATCGGTATTCAGCCCGTGCAGGTCTGCCACCCTCACGGCCAGCGTGGCACCGCTGTAGAAATGGCAGGCATTGACGATCAACTGGTCACCCGCGCGGTTGAACAAGGCAAAGTGCGGGTATTCGCTGCCCGGGCCGATGTGCGCCAGCGGCTTGAGTCGTTCGTCCAGAACAAGGTGTCGGCTGCCTTGCTCACCCACGACGATCAGCCGGCCATCCGCCGACACCGCACCATGCTCCATGCTCAGCCCCAGGCTGATGTCGTCCGGGTCGGTGCCCTCGGCCAACTCATCGAGCACGCGTGTCTGCTGTGGCAGCAGGCGAGTCGCACCTTGAGTGGCCAGCACGAAGATACCTTCGGCACTCACCAGCAGCACTCGCTGGCCATCGGGGAAGGGGATCAGTGCGGTCGGTGTGGGCGGCAGGTCGAACGGCTCGAACGGGTAGCCTGGCGGCAACCCCTCCAGCCCCGTAGGCCAGGCCAGGCGCTGCACTTGCGGGCCGCCCCAGCCATCGGTCACACGCACGCCCTCGGCATTGGCCAGGGCGAAATAGCGCCGCGCCGGGCAACGGCCAAAGTGTTCGATGCCGATGACCGGGGTTACCCCATGGTGATCGATACGCACCACCTGGCCCTTGTCGTAAGGCATACCGATGCGGGCCAGCAGGCTGCCATCTTCCAGCAGCAGGACATGGCTGATGCCTTGGCCGTGGTCTTCGAGCATAGGTATCAAGGGGTGGTGTGCGGGTGGCCAGGCCTCGCGAAATGCCTGACGCTGCGGTTCGTCCATGCCAGGGCGGTTGGCTGCCTGCAGGGCTGCCAGCCAGGCGTCGAGCAGGTGTTCGGTGGCGGGTGCCTGCGGCTCTTCGAGGTTGTCCCAGCCGTGCGCACGGCCCTGCGCGACGTAGTCGTTGACGGCCTGGGCATAGGCGATGACTGCCTGCTGCCACTGCTGCTGGGGGTGCTGCTTGTCCATGAGCGGATCGGGCTCCTTGTTGCACGCGCGTTTCACACAAAGCGCGCATGGTACTCCTTCTGCCTGCCCTGCGGTTGTGAGGCCCCAGCTTGACGCGTACCATGCCGGGCATTCCTATCCATAACAAAACGTACGTTGGCACCCCTGCAAGCGGGTGGCTGGCGTGCGACCTGTTGCTTTGTCTGCGGAGAAGCGGTTTCCACCCATGAACGGACCCATACCCACACACCTGCCACCCACAACGGGCAGCGGCAGCTGGCTGAGCGTCATCGCCCTGGCCTTGGCGGCCTTCATTTTCAACACCACCGAGTTCGTCCCGGTGGCGCTGCTCAGTGACATTGGCCGCAGCTTCGACATGAGCACTGCCCAGGTCGGCCTGATGCTGACCATCTATGCCTGGATCGTGGCGCTGGCCTCGTTGCCCATGATGTTGCTGACCCGCAACATTGAACGGCGGCGTCTGCTGCTGTTCGTGTTTCTGGTGTTCATTGTCAGCCACGTGCTGTCGTGGCTTTCGCAGAGCTTCGCCATGCTGCTGGTCAGCCGTATCGGCATTGCCCTGGCGCATGCGGTGTTCTGGTCCATCACCGCCTCGCTGGCGGTGCGTGTGGCGCCGCCGGGCCAGCAGGCCAAGGCGCTGGGCCTGCTGGCCACCGGCACTACCCTGGCCATGGTCCTGGGCATCCCGCTGGGCCGTGTGGTGGGCGAGGCACTGGGCTGGCGCATCACGTTCCTGAGCATTGGCGGGGTAGCGCTAGCCACCATGCTGTGCCTGATGAAATCGCTGCCGCTGCTGCCCAGCCAGAACTCCGGTTCGTTGCGCAGCCTGCCGGTCCTGTTCAAGCGCCCGGCACTGGTCATTACCTACTTGTTGGTGACGCTGGTCATTACCGCGCAGTTCACGGCCTACAGCTATATCGAGCCGTTCGCCCTGCACGTAGCGCAGATCGGCGGCGACCGCACCACACTGTTGCTGCTGTTGTTCGGCGGTGCCGGGGTTTTTGGTTCGTTGTTGTTCAGCCGTTACAGCGACCGCTTCCCGCATGGCTTCCTGGTGGGTTCGATCGGGGTACTCGCCGCGTGCCTGTTGCTGATGTTGCCGCTGTCGGGCAACTTCTATGTGTTCGCAGTGCTGAGCATGTTCTGGGGCGTGGCCATTCTCAGCTTCAGCCTGGCGCTGCAGTCCAAGACCCTGAAGCTGGCGTCCGACGCCACCGATGTGGCCATGGCGCTGTTCTCGGGTATCTACAACATCGGTATTGGCGGGGGTGCGCTGCTGGGCAGTATCGTCAGCAGCCAGATGAATGTGGCGGATATCGGCCTGGTGGGCGGCAGCGTGGCAGTGGTCGGGCTGGTACTGGCCGTTGCCAGTACCCGGCGCTTTCGCGAGGCGTTGGCACGCTGAGCCGGGGCCGCTCAGGCCCCTTGCCGGTCAAGTAGAGACTCAGGCCAATACGGCAGCCCATGCCGATATCAACAAAACCCCCGCCAATACCTGGTTGAACACCCGCAACCGCCCCGGTGCTTGCAGCCACCGGGCGCTCCCCACCCCCAACACCGCCCACGCGGCCATGCTCGGCAGAGCGATCAGCAAGAACACCAGCGCCAGCTGCCACACTGGCAACGACGGCGCGGCAAATACCCCGACCACCGCCACGGCCATCAACCACACCTTGGGGTTCACCACCTGCAACGAAGCCGCGCTGAGCGCACTGAAGCCTGGCGCCGTGGTCGTGTGGAGCGGGGCGGCGGCACTGCGCAGCATCTTCCAGGCCAGGCTACTCAGCCACAGCACCCCGGCCCAGCTCATCAGCTGTTGCGCCAGGGGGTGGCGCAGCAGCAGTTCGCCCAGCCCCAGCCCGACGAGCAGCACAATGGCTGCAGCCGCGCCACACGCCGCCACGATCGGCGCCAGGCTTGCGCGCAGGCCCCGGCGGGCGCCATGGGCCAGGATCAACAGGTTGGTCGGCCCCGGGCTGATACTGGACACCAGGGCAAACAGAATGAAGGGCAACAACGACTCAGACATGGTTCATGGGCTCCGTAACATCGAAGCACCATGCTCGCTGCCCGCCGGCACTCAGTCTGGAAGGTTTGAGCAGCGCCTGCGGTAGTCGGCCGGGGTCAACTGGTAGGCGCGGCGGAACCAGCGCCCCAGGTGGCTCTGGTCGGCAAAGCCCAACGCCACGGCCACTTCGGCCGGTGTCTGGCCTTGGGCAAGCAGGCGCCGCGCGCGGGCCAGGCGCAGCTGGATCAGGTAGGCATGGGGTGCAATGCCGAACGCCGCCTTGAACGCACGCGTCAGGCGAAAGCGGTCAATGCCGCAGGCCTGGGCCAGGTCCTCCAGGCCGATGTCGCGCTCCAGATTGGCATGCAGGAAGTCCCGGGCGCGCTGTGCGGTCAGCGGCAGGCGCGGGTCGGGGTTGATGCGGCGGCGCCAGTGCAGGTGGCGGGTCAGGCAGGCCAGCAGATCGTCCATGGCCGTTTGCCTGACGATGCGCAAGTCCTGGTCATGCACGGCCCTGAAGGCCAGGGCGGTGGCCCGTGCCAGGCGTTCGTCGTGGCACAGGGTGTCGGCGAAGCTGGGCAGGCTGTCGCCCGGCGCGTGCTCGTACAGCGCGCGCAGCTGTTGGTCGAGCCAGGCGGGCTCCAGGTACAGCGTCGAATAGGTGAAGCCTTCTTCGGTGGGCGCCAGGCCATCGTGGATGTCGCCAGGCTCAAGTAAAAATACCTGCCCCGGCGTGCTGCGGTGGCGCACCCGGCGGCAGTTGAACTGCTGCACGCCCTGTTCGGTCACGCCGACCAGGAAGCTGTCGTGCCAGTGGGGATCATAGGCATGGCCGACAAAATGCGCGCGGACCGACTCGATGCCGGTGTCGGCGTCTTGTTTGAAGTCGATCCAGTTGCTCATGGACGTGTACCGTGGGGTAAATGGCTACCTTAGCGCAACGCCCCCGGCTCAGTCTGGAACGATTGTGCAGCCGTTGGTCAGTGCCCGGGCGCGCAGGGCCTCGAAGCGTTCGCGTAGCCACAGGTGCAATTGCTTCACGGCCGGTGTGAGTTGTTTGCGATGAGGGCAGACCAAGGTCAGCGGGGTAGGCTCGCCGAGCAATTCGGGCAGGACCATTTCCAGTTCACCGGCCGCGATGTTGGCGCTGACATCCAGCCACGACTTGTAGACGATACCTTCCCCCTGGATGGCCAGGCGGCGGATGACGTCGGCATCGTCACTGACCAGCGGCCCACGCACCTGCACGGTGCGATTACCCAGCTGCCACTTGTCGTACACCCGGCTGTGCTGCATGTACAGCAGGCAGGCATGCTGCTGCAGTGCGTCGGGGGTAAGCGGGCGGCCGTGACGGGCCAGGTAGTCGGGCGAGGCCACCAGCACGCGGCGGTTCCATTCGGCCAGTGGCAGGGCGATGTAGTTGGCATCCTGGTTGAGGCCATAGCGGATGGCCACATCCACAGGGTCGCGGTTGAGGTCGGCCATCTGGTCGGACAGGAAGAAGCGCAGTTGCAATGCCGGGTGGTCGTGGCGGAAGGCGCTGAGCCAGGGCAACAACATGTTGCGGCCCATGTCGGAAGGCGCCGACACCTGCAGGGTGCCGCGCAGGCTATTGGGGTTGCCATGCAGATCTTCATGGCCCTGGCGCAGGCTTTCCAGCACATTCAGCGCGGTTGGCAGGTAGCGCTCGCCCTCGGCGGTCAGGCGCAGGCTGCGGGTGGTGCGGGCGAACAGGCGTACATCCAGGTCGCGTTCCAGACGTTTGATCGCGGCAGCCACCTGGCCCGGCAGCAGGCCGGCTTCATGGGCGGCGGCAGTGAAGCTACCCAGCACGCTGCTGCGGGCAAACAGTTCGAGGTCGGTGATGCGCAGCATTTTCATTCCAGGGATGAAAGTGTTGTTACATTGTGCCGCTTTTTCTTTTTTGCTGGAAAGATAAGATGCCCGGCAAATCCACTGTTCATCCCGGAGTTGTCGCATGGATACCGTATCGCTGGCCAAGCGCCGTTACACCACCAAAGCTTACGATGCCTCACGCCGCATTCCCCAGGCCACCGTCGACGCCCTGCTCGAACAACTGCGTCACAGCCCGTCGTCGGTCAATTCCCAGCCCTGGCATTTCATCGTCGCCGACACGGCCGAAGGCAAGGCCCGCCTGGCCAAGAGCACTGCTGAGGGTTATGCCTACAACACGCAGAAGCTTCTCGATGCCTCGCATGTGATCGTGTTCTGCACCCGTACCGAAATGACTGAAGAACACCTGAACGCCGTGCTCGATCAAGAGGCTGCCGATGGCCGTTTCCGTGATGAGCAAGCGCGCGCCGGGCAAAACCAGAGCCGCCGGCACTACGTCAACCTGCACCGCTTCGACCAGAAGGATGTGCAGCACTGGATGGAAAAGCAGACCTACCTGGCGTTGGGAACTGCCTTGCTGGGTGCAGCGGCGCATGGGCTGGATGCCACGCCGATCGAGGGCTTCGACAGCAAGGTCCTCGATGCCGAACTGGGTTTGCGTGAGCGTGGCTTTACCAGTGTGGTGATCCTGAGCCTGGGTTACCGCAGTGAGGCGGACTTCAATGCCGGGCTGAGCAAGTCGCGGTTGCCGGCATCGCAAGTGTTCACCTTCCTGTGAGGTTTCCGGGGCCGCTGTGCGGCCCTGGCAACGCTGGCAGTTAATCTGGCAAAGCCCTGACGTCGACCGCCCGATCAGGCAAACTGGCAATGACCCGGCATATACCGCATACTTATCGGCAAATGCCGAAAAGGAGCCTGCCATGCTTGCCGAAGTGCTTCGCGACAACGGTTACCACGAGTACCGGGCGCGCTTGCAGGCGCTGCTGGACATTCCCGAGCTTGCCAGTGACTTCGAGATTCACACCCGCATCACCGATGGTTTTGCCGCCACCTGGTTGGTAAAGCTGACCGAACGCGGTGTGCTCACGCCGGTGGAGCGCGACCAGATCATCCCGCTGCGCACCCTCAAATCCCGTATCGAGCGCGACCAACCGCTGACCGTGGATGAGAGCGATCGGCTGTTCCGCTCGGCCCACATCACCGCCATGGCCGAGGCTGTGTTCGGTGAAGCGGGCAAGGCCAAACGCTGGCTTTCCAAGCCCAAGGAGCGTTTCTCGGGGCTGACGCCGATGCAGATGCTCACCACCCAGCAAGGCACCACGCAGGTCGAAGAAATGCTGCTGCAGATTGCCGAGGGCTATGGCCTGTGATTTTGTGGCGAATCAGCGCCTATGCAGACTTGAGTGGTACGGGGGGCTTGCGTGTAAGTGGCCGCTGGCACCAGGCGGGGCGGCCGGTGGTGTATGCCGCCACCAGCCCTCCCGGGGCGATGCTGGAAGTGTTGGTGCACCTGGAGATCGACCCCGAGGATTTCCCGACCATCATGCGCTTGCTTCGCATCGAACTGCCCGACACGGTTTCCCAGGCGCAGTTGCCCGCTTTGCAGCCTGGCTGGTCTGCTCAGCCTGAGTTGACCCGTACGCTGGGCAATCGCTTTCTGGATGACGGTTCGGCATTGCTGCTGCCGGTGCCAAGCGCGATCATGCCCAGCACCACCAATTACCTGTTCAACCCACGGCACCCGCAGGCGCAGAGCGCGAAAATCCAGGTTGAGGATTTCACCCCGGACAGCCGCCTGTTCTAGCCTCTGTACGAAAAGTCTTGAGACGCAGGTCAGGCAAGGCGAAAACAGCCGAGGTGGTCACCACAGTGCGGCCGATGCTGTCGTCAGCACTCGGCCAAACACTTCGAGCGCCTTGTCCACGTCAGCCTCGGTGCTGAAACGGCCGATGCTCAAACGCACACTGTTGCGAGCCTGACGCTCATCCAGCCCCAGTGCCAGCAGCACATGCGAGGCAGCGTTGCTCGCCGAGTTGCAGGCCGAGGTGGTCGACAAGGCCAGTTCGCCGGCCAGTGCCGCACTGTTGAAGCCTTTGCTGTCGATGCACAGGTTCAAGGTATGGGGAATGCGTTGCTTGGCGCAGCCGTTCAGGGTAACGCCGGGCATGGCCAGCAGGCCTGTGCGCAGGCGTCTTGCCAGTTGCTCGAGGCGCTGGTGCTCGCTGTCGCCAGGTTGGCCGGCCAAGGCAAAGGCGCTGCCCATGCCCGCTATCTGATGGGTCGCCAGGGTGCCGGAACGCAGGCCCTGCTCATGGCCGCCGCCGTGCATCTGCGCACGCATCAGCACGCGGGCGCGCGGCCCGACATACAGCGCGCCGATGCCTTTTGGCCCGTAGACCTTGTGCGCCGAAAAAGACATCAGGTCCACGGCCATCGTATGCAGGTCGATCGCCAGCTTGCCCACGGCCTGCGCGGCATCCACGTGCAGAAGGGCACCGTGGGCACGCACCTGCTCGCCGATCGCGGCAAAATCGGTGACCGTGCCCAGTTCGTTGTTGACCGCCATCAGCGACACCAGGCGGGTGTCAGCGCGCAACGCAGCCTGCACGCTCGCGGGCTGAATCAGGCCGTCGGCATCCGCTGCCAGGCGTGTAACGGCCCAGCCCTGGCGCTCCAGTTCGGCCACGGTGTCGAGCACGGCCTTGTGTTCCAGCTGGCTGGTGATCAGGTGCCCGGGCTGGCCGATGCCTTGGGCAATACCCTTGAGTGCCAGGTTGTTGGACTCGGTCGCACCCGACGTCCATACCAGATGCTCGGCGTGCGCGCCGACGCACTCGGCGACTTGCTGGCGCGCTTGGTCCACGGCGTGACGTGCAGCCTGGCCGAAGGCGTGGCCGCTGGACGCCGGGTTGCCGAAGTTGGCCTGGTTACCCAGGCAGGCGAGCATGGTTTCGATAACCCGGTCGTCGACTGGGGTAGTGGCGGCGTAATCGAAGTAGAGTGGGGCGCTAGGCATTGAGGGCGGGTCCGTGTCAGTGGCCGTGAAATCGGCAATCATTGACGTAAGCGTACCTGCCAGCAGCGGTATTTTTTTCGTTTCCCTCAGGTCGATTCGCGATTATTTTAGAAAAAAATTCTCTATCGAAGATCTTTCATGGGATTTTCTACTTTGCCTGGTGAGGGCCATGAAGGGTCCCTCGCCGGCACCGTCAGGGCTCCAGAGCCTTCTCTTCCTCTGCAACCACGCGCTCGCACAATTCCGTGATCTGCTCGCGCATCCAGCGGTTGGCCGGGTCCTGGTCGGTGCTTTCATGCCAGTACAGGTGCGTTTCCAGCGCAGGGACCTCCACCGGCAGCGCCTGATAACGCAACTGATGGCGACGGGCGAAGCGCTCGGGGACCGTCATCGCCATGTCGGTCTGCTGCAACACCTGCGACGCCATCAGGTAGTGTTGCGAACGCAGGGCGACCTTGCGTTGAACACCCATCTTGCCCAGCGCCAGGTCGACGTAACCCAGGCCGTTGCGGCGGCTGGAGATATGGATGTGGGTCATGCCCAGGTAGCTGTCGAGGGTCAGCTTGCTGTCGGCCAGCGGGTGACCTTGGCGCAGGGCGCAGACATAGCGGTCTTGCATCAGTTTGATGTGGCGCACCTGCGGGTCGGTGTTCAGTGGCGCGTCGATGGCAAAGTCCAGGCGGCCGGCCGCGAGTTCCTTGGTGGTCTCGCGGCGCTTGCACAGGAAGCTTTCGATCACGACTGCCGGCGCCAGACGGCGCAGGCGCTGGAACAGCGGCGGCAGGATGACCGCCTCGGTCAGGTCGGTCATGCTGATGCGGAAGGTCTTGTTGGCCTGCTGCGGGTTGAAAATGCGGCTTTCCTGCACCGAGGTCCGCAGCAGCGCCAGCGCGTTGCGCACAGGGCCGATGATGTTCTGCGCCATGGGGGTGGGCACCATGCCTTGCGCGGTACGCACGAACAGCGGGTCATTGAAGGTTTCGCGCAGGCGCGACAGGGCATTGGACACTGCCGGCTGGGTAATGCCGACGATCTGCCCGGCGCGGGTCAGGTTGGCTTCGGTGTAGATCGCATCGAACACGATGAACAGGTTGAGGTCGACCTTGCTAAGGTTCATGGGCGCCGCTCTTTGTTGGAATTATCGGCCGATCATATATCGGTTATGAATGTTTATACACGCGGAAAATAGACTAGGTGGATGGAGCAATGCTGCTCTAGGCTCTGGCCCAAGTACTCCGAACTGTGAAGGTAGCCCAGATGGATTTCGCCTATTCGCCCAAGGTCCAGGCACTGCGCGAGCGTGTCACTGCGTTCATGGACGCTCATGTCTACCCCGCCGAAGCCGTGTTCGAGCGCCAGGTCGCCGAGGGTGACCGCTGGCAGCCCACTGCAATCATGGAGGCGCTCAAGGCCAAGGCCCGCGCCGAAGGGTTGTGGAACCTGTTCCTGCCAGAGTCGGAATACGGCGCCGGCCTGAGCAACCTGGAGTACGCCCCGCTGGCTGAGATCATGGGCCGCTCGTTGCTCGGACCGGAGCCGTTCAACTGCTCCGCGCCGGACACCGGCAACATGGAAGTGCTGGTGCGCTATGGCAGCGAGGCGCAGAAACGCCAGTGGCTGGAGCCGCTGCTGCGTGGTGAGATCCGCTCGGCGTTTGCCATGACCGAACCGGACGTGGCCTCCTCGGACGCCACCAACATGGCTGCTACCGCCATACGGGACGGTGACGAGTGGGTGATCAACGGCCGCAAGTGGTGGACTTCCGGCGCCTGCGACCCGCGCTGCAAGGTCATGATCTTCATGGGCCTGTCCGACCCTGAAGGGCCACGCCACCAGCAGCATTCCATGGTGCTGGTGCCGACCGACACGCCAGGCGTGAAGATCGTTCGCCCGCTGCCGGTGTTCGGTTATGACGATGCGCCCCATGGTCATGCCGAAGTCCTTTTCGAAAATGTGCGGGTGCCGTACGAAAACGTGATCCTTGGCGAAGGCCGCGGCTTCGAAATTGCCCAGGGCCGCCTGGGCCCTGGCCGTATTCACCACTGCATGCGCTCGATCGGCATGGCCGAGCGCGCACTCGAGTTGATGTGCAAGCGCTCGGTGGAGCGTACTGCTTTTGGTCGGCCACTGGCACGCCTGGGCGGCAACGTCGACAAGATCGCCGACTCGCGCATGGAAATCGACATGGCCCGGCTGCTGACGCTCAAAGCGGCCTACATGATGGACACCGTCGGCAACAAGGTGGCCCGTAGCGAGATCGCCCAGATCAAGGTGGTGGCGCCGAACGTGGCCTTGAAAGTGATCGACCGGGCTATCCAGATACATGGTGGGGCAGGGGTAAGTGGCGATTTCCCGCTGGCCTACATGTATGCCATGCAGCGCACCCTGCGCCTGGCTGACGGGCCGGATGAAGTGCACAGGGCGGCGATTGGCAAATACGAGATTGGCAAGTATGTGCCGGTGGAGATGTTGCGTAGCGGGCGGTGAACGCGTCAGCCTGCGCCGGCCCATTCGCGATTAAACCCGCGCCTGCAGTGATTGCGCAAAGTCCTGCAACTTGTAGGACGTATCTGAATTTTGGCTGAGGCCACTTGAATCTCCCTTGCTGGTGATAGGTTTCCAACCTGAATCAAGTACAGGGAGTTCATATCTGCGCGTCAATCTAGAGGGGAAAGGTCAGGCGGTAGACGGCGATGTCACCACAACGGGTGCTGTCTGTATTGCGACGGTGGCCGGCTATCTGGACGAAGGCCGAATGGTGCTCCGTGAAGGCGACCACACCACGCCATGCCCTCTTTGTGGGCAGGCGGGAACTGTCGCCGAAGGTGTGGATCACTTTATTTCAGATGGCCAGCGGGTGGCTATGGATGGTGCGTTGGTTGTCTGTGGCTGTTCGCCGGGCACCAACCGGGTAGTCGCGCCCTTGTATGAGGCTCCGCCGTCCATGCACTCCATTGCAGGGCGTGCCAATACCCACGCTGCCGAGCTGTCACCCACCTTCAACCCCGAGCGCTTCTCCCAACCGGTAATAGGTGCACTGCCTGGTTCGCTGGAGCCTGGCTTCTACGTGGTTCCACGACGCATGTCGTTTCCCCAGATACTGCTTCAACTGGCCGGTCACGATTCCACGTTGCCGATCTCACGGTTACAGCGGCTCAACCCCACGTATGCGCAAGGGTTCAAAGCTGGGGAAATCTTCGTTATCGGTGATCCTGACAATGGAAATGCCTGCACGCGCGAAGAGGGAGAGCTTATGGCGGCTGCGCAGCATGCGCGGCGTGCGCTGGAGGCACTCGACCACGTCGAAGCGGATTTTATGATGCAGCACCAGGCCGAAATCGCCGGCTTGCTCAGCAACGCCAGTCTGTCCATGGGCGTGGGCAAGGACATGCTGGATCAAGGCTTGAAACAAGTAAGCAATACCTTGACCAGCATCGAGCAATTGCACCAGCGTGAGTTCATGCACCATGGCCATTTGAATAGTCCGGGTTTCTTCGCCGAGCGCAGGCGGTTGTTGCAGCAACTGGATGGCCAGTTGAAAGCGGCGTTGCTTAATAAGCAACTGAATCTGGGGAGCTATGAGCGGCTGAAGAAGAGCTTGAATATCTCTACCAAGAGCCTGGTGCACCATTGGTCGAAAGCGGGCGGACCGGGGCAGATTCCGGGGTATGCGACACATCTTGAGAAGGTGGCGCGGTTAAGTAAGTACCTGCAATACGGAGGGTATGCAGCGATTGGGCTGGGCGGGACCTCGTCTTATCTGAAAGTAAAAGAAGTCTGTCGGGCCGGGGAGACTCGTGCTTGTCGAAAGGTTCGGTTTACTGAAGCGGGAAATTTTGTAGGGGGTCTAACGGGAGGGTTGGTAGGCGCCTCTGGTGGAGGTGCTGCAGCAGCTGCGTTATGCGGTATTTTTGCGGTGGGTACCGGTGGGTTTGGTGCAGTGTGCGGGATTGCGATCGTTGGCGCAGCCTCTTCTGCAGGCGCTATTGGTATTGGCGCCCTCGGAGAGCGGACCGGTGAACTCCTTCATGAGGTGACTGATGATTGACTTTGACAATTGGTCCCCATTGTTGCAAATAGGATTCCTGATTGCGCCTTTCGTCCTGGGCCTTGCGGGGATCGCTATCAATGTGAAAATTGCTTTGTCGGGTGATTTTGATGTCGCCCTTTCAGCGATCACGAGCAACCCCTATCTTGAGCAGATGAAACCCGTATGGGGCGGACGAAACCTAAGGCATCGATGCCTACTGATGAGTACAGTAAGCGCTTTGGTCACATTCCCAAGGTTACATTTACGCCTCGGATGGTTGAACGAAGCGGAGCTTGACAATTTTCCCCCAAAGTTGAGGCGAGATATGGGAGCAGCCCTTTGGTTGATCTTGATTGCCTCACTTTGGGGAGCGGTTGGTTACTTCATCATCAAGCAATGATTGCAACTCAGACCCGTAACTGTGGGTCATTCCTTTTTTCTCCCGTTGTTTTCTTATTGTTAGCTGCTTTTTCTATCGTCTTGTCGTCTTTATTCAACGTCTGCCCCCGCGTCTTGATCAACGAAATCACCACCCCACCCAGCAACAACCCGAATGTCACGCCCAACGACAGGAGCGCCGGCACCTTGCCCACCATGCCGTGGTAGAAAATCTTGCAGCCAATGAAGATCAACACCAGCGCCAGTGCGTACTTGAGGTAGACGAACCGGTGCATCAGCGCCGCCAGCGCGAAATACAGCGAGCGCAAGCCGAGAATGGCGAAGATGTTGGAGGTGTAGACGATGAACGGGTCCTGGGTGATGGCGAAGATCGCCGGCACGCTGTCGACGGCAAACACCAGGTCGGCCAGTTCGATCAGTACCAGCGCCAGAAACAGCGGGGTGGCATAACGCAGCGCCTTGCTGTGCCCGGCCGGGGTGTGGCGTACGAAGAAGTGCGAGCCATGGATCTGGTCGGTAACCCGCATGTGCCGACGCACGAACTTGAGGATCGGGTTGTTGGCCAGGTCCGGGCGGCTGTCTTCCTTCGACAGCGCCATTTTCACCCCGGTAAACAGCAGGAAGGCACCGAAGATGTACAGCACCCAGGCAAAGTTCTGTACCAGCGCCGCGCCCACGCCGATCATGATGGCCCGCAGGAACACCACGCCCAGGATGCCCCAGAACAGCACGCGGTGCTGGTAGCGGCGGGGGATGGCGAAGTAGCTGAAGATCATCGCCATGACGAACACGTTGTCCATCGACAGCGACTGTTCGACCAGGAAACCGGTGTAGAACTCCAGTGCCGACTGCGCACCCAACTGGTACCAGACCCCCGCGCCGAACAGCACACCAACACTGAAATAGCCTGAATACAGCAGCAGGCTCTCGCGCATTTCAATTTCCCGGTCGTGGCGGTGCAGCACGCCCAGGTCGAGCACCAACAAACCGATGACGATGGCCATGAACACCAGCCACAACCAGGCGCTGGTACCGAGGACAGGTGTTGTGAGGAATGCTTGCAGAGCTGTCATGAGCCCCTCCTTGAATGTCGACGTTGCAAGGCAACAGTGATCCGACATGGCGGCTTGGCAGCCGTCAGAGGGGCCCGGTATCACATGGGCTTGAGCCTAGACCCGTTTGCCCGTGATGCCGAATGGGGAGCTGTTACATTTCTTTGCCAGTGCAGCGCTCAGGACCGCAATCCTTTGCTCAGCCCGTTCCCTTCTATTAAGTAACCTCGGTTATAGCCAAAACCAATCGAAAGCATGAGCTTTGCCAATGAGCCTTCAGCGGGATGATTAGTTAGGATTCTATCCATCAACTGATTCCAACCCCATGAAGGAGTGTCTCTCATGCCAATCATCAACAGCCAGGTCAAACCTTTCAACGCCACCGCCTACCACAAAGGCGAGTTCGTTCAGGTCAGCGAAGCCGATCTGAAAGGCAAGTGGTCTGTCGTGTTCTTCTACCCGGCCGACTTCACCTTCGTTTGCCCGACCGAGCTGGGTGACCTTGCTGACAACTACGCCGAGTTCCAGAAACTGGGCGTGGAAATCTACGGTGTTTCCACCGACACCCACTTCACTCACAAAGCCTGGCACGACACTTCGGACACCATCGGCAAGATCGAATACCCGCTGATCGGTGACCCGACTCACGTCATTTCGCGCAACTTCGACGTGCTGATCGAAGAAGCCGGCCTGGCCGACCGCGGTACCTTCGTGATCAACCCGGAAGGCCAGATCAAGATTGTCGAGCTGAACGACGGTGGTGTAGGCCGTGATGCTGCTGAACTGCTGCGTAAGGTCAAGGCTGCTCAGTACGTTGCCGCTCACCCAGGCGAAGTGTGCCCGGCCAAGTGGAAAGAAGGCGAAGCCACTCTGGCGCCGTCGCTGGACCTCGTAGGCAAGATCTAAGGTCATGCCCATAACGCGGGCGGTAAGCAGCCGCCAAAGCTGAAGTACCTACCGCCCCGTCAAGCGCCCGGGCGACCTCGCCTGGGCGTTTTTGTATCCGAGTTTTGAAAAAAAGGAATCGCCCGTATGTTGGACGCCACGCTTAAATCGCAACTGAAAACCTACCTGGAGCGGGTCACCCAGCCGATCGAGATCGTTGCTTCCCTCGACGACGGCGCGAAGTCCCGCGAATTGCACGACCTGCTGGTAGAGATTGCCAGCCTGTCGAACCTCATTACCTTCAGCGCGGACGGTACCGATGCCCGTCGCCCTTCGTTCTCGCTGAACCGCCCGGGTGCCGATATCAGCCTGCGCTTCGCCGGCATCCCCATGGGCCACGAGTTCACATCGCTGGTGCTGGCACTGCTGCAAGTGGGTGGCCACCCGTCAAAGGCCAGTGCCGAAGTGATCGAGCAGATCCAGGCTCTGGAAGGTGAATTCAACTTCGAAACCTACTTCTCGCTGTCGTGCCAGAACTGCCCGGACGTCGTCCAGGCACTGAACCTGATGGCGGTACTCAACCCCAATGTGCGCCATGTTGCCATCGACGGTGCGCTGTTCCAGGACGAAGTGGAATCGCGCAAGATCATGGCGGTTCCGAGTATCTACCTCAACGGTGAAGTGTTTGGTCAGGGCCGTATGGGCCTGGAAGAAATCATTGGCAAGATCGACACCAACGCTGGCGCCCGCCAGGCCGAGAAGATCAACGCCAAGGAAGCCTTTGACGTGCTGGTTGTCGGCGGTGGCCCCGCTGGCGCCGCGGCTGCCATCTACGCTGCCCGCAAGGGCATCCGCACCGGTGTTGCAGCCGAGCGCTTCGGCGGCCAGGTGCTGGACACTCTGGCCATCGAGAACTTCATCTCGGTGCAGGAAACCGAAGGGCCGAAGCTGGCCACGGCGCTGGAAGAGCACGTCAAACAGTACGACGTCGACATCATGAACCTGCAGCGCGGTGAAGCGCTGATTCCGGCCGCCGAGGGCGGTCTGCACGAAGTGCGCCTGGCGGGGGGCGCTTCGCTGAAGGCCAAGACCGTGATCCTGGCCACCGGCGCCCGCTGGCGCGAAATGAACGTGCCGGGTGAGCAAGAGTACCGTGGCCGCGGCGTGGCCTACTGCCCGCACTGTGACGGCCCGCTGTTCAAGGGCAAACGCGTGGCGGTGATTGGCGGCGGCAACTCGGGTGTGGAAGCGGCCATCGACCTGGCCGGTATCGTCGCCCAGGTGACGCTGATCGAGTTCGACAGCCAGTTGCGTGCCGATGCGGTGTTGCAACGCAAGCTGCGCAGCCTGCCGAACGTCAACGTGATCACCAGCGCGCTGACCACCGAGGTGCTGGGCAATGGCGAGAAGGTCACCGGCCTGCGCTACAAGGACCGCACCACGGATGAACAGCACGAGGTGGCACTGGAAGGCATCTTCGTGCAGATTGGCCTGTTGCCCAACACTGACTGGCTGAAGGGCACCGTCGAGCTGTCGCCGCGTGGCGAAATCATTGTCGACGCCAAGGGCCAGACCAGCATCCCGGGTGTGTTTGCAGCAGGTGACGTGACTACCGTGCCGTACAAGCAGATCGTCATTGCGGTGGGTGAGGGGGCCAAGGCGTCGCTCGCGGCCTTTGACCACCTGATTCGGACTTCGGCACCGGCGTAAGCCTGTACGGCCCTTTCGCGGTTGAAGCCGCTCTCACAGGACTGCGCAGTTGTTGAAACTGTGAAGATCCCCGTAGGAGCGGGTTTACCCGCGAAGAGGCCGGGCCTGCTGGCCAATCACCACCCGCCGTTCACCGTTGCTGCCGCTACCGTATTCGCGGGTAAACCCGCTCCTACATCGGATCGGTGGTGGACACATGTCGGTGGCCGGGCCTGCTGGCCAATCACCACCCGCCGTTCACCGTTGCTGCCGCTACCGTATTCGCGGGTAAACCCGCTCCTACATCGGATCGGTGGTGGACACATGTCGGTGGCCGGGCCTGCTGGCCAATCTCCACCCGCCTTTCACCGTTGCTGCCGCTACCGTATTCGCGGGTAAACCCGCTCCTACATCGGATCGGTGGTGGACACATGTCGGTGGCTGGGCCTGCTGGCCAATCTC